>Ga0181597_10001296_pt1 | contig 28258 bp, 26 predicted proteins | sample 041ome_5_FD_148647 | JGI IMG/M metagenome (GOLD analysis project Ga0181597, IMG submission 148647) | Coastal salt marsh microbial communities from the Groves Creek Marsh, Skidaway Island, Georgia - 041403US metaG (spades assembly) | ecosystem: Environmental > Aquatic > Marine > Intertidal zone...
TCGGTGAGCTAAAAAGGTCCGGGGATAACAATTATGATGCGAACAGCGAGAGATATACTTAATGATAAGGGCGGCCACATGGTTACGGTTGCCTTCGATGCCACAGTGCATCAAGCACTCACGATTATGACGCAGCATAGGGTAGGTTCAATCGTCGTTGTTGATGGTGAAAAAATTAAGGGCATTTGGACCGAAAGAGACCTGATGTTTCGCGCGCTAGAAGAAGGTTTCGATGCCCGAACAGCGCTTCTAAAAGACAAGATTTCAGAAAACCTCATTTCTGCTAACGCAGACGAAGTCGTCTATCAGTTATACGATAAATTTCTTGGCAAGCGTATTCGCCACTTATTGATCGAAGACGGGGGAGAATTCATCGGTCTCATCTCGGTCGGCGATGTCATGAAAGCAAACCTTCAGCAAAAGGCCGAGGAGTTTGCAGACCTCAATCATAAAGTCAGCTTGGAGTACTACGAGAATTGGAAGCAAATTCAAGCAGAGCGATAGTCCGCTTGCTTGAATGAGAACTGGCTCACAATTACTTGCGTGAGGCAGGCGCTCCATGTTAACTTTTTTACAGATATTAAATAGCTAGTCGATTAAGCAGTACACGCAAAATAGAAGTGCTAGATAGGTCAAGAAAGACGGTAGATCAACTGAGTTTTGGTATGGTGCCTTGCGGCTATTACCAAAAAACAGTGAAGACGATAGAAAGAGCCGATTTCTTTAACTGATTCCACTTGATTTCGAATGTTCGCGCATTCGTAGTGTTCAGCTCAAAGGGCTCCCCGAGATGAGTGTTAACGATTCGATGGGTAGTTTTTCTCTAGTTATATACCCCTCGATCGCAAAGTGCAGACGCATTTTGCACACTCTCTGTTTCGTCTCTCCAGTTTTTCCCACACCAGTGCTCTGTTTTATGGCCGCTCATTAAAGAGCGTGGTGACTTCAAGTCCTCTCTTTTTTGAATTTATGTTCGCGAGAGCGCTTAACTAGTGACACTCGCAGTCTAAATTAAGGCCAAGTAATAGGCTGATAGCTGAGTGTTCGAAAGTGAGAGTGAGTTGAAATAGTCTTAAATCGAGGGGGTGCGATGATCGAATCTGCAGTCGATGTAGGTGTTAATAACGACCTGCGAGCATTTTTAATCTACGGATTTGCTGTTGTCGCTGTTGTCGGAACGATGCTCGGGTTGTCATTTGTTCTCGGTCAACGCAAAAATGCGCACTCTAAAAACCTACCGTTCGAGTCTGGCATCGTCTCAGTTGGTAGCGCTCAGTTTCACACCACGATTCACTTTTACCTCCCCGCTATTCTCTTCATCATTTTCGATCTCGAAGTGGTTTTCCTATTTTCGTGGGCCCTCGTAGTCCGTGAAGCTGGGTGGGCTGGCTTTATTGAGATCGCAATTTTCATCTCCGTCCTTTTGATCGCGCTACTGTATCTGGCTCGGGTAGGCGCGCTCGACTGGCGCACACAGATTCAGAAGCGCGAGTTGCGAACGATGGTTGGACCTGGCGGCGTCACTAATCGGAAGGAGTTTAAATTATGAATTGGAGCCTAGAGTCAGCTGAGACGGCGGCTGCACCGCAGCGCGGCGGCAGTGAGATGGACGAATTTATTCGCCGCAATGTAATGATGGTAAAACTTGAAGACATGGTTGCTTGGGGACGCAAAAATTCGATATGGCCGTTTAATTTTGGTCTTTCTTGCTGTTATGTCGAAATGGCCACCGCGTTTACCAGTAGGCACGATCTCGCGAGATTTGGTGCAGAGGTGATACGCGGAACTCCTCGCCAAGCCGATATGATCGTGATCGCAGGCACGGTATTCCGAAAAATGGCGCCGGTTGTGAAGCAGCTTTACGATCAGTTGCTCGAACCCAAATGGGTTATCTCCATGGGCTCCTGCGCGAACTCCGGAGGCATGTACGATATCTATTCGGTTGTCCAAGGTGTCGATAAATTTCTGCCCGTCGACGTCTACGTTTCCGGCTGCCCGCCGCGGCCTGAAGCACTTCTGCAAGGCCTGCTCTTATTGCAAGAATCGATTGGTAATCAGCGGCGTCCGCTGAGTTGGGTGATCAATGAGCAGGGGATTATTCAGCGAGAAGAAAACGAAGTACAACGTGTTATCAGAGGCCCCGAAAGAATCGCAGCGACCGAACTCAGATCACCGGACGAGGTCTAGAAAAACGATGCGAGTCCCCTCAACAGTATCCGTCACAGAGAATTTAAACGCGCCGGTGGGACTAGCGGCTGTAGAGCATCTTCGTGCTGTTTTCGGCGATCGCATCTTGCATGAACAACTTACTTGCGACGAAATTCCAACGCTCTGGTTTGCCCGAGAAAGCATTCAGCAGGCTCTAACCCTCGTGCGAGAGCAGACCTTTGCGGGGCAACGGTTCGAGATGCTACTCGATCTCACTGCGATAGATGAGCGCGTGCGTGTTAATCGTGCGGGTCAGCCTGCGAGCGAATTTACCGTTGTCTATCACCTCATGTCATTCAGCGGAAATGCTGATCTTCGGCTCAAAGTCCCCTTGTTCGACGATGACCTGCATCTTCCTACAGCGACGTTCCTTTGGCCCAATGCCAATTGGTATGAGCGCGAAGTGTGGGACATGTTTGGCATTCGATTCGACGGTCACCCCAACCTCTACAGACTGGTTTTGCCACCAACATGGGAAGGGCATGCGTTGCGCAAAGAGCATCCTGCTCGGGCAACAGAGATGGAGCCCTTTACCCTTGATGATGCCCAAACTGATATTGAGCAAGAGGCGTTAAAATTTAAGCCCGAAGAATGGGGAATGAAACGCGCGTCCGAAGATTCGGAATTTATGTTTCTAAATCTTGGTCCAAATCACCCAAGTGTTCATGGTGCGTTTCGTATAGCCGTGCAACTCGACGGCGAAATCTTAGTCGACGCTGTTCCCGACATTGGCTATCACCATCGCGGCGCAGAAAAGATGGGCGAGAGGCAGTCGTGGCACACCTTTATCCCCTACACCGATCGAATAGATTACCTGGGTGGGGTAATGAACAATCTGCCTTACGTTATGGCAGTTGAGAAAATGGCTGGGATAGAGGTGCCTGAACGGGTCAAAGTTATTCGCGTCATGCTGTCCGAAATGTTTCGAATTTGTAGCCATCTTCTGTTCTATGGCACGTTTGCTCAGGACGTGGGCCAACTCTCGCCTATCTTCTATATGTTTGTAGAGCGAGAAAGGATTTTCAATATCATTGAGTCGATTTGCGGCGCGAGGATGCATCCGGGTTGGTTCCGCATTGGCGGCGTCGCGCAAGATCTCCCGCAAGACTGGGAAGTGCGGATTCGAGAGTTGCTCGATTTTATGCCTGCGCGACTCGATGAGTACGACAGCATGGTGCTCAACAACGGCATTCTTAAACGCCGTACACAGGGCGTTGGCGCCTATACCACCCAAGACGCGTTTGACTGGGGCGTAACTGGTGCTGGTCTACGAGCGACAGGCTATGAATGGGATATGCGTAAACAGCGGCCCTATAGCGGCTACGAGAATTTCGAGTTTGATATTCCGATCGCGGCTAACGGAGATTGCTACGACCGTTGCGCAGTGCGTGTGGAAGAGATGCGGCAGAGCCTTCGAATTATTAAGCAGTGCGCCGACAATATGCCTTCAGGAGACTATAAGTCTTCGCATCCATTAACGACACCTCCGCGCAAAGAAAAATCGATGCAAGATATCGAGACGCTCATCAATCACTTTTTGAGTGTGAGTTGGGGGCCAGTGATTCCGCCCAACGAAGTGTCTATGTCGATTGAAGCCACCAAAGGTATCAACTCTTACTACTTAATTAGCGATGGCAATACGGCCTCTTATCGCACGCGGATCCGCACCCCGTCTTTTGCGCACCTGCAGATGATTCCGGCGATTTCCCGCGGCTTTATGGTGTCCGATTTGATCGCCATTATAGCCAGTATCGATTTTGTCATGGCGGATGTAGATAGATGATGTTTTTCACTCGAGTATAGAGAGACGCACCGATGCAGCAACACGTTATAGCTAGCTCAAGTCCGAACCCGCGTCCACGCGCACGCGACTTATCGGCTGAAGAGATCGCTGAAATCGAACACGAATTAACTCTCTATCCGACTAAGCAGGCTGTTGGACTCGAAGCGTTAAAGATTGTGCAACGGCATCAAGGTTGGGTATCTGACGAGAGTATGCTCGCCATAGCCGATTACTTATCAGTGCCGGTGAGTGAGCTTGAGGGCGTGGCGACATTCTTTAATTTGATTTATCGGCGGCCAGTAGGTGAGAAGGTTATCCTTTTTTGCGATAGCGTAAGCTGCTGGATTATGGGCTGCGACAAGGTCAAAGCGCAGCTAAGTGCGCATCTTGGTATCGACTATGGTGAAACAACTACCGATGGAGAATACACGCTAATTCCAGTTCCGTGTTTGGGCGACTGCGATAAAGCACCCGTGATGATGGTTGGTGAAGCGATGCATCGTCACCTCTCTGTTGACACAATCGCTTCGGTTTTACCGCTTAAAAATGTGCGAGGTGACAAATGACCGATCGCCCGCTGACTAAGAATATTGACCTTGCTAGGGGTGCGCTTAACCTCACGGATTACGAGGCAGCAGGCGGCTATGCTGGCGCGCGCGCAATTGCTAACGGGTTGGAACCAAGCGACGTACTCGAGCGGGTAAAGAACTCTGGGCTAAAGGGGCGAGGTGGAGCAGGCTTTCCTACAGGTCTTAAATGGAGTTTCGTGCCGAAAAGCGATGATGCAACTATTCAGCGCTATCTGGTAGTTAACGCCGATGAGATGGAGCCAGGCACTTTTAAAGACCGGATGTTAATGGAAGGCGATCCCCATTTATTGATCGAAGGGATGATCATCGCGGCCTACACGATTCAAGCGAGTCGTGCGTTTATTTTCTTACGTGGAGAATACTTTGATGCAGAGCGTAGCCTTGCTAAGGCGATTGTTGAGGCACGCGAATCGGGCCATTTAGGACGCGACATATTTGGCACAGGATTCGATTTCGATATAGTGCTTCACACTAGCGCGGGTCGCTACATCTGTGGCGAAGAGACCGCTCTGCTTAATGCGCTTGAAGGTAAGCGCGCTAATCCTCGCGCGAAACCGCCTTTTCCTCAGGTCAGTGGCCTTTGGGGCAAACCCACTATCGTTAACAATGTCGAAACGCTCTGTAACCTTCCTGGCATTCTGGCTCATGGCGTTGAGTGGTATCAGTCGCTTGGCAGCGGTGGGGACTTTGGAACGAAATTGTTTGGCGTCAGTGGACGTGTCAAAAATCCAGGCTGTTGGGAACTTCCGTTTGGGGTGAGTATCCGAGAAGTGATCGAGGGTTACGGGGGAGGTATGCAGGAGGGCTTTACGCTCAAGGCGTTTCTCCCGGGCGGGGGTTCTACCGACTTTCTCACCCCAGCGCATCTCGACACACCTCTCACCTACGCAGCAATCGGCGAACTTGGCAGCAGGCTTGCCACCGGCACAATGATTTTACTCGATGATAAAACGTGCCCCATTGGCATGATTGGCAATCTCATGAAATTTTTCGCGCACGAGTCCTGTGGATTCTGCACGCCTTGCCGTGATGGCCTGCCCTGGGTAGACACGATATTTCGTGATCTCGAGACAGGAAAAGGCTCGTTTAAAGACATCGACATTTTAAAAGATCACGTCGAATACCTTGGGCCAGGTCGTACCTTTTGCGCACTTGCCCCCGGTGCGACGGCCCCATTGGGTAGTGGACTTACGTTATTCGCAGAAGAATTTGCAGCGCATGTGTCGGGGGCGAAGTGTCCGTATCACTAAACTGTGATGGAGGCGTCAAGTATTGGAGAGTAACGCGATGGTGAAAATTACGGTCGACGGGATTTGCTACGAAGTGGACCCAGCCAATAATTTATTGCAAGAGTGTCTCTCGCAGGGGCTCGACCTCCCTTATTTCTGCTGGCATCCCTCAATGGGTTCGGTTGGCGCCTGTCGTCAATGTGCGGTCATTCAGTACCGCGATGCAGAGGATAAAAAGGGCACGCTAGTGATGTCTTGTATGACGCCTGTCACCGAGGGCGGAATTTATTCATTGGCGAGCGAGCAGGCGTCAAATTTTCGAGCCGACGTAATCGAAAGCTTGATGACAAGCCATCCCCATGATTGCCCCGTGTGCGAGGAGGGAGGCGAGTGTCATCTTCAAGACATGACTCAAATGTCTGGCCACAACTATCGACGGTTTGATAAACAGAAAGTAACCCACCGTAATCAAAATTTAGGCCCCTTTATTAATCACGAGATGAATCGCTGCATCACCTGTTACCGCTGCGTTCGGTTTTATGACGACTACGCAGGCGGGACCGATTTATCCGCTCAGGCGTCTCATCATCATACTTATTTTGGTCGTTTCGAAGAGGGCTCGCTTGAAAGTGAATTTAGCGGCAATCTCGTTGAGGTCTGCCCTACGGGCGTGTTCACCGATAAACCCTTTAGTGCGCACTACGCGCGCAAGTGGGATTTGCAATCTGCGCCGTCGATTTGCAGCGGCTGTTCGGTTGGCTGCAATATAACGCCGGGCGAGCGCTACGGTTCTTTACGCCGTGTCGTCAATCGTTATCACAATGACATCAATGGTTACTTTTTATGCGATCGCGGCCGGTTTGGTGCTCATTATGTGAATAGTGAGTCTCGTCTTCGCGGCGCTAAGGATGCCTCGGGCTTGTCGGTTAGCACGCGCGAGGTGGAAGAGCGGATCACCGCTTTCGCAAGCGAGGCGGTTATTGGTATTGGCTCGCCGCGCGCGTCAAACGAGGCAAACTTTGCTCTGCGCTGTTTCGTCGGCGCTGAGAATTTTTTTGCAGGCCATTCCGATGCCGATCACGAGGCATTGCAAGTGTTGGTCGAGTGTTTGCGTGACTCGTCTTTTCATAGTCCGAGCGTGCGAGAGATAGAACAGGCTGACGCAATAATTGTATTAGGCGAGGACGTGACTAACACTGCGCCGCGGATTGCGCTCGCGCTGCGCCAAAGCGTGCGCAACGCGGCGAAAGATCTCGCCGAGGCGAATCGAATACCAAGTTGGCAAGACGCTGCAGTGCGCGAATTAGCACAAGACTCGCTGAGTCCTTTAGCTGTGTTCGCATCAGGCTCGACGCGGCTCGATGACGTTGTGTCGATCAAACTCAACGTCGATGGGGCGTCGCTTATCAATGCTGCTAATGCCTTGGTGGAGCGATTGTCGGGTCGTTCGCCTAACTATTCTCATGAGACGTTGGGTACAACGATGCAGAGTGTAGAGGCGACCTATTTGGCCCTAGTTGGCGCAAAAAGACCCCTAATAGTCAGTGGCAGCGGCGCAGGGGTTGCCCTGATGCGCTGCGCTGCGAATATCGCGCGCGCGCTGAGTGATCTCCGTTCGCAAGCCTGTGATTTGGTGCTTTTGCCTGCAGAGGATAATAGTGTTGGACACGCGTTACTTGCAGCGGGTGAGAACACGCTAACCACCGCGTTAGCGAAGTTGGCGACGGGTGAGATTAAGCGGGCTATCGTAATCGAGAACGATCTGTTCGAACGCGCACCGACAGAAAGCGTAAGGGCGGCGCTGACCGCGGCTGAGCTGCTCGTGATCGATCAGATCGAAACGCCTACGCAACGCTTTGCGACGCTAACTATTCCCAGTGCAACATTTAACGAATGTGAAACCACCAAGGTTAACTACGAAGGACGAGCACAGCTAAGTTTCCAAGTGGGTGAGGGTAGCGAGGCGGCAAAACCAGTTGAAAAATGGCTTAATGTGGAAGCCTCTGCTCATTCAGATTCGTTGATTGCACGCTGTGCGGCCGAGGCAAATGATTTCGCACGGCTTGGCGAGTGTCTACCGAATCCGACAGGGCTAATCGCTGGCTTGAAAGTGCCGCGCCAGTCGCATCGCTCCAGCGGTCGAACTGCGATGAATGCCGATAAAAATGTGCACGAAGGCAAGCAGCCTGTCGATGATAACTCGGTTATGTCCTTTTCGATGGAGGGGATGCTCACACAGAAAGACTCTTCGCTTCTCGCCACTGCTTGGGCTCCTCGCTGGAATTCGAATCAAGCGATCAGTAAATTTCAAGCGGAGGTCAACGGTGAACTTAAACAGGGGCATGCAGGCGTGCATCTGATCGCTCGCAGTAACAAAGGGTCGCCCTATAACACAGAGCAGCTTATCACGATGGACGGGCCTTTCGAGATTCGACTTGTCATGCAGATCTTCGGGAGCGATTCGCTTTCCTCGCATTCGGCAGCGATACAGAAGCGTATGTGCGATGCCTATCTGTCACTGTGTCCCAGTGATGCGCGCGAGATGGGTGTAGTTAATGGCGATCTTGTGTCGATCGGAGGTGACGAAAATGGCAGCACAGAGGATGGCGCTACCCTGCCTCTCTATATACGAAAGGAGACGCCTGTAGGCGTTGCCTTAGTGTATGCGGGAAGCAGTGCGTTGGGCGCTCGGATAAATCCCCATGATCTGCCCCAGTATGCGTCTTTAGCGCCTTCTAAAGCTGTGTACGATGCCATTCAGTCGCGGCTCGGGCTGACCAATCTAGTCGTGAACGATGCCGCGGCAGGAGCTCACTAATATGCAATGGGAAGTCGGCTCAGCGCTTAATATCGCCAGTATCCTCATCGTAGTAATCGTTTTTGCTGCGATGCTAATTTGGGTCGAAAGACGCTTGCTCGGATTCTGGCAAGACAGGCTTGGACCAAATCGAGTAGGCCCCTTTGGTCTTCTGCAAGTGGTTGCTGACATGATCAAGATTTTTACCAAAGAAGATTGGATCCCTCCTTTTGCCGACCGATTTGGTTTTGTTCTTGCACCGACCATCATCATGATCGTCATACTGCTCAGTTTTTCTGTAGTGCCATTTGCGCCCGGAGTGGGCATTGTCGATTCAAATATCGGCGTTCTTTTTGTCTTAGCTATGGCCTCTCTCGGCGCCTATTCGGTAATGCTTGGCGGGCTCTCATCTGATAACAAATACGCGCTACTCGGCAGTCTGCGCGCTGCGGCGCAGATGGTTAGTTATGAAGTGTTTATGGGTATTTCTCTGTTAGGGGTTGTCGCGCTGACCGGCAGTTTTGATTTGCGCGAAATCGTCTTGGCGCAGGAAGGAGGGTGGTTCGTTGTCCCCCAATTTATAGGCTTCGTCATTTTTCTGATTGCAGGTGTAGCAGAAAGTCACCGTCTTCCTTTCGATATCCCCGAGGCTGAACAAGAGATTTGTGCGGGCTATCACACAGAGTACTCGGGCATGAAGTTTGGCATGTTCTTCGTCGGCGAATACCTCGGTTTGGTGCTGATATCTTCGCTTATTACGGTGCTCTTTTTTGGCGGTTGGCAGGGTCCTCTATTGCCTCCGCTAGTATGGTTTTTCATTAAGGCGTCTTGCTTCATTGCCTTTTTTATTTTGCTGCGTGCCGCAATTCCAAGGCCGCGCTACGATCAGTTGATGAGCTACGGGTGGCTATTTCTACTACCCCTGTCGCTTCTGAATTTGTTGATTACCGGCGTTGTAATCCTGTCGGCTAATTAGGTGTCAGTGAGCGCCGTGGAGAGGAGGAGGTTGAAGTGAGTGATCCCATTGTCAGACCCCATTCCAAGTCTTTGTTGGCTAAATTTGGCGAACTGGTAAAAGACACGTTAACGAGTCAGGTAGTGACACTCTGGCGAGTGTTTAGGCATTTGTTTGTTGCGACAGACACTGTTCAATACCCAGAGCAACAGCCACACATGTTTTCACGTTGGCGTGGTCGAATTATTCTCACGCGCGATCCCGACGGCGAAGAGCGCTGCGTCGCTTGTAATCTTTGTGCAGTCGCCTGTCCGGTCGATTGTATCGCTCTGCAAAAAACCGAGGACGAGGAGGGGCGTTGGTATCCGGAGTTTTTTCGCATTAATTTTTCGCGCTGCATAATGTGCGGATTCTGTGAAGAGGCCTGTCCTACCAATGCAATTCAGTTAACGCCTGATTTCGAGATGGCCGAATACAAGCGGCAAGACATGGTTTGGGAGAAAGCAGATTTGCTGATAGCTGGCACGGGTAAATACCACGAGACCAATTTCTACCGTGTCGCTGGCAAGTCCATTGGGGGCAAGGATAAAGGCGAAGCGAGAAATGAGCTGCCGCCGGTTGATGTGCGGAGTCTGCTTCCATGACCGAATTATTCTACTCAGGAGCAGTGGTTGCAGTAATAGCCACGCTATTGGTGATCGTGCAGACCAACGTGGTGCATGCTCTCATCTATTTAGTGCTTTCGCTGCTTGCAGTTGCAGTTGTTTTTTTTAGCCTCGGAGCACCTTTCGTCGCAATTCTCGAGGCGATCGTTTACGCCGGCGCGATCATGGTGCTCTTTTTGTTTGTGGTAATGATGCTCAATCTAGGACAGAGAAGCCGTGATCAGGAGAAAGAATGGTTGCCCGCCCGGACGTGGTTTGTTCCTAGCGTCTTAGCGCTTCTCTTGCTCATTCAGCTCGTCGCGTCTATACCGACAGCAGGCCTTAACATTGAGGAAATCGGCGCTCGTGCGGTAAGTGAACTTTTATTTGGGCCGTATGTTCTCGCGGTGGAACTCGCGTCTTTCTTGTTGTTGGCAGGGTTGGTATCCGCCTACCACATAGCTAAAAGATAGTCTCAGTACCGACAGCCCTCAGCGGGTTGCGGCGATAAAAAAGGAAAAGGTGTTATGGAAAGCATTCCCTTAGAGCATGGACTTATGCTCGCAGCTACTCTCTTTTGCCTCGGTTTGGTTGGTGTGATGACCAGGCGCAATATTGTCTTCGTTTTAATGTCCTTAGAAATCATGCTGAATGCCTCGGGGCTCGCGTTTATCGTTGCAGGCGCGCGCTGGGGTAGTGCCGATGGTCAGGTGATGTTCCTCATGATTCTGACGCTTGCCGCTGCGGAAGTGGCTGTCGGGCTGGGGCTTATCATTCAGTTATACAAGCACTTTAAGACAATCGACATAGACGTGCTCAGTGCACTAAAGGGCTAGGCTCACGCTAGGAGTAACTTGTGTTCGAATCACTTGGATGGTTACCAACATTTCCGCTACTCGGTTTTTTAACTCTCTTTCTGAGTGGCGGAGGCTTGCCGAAGAAATTAGTCGCGGTAATTGGTGCGGGTAGCATAGGGCTCGCCTTTTGCGCTGCAGTGTTGGTTTCTCTGCCGATTATCAATGGCGATGCTCAAGTCATCGTTCACGAGGTCTACACTTGGATGGCTGTAGGTTCATTTGACGCGGCATTTGGTCTGTATTTAGACGGATTGAGCGTTGTGATGATCCTGGTTATAACCGGGGTTGGCTTTTTAATTCACCTGTATTCGACCGGATTCATGATTGACGATCCGAGTTACAGTCGTTTCTTTGCGATCATGAATCTATTCGTTGCTGCGATGCTCGTGTTGGTGCTTGCCGATAATTTGCTTCTCCTGTACCTAGGCTGGGAGGGTGTTGGACTTTGCAGTTACTTGCTTATTGGATTTTGGTATCAGGATCCAGCCAACGGCTATGCTGCGCGCAAGGCTTTTGTTACCACGCGTGTTGGTGACACCTCAATGGCCATAGGGCTTTTCTTGATTTTCAGCCAGCTCGGTTCACTCGATATTCAAGAATCAATGGATTTGGCCCAAGGCGAATGGGCCCTCGGTTCAGGCTATGCAGTAGCCGCAGCGTTACTTCTTCTGGGTGGCGCGGTAGGCAAATCAGCGCAGCTGCCGTTACAAACCTGGCTTCCGGATGCAATGGCGGGTCCTACACCAATTAGCGCACTTATACATGCTGCAACAATGGTGACCGCGGGCGTCTACCTTATTGCTCGCACTCATGCCTTGTTCGAGCTTGCGCCTAATGTACAGCTTTTGGTGGCGCTCGTCGGCTTGGCGACCCTGCTAATTGCAGGTTTCACAGCGATGACACAACACGATATTAAGCGGATTCTTGCCTATTCTACGATCAGCCAGATCGGCTATATGTTTCTTGGTTTAGGTGTTGGTGCTTGGTCGGCATCGGTATTTCATCTAATGACCCACGCATTCTTTAAGGCGCTGCTTTTCCTTGCTGCTGGCACCGTGATTCTTAGCCTTCACCATGAGCACGATATCTTTAAGATGGGCGGCAAGTGGCGTCAACTACCTTTGGCATTTGCGTCTTTCCTTATCGGTAGTTTGGCACTTGCTGCGTTTCCCTTTACCTCGGGTTACTTCAGCAAAGATGAAATCCTACTGGCCGCGCTCGAGTTAGAACACTATGGGTTCTGGCTGTGGCTTGGAGGCGTTATTGGGGCCTTCTTTACCGGCATTTACAGCTTTAGACTAGTGTTTGTCGTCTTCTTTGGCGAAAGCGTGGATCATCACAAGGCGCGGGAAGTGACTGGTTTCAGTATGGCGGCGCCGCTGCTAGTGCTTATGGTGCTGGCATTAGCAGGCGGGCTAATTCATGTCCCCACCGATTCGGTTTTCTCAGCAGCGGGAGAGCATGGCGAGCATACGGTCTCAGCATTGATGCACGCGATTATGATCGCTATTCCTCTGTTTGGCATCGGGATAAGTTATTTGTTTTATGGATCGCGCACCCTGTCGGTTAGCCGATTAATGGCGAGCGACTTGGCGCAGTGGTTGCACAGATTCTGGTTTACAGGCTGGGGCTTTGACGGTCTTTACCGAAGGCTTTTTATTACGCCTTATCTGTGGCTAGCAGCTATTAATAGACATGATTTTATTGATGGCGCTGCAGGGCTGCTAGTCGCGTTGAGTGAGGCAGGAAATACGTTACTTGTGAGATCGCAGTCAGGCTCGCTGCGCTGGTACATTCTGAGCGTGGTTTTCGGCACAGTGTTGCTTCTCACTTTAGGAGGCGTTCTATGATTTTGCTCTGGATTCTCCTCATTCTATTTTTTGGCGGCTTGCTTGCTTGGCTTTCCGAATGGTTTGACTCTCGTCTTCCGCGATGGATTGCCCTTTTCTCTGTTGCGGCTACCCTCATTCCATTAGTGCTGCTTTATCATGGATATGACGCTGACAGTGAATCTAAATGGATTGTAGAATTCAGCCGCAGTTGGATTCCAAGTCTAGGCATAAAGTTTACGCTTGCAGTTGATGGGCTCAGTCTTCTGTTGGTTGGGTTAACGAGCTTTCTTGGGCTTATCTCAATTGGCGCTGCTTGGGAGGAGATGCGCGAGAGAGTAGGCTTTTTCTATTTAAATCTCCTTTGGACGCTCGCGGGTGTTGTCGGTGTGTTCACTGCCATCGATTTATTTCTGTTCTTTTTCTTTTGGGAAGTAATGCTCATTCCGATGTATTTCATCATCGCGATTTGGGGTCACGAAAATAAGCGCTATGCGGCGACAAAGTTTTTTCTCTTCACGCAATTCACAGGCATGTTGCTTTTGGTCTCGCTGCTTTGCCTTGTGTATTTTTTCAAGATTCAGTATGGCTATCTCAGTTTTGCCTACGAGGATCTCTTGCGCACAGAGGTAGATGGCGCTTTAGAGATGGGGCTAATGCTCGGATTTTTTATCGCATTTGCCACCAAGCTGCCTAGCGTTCCATTCCATTCGTGGTTGCCCGATGCGCATTCGCAAGCGCCTACTGCGGGTAGCGTGTTGCTAGCTGGAGTATTGCTCAAGACTGGCGCCTATGGACTTATCAGATTCACGCTGCCCTTTTTTCCAGAGGCGTCGGCGCAGTTTACGCCTGTTGCACTGGCCCTCGCGGTAATTAGTATTTTGTATTGCGCGAAGGTAGCGCTCGCGCAATCCGATATTAAGCGCTTGATCGCTTATACCAGCGTGAGTCACATGGGGTTTGTGTTGCTGGGTATATACGCATGGAACCTTATAGGATTGCAGGGTGCAGTGATGACTATGCTCGCGCATGGTCTCAGTGCAGCGGCTTTATTCAGTCTTGCAGGTGGATTGCAGGGGCGACTGCATACCCGAGATATGCGCCTCATGGGTGGGTTTTGGGCGCTCGCACCGCGGATGGCCGTCGTGGCACTATTCTTCTCTGTCGCCGCGCTTGGCATGCCGGGTCTCGGCAATTTTGTCGGCGAATTTTTGTCTTTGCTCGGCGTCTTTTCGGTGAGCATCTGGGCTGCAGCGCTGGCAGCCTTGGGCATGATCGTCGCGTCAGTTTATTCGCTCTGGGTAATGCAGGCGGTTTTCCAAGGGGCTAAAAACTCTGAAGCGGATCATCCTTCACTGCCCGATCTAGATAATCGTGAACTCTTTATTTACGCATTGATGATGATCGGCCTGGTGGTAATGGGGCTTTTCCCGAATGCCTTTCTGGACCTTTCTTCGGGAGTGCTTGAAAGGCTGTCTAGCGCTAGCGATGCCTTCGCTGCTGTAGGGGAGAGACGATAATGGAAAAGGAGTTCGCCACAATGCCAATTACCCCGGCAGTAGATTTAGACGGCCTTTTGCTGCTGCTTCCGCATGAACTAATGGGGCTTGCGATAATCGTCGGTATGCTCGCTATTGCTATTGGACGCAATCACTTCGTAAGCACGGTTATCGCAACCTCAGGCATGCTTGCCGCAGGGATCGCAGGAGCAATGCAGTTCTATGATTTAACGCTGGACGCTGCGCCGAGTATGGTCACAGCTCTTTTTGTGCTCGATGCGTTATCTGCCTTGTTCATCGCATTGCTAGCCTTTAGCGCGATGGGTGTCGCGATTATGAGCTTCGCCTATTTTCATAAGCTCGCGGATGCGCGCGATGAATTTCAATTGCTGCTGTCACTAGCAACGCTTGGGGCGATCACGCTTGTCAGCAGTGCGCACTTTATCACCGTGGTTATAGGCCTTGAGATGTTGAGCATGGCGCTGTATGGCATGATTGCTTATCCCATTCATAGCGGAGTATGGGCTGCTAAAAGTCTAGAGTCTGCCATTAAATACCTTGTTCTTTCCGCCGTCGCATCCGCAACGATGCTGTTTGGTATGGCATTGATTTACGCAGCGACTGGCTCGCTCGGGTTTCTCGATATCTCTGTGTCGACGGGGTCGCTTTTTTATCTTGGATTGCTGATGCTATTCGTCGGCGCAGCGTTTAAATTGTCGCTGGTGCCTTTCCATCTATGGACGCCCGATGTGTATCAGGGCGGTCCGCTACCGGCAGTGGCCTTTCTTGCGACACTTGGCAAGGTCGCAGTAGCTGTGTTCGCGATTCGCCTGTTTAGCCAGCCGCAAATAGGGCAGCTGCCCGTTGTGACTAGTGTCATCGCACTCGTCGCGGCGGCGTCAATTTTAGTAGGCAATTTATTGGCGTTACGACAAACCAATTTGAAAAGGCTATTGGCCTATTCTTCGATTGCGCATATGGGCTATCTTCTCGTGGCGGTGCTATCGATCTCGGCGGCTACCGCGATCTCCGAAGTGGAAGACTCAGCGTTTGCTCTAGAGTCGGCGTTGTTCTACCTCCTTGTGTACAGCCTTCTTTCACTCGGCGCATTTGGCTGCGCGTTGCTCGTGTCATCGAGCGAAGACGAGGCCGCAGGGGTGGGGGACTATCGTGGCCTTTTCTGGCGATCTCCGTGGCTTGCTAGTGTGCTGCTGGTGATGGTTCTAGGTTTGGCAGGAATCCCCCTGACTGCCGGCTTTATCGCAAAATTTCAGGTCTTTTTTGCCGCCGTAGGCGATTCTCAATGGGGATTATTGGCAGCGATGGTTCTTGGTAGCGCGATTGGTCTTTTTTACTATTTACGCATCGTCTACCAGATGCTTATGCCTGTTCTCGACACAGATGAGTCTTTTGCGTTGAGAGAAATAGGGATAGAGAATCTGGGCGTGTTGGCGGTGCTTGCAGTGCTTACCGTCGCCGTTCTTTGGGTCGGCGTCTACCCTGAGCCACTGTTCGCGCTTATTGCGTTCGCTGCGTCCAATTTCTAAGCACTCGCTTCTTCTCACTTCACGCTAATGAGTCTTCGCCCTCGGCCCTCAAACTGTCTATCATAGCAGCTGTTGATTGCGCCTATAGGTACTACGCCTAAGTGATGGGAGAGTAAGAGTGGCAGAAGTGATGAAAGTAGCGGTCGTCGGTGGCGGCAGCTTTGGCACGGTAATGGCGAATATTGCTGCAGGCAATGGCTATCCTGTGAGCTTTTGGATGCGCAGCGATTCTCTCGCCGCAGCGATTAACCGCGATCACGTCAATGAATCTTACTTGCCAGGTTATGTACTGAATGAACGTGTAGTTGCAACGCATGACATGGCTGCAGCAGTATCTGGCGCGCAGCTGATTTTTGTCGCTGTGCCTAGCAGTTCTTTCAGGGCGGTGGTGTCGGAGTTGGTGAAGTCGGCAGATCCAGGCGCGATGTTTGTTAGCACGACAAAAGGAATAGAAGCGGGCTCCTTTTTGTTGATGAGTCAGATACTCGGTGAACTCGCTCCCGAGTCGCCTATTGGCGTCCTAAGCGGTCCAAATTTGGCGAAGGAGATAGCGGCACAGCAACTCACGGGTACGGTGATTGCGAGCGCCGACCTCGAGGTTCGTCACGCGGTGCAAACAGTCCTCAAGTCACGATATTTTAGGGTTTACACGAATGACGATATGTTCGGCGTTGAACTCGGCGGCTCACTAAAAAATATTTATGCCATCGTCGCTGGCATGGCGGCAGCACTCGGTATGGGTCACAATACAAACAGCATGTTAGTTACGCGAGGACTTACCGAAATGGCGCGGTTTGGGCGATCACTCGGCGCCGACCCGATGACTTTCTTGGGCCTGTCAGGTGTTGGGGATCTTGTTGTCACCTGTTCTTCTCCATTGAGTCGAAATTACCGATTAGGCTTTGCGCTAGGGCTTGGGCAGACTATGGACGAGGCGACGAAGGAAATCGGACAGGTGGTCGAAGGCGTCAACACGGTTCGGTTAGTGAAAAAGCGCGCCGAGGAACTCGGGATTTATATGCCTTTAGCCTCAGGTTTGTACTCTGCCTTATTCGAAGGCGCGAGCCTCGACGCAATCATCTCCTCACTTATGGCGGGAGAACAGGCACTAGATGTCGAATTTGCCGCTCAAGACGACAAGCAAATCGGATCGAGCATTTAAGTTTTGTCTGCTGGTTAGGATATAAAAATTAGAATGGCGCTTTTTAGCGTCAATATCGTTAGCGTCAATACCGGTTGCGCCAATACCAATCGCAGGGAGAATAAAAATGTCGGAACAAATCGACGAATTAGTGGAAAACCTTAAGCGGCCCTCACTTTGGAAGCGCGTGTTCTTTACCTTGGGTTTTGCGCTGCTGTTTAATATTATCTTGGTTCCTCTTGTTCTCCTCATGGTGTTGGTGCAGGTCGCTTTCTCGCTGTTTGCGGGTGAGAAGAATCGCAATTTGGCTGATTTAAGCGAAAAGTTAGTTGCCTATCTTGTCGAAGTGCTCGGCTTTCTGCTGTTTACGACAGAACATAAGCCTTTTCCCTTTAATGATTTTCCTGGATCGGGAGAGATAAATACGTCAGCAGAGGATGTCGTCGAGAGTGAGATTTCGCCAAATGAAAGCGCTCAAGTATCCGAGTCAGACGAACGGGTATCGGAAGAGGGCGAGGCCGAACTAGAGAATGATGCTACTGACAAAATGCGCGGGCCTAGTGCTACGCCGCAGGGATAACCCACAGTGCTTGTGGTATTAATGCGCCATGGAGACGCCGCATTTAGCGTTCCTGACGCCACGCGTGAACTGACCTCGCGGGGCAAAGAAGAAGTGCTTAATGCCTTTCTGACCTATCGCGATTTTCGGCATCGCAGTATTCTTGGCAACAAGAATGCGATTGGCGATATTGGCAGGAGTGCTAGCTTTCGTTTACTAGCGAGCCCTTTTCTTCGCGCTCAACAAACCGCTGAGTTAATCACCAAGGGCATGGGGGCAGACCGGCTGCGGTCGCCTGCGGCTACCAGCAGTTTCCTCGAGCCCGAAGCAGATCCCAATGACGTCGTTGCGCTAATTGAAAAAGCTCAGACTCAAGGGGTTACTGAGCTTTGGCTGATTGCACATAATCCACTCTTATCGACACTGCTTAGCCTGCTCGTAGACGGTGAATGCCAGTCTCAGTCGCCTCTCGCGACTGCCGAAATAGTTGAACTAGAGGTCGAATGGGTCGGGCTCGGGTGTGCTACTGTAGGCTTTCGCGCTTAGAGTTTTCGATTTGAGTCCTCAGGAGTACCTAATGCAGTCATCGTTTTTCCCTCAACATTGCGTTACATCCGACTCGCCGCAATTCACCTCGTCATTCACTAAATTCTCCGCGTCATTGGGCTTATTGTTACTCGCACTCTTGTCGACTCCTGCTCACGCTCAATCGGCAGGCGAGCAGACTGCGGGAGCCGACCATCCCTTGCTTATGCGGTTTCCTGATTCAGAGATCGTGGAATATGACAGGACCAACGAGCTAAACCAACAGTTAGTGCTTGGCACGTTGCAACGGACTCGTGGTGAGGTGGTGCCTGAGTCTGCGGAGCGGTTAAAAGGGCGCGTTACACGCATTGTTTACGCTATTCCATCGGACTACCAAGTCAGCGACGTAAGGGAATTTTTCGCTCAACAGTTGCGCGAACGCGGTGACAGCATTTTGTTTTCTTGCGAAGGACGCGCATGCGGCAGCAGTAACTATTGGGCTAACGATATTTTCAAACGCCGTATTCTTTATGGCCCCGAGCGCAATCAGTATTACCTGGCCGCGCGAAGCAATACAGCGCTCGAAAATGATCCTTTCCTTGCGCTCTATCTTATCACTCGCGCCAACAAGCGGCTTTATGCCTACGTTGAAATTATTGAAAGTGAGATTGCCGTTGCGCCACAGGCATTGGTGAACGAAGGCTTGCTGGCGGCAACGCTCAGGGAAAAGGGCAGCGTTGTGCTTCCCCGGGTTCAGTTTAATACTGCCGATGGAGGTGATGAAGAGCTTGATGATCGCTCCGCGCTCGATTATTTGGTGAGGCTGCTGCGGACAGACCCGGAAATCCGCGTTTATCTAGTGAGCCACCTGACTGCACCCGAGCGCTCCTTGGAAAGCCTGCTTGAGCAATCTGAAAAGAGAGCGCAGCTAATTAAAGCTGTCTTGCTTAAGAAGGGTATAGAAAGCGGAAGAATCGAGGCGGCAGGCGTAGGTCCGCTGGCCCCCTCTTGCGCGTTGAGCGATTGTAGCGACCGCATCGAACTGGTGCTTATTCAGAGTGAATAGGTGCCAATGCGAGATGGTTGCGTGCGGCTAGCGGCTAATGAGCGAGAGAAATTCAGCGCGCGTCGTTTGACTGTTTCTAAATGCGCCGAGCATGCAAGAAGTAGTCATTGTTGAATTTTGTTTTTCCACGCCGCGCATCATCATACACATGTGTTTGGCTTCGATGATGACTGCTGCTCCCGCTGCGCCAGTTTTTTCAACAATGCAGGTAGCAATTTCATTGGTGAGATTTTCTTGAATCTGAAGTCGTCGCGCGAACACATCCACAACGCGCGCAATTTTAGATAAGCCAATGACCTTGCCCTTTGGCAAATAGGCGACGTGGCATTTTCCAATAAATGGCAGCATGTGGTGTTCGCACATCGAATAGAGCTCGATGTCTTTAACGATCACCATTTCGTCGTTCTCAGATTCGAACAGTGCGCCATTGATCACCTCATCGATATCCATGCGGTATCCCTGGGTAAGAAAATGTAGCGCCTTAGCCGCACGGAGTGGCGTGTCTTTAAGACCGTCACGCTCGGGCGTCTCGCCGACCTCGTTCAAAAGCGTTAAGTAGGCATCCTGCATAGAAGCTATCGCTTCGGCGGAATGGTCATTCTGGTCGTTGTTATGCGCGCTCACTGTGAGGCTCCCTTTCTCGTTCTGAAGTCGTTTGGATCTTAAGTGCTAAGTTTACCCGGTTTTTCGCGTAAAACCTGCCTTTGAATTTTAGGCCGCTACCCTACGCCATGAGCCGTGAAGGGTAAAGTGCTTCAGGCTAACTTACCGTCAGTGCCTGGCGACATTCGGGCAGTAATTCAGCATAATGTCGCGTTTATCGTCGCAGGCTGATGCGCGTTCGAGCAGGAATCTAAAATGGTAACAGTAGGCGAATACGTCGAAAGGGCAAGTGCAGTTTTTGATGGGGCAGAGCTGTTCTACGGGCATGGAACCGACAACGCGTTCGATGAAGCTGTTTACCTTGTCTTTGCGACACTGGATATCGCATTTGATGACCCAGAAGCTTATTCTCGAGTCATTGCCCGCGACGAATGTGACCTGCTGGATTCACGAGTGGCAGACCGAGTCGAAAAGCACACACCGGTTGCTTATTTGGTTGGTCAGGCGTGGTTTGGCGGCATGCGCTTTATTGCGGATGCGCGCGCGTTAATTCCTCGCTCGCCACTCGCTGAATTGATAGCCGAGGGATGTGCGCCGTTTGTCAGTCATACACCTGAGCGTATTCTCGATCTCTGCTGCGGAGGCGGGTGTATTGGCATACTCGCTGCACATCAATTCCCCCTCGCGCGAGTCGATCTGGCCGACCTCTCCGCAGACGCCCTAGCGCTCGCGCGCGAGAATGTCAGTTTGCACACGCTTGCCGACAGAGTGAGTCTGCGGCAATCGAACTTATTCGAAGCACTTGAGGGGCGCTACGACCTCATGTTGAGCAATCCGCCTTACGTGCCGCTAAATGAGGTGCTCGAACTTCCGCCGGAATACTCGCACGAACCGTCGCTGGGCTTGATTAGTGAGGATGACGGCCTTGCTATTCCCCTACAGATACTGCGCGAAGCGCCGGAGTATCTGTCTGTTGGCGGCGTACTCGTGATGGAGGTCGGCTACAGCGTTGAGCAGCTCAGCGCCCGTCTGGCACAGGTGCCTCTTCTCTGGCTCGAGTTTGCTCATGGGGGTGAGGGTGTTCTTGCGATAACGCGTGATGAGCTGCTCCGCTACAGGGACCAATTCAAGTAGTGTATACTGCAGGGCTTTCGTTACACGGCCTTTATTTCACGGCTTGACGCCCTCGGCTTTCGCTTTTATCGATAAGTATTAGTGAGTTGGCCCCTTGAGTCAGCCCCTTGAGTCAGCTCCTAAAGCTGCCGTTTAAATTCGTCCACCAAGAGAGATGCGCGAAACGATGTCCGGAAACACCTTTGGTAAGCTCTTCACGGTCACCAGCTTTGGCGAAAGCCATGGGCCTGCGCTCGGCTGCGTTATAGATGGCTGCCCTCCTGGGCTTGAACTGAGCAGCGCTGATCTGCAGCACGATCTTGATCGACGCAAGCCGGGACAGTCACGCTTTACAACTCAGCGCCGCGAGGACGATGAGGTGCAGATATTGTCTGGTGTGTTTGAAGGAAAAACTACCGGTACCCCGATTGGTTTGCTGATACATAATACTGATCAACGCTCCAAAGATTACGGCAAAATTAAAGACCAGTTCAGACCTGCGCACGCCGATTACACTTATCAAGTGAAATACGGCACACGCGATTACCGCGGCGGCGGCCGATCTTCGGCGCGCGAGACTGCGATGCGCGTGGCAGCAGGAGCGGTGGCTAAAAAGTACCTCGCACAGGCATGTGGCATTGAGATTTATGGTTATCTGAGTGAGCTTGGGCCGATTAAAATCGAGTCTGTGGAACGCGCTGAGATTGCACGTAACCCGTTTTTTTGTCCCGATGCGAGCAAAGTTGCTGAGATGGAAGCCTATATGGCTGCATTGAGCAAAGAGGGTAATTCGATAGGCGCTCGGATTGACGTCTGCGCGACCAATGTCCCCGCCGGTCTCGGTGAGCCAATTTTTGATCGTCTGGATGCAGATTTGGCCCACGCGCTCATGGGCATTAACGCAGTGAAAGGCGTCGAAATAGGCGCAGGCTTCGCCTCTATTGCGCAGAAAGGCAGCGAACACCGCGATGAGATGACTCCAACAGGCTTTTTAAGTAATAACGCAGGCGGTGTGCTGGGTGGCATTTCGAGCGGACAGGACATCGTGGCGAGTATTGCGCTTAAGCCAACGTCGAGCATCCGGTTGCCGGGGCGGTCTATTGACATCAATGGCAACCCGGCTGAGGTGATTACTACCGGACGCCACGACCCCTGCGTAGGAATCAGGGCGACGCCAATCGCCGAGGCGATGATGGCTCTTGTGTTAATCGATCATCTCTTGCGAGACCGGGGTCAGATGGGCGAAAAGCGAGTCAAAACAAATAATTTAGTCGATTAATCAATTGGTTAAATAGAAAGCATTATAATTTAGATTAAGTAATCGGCAGGATGAGACTATGAGCGGCAAGACGTTATACGACAAAATTTGGGATGCGCATTTGGTGACACAGCGCGAAGATGGCACCGCTTTGATCTACATCGATCGTCATCTAATCCACGAAGTCACGTCTCCTCAAGCTTTCGAAGGTTTACGAATAGCGGGGCGCAAGCCTTGGCGCGCAGACGCGAATTTCGCCACCCCCGACCACAATATCCCAACGACCTCAGCAGAACGACGCGCGGGCATCGATGGCATTCTAGACCCCATCTCTAAGATTCAAGTGACGACGCTCGACGACAATTGCAACGAGTTCGGCATTCTCGAGATGAACATGGACGACATTCGTCAGGGTATCGTTCACGTTGTTGGTCCTGAACAGGGCGCAACGCTTCCGGGCATGACAATTGTCTGTGGTGATTCGCATACCTCGACACATGGCGCACTCGGCGCGCTTGCGCATGGCATTGGCACTTCAGAGGTCGAACATGTCTTGGCGACACAGTGCCTGATGGCGAAGAAAGCCAAAAATATGCTGGTACGGGTAGACGGCGAGCTGCAAACAGGCGTGACAGCGAAAGACATCGTTTTGGCTATCATCGGAAAAATAGGTACGGCGGGCGGAACTGGCTATACGATAGAATTTGGTGGCGATGCCATTATGGCGCTCAGCATCGAAGGCCGTATGACTGTGTGCAATATGGCCATCGAGGCGGGCGCTCGCGCTGGCCTTATTGCTGTAGATCAGTCGACTATCGACTACATTGAAGGGCGTCCATTTGCTCCGAAAGGGGAGATTTGGGATGGTGCGGTTGAGGCTTGGCTTACGCTGCGCAGCGATGACGATGCTACATTCGACAAAGTCGTTGAGCTTCGCGCGGCAGAGATTGAGCCACAAGTTACTTGGGGAACCTCGCCCGAGATGGTGGTCTCGGTAAACGGGACGATTCCCGATCCAGCACTTGAGCAGGATGCCTCGCGCCGCGAGAGTATTGTGCAATCGCTTAAATACATGGGGCTCAAAGGTGGTAGCGCCATAAAAGATATTAAGCTGGATACAATATTTATCGGTTCATGTACCAACTCGCGTATCGAAGATTTACGTGCTGCTGCGAAAGTAGTCGAAGGGAAAAAAGTCGCCTCGACTATTGAGCTAGCGATGGTCGTGCCAGGTTCGGGTCTGGTTAAGAAGCAGGCTGAAGATGAAGGTCTCGACAAAATATTTATAGAGGCGGGGCTCGAATGGCGCGAGCCAGGCTGTTCGATGTGTTTGGCGATGAACGCGGATCAACTGGGTGATGGAAAACACTGTGCCTCAACCTCCAATCGTAATTTCGAGGGTCGCCAAGGGTTCGGCGGCCGTACTCATTTGGTAAGCCCAGCCATGGCAGCCGCCGCTGCTATCCACGGACATTTCGTCGACGTACGCGATATTTAGAATTTAAGGAGCTTAACCATGCAAAAATTTAGCAGTGAGAAGGGCGTCGTTCTCCCCTTAAATCGCGCCAACGTTGATACCGATTTTATTATTCCAAAGCAGTTTCTTAAATCAATTAAGCGGACGGGTTTTGGTCCTAATCTTTTCGATGAGCATCGTTATCTCGATAAAGGCGAACCTGACGCGGATAACAACGCGCGGCCTCTGAACAAAGATTTTGTGATGAATCAACCTCGATACGCGGGCGCCAATGTGTTGCTAGCTCGAGAAAATTTCGGCTGTGGATCTAGCCGCGAACACGCGCCTTGGGCGCTAGACGATTACGGATTTAGGGCGATACTCGCCCCGAGTTTCGCTGACATCTTTTTCAACAACTGCTTCAAAAATGGGTTGCTACCCATTGTCCTCGACAAAGCGGTCATTGACGGTTTGTTTGTCGAGGTTGAGGCAACGGAAGGCTATCAGCTCGAGGTAGATCTCGACGCGCAAGTCGTGCGCAAGCCCAATGGCGAAGAACTCCCTTTCGAAGTCGATCAGTTCCGTAAACATTGTCTGCTTAACGGGCTCGATGATATCGGCCTGACGCTCGAGGATTCGGCGGCTATTGCTGCCTTCGAAACGACGTGGCGTGCGAAGTCTCCTTGGTACTTTACGCTGTCAAATTGATTTTGAGCGCGCGATTTATCGCGAGCCGCTCTAATCATTAGATACATACACGTGGATCGATTTTAGTGAGTAATTGCAATGAGTGAGAAAGTAAACGTAGCGATTGTCGGTGCGACTGGTGCTGTTGGTGAAGCATTGATTGAGATTTTGGAACAGCGCGATTTTCCTGTCGGGCAGCTTTATCTCCTAGCGAGTGAACGCTCTGCAGGCACGACGTTGATGTTTAGAAATAAACCAATCATGGTGACCGACCTTGCTGAATTCGATTTTTCGAAGGCACAAATCGGCTTATTTTCTGCGGGCGGGAGTATCTCAGAGGTTTACGCGCCTAAAGCGGCTGCTGCGGGCTGCGTGGTTATCGACAACACATCACATTTCCGCTACGACGACGACATTCCCCTCGTCGTCCCCGAGGTTAATCCTGAAGCGATTGCGGGCTATACAACACGAAACATTATTGCGAATCCGAATTGCTCGACTATTCAGATGCTGGTCGCGCTAAAGCCAATTCACGATGCCGTCGGTATTAAGCGAATTAGCGTGGCGACTTACCAAGCTGTGTCTGGCACTGGCAAGCCCGCCATCGAAGAGCTTGCTAAGCAAACAGCTGAACTGCTCAACGGGCGCGAAGCTAAGGCTGAGGTTTATCCTCAGCAAATCGCATTCAACGTGTTGCCGCAAATAGACGTTTTCCTCGACAACGGTTACACCAAAGAAGAAATGAAAATGGTGTGGGAGACGCAGAAAATATTCGGTGATAAATCGATTGCGGTGAGTGCGACCTGTGTCAGAGTACCTGTTTTCTACGGGCATTCGGAAGCGGTACAGGTGGAGACTCATGCCGAAATTTCAGAAGATAGGGTGCGCGATCTGCTGTCAAAAACTAAGGGCGTAAAAGTTATCGATGAGCGTGTCGATGGCGGCTACCCAACAGCTGTCAAACACGCCTCTGGTGAAGATCCTGTTTTTGTGGGGCGCATACGCAAAGATATTTCGATGGCTAACGGACTGAATCTTTGGATAGTCTCGGACAACGTGAGAAAGGGCGCAGCACTTAACTCAGTGCAAATTGCCGAAGTGCTAGTCAAATCATATCTTTAAACGACTAGAGGCCTCGGCTGGGGCTAATGTCCCAGCCGGGTCTGCGATATCAACGTTCAATCATTTCCAGACTCAGAGAAATAGCGCTATGAAGCGAAACATCTCAGCGGTCATCGCCGCCCTTGGCTGCCTCCTGCTTGCGGGCAACGCGGGGGCGGTCGGCTTGGGGCAGCTGCGTGCTGACTCCGCGATCAACCAGCCTCTAAGCGTTCGTATTCAGCTGATAGACCTCGGCTCTACGCCGCTCGAAGAAGTAGAAATAGCGGTCGCCGCGGGAGAGAATTTCGAACGTCTTGGTGTCGATTTTGCGCCTAATTTCCCGCAAATCGACATCGTTACGGGTGTTGACGCCGACGGCGCCTATGCTCGACTCACCTCTTCATCCCCTGTTCGTGCCGCCTATCTTGAGATAGTGCTCGACACACGCTGGCCAAGTGGGCGCGTGCTGTCTCAGCACACTGTTTTACTCGACCCCCCAGTGTTCGCCGAAAATGAGCAAACGGCAACACCTGACGTCGCCGCCAATTCTGAGCCTGCAGCAGAGAGTACCGCGTCAGCCGTGACACCGGTTACCGTCAGCACTGACCGATCAAGCACGCTTTACAGCATTGCAATGGCAGCAAGGCCGAATCAAGGCGTTACGGTGCAACAGACAATGCTAGCTATCCAGCGCCTCAATCCGCGATCTTTTGGGGGCGGAAATATTAATCGGCTCTATGCCGGCGAGATCTTGCGCCTGCCTACCGCAGAGCAGATTTCGGCCCTGAGTGCGGCTGAGGCGCTCGAGGCGGTTAGGCGTCAAAACCAAGAGGCGGCAAGTAACGTCGTCGAAGAGGCGCCTGCTAGCGTGAATTTAAGCGCTGAGCCAGTAGTTCCCTCTGGCGGTCAACTCAGTGTCGTTGTCACCAATACTTCAGACCTTGAACGCGAAAACTTAGCGCTCGATGCGCGTATTCAAGAGCTTGAGGATCAGCTTGCTCTGAGCCAGGAAGAGGTTGCGCGTGCGGCGCGAGAAAGAGCTGATTTCATTTCGAGGTTAGAGGCGATTGAACGTCAGATTACTGCGGCGCAGGAAATTATCAGACTGCAAGACGAACAGCTTGCTCAATTAGCGCAGTCGCTCGCCGCCGCTGCGATAGCGCGAGATAACGAGGTTGCCGCCACCCCTCCCATAACGTCCTCTGTGCGCGATGCGTCGGCGTTTTTGGGGCAACCTCTCGTGGCAGCGGCGGCGGCAGGTATTGCCATTCTCCTGCTCGTATTGCTCCTCCTCCGAAGGAGTCGTGATAGCCATGAGGCCGATGGCGAGGTTGATGTGATCAAGTTTGATGCGCAGCGCAATGAATCAGGCGACTCGGCTGCGCCGCAGACAGAAGCTGCGGAGGGGGTCGGCGGTGAACAGGCGCCCAAAGCCGAGCCCACTTTTGGTTCAGCTGATGGAGCAGATGCAGCGAGCAAGAGAATGCAGGACGAATTGGACAAAGATCTACTGGCTATCCTTGCAGAAGAGGAGAGCGGAGCAGGCAGTGTTAAGCCTCAGGCGAGCAACCAGCCTATACCGCCGGCCTTCGATCCAGAAGAGCTCACTTTTCGCGCCCAAGATGAGGTTCTCGACGCTAGTAAACCAGTTGCCCCCAACGTGATCGATGAAGACGAGGCGGCCACTAAACTAGAACTTGCCTATGCGTATCATAAGATGGGTGACAATGCGGGGGCTGCCGAAATTCTACTCGAAGTTCTAGACGAGGGCGGAGAAACGCATAAAGTCGAGGCACAGAAACTGTTAGCGTTAGTCAATGCGATAGCCGAGCGGAGTAAAGGAGACAGTGGCTTTTGAGCATTGACCTTCAAGAGGAGCTCGCCGGATCTAGACCCGCCATAGGAAAATGCCGAATAGCGCTCGCTATCGAATACGATGGCTCCCGCTATAACGGGTGGCAGAGGCAATCCGCGGCGGGCAGCAAGGGGAACACCTCGGTTGTCACCGTGCAGCAAGAGGTAGAAAAGGCCTTGTCTACCGTGGCAGCACACGATGTGAGTGTCACGTGTGCAGGGCGGACAGATGCTGGAGTCCATGCAACGAGCCAAGTGGTTCATTTCGAATGCGCGCAGGACAGAGGCGAGAAAGCCTGGACTCGCGGGGTTAATAGCCTGTTACCGCGCTCTATTCGAGTGCTTTGGGCGCGCGAGGTAGATAACGGTTTCAATGCACGTTTTTCAGCCGAGGCTCGGCGCTATCACTACGTTATCTATACGCGCAAGCAGGCGAGCGCGATCCTCGAGGGACGCGTCACTCACATCCCATTTAAGCTCGATGTTGAGGCGATGGATTCTGCTGCGCAGGCCTTGCTCGGCGAACAAGACTTCACCAGTTTTAGGGCCGCAGGCTGCCAATCCAGTACGCCCAATCGTAACGTACATAAGGTGACGGTAAGTTCGCACAACGACTTCGTGCTCATTGATATAGAGGCGAATGCGTTTCTCCAACATATGGTGAGAAACATTGCAGGGAGTTTGCTGGTTATTGGCAGGGGGCAAAAGCCGGTGACCTGGATTGCAGAGCTGCTCGCACTACGCAACCGATGCGAGGCAGCCATGACTGCTGCCCCACATGGGCTTTATCTGGTGCAAGTTAAGTATCCGCCGTCATCGGGTCTGCCGGTCGGTGTTCTAGCACCACCCTTTGTGGATATAGACGCGCTATCAACACTAGCCCGCACGACACATAAGGAGTGAAGTCGCTTGGCAAAGACTTGGATTAAGATGTGCGGACTCAAACAGATTCAAGAA
>Ga0181597_10001297_pt1 | contig 28231 bp, 29 predicted proteins | sample 041ome_5_FD_148647 | JGI IMG/M metagenome (GOLD analysis project Ga0181597, IMG submission 148647) | Coastal salt marsh microbial communities from the Groves Creek Marsh, Skidaway Island, Georgia - 041403US metaG (spades assembly) | ecosystem: Environmental > Aquatic > Marine > Intertidal zone...
CCCCCCCCACGCGCAGCCAAAATATGCGGCTTAACAAGTGAAACCGCTTGAAAAGGCGACTGTGCTTCGCTATCACCGCAGGTGGAGAGGTGGCCGAGTGGTCGAAGGCGCTCCCCTGCTAAGGGAGTATGCGGTAACCCCGCATCGAGGGTTCGAATCCCTTCCTCTCCGCCACGGTATAAGGGGGCGGTCGCATTAGCGACCCCCGCCCGCTTTGCGCCCTACCGAAGGGGGCGGTAAAAACACCCCCCTCAAAAAACGCCACCTCAAAAAACGCAAGACGCACCCCAAATAAATTGTTTTTTGTCTTTTTAGAACGACTTCAAGGACAAACTTAGGCACTGTTTAAAGGCTGCTCTTTGAGGAGTGGGCTTTAACATCCTGAGGAGGGAACAATGAACGAAATGACAGCTACAAATATGTTCTATGCGGAGATCTATAGTTCGCTTGGTCTTCTGTTTATCGGCTCGGCCTTTTTGCTTTGGCTTGGCATGCGCGTGACATCGGTTTTGGTGGAGCGCAATACGGACAGCGTTATCGCCAAAGCTTTGGCGGTGATTTTCGGCGTTGCTGTGGGCGTCAACTTCATCATGTTGGGCGCGCAAATGTCTCTGATGCAGGCGCGCCATGCTTGGTCGCTGAATAATTATGCAGCGCAAGGTGCTGAAATCCCCGAAACGGCGAAAGCGTTTATCGAGCAAATGGGCGTTGGCAGCGCATTGCCCGAACCGTCACTTGTAGCCAACCCAATTATGCTGATAATCGGTGTTATCGGCATTGCCTTTTGCATTCTGCCATTGTTTATTCCCGCCAATTCCGGCGAATAAGCATCTAATGTAAAGTTTGCGCGGGGCTGTGCGAAAGCGTGGCTTCGCGCAATTTTTTTGCGCGGTCACTGTTTGGGAGGGGGAAGAATAATGCGACCACTTGAAGGGGTAAAAGTTTTAGACCTGACCAGCATGGTATCGGGGCCGCTGGGCGCGATGCTGTTGGCCGACCAAGGCGCTGAAGTGATTAAAGTCGAACCGGTGAATGGCGAGCTGGTGCGCCATATGGCGGCACCGCATAACGGCGTCAATCCGGTGTTTTATTCGTGCAATCGCGGCAAAAAATCCATCGCGCTGGATTTGAAATCAGAATCCGGCAAAGAGGTTTTGCTGAAACTGGCCGCCGAGGCAGATATTTTTGTGCAGAATTTCCGCCCCGGCGCGATTGATCGTATGGGGTTTGGCGAGGATGTGTTGCGCGCGCTCAATGAAAAGCTGATTTACGTGTCGATTAGCGGCTTTGGTGAAAAAGGCCCCTATGCTGAGACGCGGGTTTACGACCCGGTGATACAGGCGCTGTCCGGCGCCACCGACATTCAGGCCGACCGCGCCTCCGGACGGCCGCAAATGTTTCGCATCATCATCGCCGATAAGGTGACCTCGCTAACTTGGGCACAGGCCGCGACGGCGGCGCTGTTTGCCCGCGAGATAGGCGGCTCGGATAGCAAAGGCCAGCACATTCGTCTGTCCATGCTCGACGCGATGATTTCATTTTTCTGGGCCGAGGGCATGGCCGGACTGGTGTATGGCGAAAAGGAATTTGACGTGCGTAAGCTGCAAGGCTCGCAAGACCTCATCTACAAAGCCAAAGACCGCTACGTCACCGCCGGCGCGGTATCGGATAGCGAATGGGCCGGCATGTGCCGCGCACTCAACAAACCGGAATGGCTGGAAGATGAACGCTTCAACACCGCGGCCGGGCGCGTCACCAATGCCGAAGCACGCAAGCAACTGACCGGTGACGAGATTGCCAAATGGCACAGCGAAGAATTATTGGCCCGCTTTCAGGAGGAAGGCGTGCCATGCGCGCCACTGCTCGACCGCTTGGAGCTGATGCAGCACGAGCAAATCATCGCCAATGGCTCGATTGAGCGCGTTGTCCATGAGGGTTTTGGGGAGGTGCGCCAAGCGCGTCCGGCGGCGCAGTTTGACGTGACCACGATTAACCAATTGACGCCCGCGCCGCGCCTCGGCCAACATACGCGTGAGGTGCTTGCCGGTATCGGTTATGACGGCAACGCGATTGACCAGCTCATCGCCGACGGTGTCGCCGTGGCGGATGCGTAAAGCCGACGCATAGGAGAAGATGATGAGCAAGAAGCCTGTATTTTTGGTTTTGGGGGCCGGTGCCGGTATCGGCAGCAATGTCGCCAAGAAATTCGCGCAAGAGGGTTATCACGCCGTGCTGGCGCGACGCAGCGATGAAGAGGGCCTGAATAAATGGGTCAATGACATTAAGGAAGCCGGTGGCGAGGCCAGCGGTCGGCTGGTCAATGCGATTGAAGACAACGCGATCGAAGAGCTGATTGCCGATGTCGAGAAAAACATTGGCCCGATTGAGGTGTTTTTATTCAATCTCGGCGCTCAATTCGGCGATAAATCGCTGGCCGACACGTCGCTGAAAACGTTTGAAATGGGCTGGCGGCTGACCAGCCTGGCTTTGTTCCGCACCGCCAAAGTATTGGCCCCGATTATGGAAGCGCGCGGCGGCGGCAAAATTCTCGTCACCTCGGCGACCTCGGCAATGCGCGGCAATGCCGGTCAACACGCCCATGCGGCGGCCATTGGGGGGCGTCGTATGCTGTGCCAAACGCTGAACGCTGAGCTGTCGCCCAAAGGCATTCATATTTGTCATATTTATATCGACGCGCCGATTGAAGCGCCCGATACAATCGGCAAATTGCTGGGGCCGGAAATGTATCAAAAGCTGCTGGAAGAACGGGGCAATGGCAAAGACATGCTTGTGCTTCCGGAAAAAGTGGCCGAAACTTATTACCATATCGCCCACCAGCACCGCTCGGCATGGACCAGCGAGGTTGATATTCGACCTTATTCCGAGCAACCTTGGTGGAATAATTAAGTGGAATAATTAGGGAGACAAGCAAATGGCGATACAAGTCGAGAAAACCGACGCAAGCTGCGGGGCCTTTGTCACCGGCGTTGACCTGACGCAGGAAATTTCCGCCGATTTGGCGGGCGAGTTGCGGGCTATCTGGCTGGAAAATAAAGTGGTTGCGTTTCCCGACCAGAAGCTGAGCGATAGCGACCTTGAGCGTATTACGCTGAGCTTTGGCGATTTCGGCGAAGACCCGTTTTTCGGCCATATTGACGGCCATGAAAATATCGCCGCCATTCAGCGCAATGCCGATGAGCGGACGCCGATTTTCGCCGAGGCGTTCCATTCCGATTGGAGCTTTTTGGAAGTGCCGCCGGCCGGCACATGCTTGTTCGGCATCACCATTCCGCCGCAAGGTGGCAATACGCTGTTCGCCGACCAAGTGGCGGCCTATGAGCGCCTGCCCGACGCCTTGCGCGATAAAGCCGACAGCCTGACCGCCATTCATTCCGCCGAGTTGGGCTATGCGCCCGACGGCGCTTATGGCGAGGATGACCAAGAAGGCGGCCGCTCGATGAAAATTCTGCCGAGCGAAAAAGCGCGCGAGAAGCGCAAGCATCCTTTTGTCCGCACGCATCACGAGACGGGCCATAAAGCGCTGTATTCTTCCGCCGCCTATATTCAGGGTTTCACCGATTTGGAGAAGGAAGAGAGCGACGCCCTATTGATTGAGTTTTATGGGCTGCAAGTGCACGAAGACCTTATCTACTCGCACAAATGGTCGAAGGACATGCTGGTGATGTGGGACAATCGCTCGCTGCTGCACGCCGCCACTGGCGGTTATGACGGTTATGACCGTCTGCTGCACCGCACCACCATTGCCGATACGCAATTTTAGGAAATAACACCATGACCACGCACGACACCATCATCCGCAACGGTTTGGTTTATGACGGCACAGGCGACGCGCCGTTTGAAGCCGATATTGCCATCGACGACGGCGTCATCACCCATATCGGCCAAATAGACGGTAAAGGGCAGAACGAAATCGATGCCAAAGGGCAGATTGTGACGCCCGGCTTTGTCGATATTCACACCCATTACGATGGGCAGGCAACATGGGGCGACACCCTCGACCCGTCCTCGCTGCACGGCGTCACCACAGCGGTTATGGGCAATTGCGGGGTCGGTTTCGCGCCGGTGCATGAAAGCGACCATGACCGCCTCATTCAATTGATGGAAGGGGTTGAGGATATTCCGTTTCCCGTCCTCTCCAAAGGGCTGCCGTGGCAATGGGAGAGTTTTGCCGATTATCTCGATTTTCTGACGCCGCGGCGGTTTGATATCGACCTCGCCGCGCAAGCCCCCCACGCCGCCATGCGCGTTTATGTGATGGGCGAGCGCGGTGCCAATCGCGAAGAAGCGACCGATGACGACATCGCCAAAATGGCCGCGCTGGCGCATGACGCCGTGTTGGCCGGAGCGTTGGGTTTTTCGACCTCGCGCACCCTCAATCACCGCTCCGCCGATGGCAGTCCGACACCGACGCTGACGGCCAGCGAAAAAGAATTACACGGCATCGCTATGGGGCTGAAAAAAGCCGGGCGCGGCACTTTGCAATTCGTATCTGACTTTGACGATATGCACGAAGAAATGGCCATGCTGCGGCGACTGGTTGAGGCCTCGGGGCGACCGCTTTCGGTCTCCATCGCACAGGCCGACAGCAAGCCGACCTTGTGGCGACACCTTACCGATTGGTTGGAACAAGGCGAGGCCGACGGCCTGCCCCTGCGCGGGCAGGTTGGCCCGCGTCCGGTCGGGGTGCTGCTGGGGCTTGAATTGACGCTGAACCCGCTTTCGGGGCATCCGAGCTTTACCAAAATCGCCGATTTATCGCTGCCGGAAAAAGTCAGCGCCCTGCGCGATGCCGATTTCCGCGCGCAATTGCTGAGCGAGGAAGCCGGTTCCGACAATCCGTTTGTCCGCGCCCTGCTCGCCAGTTTCGGCAAAATATTCGTGCTGGGCGACCCGCCCGATTACGAACCGACGGAAGAGAAAACCGTCGCCGCCATCGCCAAGCAGCGCGGCGTCGGCGAAGTGGAAGTGGCGCTCGACCTGATGCTGGCCGATGACGGGCGCGGCGTGTTGTATTTCCCGTTCCTCAATTACGCCGATGGCAATCTGGACAGCACGCGGCGCATGTTGGAAAGCAACGCCACCCTGCCCGGCCTGTCTGATGGCGGGGCGCATGTCGGGATGATTTGCGACGGCTCCTTTCCGACCAGCCTGCTGACCCATTGGGGCCGAGACCGCACTCGGGGGCCGGGCCTGCCGCTCGAGCTTCTTATCAGCAAGCAGACGCGCGACACCGCCCATTGGGTCGGTTTGCGCGACCGCGGTGTGCTGAAAGCCGGTTATCGCGCCGATATTAATGTCATTGATTTCAACCGCCTGCGCTTGCATCTGCCGGAGATAAATTACGACCTGCCGGCCGGCGGACGCCGCTTGATGCAACGCGCCAGCGGCTATACCGCAACACTGGTCGCCGGCGAAGTGACCTATCGCGACGGCACACCGACAGGTGCCAAGCCCGGCAAATTGGTGCGCGGCGCACAAGCCGCCTCATCGCGCAAGCTGGCGGCTGAGTAGCCCAAAGGCGCTACCAAATATCGGCTTGCAGCACCGCGTGCAGGCCGAGTAGCAGCAAGAAGCCGTGGCTGATATTGTAGAAAATTTCTTCGTTCATCACGCGATTAAGCCAGACGCCAAGCACCAAACCTATCGGCGCAAACGGTGCCAACATCAGGCTTGCGGTGAGGCTGGCAGCGTCGAACATGCCAAGCTCTATGAAGAAGGGCAGCTTGAACAAATTGACCAGCAAAAACGACCAGCCCATCGTGCCGACATAAAAGGCGCGCGGCAGTTTGAGAGGCAGAAGGTAAACTTGCGAGGGGATGCCGCCGGTCAGCGAGATGAAACTGGCGAGGCCAGCCAGCCCCATCCAGCCAAAGACACGGTCTTTTCTTTGCCGCAAACGGCGCAGCGCCGCACGCTCCAGCACCGCGTCGACCGCCGGCTTATAAAGCCGCCAGAAATACCGCGCCGCCGTGACAATGGCGAGAATGCCGATTAGCAAAATCAGAATATCGGCATTGATTTGTTTGAACAGCAACCAGCCAAGCAACTGGCCGATGCAGGCGGCCAGCGTCATCATCAATACGATGCGGCGCACGGCGCGGCGGTAATATTGCCAGGCGACATAAAAATCGCAGAGCAAAAATACTGGCAACATGACCGCCAGTGCCGCGCCGGGTGACAAAGCCAGCAGCGCGATAGGCAATGACAACGCCCCCATAGCGCCGCCGAAACCCGCCTTGGCTAATGCAACCAGCAGGGTGGCGGCGATACCGACCACAAAAAATGCCAACGGCGCGTCGTTCAAAAGACTGAAATCCAAAATGTGCTCCCGTCTCTCTGTATGATTGCCTGTATTCTTGCGCCGATTGCGCGGTTCGTGAGAGGGCCCGCCAATTCGAGGCAGCCCAACGCCCGCGCCCTTGTCTAACAGATTTGCCGTGCTATTTCACATGCTGTTATTTGCAATGGTTGCGAGAGCGTTTTGGGAGGCCCTAATGCGAACATTTTTGCGCCGCGCTTGGCTCGGCCTACTGACCCTTGTGCCGCTATTGGTGCTCATAAATCTGACGTTATTCGTACTGCGCGCCGCCGATTGGCAGCCGCAGCAAGCGATTGGTGAAGCGGCGCAATATGATGTCGAGATTATCCGCGACGGGTTTGGCGTGCCGCATATTTATGGGACGCGCGATGCGGATGTCGCTTTCGGTCTGGCCTATGCCCATGCCGAGGATGATTTCGAGACCATGCAACAAATGATACCGTTTTATCGCGGCGAGCTGGCGCGCGAGCTGGGCTTTGACGGCGCGGCGATCGATTTTCTGGTGCATTGGCTGGATGTGCCCCGCCATGTGCATGAAAATTACGAGACCGCGCTGTCGCCTGAAATTCGCGCCCATTTGAAAGCCTATGCTGACGGCTTGAATTATTATGCGGCGACGCATCGCTTCGAGGCCGACCCGCGCCTGTTCCCCATCACGGCACAAGACCTCGCGGTCGGTTTCTCGCTGCAGCATTTGCTGTTTTACGGTTTTGAGGCGCATGTGGTGGAGCTGTTTGCCGACAGCCCACAACACGAATTGGCGACAGCGCCGGACAGCGCCGCCCTGACCCGCCATATCGGGGCCGCCGGTCTGCCCGTCGGCTCCAACGCTTTCGCCATCAACCCGAATAAATCATCCGACGGCGCGACGCGGGTGATGATTAATTCTCACCAACCGCTGACCGGTCCGGTGGCGTGGTATGAGGCGCATGTTAAATCCGATGAGGGTTGGGATATGCATGGTGGGGTGTTTCCCGGCATGCCGTTTGTCGCCAAAGGTTTTAACCCCGATATCGGCTATGGCGTGACCGTCAACAAGCCCGATTTGGTGGATATTTACCGGCTGGTGACGAACCCCGAAAACGATGATGAATATATGCTCGACGGCACGCCGCGCGCCTTTGAGCGCCGCAGCCATTGGTTGAAGATTAAACTGCTCGGCAATTTCTACCTGCCCGTGCCGCGCACATTGCTGAAATCGGCCCACGGCCCGGCATTGGAGACAGCGCATGGCACGTACGCCGTGCGCTATGCCGGTATGGGCGAGATGCGCCAGCCCATGCAGTGGATGGCGATGAACAAAGCCCGCAATCTGCCGGCGTTTAAAGAGGCCATGGCGATGCAAGCCATCGCCTCTTTCAATTTTGTTTATGGCGACCGCGACGGCAATATTTACTTTCTGCATAATGGCCGCATTCCGCAGCGCCAAGCGGGCTGGGATTGGACAAAATATCTGCCCGGCGACCGCAGCGATTTGATTTGGCAACAACAAATCGGTTTCGAGGCGATGCCGCAATTGACCAATCCGGCGTCGGGGTATCTTATCTCAACCAATCAAGACCCGTTCAAGGTGACGGCAAATGCCGACAATCTCAACCCCGCCGATTATCCCAAACGCCTCGGCCTCCAAACCCGCATGACCAATCGCGCCGATCGCGGGCTGACGCTGTTTGCTGAGGCCGGACGGATGGACGAGGCCGCTTTCATCGCCCTGAAATGGGACAAGTTTTACGACCCCCAAAGCCGCGCCTTTAAATATGTCCGGCAAATCGCCGAGATGAATTTCGAAGCCGGATCGCTCAAAGCCGAGGGGCAGAAAATCCTCAATGCGTGGGATGGCGGCACCACGCTCGACAATCGCTCGAGCGCTCTGGCGGTGTGCCTTTTGTCAGAGGAGTGGCTGGCCGAGCAAGCGCGCAAAGCCGCCCCCGATATCGGGCCGGTTTACGAAAAATGCCTCGACGAATTGATGCAAGCTTTCGGGCGTCTCGACCCGCTTTGGTCTGAGCGCAATCGCCTGTTGCGCGGCGATGCCGATCTGCCTTTGGGCGGTGGCCCCGACGTGTTGCGCGCCATTTACGCCCTGCCCGAGAAAGATGGGCGACTGAAAGCGGTCGCCGGTGACGGGCTGGTGGTCTATACGACGTGGGACAAAAACGGCAAGCAAAGCGCCGCCATGGTGCACAATTTCGGTGCCGCCAGCACGCGGTCCCACTCGCCGCATTATGCCGACCAAGCGCCGCTTTACGCCGCCGAGCAATTGCGCCCGATTGCGTTGACGCGCGAAGAATTGATGAAAGGCCCGCACCGCAAGACGCGCCTGCCATTAGAGGAGCGCTGAATTAGCTCTGAATCAGAAAGCGATTAGGCGCGGGCGGCTTCCCAACCGAGCATGGTCTGTTTCACTTCAGTGCCCCAAAAATAACCGCCAATGCCGCCGTCATACGCCAGCACGCGGTGGCAGGGAATGATAAAGAATACCGGATTTTTACCGACCGCAGAGCCGACCGCGCGATTGGCATTGGGTTTGCCGATACGCGCCGCAATGTGTTTATAGCTCGAGGTTTCACCCAGCGGGATGTCGAGCAGCGCGCGCCAGACAGAAACCTGAAACGGCGTGCCTTTGAGGTGCAAGCTCAAAGCCTGCGGGCCGTAAGAGAAATAGCTCATCGCCGCATGGTGATGCGGGGAGCTTTGACGCACCAATTGAGTGCGCGGAAAGGTGGCGCGCATGCGTTGCAGCGCCCGCCCATCTTCATTGAGCCAGAGATGGCTGAGGCCAATCTCAGTGGCCCCCAGAAGCAGCAAGCCGAACGGGCTTTCGGCATCGGCGATGTGCAGCGTTTCGGGCGGCGCGCTCATCTCGTTTATGGTGATGGTATCGGCGGGGCGCATCGGCTTTTCCTTTTTCCTGATGATAGCCAAACTCCAAGGGCAAGGCGACAAGCATCTTGCGCCTGCCCACAGCTTTGGCTAAATCCCCTTTATGGAGCCGGTTGATGAGTGACAAAGCCAAAAAAGCGCTGGGCGCGATGCTGCTGCTCGCCGGTTTGGTGCTGGCTTTTGAGGCCGTGACCCATGCCCCCTTTTATGAGGAGCTTGAGCGCCTCAATATGGACAATCATCAGCACTGATATTTATTGCGCCCAGCCGCCGCTAAACGGTATCGCCTGGCCGACGAAAAAGTCGCTTTCATCCGACGCCAGAAACACCGCAAACATCGCATCCTCGCGCGCCGTCGCCAGCCGACCGGCCGGCACACCTTTCAGCAATTCTTTGAATTCCGGTGTTTCGGTGAAAGCCGGCGGGAAATAAACCGGATTTTCGACAAAATTCTGCGCAATCAAATTCATCTGGATATTGTGCGCCGCAATCTCAGCACCGGTAGAGCGCACATAACCGACCTGCGCGTGGCGCGCCGAACTATAGGCGCTGATACCGGCCATGCCTTTGACGCCCGTGGCACTGCCATAAACCAGAATTTTGCCGTTTTGTCGCTCGACCATTTGCGGCAGCACCGCTTTGGTGAGGCGGTGCAGCGGATGCACCATGACATCGAACATGGTCTGCCAGATATCCTCCGGCATCTCGGCCGCCGCAATGCCGAGATTGGCCGGTGCCGCCAGATTGGCCACAAGCACGTCTATATGACCGGTCTCTTCGATGAGGGCCGCGGCGCGCGCCGGGTCGGTGAGGTCGGATGTATCGGCGATGACCTCCGCGCCTTGCTCGGCAAACACTTCGAGGGTTATCGGCCCCATATAATCATCAGCTTGGGTGACCAGCACCCGTTTATCTTGCAGTCGCCCAGTCATGGTTTCAGTCAATCTCTCGCTTCAAACAAGTATCCGAGGCGGGGATAATGCACCAGCACCTCTCCGACTTGCGCGTCTTCGCGTTTTACGGCCAGCGCTTCGCCCGTCACCCATACAATCTCGCCGACAGTTTCTTCCTGCCCGTAATCATCGGGCCTGACGGCGATACGCTGCCCGACCGGCAACGCTGCATCGGCAATGGCATCAGCGGGTGACGTGTAATCGGGTGTCATGTCTTTGGCGATGGCCAAGGCCTCGGCGGCGTCCATATCCTGTCGGCCGCCCTGCCCCATATCGATAATGGTTTTCAGCCATTTGGTGACGGCCGGATGCGCGTCTATCTCGGCTTTCAGCGATGCCGCGTTGCACGCGAAATTGAGCACGTGGAAAACTGCCGCATCGGCCAGCGTGAAACGCGCGCCTAGCATATAGGGCGTGACGGCAAGCTGACGCGCGACCATTTTCAAATCGAGCACGAATTGCGCTTTCACATGTTCCAGCGGCAGCGCGGCGGCTATGACTTCGGGGCGTTGCATGGCGGCGCGGTCGGCAAGAAACTCCGGCGGCACAATTTCGCTGATTTCATAAATGCTCGGCGTCGCCGCATTTAAAAACAGCCGCGTATCAGCCCAATCGGCCAGCAATTCGGCCGCGCCCAAAAGCTCGGGCGGCGTCAACGGTGTTTCGGTAAAGCGGCTTTCAATCTCGCGGATAATCAGCTTGGTGTCGCAATAAATATGCGCACCGATTTGCAGCACTGGAATTTTGCGATAACCGCCGGTTAACGGCGTCAAATCGGGCTTCGGCGCGACAATGGGTTGCGCCACGGCGCGCCAATCGAGACCTTTAAAAGCCAATATGCTGATGACCTTTTTGGAAAAAGGCGACATCTCATAATGGTGGAGAATGAGCTCTGACATTAGGCGGCGGCGTCAAAATAGGGCCGGTCGCCGGCAATCGTCACGCGCTCCATCACCCGCACTTCGGGGAAGTAATCGGAAGCGGCGAAATGCTGGCAAGCCCGATTGTCCCAAAACGCCATCGAGCCGGGACGCCAGCTGAAACGACACTGCACTTCCGGGTTCCACGCGGTTTTATACAGGCTGTCGAGCAGCGCCGCGCTCTCCTCCGGCTCCATATCGACAATATGGTCGGTGAACGCGCCATTGACGTAAATAAGTCGCTCCTTGGTTTCAGGATGCGTGCGCACCACCGGATGCACCATGGGGGGGTATTTATCGTGCAGCTCCTCGGCTTTTTTGCCGAGGCGCTTGGCGAAGACGCGGGCGATATCATGCGCGGCTGAAAGGTTTTCAATCTTCTCTTTCATCTCGTCCGACAAGCGCTCATAAGCCATCACCATGTTGGCAAATAATGTGTCGCCCCCGACCGGCGGCAACTCAACGGCACGCAAAATAGACCCCATCGACGGCGCTTCGCGCCATGTCACATCGGAGTGCCACATATTTTCCGAGCCGCGCGATTTCGGCCCATGGGCGATGCGCAGCACCTCCGGATTGGGCTGATCTTTGGGTGTCGCAGGATGCACTTCCAGCTCGCCAAAAGCAGCAGCAAAAGCGATATGCGCTTGCTGGCTCAAATCTTGGTCGCGAAAAAACACCACGCGGTGCCTCAGCAGCGCGGCGCGCGCTTCCTCAATCAGCGTGTCGTCCAATTTGTTCAGGTCGCAGTCAAGCAACTCAGCGCCACAAGCGGGCGTTAATTGCTGCACACGGAAACGGCTGAATTCACCCATATGTCCCTCCCCATTTGCCAGCAGTTTGAGGGCAAATGGCGGCGCGGTCAATGCTGTCATCGCGGCAAAATTGCGCTCTTCAATTTCACCGTTGAGTTTGTTAACCTGCCCCCCCAGTCAATCAACAAACACGGACCCATCATGAGTGTAGTTATTATCGGGGCCGGTCAAGCCGGTCTGCAAACCATTATGAGCCTGCGCCAAGGTTTTGGTGACGGCGGATATACGGGCGATATTACGTTGATTGGTGACGAAGCCTATCTGCCCTATCAACGCCCGCCTTTGTCGAAAGCCTATCTGTCCGGCAAAATGGAGCGCGATAGACTGTTTTTGAAATCCGATAATTTCTACGCCGAAAACAATGTGACACTGAAACTTGAAACCGCTGTCGAGACACTCGACGCGGCGGCAAAAACGGTGACGCTGAGCAATGGCGAGACGCTGGCTTATGAGCACGCTGTTATCGCCACCGGCTCGCGCCCGCGTCTGCTCGACATGCCGGGGCGGCATTTGGAGAATATTTTTGACCTGCGCGGCATGGCCGATATCGATGCCATGCAGCCGCATTTTATCAGTGGTAAAAAGCTGGTCGTGGTCGGTGGCGGCTATATCGGTCTGGAAGCGGCAGCGGTTGCCGCTGATATGGGCATGCAAGTAACCGTGCTGGAAGCAGCACCGCGTCTGTTGGCGCGCGTCGCCGAGCCTGAAATTTCCGAATTTTATTCCCGCCTGCACAAAGACCATGGGGTGACACTGGTCACTGACAGTCAGATGGTCGGCTTCACCGCCGCCGAGGGCGCGGAAAATGGCAAAGTGGTCGGCGTACAAATGGCTGATGACAGCATTGTTGAGGCCGATATTGTTGTTGTCGGCATCGGCATTCTACCCAATGTCGAGCTGGCCGAGGCGGCCGGGCTGGAGGTCAATAACGGCATTGTGGTGAATGATTTGGGCCAGACCAGCGACCCGCATATTTTTGCCGCCGGCGATTGCACCAGCCATCCCAATGACCTGTTGGGCCGCACGCTGCGTTTGGAAAGTGTGCCCAATGCGATTGAGCAAGGCAAAGCCGTCGCCTCGGCCATTTGCGGCACGCCGAAACCTTACCATCAAGTGCCGTGGTTCTGGTCGGATCAATATGATGTAAAACTGCAAATCGCTGGTGTGCCCAATGAAATCGACAGCAAAGTGTTGCGCGGTGACGATGCGAGCAATAGCTTTGCGTGGTTCTATTTCACCGGCGACAAGCTGACGGGCGTGACCGCGGTCAACCGAGCGGCTGAATTTATGGCCGGTCGCATGCTCATTGAAAAATCGCTGAAAGGCGAAGCCGTGCCCGACCCGGAAAAATTGGCCGATGAAGACGTGAAGCCGAAAGAGTGGATGGCGTGAGGCATTTTTTGACGCTGATGGTTTGCGCCGCCTTTATAAGCGCTTGCGCCAGCCGTCACGACAGCCAAGACCCCACCTCCATCGACGACCCGAAATTTGTGAGCTGGTATAAAGCCGCCACACCCTATGCCCGCACCACCTTTTTCATCACTCTATGCGCGGCGCAAGGCTTCTCCAACGGCTCTATCGAAATCAATCTCTGCCTGTCCAGTATGCGGCGCGATGCACGGGTGCGCGTCGAAGGGCGTCTTTGAGGTGCCGCGTGAGTGCGCTGATTGAGCAAACGCTGACGCATTACGCCGCCCATCATGGCGACCCTTATGACGCGGCCTTTGCGAAGCTCTACGCCGCCGACCCGAATTATCAAGCGTTGTTTGTCCTCGACACAGATGAGGGGCTGCGGCGCAATATGATGCGCACAACGCTGGAGATGGTGGCCACTTTTATTGACGACCCCTATGCCGCTTCCAATTTGGTTATCGGAGCGCGACTGGTGCATTTGACCTACGAAATCACCGATGATTTCGACCTGTTTTTCCAAATCACCCGCGACGTGATTGCCGAAGGCTGCGGCGAAATTTGGAGCGACGCCCACGCCGAAGCATGGGACACAATGCTGGCAGATTTTGAAAAAGCGCGGGTTTAAAAAGCAGCGATACCCGTAATGGCACGGCCAAGGATGAGGGCATGCACGTCGTGTGTGCCTTCATAAGTATTGACCGTCTCGAGATTAATCGCGTGACGCATCACGTGATACTCTCCGGCAATGCCATTGCCGCCGTGCATATCGCGGGCTTGGCGCGCCACATCCAGCGCTTTGCCAACATTATTGCGTTTGACAATCGACACCATTTCCGGCGCGAAGCGGCCTTCATCCATCAATCGCCCGACGCGCAAACTGGCCTGATAGCCCAGCGCAATCTCAGTCTGCATATCGGCGAGTTTTTTCTGATACAGCTGGTTGGCAGCCAGCGGCTTGTTGAACTGGTGACGCTCAAGGCCGTAATCGCGCGCCGCTTCAAAACAAAACTCCGCCGCGCCCATAGCGCCCCAGCTAATGCCATAGCGGGCGCGATTGAGACACGAGAACGGGCCTTTTAGCCCTTCAACATCGGGCAGCAGGTTTTCTTCCGGCACGAATACATCTTCCATCATAATCATGCCGGTGATGGAAGCGCGCAGCGACAGCTTGTTTTCAATCTTCGGCGCGCTTAGGCCGTCCATGCCTTTTTCGAGGATGAAGCCCTTAATCTTGTCATCGTGTTCGGCTGACTTGGCCCAGACGACAAACACATCGGCAATCGGCGCGTTGGAAATCCAGGTCTTGGAGCCATTGAGCACAAAACCGCCATCGACCTTTTTGGCATGGGTGCGCATGCCCGCCGGGTCGGAGCCGGCATCGGGTTCGGTCAAACCGAAGCAGCCGATATATTCACCGCTGGCCAGCTTGGGCAGATATTTCTGTTTCTGTCCTTCAGAGCCGAACGTATTTATTGGGTGCATGACCAGAGACGACTGCACCGACATCATCGAGCGATAGCCGCTATCGACCGCTTCGACCTCGCGCGCTACCAGACCGTAAGACACATAAGAGGCCCCGGCCCCGCCATATTCCGGCGCGATAGTGACGCCCAAAAGCCCTTGCGCGCCCATCTCGGTAAAGATTTCCGGCGCCGCGCTTTCATTGATGAACATATCGGTGACGCGGGGCAGCAATTGCTCGCGCGCATAAGCTCGCGCGCTGTCAGCCACCATGCGCTCTTCTTGCGTCAATTGCTCAGACAGCAGGAACGGGTCTTCCGCGTTAAATTTACCGATTTTTTCCATGGTTCTTAACCTATCGCAGTTTTGAGCAATTTCAGACAAGAAAAAACCCGCATGCATCAACTTGGCGCATGCGGGCTTTTCCCTCCAGAACAGCTTTATTTTTTGATGATGCCGGCCAGCATTTTGCGCGTGCTCGCGCCATAAGGCGGACGCAGCGCACCGGCGGCAAATTCAAATGGTGACTGGCGGAACACGGTTTTGGCGTGGCTGAAATTCACAAAGCCTTCAAAACCATGATAAGCACCGGTACCCGACGGGCCAACGCCGCCAAACGGGGCGTCGTCCTGCATAATGTGCGTAATCACATCATTCACCGCAACGCCGCCCGACGTGGTGCGGGTCACGACTTTGTTTTCTTCGCTCTTATCGTCGCCGAAATAATAGAGACCCAGCGGACGGTCATGGTCATTCACATAACCGATAGCCTCATCGAGTGTCTTGTAAGACTTCACCGGCAGGATGGGGCCGAAAATCTCTTCCTGCATCACTTTGGTGTCTTCGCCCGGCTCAACAATAATGGTCGGCGGAATTTTATGGTGCGGCTGCTGCGAGAAATCCTCATCGGCCGGATTGATCTCGACAATCTTGGCACCTTTTTCACGCGCGTCTTCGAGGTAGCTCTGCAGACGGTCATAGTGACGTTGATTGACGACAGATGTGTAATCCTCATTGTCCTTCAGCGTCGGGAACATGGTCGCTACCGCGCTTGAGGCTTCGGCCACAAACTCATCAACCTTGCCTTCCGGCACCATGACATAATCGGGTGCCAGACAAATCTGACCGGCATTCAGCGTCTTGCCGGTCATCACGCGGGCCGCGGTTTTTTTGAAGTCGGCGCTGTCAGAGACAATCACCGGCGATTTACCACCCAGCTCCAACGTCACCGGTACCAGATTTTCGGCTGCAGCGCGCATAATGTGCGATGCGATAGAGGTCGCGCCGGTGAACAGCAAATGGTCAAACGGCTGCTTGGAGAAAGCGGCACCGGTTTCAGGCCCGCCCAACACGACAGCAACATCGCTTTCATCGTAATATTTCTCGCACAGCTCTTTGGTCAGCAGCGCGCTGTGCACGGTATATTCAGAGGGCTTGATGATGGTGCGATTGCCGGCGGCAAAAATCGAGCCCATCGGGCCAAAGCACAGATTGAACGGGAAATTCCACGGCACCACATTGCCGACACAGCCCAGCGGCTGATAGTCAACGCGCGTGCTGGCCCCCAACAGGCCGAGCGGGAACATGGAATGACGCTTGGACGGTTTCATCCAGCGCTTCACATTCTTTTTGGCATATTTCAGTGCACCCAATGTGCCGCCGACATCAGTCGCCAACGTGCCTTCGGGGCTGCGGCTGCCAAAATCCGCCATCAGTGCCTCAACCATGGCGTCGCCATTATCAACCAGCAGCGCAATGGTGCGGTCAATCAAATCGATACGCCGCGCTGCCGTCATCGGCCCTTCGGCGATATGGGCGGCCTTTTGCATATCAACCAGTTTGCGGATGTCTTGTTCAGAAGTCTCCGGAAGTTCCGTCATTGTTTCAGCAGCGCTCATGGCTATCTCCCTCATGTGAAATTAGAGAAAGTTAATCAGATAAAACGGCCTTTGCCAAGCCTGCATAGACGTTTCTCCTACTTGCCTAATACTTGGCGAATACTTGCCAAAGACGCGGGAGTGCTTAAGGTATCTGCCAAAGGCGTAACGCCAGATGGAGATTTTAATGTCTGAAACAGTCCAAAAAGAGGTCAGCGAAGGCGGCGTGCTGACACTGCGTATGAACCGCCCTGATGTATTGAACAGCCTGAACAGCGATTTGGTTTTCACGCTGATTGATATTCTGAAGGGCGCCGCCGAAGATGATGCGGTGCGGGCCATTGTGTTGACCGGAAATGGTCGCGGCTTTTGCGCCGGTGCCGACCTCGCCGGAGGTAATTGGCCGAGCGAAGAAGGCATGTCGCCGGGCGATATCACCGCCAATTCCATGGAAATCGGTTTTAACCCGCTGCTGCGCGCCGTGGTCGACAGCCCGAAACCGGTGGTTACCGCGATTAACGGCATGGCCGCCGGTGGCGGCGTTGGTCTGGCCCTGTCGGGTGATTTGGTGCTGGCGGCCGAGAGCGCCAAATTCCGTCTGGTTTTCGCACCGCAACTGGGCATCATCCCCGATGTCGGCGCAAGCTGGCTTGTGCCCAATCTGGTCGGTCGCACGCGCGCCAACGGCATGGCGCTGCTGGGCGACAATCTGACCGCCGACAAGGCGTTGGAATGGGGCATGGTGTGGGAAGTCCATCCGGACGACGCATTGGTCGCCAAAGCCCAGGAATATGCCGAGCGCATGGGGCAAGGCTCCATCACCGGCATCAAAGCGACGGTGCGCGCGCACGATAAAGCGATGCTGCAATCACTGCACGACCAGCTTGATTTTGAAAAAGAAGAGCAACGCCACTACACCAATCAACCGGTGTTTTTTGAAGGCGTGAAAGCATTCATTGAAAAACGTAAACCGAATTTCCGCGAAATCGAAACCGAGCAAATGAAAGCGGCTCGCGAAAAGTAAAACGAGGGATCCCATGAATTACGAATACGACCTTTTGAAACTGGATATTGAAAACAATATCGCAACGCTGAGCTTTAACGACCCTGACAGTCTGAACGCGATGAGCGGCCCGATGCTGGCCTCGATGGATTTGGCGCTCGACGAGATTGAAAACCCTGATAACGGCGTGCGCGCGCTGATTATTACCGGGGCCGGCCGTGGCTTTTGTGCCGGTGCCAATGTCGCCCGCATGGATGGCGGTGATGGCGATGGGCCCAAACGCAATCGTGCGCCCGACGCCGGCGAGGGGCTGGAGAAAATTTACCACCCGCTGCTGCGGCGTTTCCGCAATCTACACTGCCCTATCGTCTCGGCGGTAAACGGCCCTTGCGCCGGTATCGGCATGAGCTTTGCGCTGATGGCCGATATGGTGGTGGCCAATGAAAGCGCCTTCTTTTTGCAGGCTTTCCGCCGCATCGGTCTGGTGCCGGATGGCGGGGCGACTTATTTGCTGCCGCGCCTTATCGGTATGGCTCGCGCCCGCGAGCTGACCATTATGGGCGAGCGTCTACCGTCGGCAACGGCACTGGAATGGGGTCTCATCAACCGCCGTGTTGCAGATGACAAACTGCTCGACGAAGCGCAAGCGCTGGCCGCGGAACTTGCCAAAGGCCCGCACTCTTTGAAACTCATCCGCAATCTTTTGTGGGAGAGCGTCGATGCCAAATACGAAGAGCAGTTAAATAATGAGCGGATGGCGCAACGCACTGCCGGTCGCACTGATGACTTCAAAGAAGGGGTCAGCGCGTTCAACGAAAAACGCGACGCCAATTTCACCGGCTCATAAAAAGGCGCACTAAGGCTTAGTCGAGGCCCAGCTTCTGCATGACCAGCGTGTTGACTGCTTGCGGGTTGGCTTTGCCGCCCGTTGCCTGCATCACCTGACCGACAAACCAACCGGCCATTTTCGGCCGTTCTTTGGCTTGCGCGACCTTGTCGGGATTGGCGGCTATCACCTCATCCACCGCCGCTTCGATAGCGCCGCTATCGGTGACTTGCTTCAAGCCTTTTTCTTCGATGATGGTGGCCGGGTCTTTGCCTTGGTCGGGGCCGGCCTCGAACATCAACTCGAAGACTTCTTTGGCGGTGCGGCCCGACACAGTGTCATCGGCGATGAGGTCAACCAACTGCCCGACTTGATCGGCGCTGACTGGACTGTCGGCGATGGCGAGGTCGGATTTGTTGAGGCCCGCAAACACCGAGCCGATGACCATATTGGCCACTGCTTTGGCGTCGCGCCCGGCGGCAGCGGCTTCGAAAAACGCGGCGTTCTCCGCCTCGCCGACCAGCACACCGGCATCATATGGTGTCAGCCCGTAATCATTGACGAAACGGGCTTTTTTATCATCCGGCAATTCGGGCAGGTGTTTAGCGATATCATCGACAAATTCCTGGCTGAATGTGAGCGGCAGCAGGTCAGGGTCGGGGAAATAGCGATAATCATGCGCTTCCTCTTTGGAACGCATGGCCCGCGTCTGGCCGGTTTTCGGATCGAACAGACGGGTTTGTTGCTCCACCGTGCCGCCATCCTCAATCAGGTCAATCTGGCGGCGCGCCTCATATTCGATTGCTTGGCCGATAAAGCGAATGGAGTTGACGTTCTTAATTTCGCAGCGCGTGCCCAGCGCATCGCCCGGACGGCGCACTGATACATTGACGTCGGCGCGCAGACTGCCCTGCTCCATATTGCCGTCGCATGTGCCGAGATAGCGCAAAATGGCGCGCAGTTTTTTGACATAAGCTTGCGCCTCAGCCGCCGAGCGCATATCCGGATGAGAGACAATTTCCATCAGCGCTACGCCGGAGCGGTTGAGGTCCACAAAACTCATATCCGGATGCTGGTCGTGCAGCGATTTGCCGGCATCCTGCTCGAGGTGCAAACGCTCAATACCGATTTCTTTCACCGCGCCATCCTCAAGGTCAATCTCAATCGCGCCCTCGCCGACAATCGGCTGCTGGAATTGCGAGATTTGATAACCCTGCGGCAGGTCCGGGTAGAAATAATTTTTGCGGTCGAATACCGAATAATTATTTACCTGCGCTTTCAGCCCGAGACCGGTGCGCACGGCTTGCTCGACACAGAACCAGTTAATCACCGGCAGCATGCCCGGCATGGCGGCATCAACCAGCGACACTTGGGAATTGGGCTCGGCACCGAACTCGGTCGAAGCACCGGAGAACAGCTTGGCGTTGGAGGCGATTTGCGCGTGCACTTCCAAACCGAGGACGATTTCCCAATCGCCGGTGGCCCCCGCAATGAGATTTTGATTATCGCTCATGGTCTAAGCACTCCACCAATCTTGCGGCTGCGCGTCAAACCCAGCCGCCTCTTCCAACACGGCGGCCGAGCGCAGCAGCGTCTCTTCCCCAAATGCCTGCCCGATAAGCTGCAGCCCCAAAGGCAGACCGTCACCATCAACACCGGCCGGAACCGAAATGCCCGGCAGACCGGCCAGGTTGACCGTTACGGTGAACACGTCATTGAGATACATCTCCAACGGGTCTTCGATATTCTTGCCGATCGGAAACGCTGCCGACGGTGTGGTCGGCGTCAGCAATACGTCGCATTTTTCATAAGCCTTGGTGAAATCCTCGGCAATGAGACGGCGCACTTGCAGCGCTTTGACATAATAAGCGTCGTAATAACCCGCCGACAGCGCGTAAGTGCCAATCATCACACGGCGCTTTACCTCATCGCCGAAACCGGCGGCGCGCGTCTGGGCATACATATCATCAATATCGGTGCCGTTTTTGCGCGCGCCGTAACGCACCCCGTCATAGCGCGCCAGGTTCGACGACGCCTCAGCGGGCGCGATAATATAATAAGCCGGCAGCGCATATTTGGTGTGCGGCAAGGAGACATCGACAATCTCCGCGCCTGCCGCTTTCAGCCAGTCAATGCCCTGCTGCCAAAGCGCCTCAATCTCAGCGGGCATATTATCGACGCGATATTCAGCCGGAATGCCGACACGCAGGCCTTTAATATCACCCGTCAACGCGGCTTCGTAATCGGGTACAGCGCGCTCGACCGAGGTGGTGTCGCGCTTGTCGAAAGAAGCCATAGATTGCAGCATCATCGCCGCGTCGCGCACCGTATGGGTAATCGGCCCGGCTTGGTCGAGCGATGATGCGAAAGCGACAATGCCCCAGCGCGAGCAGCGACCATAAGTCGGCTTCAGCCCCACCGTGCCGGTAAAGGCCGCAGGCTGGCGGATGGAACCGCCCGTATCCGTCGCAGTGGCGGCGATGCCGAGACGCGCCGCGACCGCAGCCGAAGAACCACCCGAAGAACCGCCCGGCACCAGCTCGGTGCCGTTGGCTTTCCACGGGTTGACCACCGGGCCGAAGCGCGAGGTCTCATTGGAGGAGCCCATGGCAAACTCGTCATTGTTCAGCTTGCCGAGCATCACCGCGCCATCATCCCAGAGGTTTTGCGTCACCGTGCTTTCATAAGGCGGGATGAAATCGCCGAGAATATTGGAGCAAGCGGTGGTACGCACGCCCTTGGTGCAGAACAAATCTTTGACGCCAATCGGCAGACCTTCAAGCGGTCGTGCTTCACCGGCGTTTATTTTGGCGTCACTGGCGGCCGCCATTTCGAGCGCTTTTTCGGGCGTCTCAAGCACATAGGCATTAAGCGCCGAGGACTTGGCGATGCGGTCAATATGCGCTTGCGTCAGCTCGACGGCGGAAAATTGTTTCTTGGCAAGCCCGTCGCGCGCCTCAGCCAATGTAAATTCGGTCAGTTCATTCATGATGCGACCACCCCTATTCCACGACCTTGGGCACGGAGAAATATTCATCGTCTTTTTCCGGCGCATTGGCCAGCACGTCTTGTGCATAGCCGCCATCGGAAACCACATCCTCGCGGCCACGGATTTTATTCTCCACCGCACTGGTCAGCGGTTTGACGCCATCCGTATCGACCTCGGAAAGCTGTTCAACAAAACCCAATATGGCACTCAACTCTTTGGCCAGAGCCGGCAGCTCGTCATCGGTCACCCCGATGCGAGCCAGATTGGCGATGCGGCGCACCATTTTTTCATCTACGGACATTTTTTGCCTTTATCGGAAAGCCAGCGTTTGAATTGCGCGGAAACTAGCAAAGCCGCAGAATAAGGGCAATAGAGCAAGGGCAATATGACTTTCACCCCAAATCCTGCTAAGAAAGCGCGCATGCAGATGGTTGAAACCCCCGCCGCTTTGATAAGCGCATTGCCCTCGGGTCGGCGCTTGATGGGTGTCGATTTGGGCAGCAAGACCATCGGCCTCGCGACCGGCGATAGCGACCATAAAATCGCCAGCCCTTTTGACACCATAAAGCGCAAGAAATTCGGCGTCGATGCGGCGGCGCTGGCTGTCATTATCGAGGCCGAGGCTATTGGCGGTCTGGTTATCGGTCTGCCGCTCAATATGGATGGCTCAGCCGGCCCGCGCGTGCAAGCGACACAGGCTTTTATTCGCAATCTTGGGGGGCTTGAGGGCTTCCCTAGCCTGCCGGTATTGCTGTGGGACGAGCGCCTGTCCACCGCCGCCGTGGAACGCACCCTGCTGGAAGCCGATACCAGCCGCGCCAAGCGCGCCGAAGTCATCGATAAAATGGCCGCCGCTTATATTCTGCAAGGCGCTATCGACGCGCTGTATGGTGTCTGATTGCGAATTAACACCTAATTCAGTAAACTGAGTTCAGTAATGCGTTTCCAAAAAATAAAAAAGGGAGACGCCCGTGAAAGCCTTACCCATTCTTATTGGAGCATTTTGCCTAACGCTGGCCGCTTGTGGTGGTGGCGGAGGCGGAGGCGGTGCCGGCAGCAGCACACCGACGCCAACAACCCCGCTTATGACGATGGGGGAAATGATGAAGATGGAGGAAGAGGAAGAAGAAGAGATGGTGCCGCACGCAACGGTCGAAGCCTTGAAAACATTGTTGGAGACGCAAGGCCAGCCTTCGAGCTCAGAAGATGCCAAAAACGCACTTAATGAATTTATAGAAAGTGAGAGATACAGCATCGCTACCTCATTGATGGCCACGAACCAGTCAACGGTCCCGGTGGTGATTGCGAGGTTTAACGCCAAAGACGATACCGATGCCGAGATGGCTTGGGCGAAGGGTTGGACCGGCAAGGGGGTCAAAGTAGGTGTATTAGATGAATTTGAACCCTTCCAATCACGCGCCACCCATGGCGAGGTTAAGCTGCTCATGGTTCATCAGGTTGCGCCCGAAGCCATGTCTATGACCCGATACATCCCACTGACGAGCGCGGCGCGCCGTGCGCTGCCGTCCGGAACCGATATCGATGAAGCGCAGAACACGGCGATTGCCACCGGTTATCAAAACTTTGCCGATAACGAATATCACATCGTAAATAGCAGTTTTTCGACAAGTCGATGGGATAGAGGCGCATCGGCCTTAATCCCTCTAAACGAATGGCAAGATTTGATTGATGGGCAAATTGAAAAAGACTTCTTCATAAAATTATCAACTTCTTCCGAAGCCGAGGGCTATCCTGACGAAATGTTATTTGTGTTCTCCGCCGGCAATGACGGCGAAGGGTGCACATCTGGCACTATTTCCGGTGGCACTATTTCCGGATGCAATCTTAATGCCGCCGCCATCCATCAATTGCGCGCAAACGGCAACGCCGATGCTGGCGACCGCCTGATATTTGTCGGCTCGGTGGACGAGAATGACCTGATTGCGACCTATTCGCATAGGGCCGGCGATATGGGCAGCAATTTTATCGTCGCCCGCGACAATGTCGACTTCTACCAAAGAGAGGTTCAAGGCACGTCGTTTTCTGCCCCACGCGTGGCAGGCGCAGCGGCTTTGGTGCGGCAAAAATTCCCCAGCCTAAACGGCCCAAATTTGAAACAAGTATTGCTGCGAACGGCAGATGATTTGGGCGACGATGGCGTCGACCCGATATACGGTTATGGCAAGCTCAATGTTTTGAGTGCCTTATCGCCGGTCGACCGTTTGGAGGCACAATGAGGTCGGCTTTTTACTCGGCTTTTTACGGTGCCGTTTTGATGGCTTTGGGCATGGACAGCGTGCAGGCCGCGGCGCTATCGCTGCAAGGGATTGCCGCGCGCATCGACTATCTCTATGCCGAAGACGCGCATCGCACGTCGCGGGTTTGGGATGGTTATTTCAAAGCGCTCAATGGCGACGCCTATAATGTGCGGCAATTTTATCGCTCCAAAACCCCGCAATTCAATTTGACGACAGCCGTTGAGCTGCACGAAACGCCGCGCTTACGGCTGTCTCTGCCGGTGCAAATCGACAATGGGTATCGGGCCGATTTATACCGCGCGCAGGCCTATCTCGGGCTTGGGCTGGTGGCGCAATGGGCGGCCAGCGACCGCATCGTGCTGGGCTGTCATCTGCACGATGCGCTGCAATTTGGCGGCGATGTAAGCGAACAACCTTGCCGCGACGGTTTTCAAGGGAACTTTCATTGCGGGACCGGCCTGCCATGGAGCGACGCGCAACCCTATCTGCGGTCCTCGCGTGTCGAGACGCTCAATCGGCTGACATTACATTGGCGTTTTTAAGGCGATTTTAACTGTTCGCTCAATTCTGCGATTTGACTTGCCCCGACTCGCGTCCCTCTGTATATACTCAGATTTTAATGACAGCGTCATCCACACAGGGTGCTTTTGCACACCGCGATCTCCTCGGGATCGAAGGCCTGTCTGTTTCCGATATTACCTATTTGCTCGACCTGTCCGACACTTATGTCGACCAGAACCGCCAGATTGACAAAAAGACGTCAGTGCTGCGCGGGCGCACCCAAATCAATTTGTTTTTCGAAAGCTCGACCCGCACGCAAAGCAGTTTCGAGCTGGCCGGCAAACGCCTCGGCGCCGATGTGATGAACATGGCCGTCACCACCTCGGCGGTGAATAAAGGCGAGACGCTACTCGACACCGCAGTGACGCTGAATGCCATGAACCCCGACCTGCTGGTGGTGCGCCATGGCGATAGCGGCGCGGTCGAATTGCTGTCGCAAAAAGTTTCCTGCGCTGTCCTCAATGCCGGCGATGGCGCGCACGAACACCCGACACAAGCGTTGCTGGACGCGCTGACCATTCGGCGTCGCTTGGGCAGACTTCAGGGGCTGCGCGTTGCCATTTGTGGCGACATTACGCACAGCCGCGTCGCCCGCTCCAACATTCTTCTGCTCAACGCTATGGGGGCGCAAGTGCATCTTATCGGGCCGCAAACGCTGCTGCCGGTTGGCGCGCAACAACTTGGCGCGGGGGTGTTTAACGATATGCGCGCCGGTTTGGAGGGCTGCGATATTGTGATGATGCTGCGCATCCAGAACGAGCGTATGGAAGGCGCGCTTATTCCTTCGGTGCGCGAATATTACCGGCTTTACGGCCTCGACCGAGAGAAGCTGGCCTATGCCAAGCCCGACGCGCTGGTTATGCATCCGGGGCCGATGAATCGCGGTGTCGAGATTGACAGCGCCGTCGCCGACGACCCCGAGCGCAGTCTCATCCGCGACCAAGTGGAGATGGGCGTCGCGGTGCGTATGGCGGTGCTGGAAGCGCTGGCCGCCAATCTGCCGAATAATCTTGGTGGCGACAATTTAGGAAAAGACGCATGAGCTTAGCCTTCTCCAATGCCCGCTTGCTTGACCCTGCCAATGGCCTCGACGAGATCGGCACACTGATTGTCGAAAAAGGCAAAGTCGCGGCGATCGGCAAATCTGTCAAAGCGACAGCTAAAAAGAACATTGATTGCAAAGGCATGGCCATATTGCCCGGGCTTATTGATATGCAAGTGTTCACCGGCGAGCCGGGCGAGGAATATCGCGAGACGCTGGAGACCGCGAGCCGCGCCGCTGCGGCGGGCGGCGTGACCACGATGATTACCATGCCCAACACAAATCCGGTAATTGACGATGCGGCACTGGTTGATTTCATCTCGCGCCGCGCCCGCGACACGGCGATTGTGCGCGTGCACCCAATGGCGGCATTGACCAAAGGCTGCGCCGGCAAGAGCATGACCGAATTCGGCCTGCTGCGTGAAGCCGGGGCGGTGGCTTTTACCGATGGCGATCGCGCCGTGATGAACGCGCTGACCATGCGCCGCGCGCTGTCTTATGCCGGCACGTTCGACGCGTTGATTGTGCAACACGCTATGGACCAAGACCTGCAAAGCGCCGGTGTGATGCATGAAAGCGAGCTGGCGACACGCCTTGGCCTGGCCGGAATTCCGGTGGCGGCGGAGACGACAATGATTGACCGCGACCTGCGCCTCGTCGAGCTCACCGGCGCGCGCTATCACATTGCGCAAATCTCTTCTGCCGAAAGCGTTGCGGCGGTGCGTGCCGCCAAGCAGCGCGGCCTGCCCGTCTCCTGCGGTGTCTCGGCCACGCATCTCATGCTCAACCAAAACGATGTCGAAAATTACCGCACATTTGCCAAGCTGTCGCCGCCGCTCAGATGCGAGGACGACCGACTGGCACTGATCGCCGGTGTCGCCGATGGCACGATTGATGTGGTGGTATCGGGGCACAATCCGCAGAACGAGGAAGCCAAGCGGCAACCTTTCGCGCAAGCCGCCTATGGGTCGGTCGGTGTCGAGACGCTGCTGGCCGGATTGCTGAGCTTGCATCATGCCGATGGCGTGGCGCTGGAGACGTTGCTTGCTTGCGTCACGGCGCGCCCGGCGCAACTTCTGGGACTGGAGGGCGGCGCGCTGAGCGTTGGCGCGCGCGCTGATTTTGCCCTTGCCGACCTCGACGCGCCTTGGGTGGTCGATGCCGACGCCTTGCGCTCCAAGTCACAAAATGCTGCTATCGACAAAAGAAAAGTTCAAGGGCAGGTGCTGGCCTGTTATGTTGGCGGCAAAGCGGTTTTCGAACTGTAAAACCAATCATTGACGGTTTTTTGGGGGGACGTGTCATGAGTGAAGCGGCGATTATTATTTTAGGCGTCATTTTCGGCTATTTGCTGGGCTCGATACCTTTCGGTCTGTTGTTCACGCGGTTTGGCGGTAAAGGCGATATTCGCGATATCGGGTCTGGTAATATCGGTGCCACCAATGTGCTGCGCTCGGGCAGCAAGCTGCTGGCATTGGCTACATTGCTGGCCGATGCCCTTAAAGGCGCGCTGGCTGTGGCCCTCATCTGGCGTTTTGGCAGCGACACTGCCGCGCTAACAGCCGGACTGGCCGCTTTTATCGGGCATTTGTTTCCGGTCTGGCTCGACTTCAAAGGCGGCAAAGGCGTCGCCGTTTTCATCGGCGCGCTGTTGATGATGTCGCCGGTCACTGGCATTGGCTTTTTGGCCGTCTGGCTGATTATGGCGCTGGCTTTTCGCAGGTCGTCGCTCTCGGCCATGACCGCGCTCATTCTCACCGTCCCGTTCCTCATATTTTTGGGCGAAACCGAGACGGCATTTTTTGCGGCAATAATGGTCGCGTTATCGCTATGGGCGCACCGCGATAACATCTCTCGCTTACGCGCCGGCACGGAACCGAAAATAGGCAGTTAATGGAACGCTGCCCAACGATAAAAACAATAAGGTGGTTGGCTATGAAAAAAGTTTCGACCGAAATAAAAAATGAGCCTGCCGCTCGACCGGCAGCTTACCTATTTGCGTCTTGCCCGCACCGAGCAAATCGGGCCGGTGCCGATGAGCGTCGATGAACTGGTGGAGGCGGCAAACGCGCCGGTCCGTGCGGTGCATTTGGTTTTGCTGGAGCTCGAATTGGTGGGCCGCTTGACACAAGAACCAAGCGGCAAAATCTGTCTGATTTGAAAGGCGTCAAAAATCGGTGATTTGACATGCAGCACCATTTCGACCATATGATGCGCCCGAAACAAGATTTGAGGCGCTTTTATGCAAGTCGTTATTGTTGAATCGCCCGCCAAGGCGAAAACCATCAATAAATATCTAGGCTCGGACTTTACCGTTCTGGCCTCGTTCGGCCATGTGCGCGACTTGCCCGAGAAGAATGGCTCGGTTGACCCCGATAATGATTTCGCCATGTCGTGGGAAGAACAGGGCGACGCCAAAAAACGCCTCAGCGAGATCGCCAAAGCCGTAAAGAGCGCCGACAGTCTGGTGCTGGCCACCGACCCCGACCGCGAGGGTGAGGCGATTAGCTGGCACGTGCTGGAAGTGCTGCGCAAAAAGAAAGTGCTGGGCGACAAACCGGTGAGCCGTGTCGTTTTCAACGCGATTACCAAAAACGCCGTGCTGGAAGCGATGTCCAAGCCGCGCGAGATTGACGAAAAACTTGTTGATGCCTATCTGGCACGCCGCGCGCTGGATTATCTGGTCGGCTTTAATCTGTCGCCGGTGCTGTGGCGCAAATTGCCCGGCTCGCGCTCGGCCGGTCGTGTGCAATCAGTGGCCCTGCGCCTGATTTGTGAACGCGAATTGGAGATTGAGGCTTTTAATCCGCGCGAATATTGGTCGGTCGATACTGATTTCAAAACCGCCAATGGCGACACGCTGCCGACGCGGCTGGTGCGCCATAAAGGC
>Ga0181597_10001302_pt1 | contig 28177 bp, 28 predicted proteins | sample 041ome_5_FD_148647 | JGI IMG/M metagenome (GOLD analysis project Ga0181597, IMG submission 148647) | Coastal salt marsh microbial communities from the Groves Creek Marsh, Skidaway Island, Georgia - 041403US metaG (spades assembly) | ecosystem: Environmental > Aquatic > Marine > Intertidal zone...
ACTCCCGGCAGGTCAGGTTGAGGGTTCAGCCGACCACAGAGGCAAGCCCGGACGACTCCTACGTGACCGACATGGGCATCCAGAACACCACGGACAACTACTTCTTCATCACGGCGCCCCAGAACACCTCCAATGTCGGAGACCAGAACACCTTTGTCATTTCATCGACGTCCAACGTCGGCATCGGGACGACGGACCCAGAGAAACCCCTGCATGTCGTGGGCGACTCTTGGATCACCGGGACCCTCACCGCATCCAATATCGTCGGCGCCTCACCCGTTACTATCAGCTCGGATATCGTCATGGCTGCAGGAACGACCTTGACGACCTCCAACATCGTGGCTAACACCGGTGACACTTTTTTGGTCAGCTCGAATCTAAAGGTCGGGACCTCGAACCTGTTTGTGGACACCACGACGGGCAGGGTCGGCATCAATACGACAAGTCCATCTGATTTATTGGATGTGAAAAATGGAACTGTACGTTCTTCTGATTCTGGTAATACTACAAATGTACCTGGTTTAAAAATACGCAAGCGTCCCGCCGCAGAGGGTCAAACTGGTTCAAATTACATTGAATGTGGAGAATTCGCTGATGTTGGAAATGATGGTTCGGGTACCGATGGAAATAGGTTTATGGTGAAAAACAGCGGCAACGTCGGCATCGGGGTGGCGAGTCCAATAAGAAGACTTGATGTAAGATCTGGAACATCAAGTACTACTAATACTACTGATTGGATATCAGGTACTTTTGGCCCACAACTTAATGATGGTGATAGAGTAGTTATTGGTAATCTATTTACAAAAGCAACTATAGGGGCCCACAATTCGTCTCTGGGTGCATGGGCAGATTTAACAATTAATTCTGCTGGCGGAAACGTCGGCATCGGGACGTCGGCGACTCCAGCTTGTAGGTTAGATGTGCGCGGTGGTGGCACTCTCTCGCCAGTTGTAGAATTTGGCGATAATGGTTCTATCATTTCTTTTGTGCCAAGTACAAAAGCTGGTTCTTCTGGTACCTACACAGGTTGGACATCAATTGATCCAAATAGAAGAAGCTCGACCGGTTCAATTGGTATTGCTGTATGGGATGCTTTTCATGTCCAGGGAACTTTTACCGCTACTAATGGTAAAGGTTTTATCATCGATCATCCAACCAATCCTAAAACTAAAAAACTTGTTCACGTATCTGTAGAGTCACCTAGACTTGATTTGATGTACAGAGGTTCTGCAACATTACAAAACGGGACATGTGTAATAAATATAAACAAAGACAGTGTAGGGAGTCCAGACTGTGAAATGGAGGATGGTACATTTGAAGCGCTTTGCAGAGATCCCGTTTATTATCTTCAAAATACATCGGGTTTTGATAGAGTTATAGGTAAAATTGAAGGTTCTAATTTAACAATTACATCAGAAAATCAAACGAGTACTGATGTTATAAATTGGATGGTTATAGCAGAAAGGAAAGACAGAGAAATAAAAGTAGCAAGTTCTACATATGACGATGGAAGATTAATTACCGAAATATTTGATGATTCGATAAGAGTTGATAAACAAGGCAATACAATTTATGATGAATAATCTTCATAAATCTTTCCTAGTCAATTAGCATCATCGCTCGAAGCCCGCATAGAATCCCTCGAAAATTCTTCCTAGGTAACTAATAGAAAACCATGACATATCCTGGTATTGGTACGACGAACCCGGTGCATCAGCTCGAGACCACGTCGAATGTCACGGCGGAGTCGCTCGAGATCTACAGCGACTACACGTTCTTAGGTTCGTCTCAATATAATTGGGCCAGACAGTTGAGGCTTCGTGTGAACACGCCGGGTCCAAGTTCATCCAATGTCTTTGTGGACATGGGGTTGGAAAAGGATGACGGGACCTACTTTTACATCTCCAAGCCCCTTTCAGCGGCAGTAGACCCCAAGAACAATTTTAGGATCTACCAGAACGGACGGATTCTGATAAATCGCACAGACGCCTCCCGGACCGATCGGCTTCAGGTCACGGGTGACGTCAAGGTGACAGGGAATTTGAATGTCACCGGGACGACCACAGTTTCAGGCGACGTGGACATTACAGGAAATCTCCACGTGACTAGCTTCAACCAAGAACAGAACTATATCGTACCAGTGGGAATGATTGTCATGTGGGACGGAGCGGTGGCAGATATCCCACCCGGGTGGGAACTCGTGACTGATGTTTCGGGATACTATCTCAGATCCGATCCAACTCAGACGATTGTTCAGTCAGGGGGGGAAACTTCTAATGTTATAAATAACATTGGAGCACATACACACACTACCACCGGATCTCCAGCAACGGGTGAATCTCATAATCACAATATTTATGGTTTGGGTAATCACGGAAGTAATAACACAGGACATAGTCATTCAAGACAGGGTACTACTGATACATATACAGCCAATAGGACTCATCATCATAACTGGAATCATGGTTATTCCGGGGCGAACACGCGTAATTCAGCAGGCAACAATCATGTAGTACAAGGTTCTAATATTAAATATACGAGTACAGACACAGTATATCCTGGACATACACATGGCATTTCATATTCTGTGAATTCCTCTGGGAATCATTCTCATACTATAAATAAGTCAAATTTCGCGACGCAGACAGAAACCCATTCTCATAATAACCTGAATTCGGAAGGAAATGTGTCAAGTATTACTATAAATCTCACACCATCTTATCGCGAAATTAGATTAATTAAAAAACTTGTTTATACATAGAATGTCATTCATCAACATTGGCACTGATGGTCCTCCAAACCACACACTTGAAATAGAAGGTAGCATATTCATAAGTAATGTGAGTAACACAAGTAGTTCTATAGTACCTCTGGAATTAAAAGATTTTATTAGGATAAGAAATAAACCGACAAACGATTCAAGTAAAAACTTTGTAACCGATATTATCAGAGGAAATCAATACACTGGAATAACCGCTCCAAGTTTGGACGCCAGTAGAAGCGCAACTGATTTTTGTATAGACAATACAGGAAATGTAGGAATCGGAGTGGTTCCTACAGAAAAACTTGATGTCGAAGGTAACATGTTCGCGACTGGGAGTTTAACAAACGAGTCCAACATCGTTACCGGAACTTTGACATCAACTGGCACACTTACCTGTAATACAATCGCTTACGGAGAAAATTCTAATATCTATGGGCTACTTCCGAGTAATGTAATTTTGATGACGACGTTGACGAGTACTCCTGCTGGTTGGACCGATATAACTGCGCAATTCACTGATAGAAATGTTTTATTGGCAGAAGATAAACTCACTTTGACAACGGGAGGTGACGATATTAAAAATTTACCATCTGTTATTAATCACGCTCACAACTGGGATACCAAAAATCATCAAGTGCAACATGAACATAATGCAAATGGCTTTGGTAATCAAAATACCGCAAGTACCGTAGCAGGAGGAGGACATACGCATAATTTGTCTGGATTTAATAATAATACAAATTACACATCTGAACATAGTCATCCATATTCATATAAAGATACTAACACAAATTGGGGAGACAACAGTGGTTGGTGGCTATATAGTGGAAACTACCTTAATTGGTATTACGTAAACAACTACTATATTTTAGCAAATGAAAACTTTACTCATAATCATGGAACTACTGGATTAGGTTATAATACGTCAACCGAGGCGCATGGACATAATATTGGCGGTATCGGTAACGCCAAACGAAATACTAACACGACGCATACTCATTATTTTGAGGATAAAGGAAGTTCGACACCTTTAAATATTGCTCCATCGTATTACACTGTTCGTTTTATTAAAAAAAACTAATTTAGTTTGCTATAATAGAATATGTCTTCGCATATAAGTGTCCAAGGTTCATTATACATGCAGGACGCAGAAGGTGGTAAAACTAGTAATATCATCCCATTTGAAATTTATAGTAATTATGCAGATGATCCGCAAGATAATTATTTCAGTCACATCAGATTTAAAAATAATAGTTATTATACTGATATTGGTTTATCAAAAGGTGGTGATTTTTTTTACATGTCCGAAAATTCAGAAACAATTTTCACGGAACAATCAAATACTTTTATATTGACTTCGGATGGCAATGTTGGGGTAGGAAAAACAGACCCGTCAGACCGTTTGCATGTGGAAGGTACCGCGCTGGTGCGAGGGTCTGCGGGGAACTTCTCGAGCGCATCGGTGTCGAATAACGTTCATGTATCGAATGTTATGATAGACGATGGAAACATTGTTGTGAGCGGAAATGACAAAGTCAGAATTCCATCAGGAACGATAGCACTGTGGGAAAATGCATCGACTATCCCAGATGGTTGGTCTTTATTCAATGCTATTGGAACAAGGTTTGTTCGCGGTTCAACAGGTACTGGTTCGATAAGTGGAGACAATATGATAAATGTTAATATAAACAATTTCCCTGCACATAACCATACTACAAATAATAGTCGTATCTATAACAGTAATAGTAATCACACTCATAACCATAATTCAACTGTTAATAATTCAAATTATTCACATGCCCATAATGTAAATGCCAATTACAATAACCAAAATATGGCACATGGACATTATTATAATATTAAATATAACTTTAATACATCTGCCGGAACATTTTTTGGCGGGAACCAAGTTTGGAGTCATGGTAACGTTAATGTTCCTATAACAAGTGGTGGAGACCATTTTCATTATTATAGTGTTGGTACATTAGCTAAAAATACTGGATATGCTCATAATCACGGGGTCAATAATGGTGTATCCAATAATTCATGGTATCATTCTACAAACTCATATACTTCCGTGTCCACAGGTTCAGATAGTGTTATATCAATTATACCTCCATATAAAAGTTATGTTTTTATAATTAAAGATTAACCTTTATTATTGAATAATGTCTTTTAAGGAGGTAAAGAAGAATACATTTGTTTTTGAAAAGGAGAATGCTCTTGATGACGAGGTGTGTGATAGGATCATCAAAGAATTTCAAGAAAGTCCATACAAAAGACCAGGTGTATCTGCATCGGGTAGAAATCCATTAGTAAAGAATTCGACCGATCTTACGACAAACGAAGGAGGTCTTGAAGAACTTGATAAAATACTTTATGAAAATCTAAATAAACATATTAAAGAACTTGGTGAAGTTTGTCCATCGTTCGCTAAATATGTTTTAGGAACGGGTCAATTGCATGACAAAGGTTACCAAATCCAATGGACAAAAAAAGGCGATTTGTGTTTTGTCCCACATTGTGACAATACAGGATGGAATGATGACAATACTATAGGAAGAAATCTTGTGTACCTTTGGTATTTAAATGACGTTGAAAAAGGTGGAGGAACCAACTTCCCACAACTTGGCATCAAGGTCAAGGCCAGGAAGGGAAAACTAATTCTATTTCCTCCATATTGGACACATGAGCATGAAGGGGTCAAACCTAAATCAGGAGACAAGTATATTGTCACAGGCTGGTTGTGTTATGACAGAACTATTAAAGAAGAAAGACCCAATGTAGTTTAGGATGATTTATCCAAAAACAAAATGTCACTGGTGTGGTGTGCCTTTGCAATGGACCAGTCGATATGATTTTATAAACTATGCATTCGAGTATTTTCAATTCGAGTCGAGGATTCCTTTGGAGCGATTGTCAAGAGTTTATCACAAGGGCAGGTCAAGTTCTAGGAAAAATGTATGTCGAGCCTGTTACAAGTTGAAACTGAACAATATTCATCAAAGGGAGATAACAGGCAAGATGATCATACCGAAGAGCATCAACATCACCCCAGGGGTAGGCAAATTTCTGCTAAAACTCTTTGATCAGTCATGGAGACATCAACGCTACATCGAATTCATGTGGTCAAAAGGACATACATTTGATGCCTTTCTGGACTACCTCTGCGCCCGAGATACCATTTTGGGAAACGTGTCAGGCGACATCTTTGACAACGAAGAACTCGAATACTACTACGAGGACATGGTTCGTTCACACTTCGAGGTCCCGAGCCATTATGAGGCCACATGGGACGAGGAAGATGGTATCGTTAGTTTTCAATTAAACGGCACGGACATGATTACAGTAAATGCACATCCTACTGTCCAGTAATGGAACGCCATTCAATGGTGCCAAGGGTGGCTACCCGAGTCAGCTCAAGCATTTGATAAAGATGTTTTTGGATCGTGGACACACCGTTACTATGATCATATGGTCCCTATGTGGCGTAAAGCACACTGGTGTACTTTCATTTAGAGATCTCGTCAACGCAAACGTTCTTCCGAATGAAACCCGTGATCCCTGGTCCCAGGCGCTACTGGATCGCTCGGGTGTGAGTTTCATTTTGGGACCCTATGAAAAGTTTCCATGTGTCATCAAGATTACTGACATAAATGAATACATAAAACGCACTAATGCGGGGGCTATCTTCTTCCTTCAGGACATCTTCCTGTTGGACACGTCTACTCAGGAACAGATCGCGTGTCCGTCCTATCTGTGGTTTCCTTTGCACTATGAACCCATTGATGAACCTACAGTCAAGGCGCTTGGAAAGATACAGTCAATCATTTCATTGTGTATGTCCACACGCGAAAGGATCATAAGGCAGATGGGACGGGAAAGTCACGTCGTACCTCACATAGTGGAATTTCAGACACAGCTTCCTACAGAAGACACCAAGGAAAAAGTTCGCAAAGATTTCGGGATAGATGATCGCTATGTGGTTCTCACTGTGGCCGGAAATTATGAACAGAGTGGACGAAAGTCTATCGACACGACCCTTTTGGCGTTCAAAGAATTTCAGGCAGAACATCCCGAAGCACTGCTTTGGATTCACGCACCGACGTTAAACCACGCAAGGGTTTACGATGTTCCTTTGATGGTAAGAACCCTTGGAATTCCAGAAACATCCATCAAGATTACGGAAACGACTCTGGATGAAACCACCCTCCAGAAGATGTACAAGTGTGCTGACATGTATCTATGTGGATCATGCTCGGAAGGGTTTGGCATTCCACAATTGGAAGCGCAGTACTTTGGCATTCCAGTGGTCACGACGCGATTCGGTGCCATGCACGACTATTGTCTTTATGGAATTTCCGTACCTCCAATTCAACGGCGATTCAATCACATGCAGAATGCGTGGTGGGTCACGCCTAGCGTCCAAGGCACGGTCGAGGCAATGGAAAAGATCTATCAGGGCGAACTGGAAGACAAGACCGAATGGGTTCAGCAAGAGGTTCGGCGCATCACCAGTTATGAAACTGTACGCAATTCCATTCTCGGTATAATAGAGAAAAAATAAAGGTTGGGATATAGTAGACTATGGAGAAGACTCCATTCAGAACCGTATATACAAAGAAATCTAATTTTGTCACACAGTCATTTTTCACCGATGCGATCCCTATTGACTATGGAGGGTCTGGTAACTTCGTGATACCACGTCATGGTGACTTTGTTACAAGAATGTACCTGTTGATTGATTACCCGAGTTCAATTTCGACCACCGTAAATCAGGCACATGCCATGATAGATTACATCGAGTTCATTATGGGAGGAAAGATAATTCAAAGGGAGACTGGCGAAACATTGAACATGCGAGTTAATTTAACCGAAACAGACAATGACACATTTTCACCCAATCAACTCTATAGGATGCTCGGCGGAGGACCGCAGTATCCTTTCACTGACACTGTTCAGTACCCAAGACCTTACCGTCTTCATGTGCCTTTACCTATGTGGTTCGCCGGCGATCCATCACTAGCCTTTCCACTGGCCGCACTTCGGTACCAGGAACTTGAAGTGAATATCGGTTTCAGGACTGCGAACCGTTGGGGAGGTGTCGATACTGGTGTCTCCGGTTCTAATGTGTGTCTGCACATTGAATATGGATATATGGATAACGATGTTCTGGATACATTTATAAAACAACCTCTACTTTACCCCGTGGAACAATTTCAGATTCTTGAACCTCCAGCTTATACAGGCGACAGTACTATTTACATACCTTCCCAGGACTATACCACGAGTGAAGGAACAAGTTTTATAAATCCTGTAAAGTCTTTGTTCGTTTTGTACAAGGATCTTGCGACGGAAACAACCAATATATTTGATTATTCACGCGGTAAGACTTTCGCAGAACTTACATCTCCGGATGATAATGATTTTTTGAATTCCATGGAAGTTGTTCTCGACGGTCAGGTGATGCTCCCGGAGGAAGCTGGAACGTTCGAACTTCTTCGTGGATATGAATACTATGCACATTTTCCCGGATGTACCCAACGAATATTTTTTGGAGCAGACCAAAGGTACTATTCATACATCTATGCCCTATCTTTCTGTCAAGACCCTATGAACAAGAAAGACCCCAACGGTAGCATCAATTTTTCCGTTGTCAAAAATCCTTCCATCAAATTGGATAGCAAAAAAAGAGGGTTTGATTTTAAAATACAAGGCTCTGCATTTCCATACGTCGATAATGGATATCTGGTATTTCAGTCGCTTATTAATAGTGGACCTGAATACACTGAATTAGATATAGGAGATTTTATAGAATATCAGAACTATTTAAAAAATGTAAAGGTTACAAAAGCTTATGATGAATCGGGTTATCTATACACAACTGATCTTAAAGAAACAGATTTCCCTGCTGAATTAGTTAATCCAGATATAGGTCGTGAATATGAAATTGTAAAGGGAAACATTGGAACTCGCGTTCGTGTGTACGCTCTCTCGGTGAATTTGCTTTACATCGAGAATGGTGTGGCGCGTCTTCTCTTCGACGCAAGTGAAAATAATTTTCCTAAATTCCCATAAATTCGCCGTAGGACAATAATTCATCTTTGTCATTATCGTATACAGCCAAATCAATTTTATCATCAAAAGCCTTAAATTCCGAGGCGTCAATGTAACCCGATTTGTCTACATCGATTTTATCAAATCCGCTTATCTGGTCAAATATACTTGCCCTTCCATTTTGAATCACGAGGAAAACTGTAGAAATGTAATAGAATGATATTTTATATCCATTTGGTTGTGAAACGGCTGTGTTAATATTCATTGTTGAAGTACTATCGATATCGATCGACGTGGTGAGGCGCATGTAATGAGGTAAATCTGTGTTAATTGTAGTGTCCGAGTAACTTGATATACCTACATTAGAGGTGTTTGTTCGAATTGATGCGCCTGATATAGACAATGTATCGGCTGGAGTTGTTCCACCGACATCTCGTGTTAAAATAAGGTTATCAAATACATTATAGTTTCCTAGATCATCACCGAGTGACCATAGCGCATAACCAGCTGCCGCAACTTGCAGAACCATGTCTATATAGGAAGACTGTGACCTTGGTGCTCTATATTCATAATCACCTCGCACAACGTCAAGAGGATTCTCCGAAAAAGAATACCCATAAAAAGTCCCACCATTGTGGTAGTTGTGAGCATATGCCTGAAAATCCTGATAGAAAAGCCCAACGCGCTCCTCACTCCTATCGGTTTTCTTTAATGTATTTATTGTAGCGTTTTTTACTGGATTAAAAAAATACGGATTAAACCCTTCTACCAATTCTTTAAAATCCCACAAAATGGCACGACATGAATATGCACTATTAAAATAATAGCGGTATTTTGTTGTAAATGCAGATCGATCCAGATCTATCTTAAAATCTTCTGTGTTAAATTTCTCAATAGGAATATCTAAACGCCTAAATTTCAGGTCATTGCGTTCTGCATTTGTTAAGACAATTTCACGCGTAATGAACTTGAAGTCGGTCAAGTCTGTGGTGGTAAAATTTAAAGTATTTTCTATAATTTCATCAAGTGGTTTGAATTTAATCACCAAAGTGATTTCAGAATTGAACATAGCGCACAATGGAAATGCGGATCTGAACGAGGTTGTGTTTACCTTGCCATCTTCGTAATGGGTGTTAAAAAAGAATGGTATCGGAAGAACGATGCGCTGATTCGTGGAATTCTGATAAAAGGCCGATTGTGTATTATATGCATAATTTAGGTTGGTCATGAGATTTAGGGTATTAACGCGGGACGTTTGCGTAGAGAACATGGACTCGTAGTGAGACATAAATTCACCGGTCATGTTCTGTATATCATTTCCGTCCACGAGAAGGCTAATTTTAGAAATCATGTTGTAACCGACATTGAAAAGACTTTTCTTTCCAGTATCTGATGTTGTAGGAAGTTTAAATGATATAAGCATCGCTCGCAGAAGGTCACCCATCTCCTTTGGATAAAAGGTGTGTCTGATTTCCTGCCCGAGAAATACCGTCTGCGTCGGTTTATAAACTCTGTAGAACGGAGTACCTTGGGTGTACTCGATGTGTTCATGTTCGGTGGGAGCTTTGTCGTTAGAGTACAGAAACGTATCCTGTAGACCAACGGCACTAATACCAGTTAGAGCACCAATACCTGTGTCTCCACGGAATCCAACTGGAGGCTTCAACATGATCCTCTCTTAAAGAAAAGGGACATTTTAAAAAATAATAATGAGTCGCGAGGAACAGATCATCGCTGCCTACACGAACGCAATCCAGCCCGTTCTGGAGAATGCCGTTGTGGTGGCCGCCGAGTATTGCAAAGCCACCGGGAGGAGCATCGTCACTGCCCTCGATATGGAATACGGTATGAAGTGGAGTGCCATGAAGCTGACAGGAAGGGTCTATGGTTCCATACTGCCAGATGAAGACGACGAGGATTCTGACGGGTGGGAGACCGACGATGATATGGTCGTGCAGGAGTGCGATATGGGGTTCGACGACGAGTTCCGCGAGTATGACGGAGACGATGAACGCTATTTGGAGGTAAACCAGGCGGTCCGCGAGTGGGCTGACTGGGAACCCGAGACCGAACTCGAGATGATGATAAAGAGCGCCGTAAATTCTAGACGCTAATTGTAGTTATGTCCAGAGGTCTATATGGACAAAAATACAGTGGGTACTGGGGTGGGAATGTAAATCATTTCGACACCGCTGCCTACATTGGATCCGAAAGTACGTTTACAAGTATAGTTTTTCCACCCACAGATCTAGAAGATAATTTTAGTTGGAAGTGGTACGGATTTATAATTCCTTCTGTCAGTGGAACATATACTTTTGGAGTTAATTCAGACAACCTTTCTAGGGTATATATTGATGGAACATTAATAACTTCTGCTGAATGGAATATTGGTACTATTACAGGTACATATGGACTAATTTCGGGTCAAAGGTATCTAATTCAAATCTATTATGGTGAAGGAGGTGGAGGAGAACGAATTACATTTTATTGGAGCGGTGGATCTCAAACGTCGCTCACGACGGACCTCACAACCGATGTCCTAAAGTTTTATCCACAAGCAGATACAATATTGCCCATAAATTATGGTCTAGTCGGGTGGTACAAGGGCGAAGCGTGGAATGGATCGAGCTGGCCGGACCTCTCTGGGAATGGTAATCACTGCACGGTCACAAGAGGAACTATCAACAAAGCAGGAAACTACATCTATGGAGGTGTTAATGATGGATTGAGATTTCCATCTACCATTTTGCCATCAACCTATACGCTTTTCCACGTGGCCCGCTATAATGGCGCGTACAGAAGTAGGATATTTGATGGAGTTGCTGCAAACTGGCTTTCTGGGTTTTGGAGTGGAAGGACAGGTGTGGCGTATCATGACGGATGGTTAACTCAATATGGTACAACAGCCTTTCCACTTGATCAAATTCTAATTTCGACAGATCAAAAGAGTCTTTATAGAGGAAATGGAGTCAACCTTACTATAAATTCCGTAACAGGTTCTGCAAAAAATCTCAGTATAAATTACGGACATTTTACTGACGAACGTTCCGACTGGGCGGTCTGGGAGGTCATCGTCTACAACCGCGAGTTGACACTGGATGAAATAGGAATAATTGAAATTTATTTATTTAATGCACAATATACTATCTACACAAATCCAGTTGTGCCCAGAGGTGTAAATTACTTCAATCCCAGAGATATTGTTTTTTATAAGAAAACAGGTTATTCTGTAAATATAAACAAAATGACCGCAAATACCACCAACATATTAGGTTTGGGCAGTGTCGCGGCGAGTGGTTCTTCGCAACATGGTAATTTTGGAGGATATTATCAAGCTTTCAATGGAGTCATTGGAGATGAGGGGTGGCATTCTTTAGGAGATACATACAATCCAGATGGATCTTATCCAGGAAGTAATAACATATCAGGTTACAAAGGTGAATGGCTTAAAATACAATTTCCAATACCATTGTTTTTGAATTATTCTGTTATGTACGCCAGGACTGGGTATAATTATAGACTTCCCAAAACTGGATATTTAATGGCTTCAAATGATAATACAAATTGGTCAGTGATACAATATGTAAACAGGTCAGACCAAGTAAGTTCATTTGTACTTTTAGATAAGTACGTTCAAAGACCATTCAAATATTATGCTATAGTAGTTTCAAGTATTTTCCCCGATGCTGGTGTAGCTGTATCAACAAATATTTCAGAATGGTATATGGACGTCAAGATACCCAAGTTTCAGATTAGCGGAACACATTTAAGAGATGGTTCTTCACCAGCAAACGCTGTGTATAGCGCAAAACAACTTGTTGAATATCATCCAGAACTTGATGATGGTGTGTATTGGATAAACCTTCCGGTAGTTGGTCCTACACAGATATACTGTATTTTGAACACCGACTGTGCTGGAGGCGGTTGGATGTTGGCCATGAAAGGGACACGAGGTACAACATTTAATTTCGATTCCACGTACTGGACAACAACAAATACGCTAAATGCATATCAAACAAATAGAAATGATGGAGATGCTAAATTTGATACGTTCAATTATTTCCCATCAGATGACTGGCTGGCAATATTTCCAGATGTTTCAGTGGGCGGTGACGTATCTGGAGGCTATGGGGGATGGACCTGGGTTGAAAACAATGCAGTTGGTAAAAAATCGGTAAGAGAATTTTACGCTAGTCCAACACAAATAACAAAATTAAGTAATGGTGTTGATTATCCAGCAACTAATCCATCACCGACAGGAAGTTCTAAATTTAACTATAGCATATGGTCTACACAAAATGGGTTTCAGTGGTATGGAATAAATTACACAACATTTGATCTCAAATCTGTGAGATGGGGGTTTGCCTGGAATAATGAAGCAAACCAATCATCAAACGACGTGACAGGTGGCATTGGTCTGAAATACGCAAGTTATTCTGCTGGTGATGCATTCAATTGTTGTCAAGCAAGCACTGGTGTGAATAGGACTATGAGATTTGAATGGTATGTAAGGTAAAGGCTTAGTCGCGTTTAAACGAACCCAATAAATAGTAGTGCGTCTGGTAGAAACCAATGGAAGGTTATGAATATGACCCAGACGAGTATGCCACAATTTCCAGTGAGGGCGAGACCGAGTCAGACTCTGAAAAATCGTTGGTCCCACTGGAGCATGAAGAAAGTGTTCATATTTGGAAGCCCCAGGTTGAGTACTCGGAACTGGACGACGTTTTCAGCGAAGAGCTAGACGATCTGGACCTCCGTGATTTCTTCATTGAAAAAAAGCAATCTAATAGTAGAGTATGTCAAGTTACGACATCGTTATCGACAGTTCAACCAGAAAAGACAGAGCCACAACCGATGCTAACAACTTCACCGTCTATCTCAGTACACCCCTTTATGGAATCCAATCTGTGAATTTTGCATCGGCATCGATCCCCTATCTCAACAGTGCCTCGCAGGTCAATGGGAATGTCCACGCTTACTACGTGGTTCTGGAAGTGCCCAACTATGGGATTTTGACTGATAGGATCTATACGGTGGATAATCCATTGGTTTATGGAGGAAAAATAGTAAATACAAGTGCAACAGGAAATAATGCAGAGTTAACAATAATAGTGAATTCACCTAATGGAATTGAAATTGGCATGGATGTCACTGGAACTGGCATAGGCACGAACGCCAAAGTCACCAATATCAATGGAACAACAATAACATTATCTGTGGCGAATTCAGATACAGTTTCTGGATTAATTACGTTTTCGTTACCACAAATAAATAATAGATTTGATTTTGCCTACACGGGTTCACTTGCGGTTCCTTCTCTGGCCGGGGCGAGTCCCACGAACTACGTGATGAGTTCCATGAATGACAGAATCGATGTTCAAAAAACCGTGCCAGTCATGGAAGCTATTAAGGTATCCATCTACTACTACGATACGAGTGTCAGTTCATTCAAGTTGTATCCTTTCACAAACACTGGGGCGTCCACAGAAGAATTTGTTTTGAAACTGTCAGTCCAAGCCACCAAGGACAAGAGGTTTGCCACCAAGCAGCAGGACGAAGATGACAAACGTCTGGAACCCAACATCGCACCACCGGTGACACCAGGGACTGAGAATACATTCGCACGCAAGTTGATCAACTACTATAGGTCAGCCACACGCAATAAACTGAATCCAGAAGAACCCACGGAACCCGTCGGTGCCCTGTTGCCCCGTCGAGAGTTCATGGGAGTTCCCACCAAGTATGCCCAGATCCTGATCCCGATAGCTGTCGTTTTATTGGTTCTGGCTATTCTCTTGGCTAAATAATAATGGCTAGGTCATCCTACACGACACCTGGTCTCCCAGACTTCAACTACGAATATCACACGATATCCTTTGACACATTGGATCAAACGAGTTCCAATAACTTTACTGTGTACTTCAATTCACCTTTGAAACAGGTGGTTCAAGCACGCTTGTTGGGTCTCCACGTCCACACCCGTGGTTCTGTGGAACACCTCTATATGCGAGTCCGTGAACTGGAATCCAACTTCAATGACCGACTTACAAAGAATCCACCGAATGTCACATCAGTTTCACCGGTCCAATCCATTGCCCGTGGTGCCTTTGGGTCCATCATCACGGATAATGATCAGGGTTCGTCATCCGACCAGCTGATTGTTTTCAAAGACAACTATGATCAAATTACTCAATTTATTCATCCTATAGAAAATTTGGATCGTCTGACTGTGAAGTTGTATAATCAGAACGGCGCCCTCATTCCGAACCCTTCGGGTGGAAAGGAGATCAATCACTTCATCATCAAGTTCGTCTGTCGTTCGCCCAACCTTCCTGGGAGACAGACTCTTCCGTGGGTTCAGCCCAGGGTTGGCATCTAGATGTCATCCTCTTCGACCACCTTGACCGTCCACTCTTGTTTGGGTTGCTCCTTGATTAACTTTTCCAGACGCATCTTGGTGGCCTTGACCGTTCGCTTCAAGTGCTCGGCAAGTTCTTCCATTTTCTTGTCCTTGTTCTTCAAGAGCCACTCTTCATCCTCGTTAGACCACCGACCCGATTTCAGGGTCGAATGTTCCTTGGCGATCTCGAGAGCCATCTTCTTCACCTTGGTGAGTTGTCCCTCGAGACCTTCAATCTCCTTGATAAGATCATCGATCGTAGGCTTGGGTGCCGGTAGCAGTTCTTGGTGACCGTGCTCGCGGTGCCAAAGGACTTTCTCCCAGAATGCCTTCATGATGGGCATGTTGGTCGCCCACCACTCGCGGTTCCGTGGAATCTCCACGCAGACAAACTCGGCAGGCTTGGGGTAGGTGATTTCGGCAGGTCGATATTGCACAAAGTCGCAGACTTCCAATTCGAGGCACTCCATGAGCACCTGCACCTGCGCATAGTAGTATTCGGGTGGTGTTCCGTCACCGATAGCTCGTGATTTTGGACACTTGATTTCCAAAAGTCGCCCAGAGTGGGTGATGCCATCGGGTGAACCACCGATCCAGTCGAGGGTGTGATGGGGTTCAAGACCAATCTCAAAAACCTTTTGGTTGTGACGTTCCTCATAGATCTGTCGGGCTTCATCTTCATACTTCTGTCCATGCTTGGTTGCCCAGTCGTTGAAGGGTTCACTGACGCCGCACTTTTTCAGGATCAACTTCTCAGGTTTTTCGTAGGGATTCACACCTATCGCGGTACCGGCATCGGATGCTGTGAGCATCGTGCCCCTCATCTTGAACCACGCATCGGAACGTTGTTCAGGATAAGTCTTGTTGAAAAACTTCTCCGCTTGGGGATGCATACTAGTTAGCATAGGGCTCTAATGTTTAAGTGGAGGACTTGGTAGGCGTCTTCTTCTTGCGTGATGATGTTGACTTCTTAGGCTTGGGCTCCTCCTTAACCTGAATAACTTCTTCAACTTCGGAGACGGCAGCCGCTGCGACCGCGACGACCTCCGGTTCTGGGACCGGCTCCTCCTTGACCACCACGGGCTCCGGAACGGGCTCCGGAACGGGCTCCGGGACAGGCTCGGGTTTTTTCGGGATCAACTCGCGAAGACCATCAACATCCACGACCTTGTCAAAATGATGGCAGTACTCATTAAATACACGCCCCTTGGCTTTCTCAAAAACAACTACATCTGGACCGAAACTTTTGACATCTTTAATAGATTTAATAGGATAAGGATTAATTACATCAACCTTGGTTTTGGAAGACTTAGGACCCCATGCACGAAGTTCGTGGTCTGTGCATAGCTCGTGGACTGTCATTGAACTTGGACTGATAAGGGCGACCTTCATTATTACTTTCTGTGGACATTTTTAATCATGGCATTGGGTCGCTTGGATGGAACCAGTCTCTTTTCAAGTTTCTCCTCTAGTCGCTTCAAGGTGAAATAGGCACCAGCCTGTTCGGCTTCCTTCTTGGTTGACCCCTTGCCTGTCCCCCACTGATGCCCTTGAACATAGACACCAACTCTAAACTTCGTGACATCCACATGGTCTAGCTGACGATATTCAGGGAGATCCCACTTTTGAGCCTGGCATACGCGCATCAGGATGTCCTTGTAGTTGTCATCCACCATCAGGCGATCCAGGCGAATGAGGTCTGGGTTATCCAGGACACCCAGGACGAACTTCTTGGCTTCGATCATCCCGAGGTCCAAGTAGATTGCGCCCACAAATGCTTCGAAAACATCTTCAAGAATCTTTGGGTTGTTGTTCCATCCATTTCTCATCCCTTTTTCATCCATCTGAATCCAGTTGTGGAATCCCAGTTTAGCAGACACTTCCGCCAACGTCTTTCCACAGACGATCTTTGTTCTCGCACGAGTTAGAAATCCCTCCTGCAGATTCTCGTACCTATCGAACAAGTACTTGGTGACAATAAAGCCCAACACGGAGTCGCCCATAAATTCCAACGTTTCATAGGAACCCTCGACGCCATCGTGTTGAACAGAAGATTTATGCTTGAAAGCCTTTCGATACACATCGATGTTTTTGATGTTCGTACCGATGATGGCCTCAACCTCCTGGGTGGATATCATTTTCTAAAAGTAAGGTGCGTTTTTTGTTTAAGCCTTGATGAAGTGCTTGGAGATGTGCTTCTGCAAGGTCATATAAGAGAGGGTCTCTCCCTGTGGTGTTTGCAGGAGCTTCTTCAGAGGCTCATCCTGAATAATTTTTCGTCCATCCTCTGGGTGGGACAGACCCTTGTCCTTGACATACTGCTTAACGAAACGGGTCACATCCGTGCGGGACACCTCGGTGCCCTCGGCGAGACCCATGAAGTCAGTCAGGTCCTTGGTGACCTTGCAAGGCTTGTTGAAACCGGTGTTGGCAGCACGCTCCTTGGCCTTGGATCCATCAGGATCATCCTGCAGCTTGGCCATCTTGCGAACCAGCTTGGTGAGACTCTTGATCTCCTTGCGCATCTCGGTAAGCTCCTTCATCACGTCCTCGGTAGACATTGTTTTTCGTACTTACCTTTGTTTTCATTTCTTTAATTTACTTCTCAAGGAGAGATCCACCTACACCTCCAAGGATCTTGTAGGACATGGCATCACGGACGAGTGCCTGATCACCGCAGAATCCGCCTGGAGTCAGGTCCTTGGTGTAGTAGGCGGCGTCCTTTCCTGGACCGGGCACGCACTCAAGCGAGTAAGGCAGCTTGGTGACGGCGTTTCCATCGATCATGGGTGAAACATCCACCGGCTCTGGGGACAACTTGTATCCACTCTTCTTCATGCCCATAAAGCACTTGACATACATAAGCACCACGATGGCCAACACGAGTACGAGAACAATCCGACTGCTGATCATATTTCTTTACTAAAGTACGGTGATTATTTTTCTGCGTTAAAGAGATGACCACAAGTTTATGTACTGTCATTAAGTATAATGAGTGATTTTGAAATTGAACTCGACAACAATGATGAGATGATGGTCGACCTGGATGCCGATGAGCAGGATCTTTTCAACGGTGTCGTCCTGGATGCCACCAAGCGCAAGCGTACGAACAACCCGAGTATGAACGATCGACCAATCAATGCTCCTGCGGCTTCGTTCATGGCTTTTGCCAATCAAGGGAAGCAAACGCCTTCGGCGCGCCCTGCCCCTCCACCCGAAGAGCCTGAGGATCATGGCGAAGGGTTCGGGGATGACTATGGTGGCGGAGTCAATCTCGAGGGAGGCTATGAGGATGATGCGCCTTCTCCTGGATACAAGTCGATTGATGATGAGAAGGCCGACCTTCTGAACAAGATTACTCGCCTGGAGCGAAAGGGAATACGAACGGCTGAACGATTCAACATTCATTCATCGATTCACGATATTCGTGCAGAGGTCAAGCGGATGTCCTACTCTATCGAAGTGGATCAGTCTGTCAAGATGCAGCGGAGGATGCTCATCGCCTTTGTGACTGGAATTGAATTTCTCAACAAGCGCTACAATCCTCTGGATATCCATTTGGATGGGTGGTCCGAGTCAGTGATGGATGGTGTGGATGACTATGATGATGTATTCGAGGAGCTGTACATCAAGTATCGTGGAAAGGCGAAGATGGCACCCGAGTTGAAATTGCTTATGATGCTTGGTGGTTCTGCTACAATGTTCCACCTGACCCACTCTATGTTCAAGTCAGCAATGCCCCAGATGAATGATGTCATCAGGCAAAATCCAGATCTCATCAACAGCATGATGTCTGCTGTGGCAAACACTGCTAAAAACGCCCAGGATAGGAATCTCGATCCTCGACCTGCACCGCCCATCTCCAGAAGGGAGGTTCAGGGACCGAGCATGGATCTCTCATCGCTGATGTCGACGTTTATGAAACCTCAATCGACAGCGACTCGTGACGTCGAGGAAAATAGGGCTCCAGTGGCTTCTGTAAGTGATGGAAATATCGAGGATGATCTTTCTGATATCGTGAGTGTGAACGGTTCGGTCAAGGAAGTTGAAGTTTCTGCACCGAAGAAGAAGCGTGGCAAGAAGGGAAAGACGACGTTGGAATTGTAAATAATTTCCCAGGTCATACTAAATAATGGTGGGCTATTCTCCCATTGATGACGAACCCGTTATGGTAAAAAAAACAACACCTCTCCCACCTCCTCCTCCGCAATCGGAGGATGTTCAATTTTACGAGGTTGACGGTGTGATGGATTCTGAGTTGGGATACATGGTCGTTCTCTTCATGATTGGTGTTGGTGCTCTTGTTCTCAAGGACATCATAAATATTCTGAGGTAATGTATTCTTTGGCCGTATGAAACCCATGGTAAAACAAACGCTTTTTGGTATCATTGTCCATTGAAAAGTTGAATGCTTCACCTTCCTTTAGATTAATAAATATTGTAGGTTTTTCATACACCACTCTATTTTTCATGATTGAAGTAATAAAGTGTTGAATGAAATCGACGAATGACTTGATTTTCGTCGTATTTTCTGTAGGTTCATTTGGACCAAGTTCGATTGCAAGGAGTTCCTTTATGTTCTTATCTACGAATGGTGTAATTGGACTTGTTTCAAATGCAGCAAGATCTATGTATCTATGATCCTGGTAGACTACGGATTCAAATAGAAATGGAATTCCTATGCTCATGGAAACGGCATAGGACACTGACATGTCGGGATGTGTGTGGTGGGAGAAGTAACAACTTTTCTGGAGATTTAGGTTGTAGGCCGAAACGTAAAAATCCATCCCAGACCATTCCTTGAGTTCCTTGAATGTAAAATCTTCTTTTCCAGCTAATTCCATGCACAATTTTGAAAACAATGTTCTCCACCGTTCTGCTGGAACCATCCCGTAATCATTCAGAAATGATTTTAGATTCAATTTCATCATGGACTGAACATCGATGTCATGAATAAGTTTGAATAACTTGAAACAGTCCCACTTGGCTACCAGAACACCAAATGCCACAATGGATCCGGCTGATGAACCAGCTACCGCTTCAAGCGAATCCAGTTTCCCATTGATCTGCAAGGCATAGACGGCACCTAGGATCGCATAAAATCCCATAGCTCCTGGACCAACCACAAGGTACTTCATGTCCCTTTTTAGAACTCGAGAGGACTTTGTGAACGAATAATCGCGAATAAAATCCAATATAGGAAAGTATATTGAACGATTTGGTCTTGCGTCTTTGTCATGCTGCTCAAAATCAGGTACATCACACATGCAAGATACACTTCTGAAGGGCGTATGACGTACTTTGTGACACCCTTGGTTACAATTATATAAAGAATCCCAAATACAGAGGTCATCCCCAAACGGTCTACGAAACTTTCCATACCCGTGACTGCGGGTGAAAGGAGAGCGAATAGCACGCTTGGAATTATGACCTTTGTACTTGTGACATCTGGCAGTCGAACCATATTTATTGATTGCCAACATTTAAAACTAATAGTAGTATTCATTTTTACAAAACTCTGAAAACGTAAGCGTCACTGGAATCATATTATCATAACAATGTTCTCTGTATAACTCCCAATTATTCCACAGCTCATCACTGTAATAGGCTATCCAGTCTTCATACTCATATTCATTGGGATCCACGAAGTCTTCATCTTCCTCATCAACAGTATAGTCCTCAATCACATGAGGCTCGGAAGCAATTGGAGTGTAGTCGAGAAGATTAGATCCCACCATCTTTGGTTACTACTTACTCTTCGGATTTCTTCTTTAACTTGAGTTGAAGGCTTGATGTCTCCTTGGGCTCTAACTTATCCTCGATCTCCTTGATAATCTGATTTAGGCGTTCCTGACCTCCCTCAATATAATTTGGTAGTTCATCCATTAGGATTTTCTTAGTGATCGCTGGCTTCTTAACTGACGTCTTCTGGGTGACCTTGGTTCCGCCACGCGTCTGGACATCATCAATCTTCTGAGCCTTCATATATCCACCAATGAAGGTCTTCAGGCTGGACTCGCGGTCCTTGAGTACCTTGATAGCCTTTTGAGCCTCATTCAGCTGAGTCTTGATTCCCTCTAGCTCGGCAATCGCCTCCTTGAACTGATCGCTAATCGGCATTCCGTCAGACATAGTTTTGTTAACCAGTTGTGTAATTTCTTTAATTCAAAAACAGTCAGAGTTGTTTCCCTGAATGTTTCTAAAATGTATTAATCTAGATCAATCTAAGCGGTACCCTGACCAAGCTCGAAAGCGGGGCGCATCTGGTCCGGGACGATCGTCGACGTGTTGAAGATCGTGACAGGGTCGCGAGGGTTCGGGGGCTCCGACCGGATCTGCTGGTTGGCATTCCGGAGATTTCCTCCCACAGTCTCGGGGTAGCCGATGAGGGCGCGGGGGTTCAGGTAGTTCTGACCCTTGAGGATATCATCGGGGGCGAACTCACCGAAGTCCTCCTGAGCCGCCACATCGCGGGGGAGCAGGCTGGAGGCAATACCCATCCCATTGGCAGCCGCCGCGGGCACGGAAAGAGAACCGCCGTTCACTGGAGCGGGCATGGAAGCATCCACATTGGCACCCTCATAACCCTCCTTTCCGTTGAGGTAGCTCCAGCTGTACATCCCCTCCTTGGGGGCCATTCCGAGGGCGCGGCGGATCGCACCGTTGTTCGCCCACATAAAATAACCCACGGCGACAAGCAGAGCAAGTAGCAGCATGGTCTCGGTCTTCATCATCTTAACCTTCATATCCGTTTAATGTTACTTACTAAAAAAATTCCTCCTCTTCCTCTTCCTCTGGCTCTTCCTCGAAAAGACAATCCGAAAAATCCACAACCGCCTTCTTCGACTTGGGCTCCGCCTTGAACTTGGCCTGATGAAGCACCCACTCGGTCTCAAAACTTTTCTGGAGAAACTGCACCGACCGGAGCTGGACCACCACGTCGACCACGTCATCCTTGGCAAGTTCCTTATCCTCAAGCAACGCCCGCTTGGCATCATACACCCTGACCGTTTCCGCCTTGTGCACGCTCAAGATATTCTCGTCAAGAGAAAAAGAAGAAGTAAATGCGCTTTCAAGTCGAGAGTCTGCGATCTCCTTACCGAACCAAGCCACCTTAGACTCCTTAGCCTTTGCCAGAACAGCATCCTCACACTGTGCCACGGTCTCATCATCAATCTTGAGAAGAAGCTCATCGTCCACAGAGTCCACCTGGGCTCCCTTGAGTGTAACCAACAAAGGTTTTCCGTCGTCCGCACGAACAGCAACCTCCTTGACCCCGTCTTCCAAAGTAACGATCTTGGTAGAGAACTTCATTTCTATTTATTAAAATGTAATGTTTAAGTAGATGGCGTCAGACGCAGAAGAAGAAGGTCATATAGAACACCTGGAAGCCAAGTTCCTGGTGGACAAACAAAAGCGCATCGAGAATGCCATGAGCTGGCACCCGAAGCAGGAGAAACTCATCAAGTCCTGGGGAGAAAAGGCTCTGGGGTACCGGTGGATCCATCACAGATGCGCGGTACGCCACAGCGTTTCTCATACAAACTTTTCTATTATCAACATCGCATTGACCACCCTGGCGGGACTGGGAACTCTGGTGGCTTCCTCTGAACAAGAAAACTCACAAGTACTCTTGTACGTATTCAGTTTTTTGAACTTGTCGGCTGCCGGTATTGCAAGTGTCCACAAGTTCCTGAGGTGTGGCGAGCAGTACGAATCCAACATGCAGACGTCCAAGTTGTTCAGTCGCCTGGCACGCGACATCTCCCTGGAACTCTCCCTGGAACCCGAAGACCGAATGAATGCCGTGGAATACTGCCACAAGGTCCGCGAAGACTACGACAAAATCATTGACCACGCACCCGAAGTTCCCGGAGACATCATCAAAGAATACAAGACAATGATGGACGAGGAAGACCCGGAGAATAAGTTGGCCAGACCCGAAATGGCAAATGGAAAATTCAAAATATATTCAAGTTCTGAAAGAGCAGATAACGCTAGTATAGAAGAACATACGACCCGGTGGACCAACCTGCTGAATAAGGCTACCAGTAGGTGGAGAACTTTGCCTCAAGCGGAACAGAGCGTGAGACCGACCAGAGCCTCGGTTGCCTCAGTGGTTTAGATCCTCGAGCCACATGTCCTTGGTGGTCATCCCCTGGATTCGCTTCAACTCGTCCAGTAGGACCCTGGCTTCCTGCATGAGTTCCTGCACCGCCTCCTGGGTGTAGCGCGAAGTCTTCAGTCCCCAGAGATGCTCGAAACTTCCGTCGACCTTTTTGAACTTCTTGAGCATGTTCTCCTCGGCGTCTGCCTTCTTCAGTCCCATGACCCTGAGGGATCCATCGAGGATGCCCTTGACAAAGTTGGCGCGATCCATCGCCATCCCAGAACGCTTTGCCAAGGTCGCCACCAGATACTTCTTGCGCTTGTCGTAGAGTGCCATTCGCTCAGTCGCGTAGGTCCTTAGAATGTCCAATGGCGTATCGAACTTTTCAATCCCGTTGGGTCCATGAAGATACATGTTGGTGCTTCGGATCGTCGAAGTCAACTTGAGATCCTTTTCTGGTGCAGAACCCTTGTAGCCGGTGATCACGAAACGGACATCCTCCTCCGTGCTGTGATTGCTGTAGTTCTTGATAACATTCTTCTCAACAAGCCCTTCCAGAAACTCCTTATAGGTCTGGGTCCATGTGCCCGGCGGGAGTTCGCTGACCTCGACCTTGTCTCCACTCGCCTGCCACACACCTGCGAGCGTCCAGACACCCTCGTCCGATGCCGTAACTGTCCCCTTGAATCCACGGAACCAAGGCTTCATCGGCTTCAGTGACTCTCCACGAATGAACCGTTTCAGATTTTCCTTGACATCCATTGGATTGTGTGGAGGAACCTTGCAGCTGAACCCCGTTCCAATGCCCTCTGCACCATTTACCAGGATCATCGGCATCGTGGGCAGATAGTATTCCGGCTCAATGGGCTTTCCATCATCCTTGAGGTAGGTCAGACAGGCATTGTCTCTCTCATCAAAGACCTTGGCGTGATTGGACAGACGCGTGAAAATGTACCTGGCGCTTGCGTGATCCGAACCTCCAGCCAACCGAGTTCCAAACTGGCCACACGGCTCCAACAGATTCATGTTGTTCGACCCCATGAAGTCCTGCGCCAACCCAACGATGGTTCCCTGAAGACTCATCTCGCCGTGGTGATAGGCAGTGTGCTCGGAAATATAGCCAGACAATTGGACCACCTTGACCTCCGAAGTCAGATTACGCTTGATACACCCGTAGATCACCTTGCGCTGCGAAGGTTTCAGACCGTCTCTAACATCTGGAATGGATCTACGAATGTCTGCGTGACTGAACTGAATAAGATCCTTGTGAATGAAATCTGAAACGGTCACCGAAGTCACCTTGCCGTATGGGAGTGGATCCCCGCGAAACGGTTCGGCCAGCCAGCGCTTCCGATCATCTGTCAATGACTTGTCAAATGCTAGTCCGACCGACTTCTGACTCTCTTGATCAGCCACGAACCCTACAGTCAAACGTCCAAGATCCCTGAAGTACTCCTTGGCTTCCGCAGAGGTCGAGGTACCCAGACCCTTGTAGTATTTGATAGTGACTCCGCGTGGAACCCTTCCTTGATGAGTCTGTTCGAGCCAGTTCACAAAGTCCCTCTCCGAGTAGAAGGATTCGTTGATCCGTCCTCCTTTCACTCGGATCACTGGAGTAATCATGCTCACCACGAAGCCCATAGTGATCAACTCGGGCCAGTAGCAGTCAAACATATTCAAGACCAGACCCTTGATATGTGAACCATCCACGTCGGCATCGGTCATGATCATCAGCCTCCCGTAACGTAGGTCAGTCAGATCTGAATACTTCTTGCCTTGCTGAAGACCCAGAATCTTCTTCAAATCCGAAAACTCCTGGTTGGCGGTCAGTGCCTTCGAGCCCAAGTCCCGGACGTTCCTTGGCTTGCCCTTGAGTGGAAAGACGCCATACTGGTCCCTGCCTACCACGGACAGACCGCTGATAGCCAGAGCCTTGGCGGAATCTCCCTCGGTGATGATCAGCGTGCACATCTTGGACTTGGTTGTCCCTGCCCAGTTGGCGTCATCCAACTTGGGGATGCCCGAAATCCTGCTCTTCTTTGCGCCATCGGTCTTTTTGAGGTCACGAACCTCAGAAGCCTTGGTCTGTGCCAAAAGTTCCTGTTCCAGAACGCCCTTGACCTGTTTCAAAAAGGCAGGCGTGGGTTCAAACTTGGATCCAAAGTCCTGCACCCGGGACATGCATTCGTGCTTGGACTGACTGGAGAATGAAGGGTTGACCAGAACCGCCTTGACCACCACCAGCATACATTGCTTTACCTGCGAGGGTCTCAGTTTGGTTTTTTTGGCTAGGTCAGAAGTAATCTGATTGACTACATGATCCACATGGGTCCCACCCTTCTCGGTGCAGATTCCGTTGACGAATGAGATTTGTTTGAAGCCAGCACCCGCCGATGAGCACACTAGGACCTCCCACCTGTCCTGCTTGAGTTGTGCCAAGGGTTGGTCGGTGAAGCGTGAAGTGTAATCCTGAAGATGCTTGATCGCCAAGACCTCGCCGTTGTAGTGAACCTTACACTTGGTTGGCACCCACGCTGCAGCATCCAGAGCCCTCTTCATGAACATGTCCTTGACGTCCTTGGTGATGCCCTTCAGACCGAAGCGTTCCCAGTCCGGAACCCAACTGACCTGCACCTTGGCCGTCTTGCCCGCGAAGGATTTGATTTTGGGTTCGGCACAGACACGCATGTTGTCCCTCCAGACTTGGTGATAGGACTTCCTTGTCTCGGGGTCATCCACCTTGATCTCGAACTCCTTGGAGTAGATGTTGGTCAGCTTGGCACCATAGCCGTTACGCCCACCGGTTGTTCTCTCCTCGGAGTCATCATAGTTTGAAGAAGTGAGAAGGTGACCGAAGATAAGTTCGGGTGTCCAGACCTGCGTCTGTTCGTGAATCACCACAGGGATGGAGATGCCATTGTTGGCGATGGTGATTCTACCCGATTCATCCACGTCGATGGAGATCTTTGTAACGGATGTGTTCAGAGAACTCTGATCCAGAGCATTCACCAAGATTTCGTCGAAAACCTTGGTCAGTGCGGGGGAGACACGCACGGTACGCTTGACAAACTTGTTGTTATTAGGGACCCACACATCCCTGTCTTCGGGCTTGACCTGACCCACGTAACTGTCGGGTCTATCAAGGATGTGTTGATGAAGGGTCTTTTTGGTATAAACCGTCATTAGTAAGGTACCTACCTTGCGTTTCTATTCTTTAAGAGCCTGAATGAATTTTTCATTCATTGGAGACATTGGTCCCGGGGATTTTAACGTTGGGGAGGGGGTTGATGCTGAAAATCATTGATAGCATGAGGATTAGGGGTGTCGAGAAGGTGACCAGTACAGAGGAACCTGGCATATTGCGTTTCCTAAGAGCGTAACCAACGTAAAGAGGGATCATGATGGAACGCCAGTAGTTATAGACGTTAGTGCTGGTCTGGATGCCTAGGACAGGAGCCATGACCGAGGGGACAATCAAAAGCGCGACGATCACACTCAGATTTTTGACGAGGCTGGTGTCTTCGCCGAGAACCCACCACCGTGGGATGGCGATCGATAGGAGGAGCACCATGTACATGATGGCACCGGGGGCCATCCAAAAGTTATTCTCGGGACCTGAGAGGTAGGCAGCGAGAACCACTGCAAATGCAAACAGAAGTGTGAACGCGGTCACACGAGCATCACTTGACTTATTGTCTGCCATTACTATTAGTGTTTGTGATTTTATTCTTGTTGACGTTGAGTTCGGGTTCCACCACGGGCTCCGCGACTGGAGACATCACAGGTTCTGGAGTAATAACAACGGGTTCGGGCTCCATGGGCGGGGCACCTCCGCTGTTCTTGAAGATCATCTTGAGGACGGGATCGGCCAGGGTGAAGTTGGCACCAAACCCGAAGGCGGCGATGATGGCTGCGAGACCCTCGTTGTCTGGGTAATCGGCATCAGCATTATTGGACTGTACCCACATGGTAAATGTGAGCAGACCCATCATGGCCAGTGGAGGCACTGGATTCATGAACAGACCACGGAATGATTGGATTCCACCCGCGAGACCATAGAGAATTATCATCTGAACCAGTGGGATCGTATCCTTTTGCCATTGTTCTTTAAGTTCAAATCCTTCCTTGGTTTGATTGTATGGGAGTTGCTTTACTGTATTTTCATTTACCACTTCATTCCGTCCACGAATGAAGAAATACAGACTCGGTAGGATAATCACCGACCATGCGAGGTAACTGAGATTATTGTAGAATGATGTTCCCGTGGTCAGTGTGACACCCTTGATGCTTAGAATCGAAGGGAGGGCATCCTGAATTAACTGGAAAGCCATGATAAGCACCAATGAAATGATGCCGGTATTCTGTACCCTCTTTTCTTGAGTCACCTTGATGTACCTAGTGAAGAAATACACCCCAAACACGATAAGCGGGGGAATGGGATTACGAATCAGTCCCTGTGTGTACGGACTGGTAGTCGCGGTCACCACAATCATCAGCTGGATGGCAATAATCACCAGACGAAAGAACTCGGGCGTCTGGGCAAATGTTTTTGATTTTCCATCATCCTCGGAATCATTGCTCGTTTTAAGTTCTAATGTTTGGCGTTCAACAAAGAACCAGATATTAGGCAGAAGAAAAACAAACCAGAGGAGGGTAGACGCAATGGTGTAGTTGGTGGTTCCTGGCTGAAGACCTGCGAACTCACCACCGACAAAATTGCCGCGCTTGACGGCCGTGATTAACTGAGGAATGACAATCGTGGCCACCAGTGAACTTATTGCGACCCACTGAACCACTTTATTTTTGTCAAATTCTTCATCTTTCTCGGTGTACCGCAATAGGT
>Ga0181597_10001316_pt1 | contig 28001 bp, 28 predicted proteins | sample 041ome_5_FD_148647 | JGI IMG/M metagenome (GOLD analysis project Ga0181597, IMG submission 148647) | Coastal salt marsh microbial communities from the Groves Creek Marsh, Skidaway Island, Georgia - 041403US metaG (spades assembly) | ecosystem: Environmental > Aquatic > Marine > Intertidal zone...
GGGTTGCGCCGTTGTCTGCGGTGAAGTCCGTCAGCGCCCACATCGAATTGCACACCGTGGCAACGTGCGGCTTCGCCAGGGGCTGAACCTGGTCGTCGGCATGCAACACCTGACTGCTCTCACCGGGTGCGAGGGAAATCGATGCCAGGCTCGACACCAAGCATTGGGGGCCGAGAACCCCCTCCACCAGTTCGAGCACCACCGGATGCACCGGAACCTGCTGCCAAATTTCGCCGTGGGCCAAAAGGTTGTACGTGCGCGTTGTGCGGTTACCTTCGAAACGGTTGTCTGCCGGTCGACGGTCGAGTTCTGACTCCAACCTCCGCACGTCGCTCAGCAACGCGTCAATGAGTCCGGGCTCAATCGCGTTTTCTACGATGGTGTACCCGTCATCAACAAGCTGCTGATGGTGAGAGGTGAGGTCTCGCGCCATGCGATGATCGTAGACGGGACCGGTATGCGACGTTCTCCCAACTCTGCGGTACACCTGATGCAACTACCGAGGCTTGGCGCCCCCACCGACCCGGAGGATCTCCCCTGTCACCCAACTCGACGCATCTGACGCCAAATACACACAAGCGGCACCGATGTCCTGCGGCGTCCCGAGGCGACCCATGGGGATATTCCATTTGGCAAGTACCTCACCCAGTTCGGACTCATCGTGCCCGATGGCCTTCAGCATGACCTCTGTGGGAATCGCACCGGGCGCGACTGCATTCACCCTGATGTCCGGGGCAAATTCTGCTGACAGAGTCCATGTAATTGAGTTTGTTCCCGCCTTCGCTGCCCCGTAGTGCACGCTGCCCGGCACCGGCCCACTGCCAGCGCCCGAGGTGATATTGATGATTGAGCCACTCTCCATGTATCTCTTGGCCGTCATACATCCCACGTAGACGGCAGTCAGATTCAGCATCAATGTCCGATCCCACTCATCGCGCGGCAGCTCGATCGCGGGAACCTTCAGCGGTGATCCACCAGCATTGTTCACCCAAATCGTCAATCGACCGAACTCCGCGATTGCAGCACGCGCCAACGAATCCACTGCCTCGTCATCCGTGACATCGGTTTTGACCGCGATGGCCCGGCCGCCGGTTGCGTTGATCTCACTCGCAACCCGCTCAATCTCATCCACCCGGCGAGCGGCAACGACAACAGCTGCACCAGCCTCAGCAAAGGCCGTAGCGATGCCTTCACCGATGCCTCTTCCGGCTCCGGTTATGACCGCTACGTGGCCGGTCAGGTTGAACAATTCTGGTGCGGTGGGCATGTCGTCAATACTCCTGAAATTAATTGCGTCTGGTCATGTGCAGTTTTGGCTTAGCAAGATCCTGCACATTCACACCTGATCGTCGAGCCGAGCAGCAACCAACGCAATGACGATTTCAGCGTGCGTGGTCGATGCCCAAGGCCACGAGGTGATGATGCTTTCCAGCGGGATTTGGTGACTATCGAGATGTTTCGAGTTGCCGTCGGCAACGTCGCAGGAAAACACACACCTGCACTATAAGCGATAAGGCCCAATAAAGTGAACGGATGTTCATTTGGAGATAATGTCGACAATTATGAAACCAGCCCGCCGTAACGGGGACGATAGGCCAATGCCACGACTCGGCCGCCCAATCGACGCTGACGGCGATGCCACGCGTGCCCGGATTTTAACTGCAGCACGGACGGCCTTCAGCGATCTTGGCTACGCAGCAACCACCTATCGACTTCTCGCCGAACGCACTGGACTGGCACCATCGGCGTTGTACAACTACTTCGCATCTAAAGCCGACCTCTATCGAGCGGTTCACGCCGATGTCCAGTTGGAAAACTACGCGGGATCGATTCTCCCAGCGATCAGTGGGACAGAGACGTTTGCCGACCGGGTGGACCGGCTTCTTGAGTCGTTTGTAGCCATGAATTCCAAACTCCCCGAGGCCGCACGATTCCAAGCCGCGGCTCGCACCGACACCGCCCGCCATAGCGAACTCGCATCCCTCGGCGAGGCACTTCCCACTCAGCGTCGGCTTCTCTTCGAAGAAATAGTCGACTTGGGCATCGCTACGGGAGAACTTTCAAACGAGCACCGACACGAGCTCCTTGCCATGCTCGAAACACTGACGGTCGGACTGATCAACGTGTCAGCCGAGCCCGATGTGCACCGTGCCGCGGTCAGCGGATTCCGCAGAGCAATCACCCGCCTCAGTAGCTACACGAACGAGGCGAAGTGAGCGGTACACGACCACGCACCGCCGTCATATCAGGTGGGGGCACCGGCATCGGGCGAGCTGTCGCCGAGACACTCCTGCGCGATGGCTATCACGTGGCGCTTCTGGGACGGCGCAACGATGTGTTGGCTGATGCTGCTGCCGCGATGGCCCACCTCGGCATCGTGCACACCCACGCGGTCGATTTGTCTGACCCTGGCATGGTTGAAAAATCGCTCCTTCGAGTCGCGGACGATTTCGCCGGCTGTGTCGACGTCGTCGTTGCAAACGCAGGTCGAGGAGCGGCGAGGCCAAGCGATTACTTGGCCTCACACCATGCCACATGGATGGACGCCCTCGCCGGTAACACTATGACCTCGGTCCTCCTCGTCACGGGCCTACGACCCCTCCTCTCAAGTAGCGGTCGAATCATTCTTGTCAGTTCAGCCGCAGCGTCAGGACCAGGCGGAGCCGCATACGGTGCTGCCAAAGCCGCCCTTCACGGGTGGATGTTCGATCTTGCAGCGGAGCTCGGACCGCAGGGGATCACCTGCAATGTTGTCGCACCAGGGTTCATTGATGACACAGACTTATTCGGTGGAGGTCTGGGTGAGGAACGCAGGGCAGACTTCGTTAATCGCACGCTTGTCAAACGCGCAGGTCAACCATTTGATGTGGCCGAGTGCGTTCGATGGCTAGCCGCCCCTGAAACGGGCTACGTAACTGCACAAGTCATCGGTATCGATGGCGGAGCACTGATCAACCCTGGCTAAGCCCAAACCCCTGCAGGCACCTCAGCTAGCCCCGCTGCCAACATTTACTCAAGGACGGTGACCGTTCCTGACGTGCCATTGACTTCGATCAGCGCACCATCTCGAATGCGTTCGGTCGCATCTGTCACCGAGACGACGCAGGGAAGCCCCAACTCTCGGCTGACGATGATGGCATGACTGATCTGCCCGCCGACATTGACCACGACTCCGTCAACTGCCATAAATAAAGGGGTCCACGCCGGGTCTGTGAGCGGCGCCACCATGATGTCGCCGGGTCCGAGCTCGCCGGGATTGCCCGGATCACGCACGATGCGGGCTCTACCTTGCACGATCCCCGGCGAACCGCTGATACCAACTAGGGACTCGCCCTTATCGGCCCGGGAGACAGAGGCGATTCCCTTTCGTGCCCACTTGCTAAGTGGTGGGACATGGGCATCACGGATTATGAAGGGGGGCTCGAGGTCCCAGAGTTCCTGCCAGATCACATACCGGTCAGCGACTATCGATGTGAATCGGCCCGGGTCAACAATGAAGTCCTCAAGCTCATCATCGGTCAACATCCATATGTGCTCAGCATTGTGGAGTACACCTGCCTCTGCGTGCCGGCGGCCGAGCTCGCGAAACACCATGCGGGCCTCGTGCACCGCCTTAACGATCGTGGTCTTCGCTCGTTCACGAAACACCATCATGTTGGCGCCGACGAGTGCAGCCTCAAACATGTTGCTCAGATCAATGTCACCGCCCTTGGCGAGCTTGTCTCGCACATCACTTGCTACTTGTCGGCGATCCGCTGCCAGAGCCTCGGCTCGAAGGTGCGGAGACTGGTCGTCGCCTTGGAACCGGACGCGATCCAAAGCCGCCAACACCAGCTCGGGCTGGATCTCCCACGTCGGGGCGCTGAGCTCCCACTCGTTGGGCCCGCGCGATCCAAACTCCTGAATAAACGCATCCCACATCACCAAAAAATCATTGGCTTCCGGCACGCCGCCCAGACGCTCGAGCAGTCCATCTACACCGAGATCAAACGCTCCGGTCAGGACCGCGGAAGCCCTCACCATGCGCGACAGCTCCCACAGAACAAACGACGGCTCTGCCGAGTCAACATCTCCCAAGCCAGCCATTAGCCGCATCGGGATGTCACTATCACCGATTGCCGCACCGATGACCCCCAAGATGCCGGGGGCAATACCTGATGAGCTGGAGGCAACGGTTAGTTGACTGAAACCATGAACGAGTAACGGTTGCGTCGTCCTTGCCCGATCGAGTAGCTGCCGGTCATCCAGGGCTGTCAAATCTTGTCGGTCACTTCGCAACCGGTCGACTTCGATGCGATCCTCATGCAGTTCGGGCCACTCGGTAGCGGACAGCACCCACGCCGTGTGAGCCTCAATTTTGGGTACCAGATGAGGCTTCTCGTCGTCAGGATGCGCAACGTACGGGGGAACATCTGGGTGATTACCAAAAAAAGCTAAATCAAGTTGCTCGACAGTAACTGCTGGGTTTCGAACTCCTTGCATTCGGATGTTCGCGAGGTTTATGTAGAAGTACCCTCCGAAAAAGCCGAAGACCTCAGGGATGACTAGGTCATACTCGTCCGCCTCGTACAGACCCGTCCGCACCAAACCGTCCGCTGCACCGTGGGAGATGCCGTTGTCCCACACAAACTTTTGTCCCAGAGGGCTCGCTGGGCTGGGCAGCACTTCCCCTGCATTCGCCCTGGTGTAGTGCGGCCACCGCTGACTCGGTGCGTAGTCAGTGATCCAACGGTCTTCCATCACTTTCATCTCCCGTGCTTGGCTGCAAGTTGCATGGCTAATTGAATGGCCGTGGACCGTCGTTAGTCCCAGCGAAGATGTCGGTGCCACTCTCACGCATGTGCTCGCCTCGAGTGTGAGCATGGCCAACATGTTGCAGACCGAACGCCTGTTGTTGAGCAATTTGAAAGCCCTGAGCATCAAGCGTCTGATTAACGGCGAGTTTTGCCAACTTCAGCGCGAAGGACGGCTTGTCAACGATCCGATCTGCCATTGCGAGGGAGGCGTCGAGCAACTTGTCGCGAGGAACGACGTGGTTGACCATGCCCAAGCGATGCGCCTCTTCGGCATCGATCGCATCGCCGGTAAACAAGAGTTCCTTGGCCTTGCGGATACCTAATTCCCACGGATGACAGAACCACTCGACACCGTTGACACCATGGCTCACGGTCAAGTCCTGGAAACTGGCGTCATCAGCAGCGATGATCAGATCACAGACCCACATAAGCATGAGGCCACCCGCGATCACCCGGCCTTGCACCGCGGCGATCGTGGGCTTGGGGATGTCGTGCCAGCGTCGACACATATGAAGGTATGTTTCCTCTTCAAAGGCCATAAGACCCTCGGATCCACTCCGGTTGGGAGATCCCCCCACCCATACTGGGTCTGCCTTGTAGACGCCCGGGCCTTTCAGATCGTGTCCAGCGGAGAAATGCGGGCCTTCCGCAGCAAGCACGATGCACTTGACGCTGTCCGTGTGTGCGCCACGCGTAAACGCGTCGTTGAGTTCGTAGGTCATCTGCTTGTTCTGGGCGTTGCGAGCCTCGGGCCGGTCGAGAGTGATGATCGCGATGCGTCCGTCGCGTACCTCCTCGTATCGGACCATCTTCGGAGCGGTTTCGTCCATGGTTACGTCTCCAGCCTGTGGTGCTTCACCTTTGGGCCACCAACCCAACCGGCGAGGTGGATGTCGACCTCGATCTTGTCACCGCACATGTGCCGCCCGGCCGGCGTGAAAATACCCATCCGACCATCTCGTGACTTGACGCGTACGTTGCCGGCACCGTCTTGTTCGTACAATGCGCCCGTAATCGGGTGAATGATTCCTTTCACAACTCGACCGCGACTTCGCTGTCCAGAGAACCAGAAGCTTCGCCGAGGCTAATCCAAGCATCCAGTTTGTGGTGGAGCCACCGCACCTTCGACTCCATGTAATCAGAGAGGGTTACTGCCCCCTTCTTAGAGGACTCAAGTCCTTGCTGCACCTTGGCCATGTTGGCCAAATCTTGGTTGAAAATTTTGCCAATCATGCCCAGTTCTGGAGCGTCGGTGAACGATTCGTCGGGACCTAACCAATGGACCGGTGCTGGAGGCGGTCGGTCGCCGGCGAACGGCGACAACAGAAAGACCTCCATGATTGAGGTCCGATGATCGTCACCGTTGGGACGAAACCGATAGACGATCCGGTTGAACGACCCCCACGGGTGGAAGTTCGGAAAGATCGTGTAGTCAAAGTTGTCGATCATCTCTGAGTCGCTCCACAGATCCGCGAGATCGCCCACAATCGGACGCCACCGATCTCTGGCAGCCGATGCGGCTACCCGCCGACATGAGTCGCCGTCAGGGATTTCGAACGGCGTCTCCTCATCGACGCGAGTATCCATCATCGCGCGCATCATCTCGTCAGGATCGACGTCGTACCAAAGTGATGGCGATGCGGTTCCGGCCGGCGTGATGACCCGAGAGCAGTTGTCCCAGACATCAACCTGACTGTTTGGGTTCCCGAGGTATTTCGCGGTGACTGGGTGGGTGGTGTCGGCGTGGTACGCCTCACAGAATGCTTCTTGGGAGATCTTCCAGTTGCACTCGATTACCTTCGCGACGTGAGCCTCGACGTAACGACTTGCGAGATCCCACCGATCGAAGTGTCCCAAGCCCTCCCCAACCCAATCAGCAAAGTGCGGGGCATCGAGGTCTGGGTTGATGAATACGAAACCTTGCCAAGTGGCTACCCGCGCCTCGGGAAGTTGAAAATCGCCCGCGTCTGCTCGCGTGGCCAAAGTGGGGAAATCCCAGTCGGCCGGCGCTCGTTTGAATTTCCCGTCAAGATCCCAAGCGAACCCGTGGAACGGACAGCGAATTTCACCTTCGCAGTGCCCATCAAAATCCTTTAGTTGCCGACCACGATGGAGGCAGGAATTCCAGTAGGCCTTAATCGTGTCTGGCGCCGTCCTCACGATGACGAAGGAATGTCGAACAATGTCGTAGACGACATAGTCACCTACGTCGGGAATATGTTCCTCGCGGCATGCGAACTGCCATGCCCGGCTCCACACGTGCTGCACTTCCTTCTCGTGCCACGTGCGGCTCGTATAACGCTGTGCCGATATATCAGCGCTACCAAAGTGGCGAGGTGACTCCACTCGCAACTCGTCAGGAACTGCATGCGTATCGGTATCTAGCAACTCTTGATAACTAATTCCCGGCGACCGGGAAGATCCACGTGCCGATTCGTCGACGATGCTCATTCACGACCCCCGGTTGATTACTTCAATCTCTCGGCTCTGAGTTACCGAGCGATTTTCACGCTACCACAGATATGAATCGCTGTTCATATGTGCGAGGAGTGTGCGCCATACTGACATCGGCAACCCGCACAACGAGAAGACGCGTGTCAACGAGGCCCTTACCGCCATGAGGACACCAATTTTTGAGGCGGTCTAGGACAAAAAGTCCGATGTAGAACGAACAGAGCCGTACCGGAAAAACATGCACAGCATCGCCTTGGGTCAGGGCACTGGCGACCCGGATCAGGACCTTGGCCCCTCTTAGTTTTATCCGGTACTCACATGACGCAACAGCAAGCGAGATGACCTCCAGACGACGGCGCTACCTTCGGCGACGCAGAAAAATAACTACGGCAACGAGATGCACACACCATGGTCACGACCAACATCAGTGTCGAATTCGCTGCATGGCCCAACACCGCTCGGTTGCATCCGGCAATTGCAACGATCGCATCTGTGCCGCCTGCGCTAAGTCCGCACTAGCCACCCAACAGTGTCGGCTGCGTGGTCGAGTTAACGGTTGTCAACGATGCGCCTAAGTCGCACCGGGATCGCGCTCATCACCGGAAGCCCAGTGATGCGGTCGGTGCCGTCCTCACTGTCGACAAGGCGATTGGTTGGGGCACCGATCTCACGCACCGCCTCATCGGTCAAACTCATTCCCCCCCATGAATGCGCCATTGCGATAACACCCACTTTGATATCGGGATCTGGCTCGGCAACACCGACAACTGTCGCCCGTGGCGACACAATCTCGAGAAGGTCACCTGCCACTGCCCCCAAGGCGGCCAAATCAGTGGGATGAATGTACGCGTAGTTTGTGGTGGCCACGCGACGAAGACCAGGCAACTCGCTGCCGAGCGAGTTCAACGCATGCTTGAGACGTCTCCCGACGAGGCGGAACGGGTAAGTCGCTGCCTCACAACCGCGGATGATGTCAGCACCCGTTAGCTCAGCACGTACGTCAGCCAACTCCTCGAGCACGTCGCCAGGAGCCACGGCAAACCGTGCGTCTGCATCGGGATCCGCTGCAACAACGCGCACGCGATTGTCGTGATGGATCACCTGACGATTCCGACGCCACTCGGTCATCGGCAGGCGCGCATTACCGAAGACGTAGTCGATCACGTCATCATCAGTCAGCGGCTGGTCGGTGAGCTGCGCGCCAACAGGTAGCCGCCCTCCAGGTAAATCAATCGGCGTTCCGTTTCGTGCGGCGATACCCGCGAACACCTCCCATTCGTTGAGGACATCGTCCCCCGAATCGATCACGGCATCGGCGTAGTTGGTGTACGGGGCCGGGAATCGGCGATCCATCACGTTGGGAATATCTGCACGTTCCAGCTGACCCCTTGGTGCGATCACGAAATCAGCCAGTTCCGCAGTTGCCGTGAGTCGGTGATCAATGACCACCAGCAGTTCAAGCTCTCGCAATGCAGCAACGGTCTTTTCTTGGTCAGGCCAAGCTTGCACAGGATTGCCACCAGATACGAGTAACGCCCGCACTTGGCCCTCACCTTCCATCAAGATCTCGTCACTCAATGCGTTTGTCAGCATCTCGTCAGCGAGACCGAACAACCCACGTACGCGGTGCGGCGCTCCTGGTGTTGGAGGTGACGGTGGGATGACCTGGGCGCGACGGGTGTCACCAGGAAACGACATATACGGGCTCTCCAGCGTGTCCCCGGGCTGATTCACCCGTCCACAGAGCACATTGAGTGTGAGCGCCAACGTCTCCATCAAAGTCCCGTGCGGAGCCATGTTCGGGCCGGTGCCAGAGCCTGCGCTTCCGCGCGTGCCGGTTGCGAACATCACCGCAGCTGCTTCGATATCGGACGCTGCTACGCCACAGCGACGCGCGGCATAGTCCAAGGTAAACGGTGTCACTGCCTCTGCAAGAAGATCGATGTGCCCAGGCTCGACATGACGGCCACAAAAATCGCGATCATGCAAGGTGCCGGACAGGATCACGTTGATCATTGCCGCAAGCAACGTTGGGTCTTCACCAGGATTCACCTGCAGCCAAATATCCGCTTGCCCTGCAAGTTCGCTACGTCGCGGATCTACAACGATCAGCCGGAGACCACGCATCTTGGCTTCTCGCAGTTTGACGAACGGATTGGTTCCCTGAAGCCCACCGCCAGCGCCGTAGCTCGAAACCATCGGGTTGTATCCGATCGCGAGCGACACGTCAGCGTCACCGAAATTGTGCCAACCCGCCTCCCAACTCCCCAGTCGTAGCGCTGCCGTTCGATGTGCTGGCTGGTCGATAGTCAGGGACGTATATATCGATGGTGACCCAAAGCCTTTATGCCACGCCATCGCCATTGGGACGCCGACGCTGTTTTGGTACGCACCGGTCCCCGTATAGCTCGCCACTGCCCGGGGGCCATGACGGTCGACGATGTCCGCTATCCGTGCAGCAATCTCGTCGAGAGCATCATTCGAACTCACCGGCTCGAGAGCGCCCGACAGGCTTCGCCGAAGGGCGGACCGCAGCCGTCGAGGGTCGTGATACTGATCGGCGAGCTGGCGGCCCTTAATACAGGTGTACCCCTGAAAGAGGGGGTCCGAACGATCGCCACGAACCGCAACGATTCGCGCTCCATCCTCAATATCAATTTCCACTGGACACGCTGCGTGACAAATACGGCAGAAGGTCTTTTTGGTGTCGACCACATCGGTCACCATAGTTGGGTCGACATTGCTCAGCACCGTGCCCTCGTGTCACGGGCGATCTGCGACCTGGGACCACGCTCCTGTCACCCAAGTCCGCCACCCAAGGGACACGACGAGCTGCACGAACGCCATTACTAGTGCGACACCCTCACCTGGGCACGTGCATTTCTTCACCGCTGACGACAACGGATCAGCTACACAACGGCGACCTACAGGTGTAGTTTCGGCGCATGGCGCGCCTGCTATCACTCGCCGCCGGAGTACACCCCGATCTTGAGCCTTCCACCATGGTCAGCACCGCGGCCGCCGCAGGCTGGCCAGCATGTGGCATCTGGTGTGATCCGACGACATGGTCCAACACGACCACCATGGAAGTCCGTCGTCGACTCGATGACACCGGAGTCGTCGCGCTCGACCTCGAGCCGATCATCCCGACGCCGGGTATCGATGACCACGGCGAATACGTGATCGATGTGGCCGCGGAAATCGGTGCTCAGCATGTGCTATTCACCAGCCGCCTACCCGATCTATCTGCCACTATCGAACGCTTTGCCTCACTCTGCGCGATCGCGGCACAGCACGGCGTCAAGCTGGTCTGCGAGTTTCTTCCCATCTTCCCTTTGTCCTCGCTGCGGATGGCAATGCAAGTTGTGGGGGATCATCCACCCGGGACAGCTGGCATCCTCGTCGACAACCTGCACCTCGCAAGATCCGGCGGTTCAGTTGCCGACCTCACAGCAGTCCCCCTCAACCTCATGCCCTACCTCCAGATAGCGGATGCCGCAGGCCCAACACCTCATACGGCCGCAGACCTCCTAGAGGAAGCGGTACATGGTCGGCTGCTTCCGGGTGAAGGTGACCTTCCAATTAAGGATCTTCTGGTAGCAGTTCCGAACGTGGCGCTCTCGTTTGAGGTGAGATCAACTGCGCTGCACGAACGATTCCCTGATCCTGTCGACCGGGCGCGGCACCTCTTCGAACGCGTCTGTACGTACGCGGATCGTTGATCTCGAGGGGTCCGGCACCACACCGGCATCCACCGATTTCTCTCTCGACTGTCGTACTGTGATCTGAGAATCGAGGAGAAGTAAAGGAGAAGTAATGGACCAGCAAAAAGTCTTTGACATGGTACGAACACGGGCAGCCGACGTCAGAACAATCGTGATGTCGTTTACCCTCGCGCACTCGGCACTGCTGATCGTGCTGGGCCTCGGCGGAGCTGGCCTCGCTGATTCTGGCATCCAACTATCCCTCGCAACATTCACTGTTCTGGGTTCTTTGTGGTGTCTCGCCTTCATGGATGACGGAATGCAAGACATGATGGCCGGATTGAGCGATATCGATGGGTTCGAGACGAGCGCGATGGGCAAACGACTCGCCAAAACGCCGATCATCGTGTTTCGTGTCGCGAACCTCGTCATTGTTGCGTTGATTGTGATCGCCGAACTGCTCGCGATCTACTGACGCGGACTTGGCACATATGCGGTGCGCTCTGCATCCAACGACACCGTGTCAGCCCCTCGCTTAGCCGTGGCTGTGCATTCCAGCAATCCATGATGCAAAGCCAGACGGATTGCGACTTTGCCACCGAAGACGCTGCGCGTAAGCGACTCCAGTACTCCACTCTTCACCCCTGCGTCAATCTCCATCTCCAGCGACATCGACGTCATCGCTCCTGACTCTGCGCACATTTGCTCACCTGCGCCAAGAGTCACCCGCGTGAGGAAACGGGACGGGTGTCTCATAGCAATTTCCATGGGCTGCGACAACAATGACATGACGCCGTCGTGAGCGGAGCTTGGTTCTCAGTATCAATGTCTGAACGGTCATTGTCTAAACGACGGGACAGAGCGATACCCACACTGATTCTGATCCGCGAAGGAACCACGGGCATCGATCTCACCGATGACGAGATCCAAGCCGCGGCCGCTCAGTGGCGAGGGTCAATGGGTTCGGCGTCCCACACTTGCACCTGCGGCGAATCGCCATAGAGGATCTCCGCGGGGCTCCGCTTCTCGATGTTGCCCGTGAGCCCCCGGTACATCCCAAGACCGCAGAGCTGGCGTAGTTGCGGCGAGAACGTTGCCATGACCTCGCGGGGAATACCCAACTGCTGGTTTTCCTGCTGACGGATGAACCCGGCGCAGTAGTTCATTGCCACACCCACGCGCACCTCATCGGTAGTGGTGTTGGCCCCGCCTCCGTGCCAGGTGCTGCCGTGCCACACCAACACACTCCCCTTCGACATCTCCGCAACCACCGTGTCGACGTCTGGCTCCCCATTGAAATAATCCGGACTGTCCCACAAGTGGCTACCGGGCACGACCCGGGTTGCGCCGTTGTCTGCGGTGAAGTCCGTCAGCGCCCACATCGAATTGCACACCGTGGCAACGTGCGGCTTCGCCAGGGGCTGAACCTGGTCGTCGGCATGCAACACCTGACTGCTCTCACCGGGCGCGAGGGGAAATCGATGCCAAACTCGACGCATCTGATGCCAAATACTCACAAGCGGCACCGATGTCCTGCGGCGTCCCGAGGCGACCCATGGGGATATTCCATTTGGTGAGTACCTCACCCAGTTCGGACTCATCGTGCCCGATGGCCTTCAGCATGACCTCTGTGGGAATCGCACCGGGCGCGACTGCAATCACCGTGATGTCTGGTGCAAATTCCGCTGACAGCGTCCATGCAAGTGAGATTGTTCAGGCTTTTGCTGCTCCGTTGTGAACGCTGCCCGGAACCGGCCCACTGCCAGCGCCCGAAGTGATATTGATGATTGAGCCGCTCTCCACGTACCCCTTGGCGAACACGAACCCCCGCTAACAGCGTCAAATTTAAGCGCTGTCATCCGATCCCACTCACCGATCACTTCTGCTCAATCAGAAACTCAAAGAGATTTCCGCATCTGAACTCATGGAAATTACACCCGGGGGCCCACTCCAAATTAGTCCCAATGGGTCCACCAAGTAGTCCGACGCATTGTCAGGAGTGATACCCACTATCTCCTGCGACCCTGTTGAACATGCGACTGTGGCTCCGGCGATAACTCTGTCAAGAAGTGAGCGACATGCGCCTTGGGTCATTCCGGTAACCACATCAATGCTGTCGATGAAGTCGGTCTGGAGTAGCCGAACAGAATGAGAGGCAAAGAAGATCCCCACCTCATGACCCTCATCAAGCGCCTGTGCTGCGCACGCAAGTCCGACCACACATTTGCGTGGATCAACCGTGGGGTCAGTCGACATCATGAAGAAGTATTGAGTCATGCTGCACCTACCTCGTCAGACCGTTTCTCAGATCGCGTTGTATACGAAGCGGGTGCCACAGTTCTTCAGATCGGGATAGGCGGATGCGACAGCGGCAAGCATTCCGGCGAACCACTCGCCTGCGAGCATCGCATCCGTGAAGGCTCCACACGCCTCAAAAGAATCAAAGTCGATCATGTACTCGACGCGAGCCTGATCGCCACCAGCAAATGATCTCATTAGACGAGGATTTCGCGCGCCGAGACTCTCATGGACTGGTGCTGCATCCCGTGAGCCGGCAATGACTCCTTCAATCGCAGCGGGGGTTCCTTCCCACGTCGTAATTGCAGTTACCAACATCATTCATCCTCAACTTTCTCTCGGATAGAAGAATGGTCGCTCATCATCCTTGCGGCGACCTTGCAGACGCTCCACGCACGGCCGCCATTCAGCGATTGTTGGTCGAAACCGGCTCACCGATAGCGAGTTCATGGCGCCCTCACCGCAGCAGGATGTGAACACACCAATATCTGGACTGCAAATGCTCACACAGCAGGGGAAGATATGCCGTGTGGCGCCTTATTGATCGGATGAGACCACTCCACGAATGGAATATCAGTCCCCAGCACGACCCTCGTCGCGGTTCCAGCCAGCGAGCGGTGCAGCCAGCCCGCTTCCGCAACCAACCGACATCCTGGCGTCACCTCTGTGACAGTTCCGAATTCGTCGGCGAACGATCCTGAACCGCTCACGACGATGATCGAGGAGGAAAACTCATGCCAGTGCAGATCCTCATCGACATCGTGCACATCATCGAAGGCGATGACGTGAAAACCTGCAGCCTCTAGTTCGGCGCGGGCGGCGGCCTCTTGGACCTCGGCGCCGATTGTGAAATGTATTGATGCCACCGCGGCCTCAGGGCTGCCGCCCGCAGAAGGCAAGCATTTTGTCGAGTGACGATGCATCCCCAGCCACTTCAACCTCGGGCCCAAACATCCCTCCCGCGCGCGCATCTTCAGATATGAACGAACTAAAGAACTCTGCGGTCAAGTCAACCAATTCACCCGCCGGATTGAAGTCCTGGCCAGTGGCGCAAGCGAGATCCCAACAGTGCACCAAATTGTCTGAGGACAACAGCTGCAGGGCGTATCCGGCCGGCATCTCCCCAAAAATCAGACTAACCGTCGACTCAAGGTCTTCTACCCCAGCCGCGGCACTATTGATGGCTGCTGTTGCCTCATGGTAGGTGGCATGGTGGTCGCTACCGAGGACGTCTCCCAAATGTTGAGGCATCGACGCGATCAGCTCGGCGGAACGGTCGGCGTCACCCGCAAATCCAGCGGCAAATAGAAAACGGCCGAGGGTGAAATGGCCAATCAAATCTCGGACTGTGAAATCACTGCACGGTGTTGCGAGCGCGAGCTGGTCTGAACGCGTTCCGTCAACCAACCCCGTCAAAATTTCCGACACCTGCTCGAATTGTTCTCTTGGATCCATCACACTGCCTTCCTTATGTAGTCGCACACCATCTAATTATGGAGTTCTGTCGATGCTGATCATCTCGTTCGGACGAAACACTACGTGGACAACCTTGCGAACTACTTGCGGTCACAACGGCACCCCCAGCAACTCCACGCAATCCTGAGCGAGGGCTGGCCCAGACGAACGCGACTTCGCTCCCGTCATCCATCGCCGCAATTCTCGACCCCTGCGACGAGTGATGCCCAGGCAGGATGAATCCTCGTTCTTGACCCGTACGTCATGAGCTCAACGTTGCCAAAATCAATGGCTTGCCCACGTGATAGGGAGGCCTCGCCAACGTCCGCTCGGAAGTGCGGTGAAAATTGACATACGCGAGCCACATCCCGTCGATCGGAACAACAGCAATGACAACAACGGAACTGTGATTGACCTGTCCTGAGACGTGCGCTCAATGACTGGCACGCTCTTCGCCTTAGAAGCAGAGCGAACGGCGACCATGAATCGCTGACGGTGACACTGCTTTGCGTGGGTCTCATTAGTCACAACAGGGCCAGATCCGATAATTCGTCAGGACGTGTTGACCACGCTCGATCGGTAGCAGTTCCAGTGCACCGCCATGATCAACCAAGTCCGCTGAGCCATTGTCTCAACGCACGACCGATGTCGTCTGGGCTGTCCTCTTGGATGAAGTGACTTCCAGCAACGGTTACTTCCGTCGAGTTTGGCCACGACCGGACGAACTCTCGTTGGGCGCCCGTGAGTATTGCGCCGGGTTCCGCGTTAACGAAAAGATGTGGAGGTGCGGCTTCCGAAAGCCACTCCGCGTACGACTGGACGATGTCGACAACATCGGCTGGTTGACCATTGATTGGGATTTGACGCGGCCACGACAACGTCGGCCATCTATGTTCGGGTTCGGCGAACGGCCGCCGGTACTCGTCATGTTCATCAGGCAGCAGAGTTCTCAAAATCGAGCCCGGAAGAATCGCTTCTACAAACAGGTTCCGGCTCAAAATCATCTCTTCACCTGCAGCAGACCGAAGAGCCTGAAAGATGTCACGGGCTGCCTCAGGCCACTCATCCCATGTGACAGGACGGACGATTGCTTCCATGAACACGATGCCCGCTACGCGATCACGATGACGATTCGCCCAGTCGAACCCGAGAGCAGATCCCCAATCGTGCAGAACCAACACGACGTTGTCTCCGATATTCAACGCCTCGAGCAAGGCATCTAAAAACAAACGGTGTTCGGCGAACGTATACGAACCAGGTCCAAGGTCGTCAAGTTTGTCTGAATCACCATGGCCGATGAGGTCCGGCGCGATACATCGGCCTAAGTCCGCTGCAAAGGGAATGATGTTTCTCCACAAGTACGACGATGTCGGGTTTCCATGGAGAAACAGAACAGTCCGGCCATTGCCTGACTCGTGGTACGCCATCTGCTTGCCTGCGACAGAGACGAATCTCTTTTGCAGCGGCGGTGTCAAGCCCTGCGACATACAAAGTCTCCTTAGCGTTGAGGCGATTCCTCTGACTGACGCATTCCTATCAAACCAGTGACTGAATCCCGAACTCAGCCTTGGACCACCACACAAATGACCACGGGCTGACCACAATGTTCTCGCAAGGCTGTCGGGACTACTGTCCCTCGAAGCCGATCGACGACAAGGATGTTCCACCTCTCGGTGCGGCCAAGAGATCGCAGAGGGGCTTGCCGATGAACACAACACAACAACGGTCGACATTGGCGGTCGCCTCACTGGCCACCCTTGCTACCTTCCTCGATACCTCCCTCCTCTACGTCGCATTTCCGGCCATCACTTCGACATATGGGGAAACAAGTGCAACGACATTGTCATGGGTGCTGAACGGCTACACGATCGTTTTTGCCGCCCTGCTCATCCCTGCCGGTCAGTATGCAGATCGACTCGGCCATCGACGTGTGTTCCTGCAAGGGTCGGCCTTCTTTACCGCGGCATCAGTAGCATGCGGACTTGCCCCAACGGCGGAAATGCTGATCCTGTTCCGAGTCCTGCAAGCCGTCGGCGCAGCAGCCCTGATCCCGTCCTCTCTCGCCCTGATCATCGGTGCATTTGACCATGCGGCGCTTCCTCGTGCAGTTGCTATCTGGGGGGCAGCCAGCGCCGTTGCTGGGTCTATCGGCCCAACTCTCGGAGCATTGTTAATTGAAGGTATGGGATGGAGGTGGGGGTTCTTCATCAACTTGCCTGTCGGCGTGTACACGCTGATTGCTGGGCGCCGAACTCTCGTCGAATCAACTGTGGAGGATTCCACAGTGGCATCACCAGTTGGAATCGCGTTGGTGGTGGTAGCAGCAACCACCCTCTCCTTCTCGATCGTGCAGACAGAGTCGACAGGGTGGCTCACCGGACGCACGGTGTTCTTTCTTCTGCTCGGCCTTCTGGTGACTGGTGCCTTCATCTCTCATCAGTCGCGCACGAAATCCCCTGTGTTGGATCTCAACCTTTTCACGATTCAAAATTTCCGATGGGCGAACATCGCGATGATCGTGTTTGGAACAGCGTTTTCTGCACTGTTCTTTGGGTCGATCCTCTTCTTGACTGATGTCTGGGGGTGGTCCGTACTCGCCGCCGGCTTCGGCATTGCCCCGGGACCCGCCATCGTCGCGATCGTGGCACCGCGTGCAGGCAAACTCGCAGGCCGTATCGGGCAGCGCCCAATTCTCATTGCCGGTGGTGCACTATTTGCAGCGAGTGGGTTGCACCGGGTGTTCTTTCTGACCTCAACGACCAACTACGTAACAGATTGGCTACCGTCGATGGTGCTCAGCGGCATTGGCGTTGGCTGTGTATTCCCTCAACTCGCGAGCGTTGCCGCACAGGCGCTTCCACCTCACCGGCGCGGCGTAGGAGGCGCCGCCGTCCAATCCGCGCGTCAACTCGGCGGCACCTTTGGCGTTGCCATCACAATCGCGTTGGTCAACGACCGTTCAAGCGACCTGCTGTCACGCTATGGGAGAGTGTGGTGGGTAATCACTGTTGGAGGACTCCTTGCCGCTGCGGCTGCGGTTCCCCTACGAACCCACATAACCCGGTCAGAACCATTGGCACACTCAAGTCAAACACAGGGCTGACGCACCGGTAGTTCGGCACGGCAAAGGCCCTCCGCTTCCACACTTTTTGGAGACAACATGAATAACCATGCTGATTATGACCCAGATATTCGAGAGGTAATGCGTTCCATCGCAGGATCAATGGTGGGTGCGGTCACCGTGGCGTGCATTATCGCTGGCCACCGCACCGGCCTGTACCAGGCGATGAGCAATAAGGGCGCTTGCTCGGCGGACGAGATCGCGTCACTGGCTGGCACAAACCAGCGGCTGACACGAGAATGGCTCGACCAGCAGGCGTCTGCAGGACTGCTGACCTACGAGCCATCTTCTGACACGTATCGACTACCACCAGCAGTCGCCACAGCTCTCGCAGATCCCGGATCACCGTTTTGGATGGCTGGCGGGCTCGTTGGCATGCAAGCCCTATACCTCGATCTTGATCGGGGAATCGACGCGATGCGCAGTGACGGCGCGCTTGGATGGGGAGAACACCACCACTACTTCTTCGAAGGCACCGAAGAATTATTCCGGCCGGCGTACGACCATTTCCTCATACAACAGTGGATGCCGGCGATGTCATCTGGCATCGACCCGTTGAACGCTGGCATCGCGGTAGCCGACATCGGGTGCGGCAACGGGGCGTCAACTATCCGCATGGCTCGTGCATTCCCTGAAAGTTCCTTCACTGGCTTCGATTTCCACACACCGTCTGTCGAGGCCGCCCGCAAAACGGCCACAGAACTCGGACTTGACAATGTGTCGTTCGAGGTAGCAACCGCTGACGGCTACTCAGGGCCATTTGACTTAATCTGTTTCTTCGACTGCCTCCACGACATGGGGGATCCAGTCGGTGCAGCCACGCATGCTCGGTCTCAACTTGCTGCCGATGGACATGTCATCTTGGTCGAACCCTTCGCAAAGGACTCGCGAGCGGAAAATCATGGATTCATGGCTGCCCTCCGCTACGGCATGAGCCTCTTTGGCTGCGTTCCGTGCTCTCTCGCCCAAGACGGTGCCGCAGGTCTTGGGAACCAGGCCGGTGAAGCCGGTATGCGGACCATCTTCGAAGCGTCAGGCTTCTCTATGTTTGCCCGCATAGCCGAAACACCAAACAACATCGTCTACGAGGCAGCCCCGTAGACCACAACCGCCACTCGTCCACGACGCAATGTCGATACGGCCGACGACGATGCAGTTCCGTTTGGGGCGACGGAACGTCGTACTTTCAGGTGCTTCTGAGCGGGTAGACACCCGCGAAACAGCGGTGGAGGAGACGCTCGCTTCGCTCAATGGCAACCGTACTGGTCTCGACGGAAATGAGCGAAACTTCTTTTCCTCCCAGAGGTACGGACTGTGCACAATTCCGTTTCATAGCGCTCCCGATCGGACCGCAGACTGACTGAAGCGGCACCATCCCCGTGAACTCCAATAAGTTCACGGCAGTCCGAAAATTCATACGACAAATGTCCTCACAATCAACGGCATGACAAACCGATGATCTGTAGACATGATCGGAACCACACCCCAGACCCCAGCCGCAAAAAAGTCATGTGTCTCCCGTGGCTGCAATTCAGCCGCCTACGCCCACGGGCTCTGCAGCGTTCACCTGGCTGCAATCATTCATCGGCGAATGAGCTGACCCGTAGCCACAGGCCTCACACGTCAGCGGTCCATCATGCGTCCCCGTCTAGTTCCCCGGCAGACGGACCGGCGGCTACGGATCCTGACGCTCCCATCTCTGACGGAGGACATACTTCTGGATCTTGCCCGAGCCGGTGAGAGGGAACTCGTCGACAGTGATCCAGTGCCTGGGCGTCTTGTGCGGGGCGAGCCGCTCGCGGGCGAAGGCGAACAGCCCAGCCTCATCGATGTTCCTGCCGGGAACGGGGCGGACGAAGGCCCCGACAACCTCGCCGTACTTGTCGTCAGGTAGACCCACCACCGCGACCTCAGCTATCGACGGATGTGTGAGCAGCATCTCTTCGAGTTCCTTGGGGTAGATGTTCTCTCCCCCGCGGATGATCATGTCCTTGAGACGCCCCTCGATTGTGCAGTAGCCACGGTCGTCCATGGCGGCGAGATCGCCCGTGTGCAGCCACCCGTCATCGTCGATCGTCTCGGCGGTCTGCTCGGGAATGTCGTGGTAGCCCAACATGACGTGGTAGCCCCGCACGCAGAGTTCACCGATCTCACCGATCGGAACCGTGGCACCGGTCTCGGGGTCGACAACCTTGACCTCGGTGTTAGGCATGGCGGTGCCGATGGTGAGAGCCTTGTCCTCAATCGAATCGTCAACGAAGTTCATGGTGGCGGTCGGCGAACACTCGGTCTGACCGAAAAGGATCGTGAACGGCGCGCCGAGTCTGTCTTCGAAGGTGCGCACCAATTGCTCGGGGACCACCGAACCGCCGGAGCTCACGGCGGTGATCGCGCTGAGGTCGGTGGTGTCGAAGTCGGGGTGTTCGAGCAGCGCGATCAGCATCGTCGGCACGCCGAGCATGCCATTCACCTGATGCTCCTCGCAGAGGTGGAGCACGAGGCCGGGGTCGAACTGGTCGACCAGTACCTGGGTGCAACGCATGCCGATGCACCCGAGCATCGACATGACCGACCCGGCGGTGTGGAACAGCGGCATCTGGGTGATGTAGGTATCGCCGGGCTTCACGCCCATCCGGTCGAAATAGTGGTGACCGTTGTTGACCAGACCTCGGTGATGCAGCACCGCTCCCTTGGGGAAGCCCGTCGTGCCTGACGTGTACTGGATCATTGCCGGGTCCCCAGGTGTCACCACCGGGAGCTCGCCTAATTCACCCGAGCCGACCGCACAGAACGCCTCCCAGTCAGCGAACCGGACCACAGCCTCGAGAGCCAAACAGCTCGGCTGTGCGGCTCGGGCCATGGCCAGCATCGGGTTGCCGCGGTGTTCGTCAACTGTGAACAACGCCCGCGCACCTGACTGGTGCAGGACGTAGTCAAGCTCGGTCTGCTGGTAGGCCGGATTGACCGTGACAAGCACCATCCCCGCCATCGCCGTGCCGAACTGCAGCATCGCCCACTCCGGGATGTTGTGGGCCCACACCGCGATCCGATCACCCGGCTCGAAACGGCTCCGCAGAGCCCGGGCGGCCCGCTCGGCCTCGCTCAGGAACTCCGCGTAGGTCCAGGCCCGGCCCGGCGCCCCATCGAGGCGGCCCTCGATGAGCGCAACCCGATCCGGCCACTCACCCGCCGCCTCGGCCAGCGCTTCACCCAACGTGAGTTCGCGGACTTCGGGCTCGGCCGGGCCGGCAGCGTGCGAGGTCGTCAGCGGCGTCACGGCTGGCCTGTTCCGGCGCCGTGGCGCCCGTCTCCGGAACTGAACCGGCCGGCGCCCTCGATGCCCTCGGCTTCAAGGACGGGCCGGCTGTTGTACCACTCCTGCACGAGCGCGTCGCGCAGGTTCATGCCGTGTTGGGCTTTGACCGAGCGGCGGTCGGCTCGGGCGCACAGCTGGGGAAACTTGGCGATCTGGTGGGCGAGCTCCTCGGCCCGTGTTCGCGCCTCACCATCGGGGACGACGTACTCACAGAGCCCGATTCGTTCGCACTCGTCGGCCATGACCTGCCGTCCGGTCAAGATGAGGTCGAGGGCCCGCCCCTCCCCGACAAGCCGAGGAAGGCGGACGGTACCGCCGTCGATGAACGGGATACCCCAGCGCCGGCAATACACGCCCATATAGGCGTTCTCTTCCATGACCCGGACGTCGGCCCACATCGCCAGCTCCATCCCTCCCGCGACTGCGGGCCCGGCCACGGCGGCGATGACCGGCTTGTCGAGCTCGAGCCGGCTCGGTCCCATCGCCCCCATCGGGATGTCGCTGCCGTTGCCGTGTTCACCACCGTCGCGAGGGATCGCGAACTCCGAGAGCGGTTCGGGTTCGTCGAGCGCGGCGGCATGCTTGAGATCCCATCCGGCACAGAACGCACCGCCCTCACCCCAGAACACAGCTATCGCGGCTTCGTCGTCGGCGTCGAAGTCCAAGAACGCGTCGTAGAGCGCGGCAGCGCTCGCAGGGTCCATGGCGTTTCGGGCTTCGGGCCGGGAATGGACGACGGTCCACACCGGTCCCGACTTCTCGATTCGAACGGTCATCGGTCGTCAACTTCTCTCGCGCTGCGGTTCATGTAGTCGTCTCGGATCGCGAACTTCTGAATCTTTCCCGAACCGGTAAGGGGGAACTCCTTGAGCTGTTCCCACACGCTCGGTGTCTTCTGCGGCGACAGGGCCCCGCGGCAATGCGCCCGCAGCCCGTCGATGTCGATCGGTTCGTCGCTGACGGTTCGCACGAACGCGCCGATGACCTCACCCCACTTAGGATCGGGAAGACCCACGACAGCGACCTCGGCCACGGTCGCATGCTCGAGCAGGGCGTTCTCAATCTCGGCCGGGAAGTGATTCTCACCCCCTCGGATGATCATGTCCTTCACCCGCCCGGTGATGCGCACGAAGCCCTCCTCATCCAACGTTCCCAAGTCGCCGGTGTGCAGCCAGCCCTCGTCGTCGATCGCCGCGGCGGTGGCCTCGGGATTGTCGTTGTAGCCGATCATGACCCCGTAACCGCGGGCACAGATCTCGCCCACCTCACCGACCGGGACGACCGACGTCGCCACTCCCGCGGCTCCGTCCTCGCGGGCGGTTCGGATCGAAACCTCGGTCAGTGGCAGCGGCTGACCGGCACTCGACGCGATGTGGTCGGCCGAGACATCGGCGTGGTTGAGGGTGATCATCGGCGACGCCTCAGTCTGCCCGAACGCGGTCAGCAGATGACAGCCCAACCGGGTGCGAACCCGGTCGACTAGTTCCGAGGAGACCGGCGCCCCACCCGTGGTGATCGCCACCAGCGACTCGACGTCACGAGGCTGCTGTTCGAGCGATTCGAGCAGCGCCACCAGGATGGTCGGCACCGCGAAGAAGTTCGTCACCCGCTCGGTCTCGATGCGCAACGCCAACGCGTCGGCGTCGAACTGCTCGATCAACAACATGCGGCATCCTGCCTGCAGGCTCCCCAACGCGCCCGTGGCACAGCCGGCGGTGTGGAACAGGGGCATGAAGTTCGCATAGACCGAGTCGCCGTTGATGAGAGCCCGCTCGGCGAACAGGCGAGCGTTGTTGACCAAGCTGTGATGCGACAGCACCGCGCCCTTCGGGAACCCCGTCGTGCCCGAGGTGTACTGGATCTGCGCCGGATCACCCGGTGCCACAACCGGGAGCGCGGCGAGCCGCTCCCCGGTGGCATACAGCTGGTCGTCGTCGTCAAGATCAATGATTTCGCGCACCCGCTCTAGGCCCTCACATGCCTCTCGCGCGATTGTGGCCATCGGATTACCCCGATGACTGGCCACGTGGAACAACGCCGCCGATCCCGACTGCTCGAGTACATACCGCAACTCAGCCGCCTGGAACGACGGATTGGCTGTCACGAGCACCAGGCCCGCCAACGCGCATGCGTACTCCATGAGCAACCACCGACCGACGTTGGGGGCCCAAACCACCACCCGGTCCCCTGGGCCGAACCGCGTCGCCAACGACAACGCGAGCCACTCGGCATCAGCCAGCAGCTCCGTGTGGGTCCACGACTGCCCTAACGTTCCGTCCGCTGCCATCGCAGTGACCGCCACGGCATCACCCAAGTCGGTGGCCTGCCAGCGCAGGAGGCCACCGACGCTGACATCTCGCAATGTCCCATCCGGCTGGGCGGGCACATAACTCTCGGTGAGCTTCAGGTCGTACATGTCAGCCTCTTCCATTGGAGTTGTGGGGCGCGCGCCAGCTCCTGATGGCTAGGCGGATGCGGCAGCATCGACCGGGCGAACTCAGCCGGACGCCTCGAGACCTGCTCGATTGCCTCCGCCGCGAAGCGCAGCCCATCGAGCCGGGCCGGCGGTGGCTGGGGCAAAGGAGGGATTTCAAGGCCATTGCATCATCGTCGCCGCTCAGTAAAGATGACGCAAGTGAGACTTCTTTGGCCGCTATGCGCAACTTCTGTCACCATTTGGGAATCACGGTGAAGTTCGACATCGATTCGCTGCGGACCCTGCAGACCCTCGCCGACACCGGCAGTCTCCAGACCACCGCCAACCACCTCCACCTCTCCCGCTCCGCCGTGAGTTGGAAACTCAAACGACTCCAAGAACGCACCGGCTGCACGCTCGTCCGCCGCGACGGACGAAACCTGCGCCTCACCGACGACGGCCACGAACTCCTCACCTACGGCCGCCAGATCATCGACGCCCACGACGCCGCAGTTCGCCGCTTCACCCCCATCGACACCCGTGGCACGGTCCGCGTCGGCGCCACCGAAGGCGCCAGCGCCACTCCGCTCCTCGACACCGTCGCCCCGTGGTTCCGCCGCCACTCCGCCCACGTCGATCTCAGGATCAGCCTCGAACAACCCGCCACCCTCGACGAATGGCTCACCGACGGCCGCATAGACCTCGCCATCACTATCACCCTCGATAGCGACATCGACGACAGGGACATCGTGTTAGATCGCGATGATCTCGTGTGGGCCCATAGCCCCGGCGTCAACTTCCTCGCCGCTTCGCCACTCCCGCTCGTCACCTGGGGTCCGCGATGCTTCTTCGGCACCCTCGCCAGCCGACTGCTCACCGCCAACGACATCGACCACACAATCAGCTACGAGCTCCCCACCATCGCTGCGGTCCGGACCGCCCTCACGAACGGTGCCGGCATCGCGCTACTAAACCGTGGCGTCATCGCCGACACCGAGCTCATCACCACCGGACCACCTGCGCTTCCTGAGTTGCCCCGCGTCGCCTACGTGCTCAGGCACCGCCCCGACACCACCGGCAACCCCCTCCACGAACTCGTCGTCGACCAGATCCAGACGTCGTTCCGCCCCCAGTACAACGGAGCGCCACACCGATGAGCGAACCAACCGTCCTCTACAACGAACACGACAGCATCGCCGTCATCACCCTCAACCGGCCCGAGAAGCTCAACGCCCTCACCAACGACATGATCCAAGGCGTCGCCGACGCCATCGCCACGGCCACCGCCTCGGCCAACGTGGGTGCGATCGTGCTCCGTGGCGCCGGCGCCAGCCTGACCGCCGGCTACGACCTCAGCTCCATCCAGGAGTTCTCCGGAGCAACCCAACCCGACACCTGGGACACCCCCTACGATGCGCCCGGCCCAGAACCCCGACCTGGCAACTGGGACCCCGTACGTGACTACCAGTTCATGAACCACAACGTCCGCCGGTTCATGTCGCTGTGGGAATGCCCCAAACCCGTCATCGCCGGGATCACAGGCTGGGCCATCGGCGGCGCCACCGACCTCGTCATGTGCGCCGACCTGATCTTCATGGCCGACGACGCCCACATCGGCTACGCCCCTAGCCGCATCTACGGCCTCCCCACCACCATGATGTGGATCCACCGATTGGGCCTCGAACACGCCAAGCAGTACCTGCTCACCGGCCGCGCCATCGACGCCCCCACCGCCCACCGCATCGGACTCGTCAGTGAAATCCACCCCGCTGACCAGCTCTCGGCCGCCACTGAAGCCGAAGCCCGCCGCCTCGCGACCATCCCCGCCAACCAGCTCGCTCTCAACAAGCTCCTCATCAACCAGGCCTACGAGAACATGGGCCTGCGCACCACCCAAATGCTCGGCACCTTCTTCGACGGCATCGCCCGCCACACAGAAGAAGCGCTCCAATGGGCCGAAGACATCAACCAGCGAGGCCTACGCCACATCATCGCCGACCGTGATCGGTCTTGGCAGGACTACGGACAACAGCCGTAGCGCAGAACGACACTCAGTCGAACGAGCACCTGTTCGTGTCGGAGGGTTCGCATAAACACCGCACTCCCCCACAACCTGTGATTCGTGATGTTGTTCATGTCGTGAAGGTGTAGCACCAGGGTCTCACTGTCACCTTCCTCAGGTTGTCAAGATGCCCTTACCGGCGCCGCGATGTACGGGGCTGTAATTAGGTCGTCTATCGATGATCGTTCGATCTAATTTGTCAGAATGAGGTGCTCAAGATTTAGGGCTGTAGGTGCCGTCTTAACGCTTGCGTTGCTTTCGGGATGCGGATCGTCGAGTGACGCTCCAACTGACGGGGAGAACTCTTCCAGCGAAGCCGAGGTCGTGACATCAGAAATTGTTGAGTCACCTTCCTCATTGCTGGACGCAACCACAACACCTCTCCCAGAAAATCACGGCGAAGAAGTGATCGAAGATGAAACTGAGGACGCGGCGGACAGTGAAGAAACTGACAACCCCCTTCCTTCCACGGAAGAGTCAACAGTTGATGATGACACCAACAGTTCACCACCTGTCACCCAAACCACGGTCGCAAATGAAGACGATCCTTCCAGCGAGGATCTGCAGGAGACCAATGACTGCTGCATTGGCGATACCACAACACCACAAGAGTTCCTGTCGTTGTTAACAGTTACTAACGAAGTGAGCCGAAATGGATACGACCGAAGTGAATGGGCCCACTGGCACACCAAATCATGGTCCGGCTGCTCCACCCGGGAGGAAGTTTTAGTTCAAACGATGATCGGCGAGGAAAGATCTGCGTCAGGCGACCCCTGCAAAGCAAACGCAGCATGGTGGTATTCCGTCTACGACGACACATGGACTTCAAATCCATCTGAGTTTGATATCAATCACATCGTTTCGCTCGCAGAAGCCCACGACTCTGGAGCTGCGAACTGGGCAGCCGACCAAAAAGAAAGGTTCGCTAACGATGTCACCAACTTGGTTGCAGTCTCAGCTTCTTCGAACCGATCGAAAAGCGACCTCGATGCCGCTGAATGGCGTCCACCAAGGGACTACTGGTGTTCATTTGCCTACGCGGTTGTGGAGGTCAAATGGCTCTACCGCCTAAGTGTTGACCCCAACGAGTATGAAGCCCTAGCAGAAATGATCAACACCTGCACTCCGATGATGTCAGAACCTTCAAACTGGTGGGAACTGCGAACAACATTCAACGTCTACTACGCCACTGAACCTGAAGCGCCCAGCACTACAGGAACTTCCGACACCACATCGAAACCCGAAACAACCTTGGTGCCAGCAACCCCCTCTACACCCACTACGGCAATAACAACGCCAGACAACCCCGGCGACAAAGAACTGCAACGATTTTGACACCTACTCAGAAGCAAAAACGTGGTTCGATACGTACTTCGCTTACTACGGCGACGTTTCTCGTTTGGACGGCGACAACGATGGTGCCATCAGATGACAACGACACCGAATATCCCGACCGGTCGTTGGGGGCTTCGCCATCGATATCGGACCCCATCTGGTCGATCGGGGTGGAGGCTGACACCACCCCGCTTCCGATCAGTGTTAAGGCTGCGCCAACGAGGAGGTAAGCGGACCGGCGCGTTGCGCGAGTCGCATCACAGTTGCAGTTCGTGGGCGTGGAGTGAGACCTTTTAGTTGTGGTCATCGCTCAGCTTCTTGTTGGGGAGTCGGGATACGAGCAGTAGGGCGCAGCCGATGGCAATGAGAGGAACGCTGGGAAATTTGGAGGGGCTTGTTCCTGTCGCGGGAAGTTCCACGCTGTCTGTCGGCGGTTCTGATATTTCGGTTATTGAGGTGGTCGTGACCGCGGTTGATGACGTTGTGGATGTCTGAACTTCAGTGGTCGTTGTAGAGGTTGTCGCAACCGTCGTCGTTGTAGAGGTGGGAGCCTTCGACGATGCAACTGTTGTGGTTGTCGCTGGCGCTGTCGTCGTTGTCGCGGGGGTTGATGTTGGAGGAGCTGTTGTTGTCGTCGTTGAGGTAGTCGTGGTGGTTGTCGTGGTGGGAACGGCCTGCCATTGGGCGTACAGGGTGAAGTCGGCCGTTTGGTTGTGCGCTTCGCCGGCGGTGATCTCGCTGCCGCCGGAGGCGGCGGTGTACCAGCCAGTGAACGTGTAGCCAGCGCGGGTTGGGTCGGCCGGGAGTGTGGTGATAGCTCCACCAGTGATTGTCGTGGCGTCGCCGTCGGTGACCGTTGAACCACCCTGGCTGTCATAAGTGACGTTCAACGTGTTTGCGGCCCATTGGGCGTACAAGGTGAAGTCGGCCGTTTGGTTGTGCGCTTCGCCGGCGGTGATCTCGCTGCCGCCGGAGGCGGCGGTGTACCAGCCAGTGAACGTGTAGCCAGCGCGGGTTGGGTCGGCCGGGAGTGTGGTGATAGCT
>Ga0181597_10001318_pt1 | contig 27991 bp, 17 predicted proteins | sample 041ome_5_FD_148647 | JGI IMG/M metagenome (GOLD analysis project Ga0181597, IMG submission 148647) | Coastal salt marsh microbial communities from the Groves Creek Marsh, Skidaway Island, Georgia - 041403US metaG (spades assembly) | ecosystem: Environmental > Aquatic > Marine > Intertidal zone...
TTACAAAAGTAAATTAGAGTAAAAGAGAGAATCGTGAGCGCTTTTCCCCAGGAAAAGAGAGATCAAAATTCGCGCATCATATATGAAACACACGCGCGCGAAGAGCTACTATCGAATAACCAAAGAAATGATGAGAGCTTTGTCGACGTCGCCCGTGTCGTCTTGCGGGGCACCGTCTTGTTCCTACGCTTCTTCAAACGCGCCGCTTTTGAGAAGAGGATCGAACACCACCACCGTCGTCCACCGTCGACGTTTTCCTTTGTCGTTCTTCCTGCACCACCACCGAGGGTTTAGGGTTTTTGCCTCGCCGCAGCAGCAGCAACAGCGACAAGAAAAGAGCACCCCGGCGGGGGGCGAAAAAAATGAAGCTTTCGGGGAAGAAGAGTTACCACACGTACTCGAGGAACTCGAACGATTTAACTACGTCGGCGCGCAGTTCGTTCGAAGCAACGGCAAGGCGGTGAGGAACTTGTCCAGTAAAAACGGCACCGCGAAGAAGTCGCAAGAGAAGAATAAGATGGCGCTGGAAGAGCCGAAGAGGACGAAGAATAATATCGTCAATGCCGCGAACAACGCGGTGAATGGGATGAGCGCGAACAACGGGCAGATGGTAGTAAAACGAAGCGTTGGGAGGCCGAAGGAGAGCGGGAACGTTGCGGCGGCGGCGGCGAGGAGCGCGACGGGCGACGAGGACGGAGCGTCGGTCGACGAATCGAACGAAACGCTCATACCGACCGGGTTGAGAGAAGAGGTGTTTTGCGTGACGACGGTGGAGGATGCGAAACACGCCGTGGCTATTTTGAACGAGAATTTAGGTACGGACGAGGAACCGAAATATCACGCGTTGGATACGGAGGTGTCGCACATCGACGTGACGTGCCAGACGCCGGTTGGTCACGGGAACGTGATTTGTTTCTCCGTGTTTGCTGGTCCGGATGTAAACTTTGCAAAACCCGGCGAGTCAAAGAAATCGTTGTTGTGGGTCGATTTGTTGGATAAAGACAACGTGAGATTCAACCAAGAGATTTTTGATGTGTTTACGTCGTACTTGGAAAACGAGAAAGCGAAGAAAGTGTGGCATAATTACTCGTTCGATCGACACGTGGTTGAAAATCACGGCATTCAGCTCGGCGGGTTCGCCGCGGATACCATGCACATGGCGAGATTGTGGAATACGAACCGAAAACTAGACGGTGGGTATTCGTTGGAAGCGTTGACGTCTGATGCGGAAGTCATGGCGGATTGCGGCGAGATGCTTTCCGCGTCGGAAACGATGATGCGCGCTAAATTGGGAATGAAGAAAATCTTCGGGAAACCAAAGTTAAAGAAGGACGGGACGCCTGGAAAAACGATCGAGTTACCACCGATGGAAGTTATTCAAACGACGGACGATTCTCGAGACCGATGGATTGAATACGCCGCGTTGGATGCCATGGCGACTTGGTTCTTGCGAGAATCCTTGGAGGCAAAATTGCGAGGGATTTCCTGCGACGCGTGCCCGATTTTGTCGGGCAAACCTCAGTTTAAGAAATCAACAACGTTGTGGGATTTTTACACTCGATACACGCGACCGTTCGGTAACCTCCTCACGCAGATGGAACGAAACGGTATGCGCGTGGACTTAGAACACTTGGCAAACGCGGAACAGCTCGCCATGAGCGACAAGAAAGTCGCCGAAGAGTATTTCCGAGAATGGGCGGCGTCCAAATGCGAAGACGCAAAATACATGAACGTCGGTTCGGGATTACAAATTCGTCAACTCTTGTTCGCGGGTGCGAGAAATAAGCGAGGCAACGACAAACCTGGCGTGGAGAAAACGAGAGAGTTTACGCAAGAATCGCAAGAATGGCTCGAATGGGACGCCAACGGACGAGAAGGCAAAGCGCCGAAAAAGACTTCAAAGATTACTTTACACGGAATAACAAAGAGACCGTTGCCGGTGTTGACGTACACGGCGACGGGCCTGCCGGCCGTGTCGAGCGTTGTTTTGCGGCAGTTGGCGGGTAAACCCGGCGCAGCTCGTGAAATTTGCGACAACTGGGACTCCTTGCCGGAGGCGGATAAAAAGAATGAAAAATTGTCCAAGATTTGCGGCACAGCGTTTGAGGCGTTTGGGAGAGGTTTCGAAGGCGCACGTGCGTGCGCCGCCATCGACGCACTCAACGACCTCGCCGCCGTAGATACGTTGTTGTCCAATTTTATCATTCCGTTACAAGGCGACGATATTCGAGGCCCGGAAGGACGCGTACACGGCGCGGTAAACATCAACACGGAAACCGGCCGATTATCCGCGCGAAGACCTTCGTTGCAAAATCAACCGGCGTTGGAGAAAGATCGATATGGGATTCGCCGAGCGTTTACCGCCGAGGAAGGTAAAACCTTGATCGTCTGCGATTACGGACAGTTGGAACTCCGTTTACTCGCGCACATGGCGGATTGTAAATCTATGAAGGAGGCGTTCATCGCAGGCGGTGATTTTCACTCGCGAACGGCGCTCGGTATGTACCCAAACATTCGAGAAGCGATGGATAAAGGTGAATGTTTACTAGAATACGGTCCGAAACGCGAAGGCGAAGATGAGGACGCTCCTCAACCGCCGTTGTTGAAAGATATGTTCGCCTCGGAAAGACGTAAAGCGAAAGTGTTGAACTTTTCCATCGCGTACGGTAAAACGGCGCACGGTTTGGCGAAAGATTTCGGAACGGATTTAGAAGAGGCGAACAAAACGGTCGATTTGTGGTACTCCGATCGCCCGGAAGTTCGATCGTGGCAAGAAGTTCAACGTAAACACGCGGAAAAACACGGCCACGTGCGCACTTTGTTAGGTCGAACCCGATCTTTACCGGACGCGAAATCTCGAAACGAACAGTTCAAATCGCACGCTTTGCGCGCTGCGATTAACACGCCCATCCAAGGCGGCGCGGCGGACATCGCGATGTTGGCCATGTTGAAAATCCAAAGGTGCCCTCGATTAAAACAGCTCGGGTATAAGTTGCTCATGCAAATTCACGACGAAGTCATTTTAGAAGGTCCTGTAGAACACGAAGAAGAGGCGTTGGCGTTGACAAAGGCGCACATGCAAAATCCGTTCGAGGACGCCAACGGCGAGAACGTGAACTTGTTAGACGTCGAATTAGTCGTCGATGGTGATTCCGCGAAAACGTGGATGGACGCAAAGTAAGTGAAAAAGTGAATTATCAAATTTGTTGTACAAAAGCTAGAAGATTACTCTATATTACTCTAAAATCTAAACGCATGAAAAGAAAGCTAAAAATCCGCGTCCAACATCTTTTGCATGAGCGCGTCTTTTCGCAACGCCTCGAAGTACCAACTTCCAATGCCCACGCCAAACGAGAGCACAACTAACGTCATAAAACCCAAGACGGTCGTCACATCTTCGATTTGACCTTGTTGATCCTCCATTCCATCTACGTCCAAAGCCCGCATGCCCGGCACGGAGTAAATGTCTACCTTCGCTTCTACGATTTCGTCGTACGACTTGTAATCCATGCCTATTGGTTTCCGCGTGTCCAGAAATTCTAACAAATCTCTCGCAATTCTCTTGTTTCTTACTCTGTTGGAGTTCACCGAGTTTACCAGAGACAAATTCTCCTCCATGGACGACAGTTCGCCCTCCTCGTCAAACGTCATCTTCGTCTGCCCTTCTATCTTTGCCACCGGAATGGTCAACTTTTTCTCCGTCGCCAACCTTTTCATCGTCCGAAACAACGCCGCGTACGTAAACTTTGTCGTCTCGCCCATTTTATGCAAAATATCTTTTCTCTCGATGTCCACGTCACCGAACGGCCAATTCAACGCGACATTTTGTAGCCACACTAACTTTGCCGGCACGAACGTCGCGTTCCATCGCACCAAAAACACGTTTAAATCAATCGAGGACACGTTTTCAATTTCCGATTCCACGTCCTTCAAGTCCGCGAAAAACCTTCGCTCGAACCGACTTTGCGTTTTCGCAAACGCCTCTCTTTCTCCTGAAAACTGAAAAACATCGCTCGAATATCTCATCTCATCGTTTCTGATCCGTCTCGATGGATAAAACGTTGGATGAGACTTCGATTCTGTGCGTAAGATTTTCGTCACTTGAGCAACTGTCAACACTTTTTCCCCGTCATCATCAAAGTCAACACTTGTCGTCGTCCTCATCGCGTCCGCAGCAGCAGCGGCTCGAAATCGCACTCGTAATCCTCCTCCTCCTTTCGCTTTTAGGAGGAAGCACGAGCAGCCAAAGGAGGAAGAAGCGCTCGTCATTTTTTCGCGCCTTATTATTAGCGTAAGTGTGACGTGTGAGTAAAAAATGACGAGAAAAAAATCTTGAGTGTTTTGTTGTCTCTCTCTTTCTCTCTTTAGTATTACAAGGGTGCGGCGGCTTTAGGACGCGTGCAATTATTCTGATTCGAATTCGAATTCTGATTCTGATTCTACCACGTGCAACTCTCCATCTTCGTATCGCCAACCGGGTGGGAGAGGACAGTCGTTGTCGAGAAGGTATTGTAAACACTCGATTCGGTTGTTCTCGTGCGCTTCTCGAATGGCGTCCTCGTCCCAAGGCGCTTTGGTGGTTTCGTGCAAGTACTTCAAACAGTCTAAGTGGCCTTTCTCGGCTGCATACTTACACGCATCTCCGAAAACTACGCCATATTCATCATACTTTCGCTCAACAAGGTATTCGAGTATGTGGAGATGACCATTTTCAGCCGCCCAAATGCCAGTACCCGCATCCCAAGGCGCTTTGACTTCTTCGTGTAAGTATTTGAGGCACTCGAGATGACCGTGTCCGGCAGCATTTGCACACGCCCACGCATCGATAGGACACTCATTTGCAACGCAATACTTTACCATTTCCAGATTACCTTGTTTTGCAGCCGCATTAATCGCATGTCTATCCCACTCACACTCTTTCTCCTCTCGCGCCCACTTGAGCAACTCGAGTTTATTCGTTTGAGCAACTTCCAAGCAGAAAGATCTTTCGGTCCAGTCACTCGGCCACAACGATTTATTCTCCCACGCAACTTCCAAAGTCGATATCGACGACATCTCCTTTACTTTAAACCTCTCCTTCAAATCACCCGCGCGAGAGGATCTCTTAATCAACTTTCTCGTCTCCGTATTCACCTCGTGCAAGAATTTCACATCCGTCGCATTCAATTTCGGAAGAATGTGTTTGAAACAAATATCGTCGTTATTCACGATCACATCCCACAAATCTCTCTCGCCCATCCGCCTTTTTTGCGCTCTCGTCTTCGGCATATCTCTCTCTCTCTCTTCGATACTGTTTCGCGAAGAAGAGGAGCAGAGAGATCTTCGAGTACGAAGAAGGAAAGATGAGAATAAAAATGAATATATATAAGTTTAATCAGAGAAAAGTTTTTTTCTTCGTTCAAACGAAAAGACGTTTTTTTTATAAAAAAAAGAAAAACACGAGACCTTTTTCGACGACACAAAGAAGAAGAAGAAGAAGACATTAAAGAAGAAAGACGTTAAAGAAGACAACACGGTAAAGAAATATGGCGGGAGAAGACGACGAGGAGAAAGACGAAGACGAGAAAGAGAGAAACGAGTACGAAGAGTTGGACTCGCAAATTATGAAACAAATCTTGGAAGATTTAACGTTAGAAGAAGAAGAAGATGTAGAGGATGAATTGTCCCCGTTGGATGATGATGATGACGCATCAGAAGAGCGGGACGATGTCGACGACGAAGACGAAGACAACAGAGAAGAAGAAGAAGAAGAAGATAAAACGACGCACGGAGAACAACCCGCGCACGCGTGCTCGTACTGCGGGATTTCCAACCCGGCGTGCGTCGTTCGGTGTAAGAAAACGAACAAATGGTTCTGCAACTCGAAAACCGGCGCCTTGCCGGCGTCCTGCGTGGTCTTTCACTTGGTGAAATCGAGATCGAACGCGATCGCGTTACACCCGGATTCACCTTTAGGCGAACTCGAACCGGCGTGTTACGTGACGGATTCCACGAACGTTTTTAATCTCGGGTTTATCGTGAAGAAAGACGAAGATCCGCCGACGGTGGCGTTACTTTCCAGAGACGTCGTTTTACAACCGACGGCGGCGCTGAAGGCGTTGGATTTGGATTTGACGAAATGGGAACCGGTGGTTACGGAGGATAAGACGATTTTGAGTTGGTTGGTGAACGAGCCGGACGAGAGAGAGACGATGCGAGCGAGGCAAGTGACGCAAGCTCAGGCCACGGCGCTGGAGGATTTGTGGAAGAGCGATCCGACGGCGACGATTGACGACGTGGAAAAGAGAGACAAAGACGCGGAGCCGCAACCGGTGGCGTTGCGATACGCGGACGCGTATCAGTATCAGAACGTGTTCGGACCGTTGATTGCGATTGAGGCGGATTACGATAAAAGTCAAAAGGAGAGTCAACACATGGGTAATGTTTCCGTGCGATGGGACGTGGGGTTGAACGCGAGGAGGGTGATGTATTTTGGATTTAGTAGCGACGAGGAGCATTTGAAGATTTTGTTGGGCGACGAGTTAGTCGCGATTTTGAAGAGCGTAGACGGGAGAGAAATTTGGCGAGGCGACGGGACCGTGATTCGATACAACGTAAAGGAGGAAGAAATTGGTTTAGAGTTGGACGCGAGGTCGTGCGTGGACGCTCCGGTTCACGTGACGAGCGGGTACGAAATCGAGTGCGTGTGGAAATCGGTGTCGTACGACCGGTGCCAAGCGGCGTTGAAAGCGTTCGCGGTGGACGACACTTCGGTTTCCGGTTACATCTATCACAAATTGTTAGGCCACGACGTGAACGAAAGCGTCATGCACCATCGAGGCTCAAACATTGACGTTTCCGGGAAACAGAAATGGTCGGCACCGAATTTACCGGAGTTGAACCACTCGCAAATCGCCGCGGTGAAGATGGTGTTGCAACAACCGTTGTCGTTGATTCAGGGTCCTCCCGGGACGGGAAAGACGGTCACTTCGGCGACCATCGTGTACCATTTAGCGACGAAAGGGGACGGTCAAGTTATCGTCGCCGCGCCTTCGAACGTCGCAGTCGATCAACTCGCCGAGAAGATTGAGAAGACGGGTTTAAAAGTTGTAAGAATCGTCGCTCGATCGCGCGAACACGTCAACTCGGCGGTGGAACACTTAGCGTTGCATTATCAAGTTCAAAGAATAGCAGAGAAGGAGAAAAATGGTCAACTCGCGAAATTGCAAAGGTTGAAAGATTCCATCGGCGAGTTATCGCAAGAAGACGAGAAAAGGTATTACAAAGCGTTGAAGAAAATAGAAAACGACATCATACAAAACGCTGACGTCGTGTGCGTCACCGCCGTCGGCGCCGGCGATCGAAGACTCGAAAAATATAGATTTCGACAAGTCTTATTCGATGAGTCCACGCAAGCCACGGAACCAGAGACGCTCATTCCAATCATCATGGGTGCAAAACAAGTCGTCATGGTTGGCGACCACTGTCAGTTAGGACCGGTCGTCACCTGTAGAAGTGCTTCGAGAGCCGGTTTGAGTCAATCTTTGTTCGAACGTTTAATCTTTATGGGCGTCCAACCGATTCGATTGCAAGTGCAATACAGAATGCACCCGTGTCTTTCGGAATTTCCATCCAACGCGTTTTACGAAGGCACGCTGCAAAACGGTGTCACCGAGGCAGAACGTGCGGATAGCGAAGACGTGTTCCCGTGGCCGTGTCCGTCAAAACCGATGCTGTTTTGGGCTCAAATGGGCGTCGAAGAGATGTCTGCGAGCGGATACTCGTACTTGAACCGCGGCGAAGCGTACGCGGTGGAGAAAATTGTCACGCACTTACTTCAAAACGGCATCGCACCGGAGGAAATCGGTGTGGTCACACCTTACGAAGGCCAACGCGCGTACGTCGTCAACTACTTAACTCGAACCGGGGTTTTACACCCGAGCATATACCAAGAAGTGGAAGTCGCTTCGGTCGACGCGTTCCAAGGACGCGAAAAACAGTACATCATCGTGACGTGCGTCCGATCGAACGACCGTCAAGGGATCGGTTTCTTGAACGACCCCAGGCGTCTGAACGTCGCGTTAACTCGAGCCAAACTTGGTTTGATGATTGTCGGTAATCCGAAAGTGTTAGCGAAACAACCGCTCTTCAGAGACATGTTGCAACACTTCAGAGACAACAAATGCCTCGTCGAAGGCAACAACATCAACCAACTGAACGAGTGCATGGTCGCGTTACCTCAATCTCGATGGAAAGCAAAAGCCGGCCTCGCGCGATTCGTCGCCAAAGAAACCATCCACGAAGAAACCACCACGAGTGGTGAAAATTACAACAGCGACAATTACATCGCCGATAATGATTACGGCGGCGACGGCGGTTATAACTGGTCCGGGAAACGAAATTTAACCACCGCACCTCGCGTCGGCGCCCAAAACATCGGGTTCGCCAATTCCGCCGCGCAGAGAGACGACGACACGGATTCCCAATACACCGGCAGCGTCTTCGGCGAGAGTTTATACGGTGGTTCGAAATCTGAAATCAGTGGGAGTGAATACGGCGACGCCGCGCCTGGACCGGGATTTAGATACGATTGATTTGATTTTTAGCGTTTAAAAGTATACGCGTACAATTTGAAGGGAAAAACAACGTTAACTGTTTCGGAAAAAGCACCATTGTCAATGGAATAAAATGCGAACATGTCGTCCGTAGCCTCATCATCATCGCTGGTATTCACAACCCACAGACGAGGACAACCACGCATTGAAAGGAAGACCACCTTCCGTTGTTCTTCTGCCTCTTGGTCTGCGCAGGAGTATTCGGACGAGAAGAAGCGCTTAAAAATGCGCGCTTTGTCCGAAGCGCACAAGTCCTTTCTCGGTCGATGGCATCGGGATGCGTCCAAAAACGAAAACGTGTTCGAGTACCTCGAAGCGCACGATATGGACGGGAATCGCTCCACGGCGACGTACGTGCAAGTTTGGGACACAACAACAGATGAGACGACGAATGCGTTTTTGGGAGAGGGAGCGTTTACGGTGTGGACGGTTTCGAGCACGGGAACGAAAAGAAAGTTAACGTACCCTCTGGGCGAATTCGTGGAAAAGTACGAAGGGGAGAGCAACATATTCGGCCCAGGGCCGGGAGAAGTGCACAGAAAAGCCACGTGGGATATGAGTTCACGCACGCACGAAGTCACGTCCACATCTCAACTCGGGTTTGAATCCACGACGAGAACGACAGATGAGAGTGGGGATTGGATGACGTGCGTTCGGCGGTTTCGGAAGAAGGACGGTAGCGTCGACGTCTCGTGTGTCGAACATTTCGAACGAACGTCGCTCAAATCGTTGTCGTGAGAAAAAGCCGAAAGAGAGAGAGACAAGAAAGTAGTACGTGGAAAAAGAGATGGTCTAGCGTTCTCGTCGCAGCGTGTGGTGTAGAACTGTAGAGCGTTTAATGTCACGTTGTAACTGGTACCAATTTTCCTCACATCTAATACAGTTGTTAAAACATCATGAGTGGATGTGCAATTTAGAACACGCGACAAGAGAGAGGACCTCTTCGCGATAAAGAGTAAAACGAAGACGAGGATTTAGAGGAAAAGAAAATGTCGCTTTTACCTCGCGCGTTGCTTAAAAACTACTCTCAAGACGCGCTCAAACCTTTGGAAGATGAGTGCAACGCGTTCGACAAAGTTGATTTCTTCTCTTCCCCGCAAGCGGCGTCTCACAACGTTTCGATCCAATCGAACCGCACGCAACTCGTCGGCACGGTTGGAAAGATACCAAACCTGTTTGGATTCCACAACGTGGATTTAGAACGGTTACGGAAAGAGAAAAAGTTCCTCGCGTTACCGCCGGAGAGTTGGCTGGATTTTACGAAAGACGAACAAAGTCACCGTTTATGTCGACAAGGCACCAATACGTGGGCAAGTTTACATAAAGGCGTGTTAACGTCGGGGAACATTTTAGGCGCGCTTGGGTTTAAGGAAGCGCACGTGGTGACAAAGATTGGATTGCACAGCGAAAGCGCGAGTCACCAGGATTTGATGCGCGCGGTGATGGTGATGCGGGAAGACGCTGCGGCGGTAGTTGAGGCCCCGTCGACGACGGGAGAGAACGAAAGGGACGAGGACGACGCGAGAGAGAAGAACGAGGCGATCGTGAAGGCGTATAACGAGGAGTTGATGTTGAGTGTGGAGGAAGAGCGCAGTGACGGGTGGTACGATAACGATTCAGACGACGACGACGAGATGGAGGAGGATCTATCTGCTTCGAGTTCAGCCGCCGAGGACGAGGAAGACGAGGACGAAGAAGATAATAAAGAAGAAAAGTTCTTTCCGCCGATTAAAAATAGCAAAGGTCGGTTTCAACATCACTTCGATTTCTCCTCGGCAACGCCGTTGGACATCCTTCGCGCGTCGGTTGATAACTCACACGTGAACCGCTCGACGAAGAAAAGTCCGGCGAAAATAAGAACGAACAACGCGAAGAAAGGATCGAAAAAACAGAAGAAAAAGAAAGCGAAACAACTGAAGAAGAAAAAGAAAAAAGCGAGAGAACTCGCGGGGGTGGAAGAGCAACCGTTTGGTGGAACTTTAGGCCTCACTCGTCTTGGATTTTGTCGAATGAAAGCGAGAGAAGGCGAACAGTCCGTGAGATTAGCGTGGGGGAATACGGCGGAAGCGGGAGCGCTGATGCAGTTACTGAACGATTTCCCAAACGTAGAGGAGATTCACGAAGTTGGTTTGTGTCGCATGTCGAAGGACGTTTTGTTGAAGTACGAAGAGATGTGCGGATGTAAATTACCTCAATTAGGCGCGAGTCCGGACGCAATCGCACTCATTCGTAGCGACGATGGTGAGAACGCGGTTGAACGCGTCGTCGTAGAGGTGAAGAATCGAAGTCCGTTTTATCGAACGCAAAGCGGATACTATCGCGTCGGCGATCCGCCGTTACCGAAAACTATTCCCGCGTATCACGTACCGCAAGTACAACTGGAGATGGTTTCCGCAAACGCGTCGTCGTGTTTCTTGTGCATGCGAAACGTGACTCGAGGCACTTCCGTCTTTCGCGTGAAGAGAGACGAGGAGTATTTAAAGCAAATGTTTCGAGTAATTGGGAGGTTATACGAAAACTATTGTTTGAAAGACGACGCGAAATCGCCGCCGGAAAATTGGTTGGCGAATGATCCAATACACGCTTTACTCGTTCGTAAAACGCGAGACATCGCGCAAAACGCCCAATTAGTAACGATTTTAGCCCCTTCTTCTTCTTCTTCTTTTGACGACGACGACGACGAAAAAGAACACGAAAATAAAGACGGAAAAAATGGCGAGGAGAGAGAATCTTTTCATCCGTTTCTCGACGAGTATTTAGCGCGCGGTAGAAGTTAGTTTGTTAGTTTTTACAAATTCAGCGAAACAATTATTGATGTATAAACTACTGCTGTACCTATCTATTATTGTCGCGGCTGCGGGAAAGACTTTACACCGCCCTCAAAGTCGCCATTCAGATGTTCGTGTTTCTTCGCGCGCAATCCTGACGAATTTTTTCCGCGTCCTCCTCTTCGAAAGGCGTTGCGCGATTCGCGATTCCGAGGCGATTCGTTGAGGCCGTTCGGAGAATCGTTATCGTCGGTGAAAACGTTAGATTCTTCTCGTTGTTGTTGTTGTTGTTGTTGTTCTCGCTCAAATATTTTTGTTACGCTTTCGTTATTATTGCTATTGCGTAATCCCTCGAAGGCCGAGTTGAAGTTTTGAGGCATCGGATTACCGAAAATATCTAACCCGCTCCCCTGCGAAGACCCACCGCTACCTCCAAACAGAGCTTGCTGTAACGGTGGTGGCTGTTGCTGCTGTTGTTGTTGCTGAGTCGTTGGTAGTGGTGAAGCACCAAACCCGAACGAGTGCGTATTCTTCGCGATGCTCGAAAAGATACCGCCGCCAAGTTCGTCTCCGAACCCACCGCTATTTTGCAGTTGTTGTCGCTGCTGCTGCTGACGCATCAACATTTGTTCTTGCTGCTGTAATTGTTGACGCTGTTGCGCTTGTTGAATAACAGACTGCTCGAGCTCGGCGATAGATTTTGTAATGTGTTGCTGTTGCTGTTGCATTTGATGCCCGTTCATGTTCATGTTCATGCTTTGCATTTGTGCGAGCAAATTACTCTCTCTTTGATGTTGTTGTTGCTGATGTTGAACTTGATTGAGCAATAGCGGAGGTGACACACCTGGTGGAGTCGGTTGTAAACCAGCGGGAGGATTTACGCCGTTTCTAGGCATTGTCGGTAGACGCGGAGGCATATTTTGATGTTGCTGTTGATGTCCCATCATCGGGAGCGGCGGCGGTGGTTGCGACATCGGCATGGGTGGTTGTAAAGGCATCGGGGGCGGTTGAGTCAAAGTGTTGTCCGTCGCGCGCTGCGCCGCGCGTCTCGTTTCGCGTCGTTCTCTTGCACCCCTGCCACCAGTTCCAGACGGTGGAAATCTGTTATTGTTCGAGTGCACGTTTTTTTCGTGCACTCGCTCCGGGTCTCCGAGCATATCCATCATCGCCATTTCAAACTGTTCGTCGTTTTCTGCCCATAAAATGCGTTTCACGGTCATCGCCGCGCCGCGAATGGCGCCAAAAACAACCGGCGCCGAGCGTCTTTGTACCGCTCTCGCAACGTTATCTCCACTCGCGAACGGGTCTTCTACGCCAATTTTATATTTACGCAGTGGCCAGGAACACCCGCACGTCCATCTTCCGGCGTACGTGGACGCGACTAATCCTTTCGCCCACAGCGGCTCTACCGCGCTCAGCGTGACGAAAAAGTCCACGAAGAGTTCCGCCAACGTCTTCTGGTTTCCTGAGCTGTACGAGTGATATTTATCTGCTTTCGGCTTTATCGCGTGCGGGTTCCTTTGCGCGTCCGCTCGTTTCCTCTCGTGCGATACTTCTCTCGGTTTCCCCAACTCTTTCGTTTCTTCGCATTCGTTTTGTACTCGTTGCATCTCTTTTTCCAAAGATTCCTCGTCCGGCAACGTTATATTCGCCATTGGCGGGCATATTCCGTGTCTTTGGAGAGTAAACAACGCTAACAGACACAACGAATACGAGTTAAACGTCCCGTTTATCGCATCGTTCACGTTCCAATTCTTGGCCCACATCTTGACGCAAAAAACTAAATCTCGATACAATCGATCGTGGTCCGCCACGAAACCCATCACCGCCGATTTGTACACCCCGTCGTTATGGACGCACACGTCGCACGCTACCCCAGTTTCTGGATCTCGAAACTTCACCAATGGCACTCTCGCGTGCGCGATCAACTGCACGTCGTCGTACTTTCTCCATCTCAATTCGCTGGCAAACTTCGCCAACAACTGTACCCTTTTCGTCCTATGCTGCCTCCTTTGCGCTCTCGGCCTGGGCGCGCCACTCTGCGCGTCTCTATACTTCCTCTCCTCTTCCTCGTTATACCACTGCGAGGACGGATGAATCGTCAACGACACGTCTATATCCGAATTCTTCGTGTGAAACGCGCTCACAAACGACCCGAACGGATCGATCGTCACCGCGTCGAATCTCGCCGTCAACACCGTCTCGAGCTTCTTCAACAACCGCTCTCGTTTCACGTCGTCCGAAGCGGTTGCTTTTTGCATCTGCACGCATTTCTGCAGCGCTCGCTCTAACTTCTCCATCTGTTCTTTCGCGGGCATTTCCCCGGTCATCGAGCTCGACAACTGTTCTTTCGTCGCTCGTTTTAAAACGCGCTCCGTTTCGAGCAAAGTTTCTCTTGGAGGCGGCAAAGGTTGGAAATTCTCCTCTTCCTCGTCAAAGTCTGCATATCGTCCTCGTCGTCCTCCTTTTTCTCTCTTATTGGTATTATTCTCGCGTGGTCGTCTGTGTTGTTTTTCTCTTTCCTCCTCTTCCTCGCTCTCGTCGTCCTCATCATCTTCCTCGTCGAATTCATCGAACTCATCATCGCATTCGATCCTCTCTCTTCTTTTCTCGTCGTCGTCTTCTCCGTTATTTTCCTTCATTTCTTTCAAAAACGCGTCCAAAGGGACGCCTTTTTGTCGACGTCCTCCTCCTCGCTGGTGAGAAGACGACATTCTCTCTGAAGCTTCTTTACGACAACAAAGAATACGTTGTTTTTGTTGTGAGCGTTCTTCGTTCCAAGAGAACACAAAGGGAAACACAAAAGGAAGCGCTTGGTTTGATTTTTAGGGTGTAGGGTTTAGTGCACAATTAAGTGCTTTTTGCTTTTCCAAGTGAAACTGCTGTGAGCCATGAGTTTTGTTTTTCTATCTCGAATTCGAGCAGTTAAACGTCGTCATACTTTTTACGCGACGCAGTAAACGACGACGACGTAGTAAACGAAAAGACACACTTATTATAGTAGTCTTATAAAAGTAAACTATATATACAGATACTATGAGTCAATTTGCAGCGAGCAAAAATGTACTCGCCGGGGTCGCGCGACCGTCGGTGAGAGCGAATTCGAACGCGCGTTCGAGAGTCGCGAAACGAGCGACTGTGATGAAGGTGCGTAAAAGATTAGTAGTCTCATCTCGTTTTTTATCGATTAGAGAAGAGTTTGGGAGGTGGTGCGGGTGAATTCGACGCAGAAACGCATCAATCGTGCGTTTTTCGAGCACTGTTGACCGTCTTTTACGCCTCGATGCCTTCGCGTGTTCACTTTCGCGCGCGTTTTCGCGAGATGTTGCGTGACGTGGCATCTTCGGGAAGGCTGTCGTCACCACCCTCGTCGGAACGTGATGCCTTTCAACTTTACTGTCTCTTCGTCTTCGTCTTCTTCGACTAACATCATCATCTTCTTCAACTCTTCTCAAACAGTCCAACAACAACAACAAGGAATCCTCGAGTGATGCGCAAAAAATTGCCATCGCCACCTTGACTGCGTTTGCCACTTTGCAAAACGCGCAGATGGCATCAGCCATCGACTTCCCGGCCATGCCGGCGGCGGAGCAACAACAATCCGCGGAACAAACGACGGAAGCGTTCCCAAGTTTGTCCGCACCGTCCACGACGGTTGCCTCGACGACCGACGCCTCTGGATTGCCGGAAGGCGCGACGTGGAGATACTCGGAATTCATCAAAGCCGTTTTAGGCGGGAAAGTTGAACGCGTGCGATTCGCCAAAGACGGTTCGTCTTTGCAATTGACCGCGGTGAACGGGAACAGAGCGACGGTTGTTTTACCGAACGATCCGGAGTTGGTGGATATTTTGGCCAAGAACGGCGTCGACATTTCCGTTTCCGAAGGCGAGCAACAAGGGAACGCGGCGAGTTTGTTGGGCAACGTGTTGTTCCCGGTTATCGCGTTTGCCGGTTTATTCTTTTTGTTCAGAAGAGCGCAAGATGGATCTGGCTCTGGCGGTGGCATGCCGGGTGGCATGGGCGGCATGGGCGGCGGTGGCCCGATGGATTTCGGTAAATCCAAGAGCAAATTTCAAGAAGTTCCGGAAACCGGCGTCACTTTTGTCGACGTCGCCGGCGTCGAAGGCGCCAAGTTGGAATTGCAAGAAGTTGTCGATTTCTTGAAGAACCCGGACAAATATACGCAACTAGGCGCCAAGATCCCGAAGGGTTGTTTGTTGGTTGGCCCGCCGGGTACGGGTAAGACGTTGTTGGCCAAGGCGGTCGCCGGTGAAGCCGGTGTTCCGTTCTTCTCGTGCGCGGCGTCCGAGTTCGTTGAATTGTTCGTCGGCGTCGGCGCGTCTCGTGTCAGAGATTTGTTCGAAAAAGCCAAATCGAAGGCGCCGTGTATCGTCTTCATCGATGAGATTGATGCCGTCGGGAGACAGCGTGGTTCCGGCATGGGCGGTGGTAACGATGAGAGAGAACAAACGATTAATCAGTTGCTCACGGAAATGGATGGTTTCGAAGGGAACACTGGCGTCATCGTCTTGGCGGCGACGAACAGACCGGACGTTTTGGATTCCGCCTTGTTGCGTCCGGGACGATTTGATCGTCAAGTTACCGTCGACCGACCGGATGTTGCCGGCAGAATCAGAATCTTGAAGGTGCACTCCAGAGGTAAGACCATCTCCCCGGATGTTGACTTTGAAAAGGTTGCCAGACGTACCCCGGGTTTCACCGGCGCCGACTTGGCCAACTTGATGAACGAATCGGCTATCATTGCCGCCAGAAGAGAATTGACAGAAATTTCCAAGGAAGAAATCGCCGATGCGCTCGAAAGAATCGTCGCCGGTGCCGCCAAGGAAGGTGCCGTCATGTCGGAGAAGAAGAAGAGACTCGTAGCGTACCACGAAGCCGGTCACGCCATCGTCGGTGCGTTGATGCCGGAATACGATCCGGTTGCCAAAATCTCCATCGTCCCGAGAGGCGCTGCGGGTGGTTTGACCTTCTTTGCCCCGAGCGAAGAACGATTAGAATCTGGTTTGTATTCCAGATCGTACCTCGAGAACCAAATGGCGGTTGCCATGGGTGGTCGTGTCGCGGAAGAGTTGATCTTTGGCGCCGAAGACGTCACCACTGGCGCCTCGGGCGATTTCCAACAAGTCTCGCAAACCGCGAGACAAATGATTGAAACCATGGGTTTCTCCAAGAAAATAGGTCAAATCGCGTTGAAAACTGGTGGCGGTCAATCTTTCTTGGGTGGGGAAATGGGTCGATCTGCGGATTACGGACCAGCAACGGCGGATTTGGTCGATAGCGAAGTCAAAGAGTTGGTGACCAAAGCGTACCGAAGAGCGAAGGATTTAGTGTCTATCAACATCGACGTATTGCACAAAGTTGCGGACGTGTTGATGGAAAAGGAAAACATCGATGGCGATGAGTTTGAAAAGATCATGTTCAACGCCAAGTCCGAGTTGTACTTGAAGGAAGACAACTTGGAGGTTGTCGTTCCGTACATGCAATAACTCGAGAGTCGAGAAAAGGACGAAAGCGGAAAGAAGAGAGAATTAGAAAGAGAGAAAGAGAGAGAAGAAAACATAACGAAACCACACATAAAAAAGCTTTGCAATAACAACAGACTTAATTGTACCATTCTTTACATTCATTGAAACGCACAACGGTTCATCATATCTTTTAATAATACATTACCTATGCGCTCGCAGCATCGCGAGCGCTCGCTACACATTTCACTTCTTCCCGAGCTTATTCCCTTTCCCTTTAAACTTCTTCTTATTCCTGTTTCCGCCACCATTCCCACCGTTGCTCGAAGGCATGATCGCTCTCGCTAATTTCTTCCTCGTTTCGTTCAACCCTTTCAAAAACCCACGTATCGGCGATATCCCGTGTTGTCGTTCAAAGACGTCGTTCGCCGCTTTCATCATCACCAAAGTAAAAACGAATTTGATGACGCGTGTTTCCAACGACGCTTGTTCTCCTCGTCCTCCTCCCGTTTTGGAATCGGTAGTTTTTGACGACATTATTTGAAGACGATGATATTGCCTCCTCCTCCTCTGATACGTTGTTGGAGTTTGTGCTGTCCGCGAGGAGGTAAACTCTGGCGTCTTTTCGTTATCCACTTTTGTTGAATTGGAAAAACTCAAACAACCGCACAAAAAGGAGTTCTTTCAGCGCACTTGTTTGTATATATATACGCTCCAAACAACAAAAAGAATGCACCGATAATACGAATAACACAACGACACGCATCTCGAGCAAGAAGAAGCGAAGAATACAGATGAGTTCAGGCGGTGGTGGTTCAGGGAAACTCGACGCGACCGTCCCTAAGATGTTCTGTTCGATGATACATGCCTCGGTGTTGATGATAGATCCAAAGCGGGGCAGCGCGGAAGACGAGAAGAACACCAAAGACTACCACGACCCGTTTCTCGGTCTCGACGTTTACAACGTTGCTTCTTCTATTGATGCTTTGTCCTCTGGATTTCCGACGCACCGAGCGGCGCACCACCCGGACGTTCACAGGTTTGCGAAGAAAGCTTCAGCTGCCACCAGCGGTGGTGGTGGGGTGGTTGGCGGGATGAATGGTTCCAACTTCAACAAACCGTTTGGACCTCATTTTCGTCGCGTGTGGATCCAAGGCGAAGTGACGTCGAGCGCGAACAACGGCGCCGTCCTCGTCGTCTCGGACGGGACCGGATCGGTGGAGGTAAACACGGACGGGGAGAGAAAGATCGAGAAAGGCGCGTACGTGTGCGCCATGGGGTGGTTGAGTAAAGAGAAGAAGGTACAAGCGACGCACGTGATGGAAATCAAAGACGCAAAGGCGAGGAAAAGTCGAGAGCGCGCGTGGGCGTTGGAGATTCGGGAGCTGTGGGATGGGATTCGCGCCGGCGCGACGTTTTGATTTTTTTTCTCTCGTTGCGCACCGCGGGTGCGTTTATTTCTGTGTTTCTTCTGTGTTGTTGCAAAAATGGAGGACGCGCGCCGCGCTGGGCGTTTTGTTGTCCGAGCCCATCTGTATTTGATAGTAGTTGCTATAGCGTTGTATGTATGTTGTACACATTTTCAGCGCGCCGTTTCCGCGCGTCGCGGCGGATTGAAATTGAACCCACCAAATTGAAATCTGTTGTTGTTGTTGTTGTTGTTTCTTCCTGTTATAGGAGCTCTCGCAATTCTTCGGCGGTAGAGGTTACCACCTATACCACCGTTTGCGGTATTGTTGTTGTTGTTGTTGTTATTATTATTATTATTACTCCTGTTATTTCGTATGTTTGCAATCGCGTTCGCTTCTTCTTTACCGATCGCAAAAAAGTTCTCGAATATCCCCGGCGGTTGTTGGTTTCTTCTTCTCCTCCTTCCGAAGTTGTTGTTGTTCCTGTTGTTGTTGTTGTTGTTCGTATAGTTATCGTACATTCCGCAGTTCACTCGAAACTGTGGGTACCTTTCAATGATTGAACACGCGTACACGTACGGCACGTGAAATCGCATCAAACTTTCAATCGGCGTTTGCAAACACACGAGCACGTCTCGAATAGCCGTCACAAACGGCACGAACGCGTCCACCCGATGTCGAGTCCGCACCATCGTCCCGTCGTCGTCGATGACGCTGGATACTCCGGCAATGAGCATCCTCCCGAGCGTCCTCGCGATGTACGTGTACACGTGCGTCTTCTCCAAGCGATGAAACCACTTCCTCAGCAAAATAAACAGCTTATTCCCTCGTTGCATCTCGCGGCTATAAAACACTCGCACCTCGCACCCTAATATCGTCTCCACCACATCCCCGAGTCGATTAAACTCTCTGCAATCCGCATCCGCGGCGATTGGAATCAACGTGTTCAAAAGCGCGTCTCTCCACGCGTTGAAATATTGGTGCGTTCGATCCTTCGCCGTCGGCGCGAACCACTCCAAAAACCGCTCTCGGCGAGACCGTCTCGGCAAGTTCCTAAACGTCGCTTGGCACACGCGACATCTCGTTTCCGTGTTCCCGCTGTTTTGTAAACTCACCGACTGCCAGTGTCTCAAACACCTCGCGTGGACGTAACCGGCGCTTCCCGAGCAATCGCACGGAGAGATCATCTCACTCATATCGTCGGATCCGAAGCAAAACCTGCACTGGATGTTCACGTTGTTGTTGTTGTCCTCTTCTCCCGCAGCATTATTTGACCCAAAAATATTCCTCGTCGTCGTCCTCGTTTCTGGGGAAGAAAACGACGCGAGTTCTTCTTCTTGGTGTCGTTGCGCATCCTCGCGAGGAGGAGGAAGAGGCGCAGGACGAACCATCGGTCGTCGTCCTCGCCTCTTGCACATCTCGATGAACGCGCCGCAGGAAAGAAACACCGCGAACCGAACGTGGCCGGGATTGATGAGGAGCATGTTGAGTGATATTGCTTCTTTCCTTTTTCCTTCTCTTTCTCTCTCTCTCTCTCTGTCTCGCGCACAAAGCGTGTGTTTGATGTGTGTTTTTATGAAGATTCCGTTGGGGAGATTTGGAGTACATAAAAGCGAGAGGATCGAACGCGAAGAAGGTTGTTGTTCTTGTTGTTGTTGTTCGGAGAACAAGAAGAGAAAATGTGGCGCGTTGCTGTGGCGAAGTGTTTTATTCTTTTCGTCGCGATATATCTTATTTTAAAAACAATACGGTGGTCGTCGTCCGCGCGTCTACCGTCGGCTCGTCGAAACTCTCTCTCTCTTTCTCTCTCATTCTTATTCGCTCGGCTCCGCGACCGTCAACTCTTCCTCGCCAAACGGCGGCGCATTTTTCGAATAATATACCCCTAACATCAACAAAACGTCCGCGGTGAACACCCCGGCGAACGATTTCCAAACGAACGGAATCAAAACGTTAATCAATGGAATCGCGATGAAGAGCACGTTCAGCGCGTCCTTCTCCTTCGCTCCGCAGTCTCGCGCTCGCAACGACGGCACCGTAAACATCCACACGGACCACATCCCCATCAATCTCGCAATCGTCGGTTCCTCGGATGGGTAAATCACGTTGAATGCGAGTAAACCTCCGATTAAGATTGCCAAATACGCTTGGACTTCAAACACTTGGTACAAGACGGTGCCTTTCTGCGCTGGATTTTTTTTCTTCTTTGCGTCTCCTGACGAAGAAGGGGCGAATGTGGTTGCGGTTTTTTTTACGAATTTGTTCAAGTTTTTATCGAATGACGATGTCGAGGCAGAGGCAGAGGAGGACGTGGTAGAATCTCTTTCGCCTGTGGCGAGTGTTGCGTTTTCGTTGTCCTCGTTCGTTGCTTTCAAGACAAAAGATGATTGTTTTTTCCGACCTCCTTCGTGATTCCGGGGAAAACTAATCGATGATGATGCGCTACGTCTTTTCCCCGTTAAAGCTTTTAAGGCGAGCGCGTCGTTTTTGCAGCAGTTCGATGAAGACGATACCCCCCTCAGAGATGATCCTCTGCGTAACGTCGTCGTAAAAGTCGTCGTCATTGTGTTTGCGTTTGTGTTTACTCTTCTCGTACTCTCTCTCTCTGTTCTGAAAAATCGCGTCGTCGTATCTCTTTTTTGACTATTTAGGGTTTTAATAATGCCCTAAACAGTTTTTTTTCTAACACCCTCGAGAGAAGAAGATGCGTCTTTTCACTTCAGCTCGTCGCGCGCGAGATTTGATATATCACACGCACACGCGCAGAAAGAGCGCTTCGTCGTTTTGCGCGAAGTTGGAAGAACAACATCAACGCGAGAAGATGGTGCGCAGTTTTAGACAAAAAGAGAGAATCTCACTCTTTACTTCTTTCTTGCCCCCGAGGCGCGTTTTGTACGTCGAAAGTAAAACTCTGCTTTGTGGTTCCCCGCGGGGGGAAACAAATTGGAGACCAGAAAACAACGAACGCTTTCTCTCTCTCTCGCATTCTCTGTCGTCCCCTCTCGCAAACGCACTCGCTGACCCTGAAACGTTTCTCTCTCTCGTCCCTCTTTCTTGCTTTCGCTGCTCTCCTCCTCGAAACGTGAACAACAACAAACAGGTCGTCTCGGAGAAAGAGCAAAAGTCCTCCACCACGAATGGTTTGTTTTCCAAGCTGTTTTCCTCCAATAAGAACAACAACAACATCAACGCGTCGAGTATGAAAGGCGAAGAGTCTCACGAGCGGCCTTTACCTCCTTCTCGTGGAGAACGCTATCAACAGCAGGAGCAGGAGGAGCAACAAGAACACCAACAACCGTCGACGTCGTCGTCGGCGTGGAAACAACTTCACTCGGCGCAGTCTAAATTGAACGCGGCGAACGCTATGAAGAGAGGAGCCGGAGGGAAAGCGGCGACGACTTTGAGCAGCGGTGGCGGGACGACGACGACGAAAATGTCCGCGGGGACGAAGAAGGCGATGAAGTCCTCCAGGGAGGCAAAGTTTCGGAATTATTTGAACTTGGACGGAACTTTAGATAAGTTGACGAGAGCGTTGGACGATTTGTTGCGAAGTAACGTGAAACCAGAGTCGCCGGCGGATTGGTTAGTCGCTCGATTATCGGACGACTACGCGAACAAACTGAAAGAAGCGCAAGAAGATTTGGAAGAGCAAGTGAAGGAGAACGAAAAGTTAAAAGAACGGTTGGATAAATCGAGAAGTTTCGTGCATCGATTACAGGAAGACGTGGAAGATTTGACGAAAAAGTTGGAAGAGGAGAAGGAAATGGCAGAAGCGGTCGCCGCGAGAGCTATGCACGAGCCGCAAGAGGTGGAGATGTTGAAAGAGGAGTTGAGAGAGGTGATGGAAGACGCGAACGAGATGGCGGATTTAATCCGCGAGTACGAGCAAAGAGAAGAAGAGCGCTTGGCGGTGCGAAGCGTGAAGAAAGAGTTGCAAGAGGAACGAGAGAGGGTGTATGGAAATGGAACTTTACCGAGTCCTCGGTCGTCAGACGCGTCGTCGAAGAGATTGATGCGGTTCGAAGAGATTAAAGAAAAGGTTAGAAGACAACACGAAGACGCGCAGAGATACAAACAGAACAGAAGCGGCGGAACATCGCCGACGGCTTCGGATATGAGCTCGCAGTACGTGGAAGAGGACAACGCGCCAAAATACACGAGGTCCGCATCGAAGAGGATTACCGAAAGCGAAGGAAAAATGTTGTTTTAGAATTTGGTTTGTATATCACACTACAAGGGTACGATAATAGTTACTGTATCTGCTATCAACTCCTTTATTATTCTACACGTACAGCGAAGGCGCGAAGACGATGCCTCTTCGCAACAACTCCGCTCCTTTTTCAAACTTCTCGCGTAAATTCTCATCCCCGCACGCCATCGCCGCTCTGCCGAGCTCCAACATCAATTCGTCCAATCGACGCATGGCGCGAACGATAGTGCCTTCAAACAAATCCGTTCGCAACAACACTTCCGAAAACGTTTTTCCTCCCGCCCATTCGTGCACGATTTCCACCAAGAACGTTCGAAACGAATCGACGTATTTTTCCACGTCGATTTCGAGTTTTTGTTCCAGTTGCGTATTGGCGATGAGTTTCGCCGCGTCTAAAACGCCTTTGATTGGCACCTCTAGATTTTTCGGTATGGTTGGCTTTTGGTTCGACTTTTCCGTTGGAACAAACATGGAACACAACGCGACGAGTTCTCTCGGCGTCGCTTTCGCGAAGGCGCCGTTGAACATCAACTCCGTGGCCAAAAGTTCATCCGCCGTGTCGATTTCGCACGCGCATCGGCCTTTGGGTAAAACGACGCCTTCAGCGTCCACGTGGTTGAGTTTGCGTAAAACTTTTGAACGCGAAGATAATTCGTCGCGAAACTTGGACAGTTCGCTCGTTTTTATGCGCGAAGATAACACTCTCGATCGTTCCTCGAGAGTCGCTTTCTTCTCAAACATCGCTTTCTCGTCAAAATCCTCTTTCGGGGCGTTTTTATCCTTCATCTTCGCTCTGAGCGTCTTTTGTTTTTCGTAATACATCTCTTCGTCGTCGTCTCCAGCTTCATACAGTTGATGTGTTTTAATCTTTTCGCGAACAGACTCGAGTTCTTGAACCATCGACGCGTACGAAACTTCGACGCACCCTAGCGCGTTCACGGCGTCCAAACTCGGCACGTCCCGCAAACCTTTCTTCTCCTTGAACGTATGCACAATCGTGCGAACGCTCTCGTACACCGCGTCTCTCGACGTCGAATCGCGAAGATCGTCGGACAGTTCTAAAATGAGTTCACCGATGTTCGCCACCAACGCGAGACTGACGGGAACGATTTCCGTCGTGTTTCGTTTACGTTTTTTCTTTTCGCCTTCTAAAATCGTCCCGCCGGCGTCGATGTTGACATCTGCTGGAGTCAATATACCTTCCGAAGCACCCGGTCCTACGCGCATTAAGCAATCAACGACGACCGTTTCCGGTGCGATATCTTTCGTCGAAGGATCAATCCCTCGCATTCTCAACATCTCGTCCGAGAGTTGATAGGCGTTTACGACGCACCCCCATCCGAAATCGTCGTAACCGTTGCGGATTTTCAGCAATCTCCCCGGCGTGAGAAACTTCATCGCTCTTGTCGGTTCGAGTTCGTGACGTTTCAACTCTTTTTCCAGTCGACGCGCCCGTTCGATGAGTTTTCCATACTCGGTGGATTCTTTGCTCACGTTTTTGAGTTTTTCATCTATTCCGGCAATTTCTTCTCGCACTCGGTCGCGTTCGACTTTCATTCCTGGAACCGCTTTGGCGTGCTGGTACGAGTGAAACGATCGTTGAATGACGAATTCCGCGTCCATAGTTCCGCTTGCTCGTTTTAACAGGTTCAAAATAGAATAGTAACTCAACTTGAACTCTGAATTTAATGCCTGCGGTTTGCCTTGTAACATTTCGCGCATCGCGGATTCCTCCATTTTTTCATCAGCCATGACGATGCATATGCCTCGATCGTCTTTACCTCGTCTACCCGCGCGTCCGGACATTTGCGTGTACTCTCCAGGTGCTATAACGCGTTCTTCGTTTCCGTCGAATTTCTTCACCGCGGTAAAAACGACCGTTCGCGCGGGCATGTTCAAACCCATCGCGAACGTCTCCGTCGCAAAGAGACATTTGATCAAGGATTCGCTGAAGAGGATTTCCACGAGCTCTTTCAAGCACGGGAGTAAACCCGAGTGGTGAATTCCAATGCCCGCTTTCAACAGGGGTAATATTCCTTGCACCGCGGGTAATTTTCTATCTTCTTCGTCTAAACACTTCAACGCGTTCGTGTACACTTCTTCCACGGCTTCCGCCTCTTCCTCGTCGTTGAAGTGAATTTTCTTGCACTGTTTGGCGTACTCCTCGCATTCTCTTCGAGAGAAGGAAAACACGATCACGGGGAAGAACTCTTTGTTTTTAATCATCCGAGTGATGCGTAAAATATCCGACTCGTCTTGCGTGTTGCCGTGTTGTCCGTTACCTCGTCCTCCTCCTCCTCGTCCTCCTCGTCCTCCTCGTCCCGGGCCTCGTCCTCCTCGTCCTCCGCCGCTATTTCCGCTATTACCACCACTATTCTTCAACGCCGCGCGTAACTTTTCGAAATTCTCCCGCCTGAAATTCCCAACCTCGTCGACGATTAAATGCAATCCTTTCCCGCCCTTCGGAAAACCGTAGTGTTGCAACGGCGTCGGCCGATGGTCGGTATACACGACGTGAACGCAATGTTCGTGTAAACTCGCCACCCACTCGGCAAACTCCAACGCGTTCGGCAAAGTCGCCGATAAAAAAACTAACCGCGCGTTTTTAGGCGCGAACACTATGCTCTCTTCCCACACCACCCCTCGCTCTCGATCTCTCATGTAGTGCACCTCGTCGAAGATGATCCATCGCACCTCTCGAATCACCTCCCCGCCTCTGTACAACATCGACCTCAAAACCTCCGTCGTCATCACCAAACACGTCGCGTTCGGATTAATCACCGTATCCCCCGTCATCAAACCAACGTCCCCGAACTCCTCTTCTAACTCTCTAAACTTTTGATTCGACAGCGCTTTCAACGGCGACGTGTATATCACTCTTTGCTTATCGCGAAACGCCATCGCTATCGCGTATTCCGCGACAACCGTCTTCCCAGCCGACGTGTGCGCCGCCACCATCACCGACTCGCCTCGTTCCAAAACCGCCACCGCGGTCGACTGAAACGCGTCTAACTCGAACGCGTACTTCTTCGCGTATTTCTCCGATGAAAATGTCGGCGTCTTTAATAGCGATACCTCCATGGCACTTAATTTGAGAGACTTTGGAATAGCCACTTCGTGCACGCAACTCGTTCGCTTTTGCCGCTGGTATCGAGCGACCGTGTCATCGTCGTCGTCGCGATCCTCTTTAATCTCACCTTCGTCCTCCTCCTTTTCCTCCTCCCCCTGCTCGTCTAAAGCATCGTCACCTCTGCTTTTCCTCCTCGCCGCTAAAGTCGTTTCTGTTCTCGTTTCAATCACGTGTTTCTTCACGCTTTCCCGAAACAATTTGGCCGCTTCGGATGGTTCCGTCGTCGCCGCGTGTTGAAACAACGGATGATGATGATGATGTTGTTTATCGTCGTCGTCGTTTTCGTCGTCGTTTCCTGCGTCCAACAACGGAGCCGAAGCACCCGCCGCCATGACGTGCGCGCGAGACGAACACTTTTGAGGAACATTCGTCACTTCGCACATGGGGAAAAGAACAGACGACCGGAGCGTAAACATAGATGTCGTTCCAAACGGCGTCGCCTTTAACCTCGCCAAGTCGTGGTTAGGTCTGGTAAAGAAGAAGAAGGACGACGAGGACGACGGAAACGCCGACAGAAGCGAGAACGAGAACGTAAACAACAACAACGAGACGTTCTCGTTAGAGGCATTCCGTCGGGAATCGCAAAGAGAGGAGGAAGAGGAAACGTCGTCGACGTCCGGACGCCACGGAGGGAAAGGAGGAGGATCGCAACGCGCGAACGCAAGACTCGGATTAGGTGCGAAATATACGAGCCACTCGAAAGCCGCGCGGACGATGCAAACGATCGCGGAGAAGAAAATCTTCGATCGAGTGCAAAGAGAGAAGCACACGAGGAGGATGGAGGAAAAGGAACGAGAGCGCGAAAGTTCCTCGGACGAGGACGAGGACGAAGAGGACGTCAGAGGGTTGAGCAAGAGCAAGAAGAGGAAGATGGAGAGGTTTGATGCGAGCACGTATAGGAGGAAATAGATTGACTGTTGTTGTACATTAGTAGTTTAGCTGCTATAAGAAATGGTTTAAAAGCGACGCGTTACGTACGCGCTCACTCCGAGTCGTCACACGACGGCGTCTTTCGCCGAAGAGTTGATGATGGAGTCTTCTTCTATGTTCATCTCGTTTTTCATGGCGTCTTCAAAAGCGCCGGGGTCGGTTACCTCGTCGTCGTCGTCGTCGTTACCAAAACCGCCCAGGGTAAAATCGCTGTTCAGTTCTCTCGCGCCTTTTTTCTTTCGTTCTTTCTTCTCGAGGACGGTATTAGGATCCTCGTCGATTAACGCCGGTCCGTGATAGTAGCCTTCGATAGCAATCGCGGCAACGACGACGCCTAGAAATAACTCCGCGCGAACGGTTTCACCGAGGTACGCGATGGAGACAAACGCGACTATGAATAAAGAAACCGTCGTCGCGAACGTCTTCGCAATGACGTCTAAATATTTCATCACCGCCGAGGTGGCGATGCCTCCAAACGCAGAGTTTGCGACCAACGCGAGCGAGACGAGCGTGTGCCCGCGAAAGAGCTCGTAATGGACGCCGTTTTCAAACGCGTTCGTTTCCCACACCAAACTCGCGAAGGTAATCATAGTCCCCCAACCGTATAACAAGGCGTTTTGGAAGTAAAACGGGTTCGGCGTGTTCTTGAGAAACATTTCCACGCACACGCCGGCTATCGAACTCGCGACAATCGCGAAAGATTCCAACACGTACCCTTGCGTCAATCGACCGTAATCGCTGAAGGATGACGCGAGCAACATTCGTCGCTTCGTCCTCTCCTCCTCGTTGTCGAGCACCGACGACACCGACGAAGACGCGAGAGAAGACATAGAAGAATACGGCGACGCCCCTCTCCTCCTCGTCATCCCCGCGCCGGCGAAGATGTGCCGATCGTCCGCGAATCTCACGTGCTCCCCACTCCCGCCTTCCTTCGCGCCTAACTGCGATATCATGCACCCAACCGTGAGTAAAATCATCATCCGCCATTGCAATTTCGTTAAATGTTTCTTCATCATGATTTTAAACGCGCACGCGGTGACGACTATTTTCAGCTGGTTCAGCATTTGATACGAAAACGCTCCTAAATCCGCAATCACGAAGAAGTTTAAATTGTTCGATATCGCGTATAAACTCGCCGGTATTGCGGCCATGAACACGGTGGAATTCGACACATCCAACGTCGTTTTACTACCCCCACTCGTTTTCGTCCGCTCTTCTCTCGTCCAGTAGAACAAGACGAGACTTAAAACGAACTTCCCAAGTTCGGCGAAAAACGGGACCGTTAACGAGTTGTACGCGAACTTCGTGTTGGAAGGATCTGATGTGTTTTGTTTCAGCGTGAACTGCGTGAGCAAAGAGAGCGAACACGTGGTGAGGACTTGCAGAAAGAGGAGGAGCTTTTGCGTCGGCGTGTAGTACGACGACGAGGAGGAGGAGGAGGAGGAAGAGGACATTATTCGTAGTCG
>Ga0181597_10001319_pt1 | contig 27986 bp, 14 predicted proteins | sample 041ome_5_FD_148647 | JGI IMG/M metagenome (GOLD analysis project Ga0181597, IMG submission 148647) | Coastal salt marsh microbial communities from the Groves Creek Marsh, Skidaway Island, Georgia - 041403US metaG (spades assembly) | ecosystem: Environmental > Aquatic > Marine > Intertidal zone...
AGTCTCAAAAAGGCTTTGCAAGCCTAGGCACATGATGTAGGTTGCTTGGTTTCTTTTATGCGGATCAAGCAACTCCATTTTTCTTTCCTTATTTGTCTGTTGGCTAAAATTTGCCTGAGTCTTGGTGCAGAGATTAAAGAGACCCATGCAATCATTGGCGAATGGGTTACCACTGAACGCCTGATTTCCGAAGAGGAAAGCGATTGGGAAACAGAAAAAGCAGCCCTCCTTGATCTCAAACAAGCCCTTGGTACGGAATTGGGTGAACTGGATGCCAAGCTTAAGGAAACAGAAGAAGAGGCGGTGGGGGCCGCCAAGCAGCGTCAAGATCTTACTACCCGTAAGGATGCGGCCTTGCAGGCCACCCGCTCCCTTCATCAGGGCCTTGATCGGGCCGTAGCCAAGCTGGAACGGGCTTTCTCCATGCTCCCCACTCCGGTGTCTGATCGTCTTGCTCCTTACCGTAAAAAACTGCTACCCGGAAAAGGGATGCCCATGCCACCTCTTCGTCAACGGGTAGACGCACTGGTATCCCTCCTCCAGTCCATCCAGAATTTCCACCAGTCGGTTACTTTGGAAAGACAGGAATTCACACTCGATGATAACCAGTCGAGGGAATTTCAGGTAATGTACTTTGGATTGGGCACCGCTTATTTCGTGAATGAGTCTGGCACTGTTGCCGGATATGGACAACCAGGGGACAGAGGCTGGCAATGGACTCGCTCCGATAGTCTTGCCAGCGAAATCTCCACCGGGGTGGATATGCTGAATAACCGGGCAATGCCTCGCTTTCTCGAACTTCCTATCCCCGCACCGCAGAGAATAGACCGATGAGAAATTTATTTTCGCTTCTTTGCCTTTTGAGTACGGTCCATTTATCCGGCCAATCCATTCAGCAGGTACGGGCAGGTGCACGCAATGATTTAAAGGATTCCATCGAACGGCTTGCCCTGCTTCGCCAACAAATCGAACAGGAAAAAACTCCCCTTGCTCAGGAAGTTTCCAGACTGGAACGGGACGCCCGTGACAAAAGAGCAGAAATTGACCGCCGGTTGCGCCAGCGGGATAATCGCGATGCCAGCCTGCTTCAACTCAAAGAGGAGGTACGGGAAAATGAAGCCGCACTCGAGACTTCTCTGCGGTTGTTAAAAGATTATGCCCGTGGCTGGAATCAGTCTATTCCCTCCTCCGAACGGATTCTGCATTCCCAAGCTCTTTCATCTGCCCTGGCCAAGGAAAAGGGTGACCAGGCGAGCACCTTTACCGCCTATCTGGAAGTGGCGGAACTTTCCACTTCCTCTCTCTTAAAACAGGCGGGCGGAGGAGCGTATCTGGGTGATGCGATTGTACCCCCTGAAGGAATCCGGGAATCCGGTACTTTCTGGACAGTTGGCCCCCTGCTTTATTTCCGCGGGGATGGTGGGAGTTCCGGTTTTCTCGATAAGAGTTATGAGCAAATCCAAGACACAGGAATGGACATGACCGCAGATTCGGTCAAAAAAAATACCCCTCCCCGCCTCTTAGTCGCGAATCAGTCAACCTCACAAATGATCGGGCAATCCCTGCAGGTGGAAAGAGAAAAGCTTACTCCTCTACCGATGGATCCCAGCCTGGGCAAGGCATTGGTCATTGAAGGAAGCGAACCCACCCTGCTCGAGGAAATGCAAAGGGGAGGAATTTGGATCTACCCAATTCTTTTCTTTGCTCTGGCCTCAGTATTGATTGCATTATTCAAAGCCGCCCAAATTCTACGGATTCCCTTTCCACATGGCCCGGTTACCCTTGCGGGAAATTTTGGCGGCCCATTTGAACTGCTCCGCAAAACTGCTCAGGGTTACCGAGGAAAGAAGCCGGAGATCCTTGAGGAAATTCTCTACGAAATCATTATCGACTGGCAGGCACGGCTGGAGAAAGGGATGCCTCTAATCGCCATTACCGCAGCCACCGCCCCCTTGCTTGGTTTGCTTGGTACGGTAACCGGCATGATTGATGTGTTCCGACAGATCACCAATTTTGCCAATCCCGAAAACAGTGAATTGGCACGGGGTATTTCCGAGGCATTGGTGACCACCAAGTTTGGATTGATCACTGCAATTCCCTCCCTGATTGCCCATGCCCTGCTCTCCCGCAGATTGCAGGGACTGGTTTCCAAGATGGAAGGATTTTCCGCCCGCTTGGTGCATCTGAAAAAAGAGGCACCCAAAGAAATAGCTGCTCAGTCAGAAAAAAAGGATGAATCCATTGGTTGAATTTTTGAACCAGGCAAATTTTGTCTGGGAAAAAGGGGGTGCCCTGATGCCAGCACTGGGACTCCTTGCTATCTATCTCTATTACCTGGCCTTTGATCTGTGGCTCCGTTTGCGGGCGGTGATTCCCTCCGACCTTCGTGCTTTTCCCCGGGAAAAATGGGGAGCGTTCAAAGGTGGAGGACGGGTGGACCGGATTATCCGCTACTGCCTGGCAGACCATAGTGACCGCAAGGAAACCCAGCTCCGGTTTGAGCGTGTACGAAGAGGAGAATCTTCCTATCTAAACCGCCGATTGCGCTTTCTTTTTATACTGGCAAGCTCTGCTCCGTTGATTGGATTGCTTGGCACCGTGGCGGGGATGCTGCGTACTTTTGATGGTCTTAGTATGCAGGACAGTTACAAGATGGATCTGGTGGCAGGAGGTATCTCGCAGGCACTGGTGACCACTCAGGCGGGTCTGCTGATCGCCATTCCTGCAATCGCAATGATTCATCTCTTAAACCGAAGAAAGAAGGACTGGCTGCAGTGTATCAACCGCCTGGAAAGCTTATCCCTTCGCCAGGTGCCTAATCCCATTGCCTAATGAAGAGAAGAAACAGGCAGTTGGAAAGCAACGAATCGGATGCAATCAATGTATCTCCACTGATTGATGTGGTTTTCATTCTGCTAATCTTTTTCATTGTTTCTGCCACTTTTGTAACTCTGCCCGGTATCGAAGTAACCCGACCACAGGCAGTCACCGGAAAAGCACTGGAAAAAAACGCCGTCATTTTTGCCCTTTCTGGAGAAAACGAAATTAAGTATGCGGGGTCCACGGTGCAAATGGAAGAAATTCCTACTCTAGTTGAACAAGCGAGCAAAGACAGGGGAAAACCAGTGGTTATTCAGGTGGATCGATGGGCAGATGCATCCATTCTCGCCAAAATCGTTGCTCAGGCCCGTAAAAAATCAAGCGAGGTATCCATTGCCACCCGCAAGCCCAGAGCATGAGAAGAAGACTGGCACAGGAACCTGAAAGCACCGAGATCAATGTATCTCCCCTGATCGACTTGGTCTTCATTCTATTAATCTTTTTTATTGTGGCCACTTCCTTTGTAAATGAAGTGGGGATCACTCCGAAACACAAGGACACCGCCTCCTCATCTGCAAACCTCGAGGAACCCCTGGCTTTTGATTTGCCAGCTTCCGGACAATTATTGCAGGACGGTTCAGTCATCGGACTGGAACAGATTGCTCCCCTGGTACGCAGCCGTTCAACCGAGAAAAAACCATCAGTTCTGGTACGGGTATCCCCAGGTGCCCGGGCTGGATTGGCCACCCAGGTAATGGATCAGGCCATGCTGGGAGGCGCCCAGGCCGTTAAACTCAGTCCTCTTGCTCAATGAAGGAGATCGCTGAACTGGACTGGACTCCCGGTGTGGAAAGTGAACCACTGCCCAACCTGCGACTCAAAAGTGTCGCCCTGGCGATGCTAGCATCCTTTGGACTGTTTTGCCTGCTCCCCCTGTCTGAATTTGTCAGGCCCGAGGAGTGGATCGTCCGACCCGCCGAAATCCCCACCTACACCCCTCCTCCCCCACCGGCTACAGAAATGGAAAAAGCGGTGGTCAAAAAGCTGGATCTTCCTGCCCCCTCCCTGGAAACTCCACCCGTGCAATTGCTGAATGAACCGAGTGCAGCCACTTTGGAAGTGGGACCGGGAGATTTTAAGGCCGCATTTTCTCTAGCCACCTTTAATCCTTCTCCCACTGGGTTTGCTTCGGAACTGGTTTTTGCGATGCATGAACTGGACCGCAACCCGGGAGTGGTCAAACGGGGAAGCCTAGTCTATCCTGCCCACTTAAGACGCAAGGGCCTGGAGGGGGAAGTAAAGCTTCTGGTTCAAATCAATGAGACCGGACGGGTAAAAGTGCTGGAAACTGTATCCGCCACCCATCCTGATTTTGTTGATGCTTCCCGCAAAGCAGCCGAAGGCTCGGTCTATGAACCTCCCACCCGCAACGGCAAACCGGTGAAAGTGGAATTTTATCTGCCCGTTCGTTTTTCCATGCTCAAATGAAAAAAGTTTTCTGCTCTTATTTATTTTTATCTGCTTTGACTCTCTCATCCATGGGCAAGGCACCCCTGCCCCAACTCACGCAGGATTTTTGGAATGACCCAGCCTTCGTCAAAGGCTTCATGGGGGACTATGGGTTCCGTAGTGAAGTGGAGCCAAGAATCGATAAGTCCGAACAATTTATTTTGCGCGAAGTGGTGGCCAAAGCGGAAAACCAGCTCGAGGAAGCGATTCAGTACCTCGAATCTAAAATTAATGATAAAACCAGTGCCGCCCTCGATTTTGCCCTTGGCACGATGTACTATCAAATGGGCCGCCTAACCCGCTCCGAGCAAACTTATAACCAGGCTCTGAAAAAATTCCCTTCCTTCTTGCGGGCACTGAAAAACCTGGGATTTGTTCAGCTCAGCCTGGGCAAACTCGATGAGGCATCAAAAAACCTCGCTAAAGCAATCAGCCTGGGCGAAGCCGATGGGATCAGTTATGTGGCCCTGGGATATTGCCACATCTCGCTCGGACGAGTGGTATCCGCAGAAAATGCCTACCGCATGGCGATTCTGCTCCACCCAGAAAGTATCGATGCCCGCAATGGTCTGGTTAATTGTCTGCTTTCCACCAATCGTTTTGCGGAAGCCTTGGCCTTGCTGGATGAATTACTGGAGGCCAAGCCTAATGATTTATTCTGCCACAAAGCACGGGCATCTGCCCTGCAGGGACTAAATAGGGAGAAGGATGCAGTAATCGCTTTGGAAACCCTTCGTAGAATGAATAAATTGGATTCCGCAGGAACTCTTTCGCTTGGTGACCTTTATCATAACCTTGATTTACATGACCTCTCCCTTGCTGCCTACCAACAGGCTCTCGCCAAAAAGGAAAAACTCAGTCTCTCCCGGTATGCCCGGGCAGCCAAGGTATTGATCAACCGAGGTTCCTATGGTGCGGGGTTTAAATACTTGGAGGACATCGAAAAAACCTTTGGAAAAGGATATACCGATGCAGATGAACGGGAGATCCGTATGCTCCAGGCAGAAGTACGACTGGCCACCGGCAAACGGAAGGATGCAGAAAATATCCTTGAAAACCTGATCCAAAAACAACCACTTGATGGAGAGGCTTTGGTTTTATCCGCCAGACTGGCTGCGGAAAATCTCGACTATGCCAAGGCGGCCCTGCGATTTGAACGGGCGGCTAAGATTGCAGATTTTGAAGTGGACTCCCTCATTGAACATGCCCGTATGCTGGTGAGCACCAAGGATTACCAGCAGGCATCGGATCTTCTGGAAAGAGCCCAAGCCCTCGCTCCCCAGCCCCGGGTAGCTCGCTATTTACAAGCGATTAACAACCTCAACCTCAGTGCCCGCAAAAGTCCCTAGGGCTGGCTATTATTCCTTGTACGCATCAACGCATCATGATACGTTGATATGTATATGAGCACAGGCCGTTCACTCAAAGAGCGTTTCGCAGAGAATAAACCTATTTTTTCGGTGGAATTTTTTCCGCCCAAGGATGAGGCAGGTGGTAAGCGGATGCTACAAACGGCTGCCCAATTCGAAGAGCACCAGCCTGACTTTGTTTCCATCACTTATGGTGCTGGCGGTGGAACCCGCGCCACTACGCTTCGCTATGCCAAGTTACTGCAAGAGGAACATGGCTTTGAAGTTATGCCCCACTTAACCTGCGTGGGTCATACCCGGGATGAACTGCTGGAAATCCTCGAAGAATTTGCCGAGGCTGGGTTTCGAAATGTGATGGCATTGCGTGGCGACCCTCCCAAGGGAGAAACCACTTTTAAGCCAGTACCCGGTGGATTATCCTACGGATCCGATCTTGTTTCTTTAATCCGGAATAACTTCCCGGATTTTGGTATCGGTGTGGGCGGCTATCCGGAAAAGCACCCAGAGGCAGAGTCTGCAGAAATTGATCTGCAAAACCTCAAAACCAAAGTGGATGCTGGAGCAGACTTTATTACCACCCAGCTATTTTTTGACAACGCAGTATACCATCATTTTGTGGAGCGTTGCCGTAATGCAGGGATTGAAATTCCGGTACTACCTGGCTTACTCCCTGTGCTATCTATTGGTCAGGTGAGGCGCTTTTGCGCAATGTGTGAGGCGGGACTGCCCGCAGAATTGGAGAATACGCTTGAAAACTCAGCAGAAGAAGACCAACCCGCCGTGGGTGCCAATTGGGCCCTTGGACAGGTTAGGGATCTTTTGGACAAAGGGGCACCGGGCTATCACCTCTATGCCCTGAATAAATCCCAGAGCACTCTCCAGATTCTCGAGGGTTTGAAGCGAAAGTAATCAGATTCCAGAAACTTCCTCGATGGTCGCCTGAGCTTTCAGACCGTCGAGAAACTCCTCAAAAACTTTATCCTTCTTCCGTTCGGTTAAATATTCGATCACCTTTTCCTTGATCTCATCAAATGAGGTAACCTTGGGGGGAATTTTTTCATGCAACTGGATAAGGTGCCACCCGAACTGGGTACGAACCGGCTCACTCAGTTCTCCTGCTTCCAGGGCATAGGCCGCTTTTTCGAATTCGGGAACCATTCTTCCCTTTCCAAAGGTACCCAAATTTCCATCGTTTCCTTTGTCATCCGATTCCGCGCGGACCAGTTCGGTAAAGTCCCCCCCTTTGAGGAGACGTTCTCGTAGAACTTTGACATCCTCCAACGCTTTTTCAAATTCCTCATCTGTCTTCGCCATCTTCAGAAGGTGGGAAGCCGCGAGCATTTCCTCGGTCCGGAAAAGTTCCGGTCTGTCCTCGTAATATTTGAGTGCATCTGCTTCAGTAGCTGGATCGCACTGCGATTCCTCCTCCAGCAATTGATTAAACCGCATTTGATCGGAGAGTTCCCTTTTCAAATCATCATGATTCTTGATCATAGGATTTTTGATTTTTTCGAAGGCTTTTTTACCCCCATTTTGTTTCATCCACAGTTTGATCTTCTTTTGCAGCTCGACTGAATCGACCTTGTATTTGCGCTTTCTACTTTCCTGAGCCATAAGTGCCTGATCAATCAGTCGCTCCTTGGCCAGATCGAGGGCGGAAATCATGATAATTTCGCGGGGTTTACCAGGCATTCCTTTGGCAACATTTTCAAACAGAGCCTCTGCCTGACGTTCGATGGCCCAATCGGGAATGATTTGATCGTTTATTTTGATCGACATATGAATACAACTATCCACTTCCCTGAAGCCTGCCAAGATTGTATGAGCTGAATACCGATTCTCAAAATTGTCTCAATTCAATTGACCTATGAGTCTGCTAACTGCATAAAGGCAACTAGACCTGACCAATGAGTAAGCCTGACCGAGCATTCTGGGAAAATTTTTCCGATTATTTAATCAGCCAGGGTTTGCGCATGACCGGCCAAAGAAAAGCAGTATTTGATGCTCTTTTCAGGCAATCTGGACACTTTACCGCGGATCAACTGCTGCAGGATGCCCAGAAAATGGATGATACGGTGTCACGGGCCACGGTCTATCGTTGCCTGCCCCTGTTGGTTGGGAGCGGCACGGTACGGAAAATTGATGTGGGGCAGGATAATAAATTTTACGCCCTTAATGAATCCAGTGCCACCTTTAAGGCCCAGGTGATTTGTTCGGATTGCGACAAAATCTTCGATGTCGATGCTCCTTTCATGGAATGGTATGGACGCACTGTTTCCGAAAAACTTGGGTTGGAAGTGAACGATCAAAGACTGCAGGTAGAAGCCAGTTGCCCAGCCTATGCCGAAAAAGGTATCTGTTCCAAAACCAGTTAATTTTTCTCATGGTCACCACAGCACCCCCTCCTCTACAAGTATTTCGCCGTTCAGCCGATCCGGCCAAACTCTCTGATCAACAGGAAGAAATTCTCCGTCTTAAAAAAGAGAAAAATGCGGTTCTGCTCTGTCACAATTACCAGATCGATCCGATTCAGGAAGTCGCTGATTATGTGGGAGACTCTCTCGGTCTTGCCAGGCAGGCAGCAGAGACCGATGCGGAAATTATTGTATTTTGCGGGGTCCACTTCATGGCGGAAACCGCCAAAATCCTCAACCCATCCAAGACCGTTCTTCTGCCCGATCTCGATGCCGGGTGCTCCCTCTCCGACTCATGCCCGGCGGATCAACTGGCAAAGTACCGGGAGGAAAATCCTGACCTTTATGTGGTTGCCTATGTCAACTGCTCCGCGGCAGTCAAAGGATTGAGCGATGTTATATGTACCAGTGGAAATGCGGTAAATATTGTCAATCAGGTACCTGCGGACCGAGAAATATTATTCGTACCCGACCAGAACCTTGGCCAGTGGGTCATGGGACAGACCGGCCGAAAGATGCGTCTGTGGCCAGGCAGTTGCTATGCCCATGTGCTCTTTACCAAGGAATCGATCGAGAGATGCCGTCTGGAATATCCGAATGCTCCCGTGGTAGCGCATCCGGAATGTATTCAATCCGTCCGCGATATGGCAGACGAAGTGTGCAGCACCGAAAAAATGGTTTCCTACTGCCAAAGCCACAGCTCGGAAACTTTTATCATCCTGACGGAATCGGGAATGATGCACCGGCTGACACGCGAATTACCGGACAAACAATTTGTTGCTGGCCCCACCGGACATTGTGCCTGCAATGACTGCCGCTACATGAAAATGAACACGGTTCCCAAGCTATTGAATTGCCTCAAAGACGGTAGTCCTGAGATCACCCTGTCCGATGAACTGATTGAACGGTCCAAATTGCCAATCGAGCGGATGCTCGAATGGAGTGCTTAATACTCACTTTCTAGCTTAGACAAGCACCTGGATAGAATCAGGCGAATCGACATCGCTTGATTCACCGGAAGCGAGATAACTGCGGAGAGTTTGCAGAAGAGATAAGCCAACCACAGAACCCAGAGATCCTAGTAGCTTTCCATTGATGCGGAGATCCTCCAGTAGTCTCATCCCTGCCTTTATTTCCTCAATTTTTATAGTCTTGGGTTCCATCACTCCACCGGAAAGTACTCTGGTGTTGGCAAGGGCATCAAGTACGCCGGGGGCAAAATCGGATTCTTCCTTGCGAAGTTGCTCAAAAATTTCGCTTTTAGAACAGCCTGCGGTCTCAAGCTGATCGTATTTTTGGGCAACCCTGATAATGGAGGCTAATTTCTTTTCCTCATCGTCATCCCCCCCACTTTCGTACTTACCAGGAATCAGGCGGATAATTTTACGGACCTTCTCAATTCGGGGAATTCCTGCAAGCATATCGCTTACAAATTCAGGCAAGCCATCGACAATTTCATTAAGCGAATCAGCAACTTCCTCACCCGCAAAGATCTTTTCCTGGGCAGAATCGGGTAAGGTAAGATGCCCAAGATAACAAAAATTAACTGCCATTTGCAGCCGCCATTCACTGGGCATTTTCATTTCCCGGGATGTGTCCAATGATAATTCTTTGACCCGCTGGGCACGACCATGGAAAAGAGGCATCGCACCGGCAAGGAGCGTGGACATTGCAGCAATGGTGCCATTGAGAGTTTTTTCCAGGAGCTCTTTCTCCGAACGAATCAAGGCATACTGTTTCAGAGCCTGTTCTAGATTTTTGGAAAGAATTTCAGGCGGACAGGGCTTGCCGAGGAGGCGAAAAATTTCTCCCCGCCTGACCACTTCACAAAGATCATCAAAATTCGCCTGCCCAGTAAGCAAAAGAGTGACCACTTCCTTGTCCTGCTCCCTTACTTTCTCAAGAAAATCGGCACCATTCATCCCCGGCATGGCAAAGTCAGAGACAATGACCTGAAAAGGGTCCTCTTCTTCCAGTAGAGAAAGAGCATCTCTTCCTGAGGAAGCCGTGGAGATATCGTAAGTACGGCCTAGGTTAAGTTTTACTCCTTTGAGGATGGATTCCTCATCATCAACGAATAGAATTTTGGGCTTGGGGTCGGGCATAGTTCAAATCCTAGGTCATGGGAGGAAACTTTGTCAAATTAGCTTTATCAAATACCCTACCCACCGAATCCGATTTATTGAATCCAGCAGAGGTTTCGAAACTCAGGCGGATCCCCTTGCCAATTCCCGCCGATTTTTCTTGGCTTTAGAGAGCTGCCGCGGGGAGCATCCAATTTTTCTAAACTATCAAGCCTCAGCTCCCTGATTTCTTCCCAGGAGGTGAGACCATCTCCCTGAGCGTTCTCCAGTGAACTTACAGGAAAAGTAAAGCGCTGCCAGGTCTTGCCTCCGACCAGGTTAAGCTCCACACCGTGACCATCTATCCAAAGAGCCATGATATTGGGATCTGCACTTCTCACTTCTATGCTTAACCTAGCATCTTGACTTGGAGCCGCCCAATTGGGTTCATGTAGTTTATTGGTTCTTATGCCCCATTTCTGACGGTTATAAGAAAACCAGTCCTTGGACCAATTCCCGGAGAATTTTTCAATCATCAAACCTTGGTGAGGAGCAACAGCAGCCCCAGATTGACTTAGCACTTCAGCCGTAGCCACCTGCATCAAAGAAGATAGGATAAAAGTATCAGTTTCATAGATTCCATAATAGTAACCGGCTCCGGTAATTGGTTTTTCCATGCGGTAATGCACATTGGCAAATACCCACAGTGGCCTCTCGTTGGAGAAAATAGGTAGCTCAGCACTCCATGTATTTGAACCACCAACTTTTTCGGGCTCACAGTATTTCCAGAAGCGGTGTTTGGTATTGGATGAATCATCCTTACTGCCAGGTTTCTGCATAATTCCCTGTTGGCTAAAGTATACTTCCACTTCCACAATTTCCCTCCACTCGTCTGCTTTGACTTCAAGCTTAGGCAACTTTCCTTTTTGCAAACTCAATCGGGCATCAGCAGTATCGGGCAGTTCAGGCCCACCTTTCAGGTGATGATCAAACCAGACCTGAGTGGCCACTTCATATTCCGGCAAATCCTGGTGATTGTGATGCGGAGAACAACTCACCCGCCACTGTTTGGATTTAGTTTCCCGGACTGCTTGCTCCAAATCGTTAATCCGACCATGAAAATCATTGGATGGACTGAGAAAAATAATGGGACAGGTAATACGCTTGAGGCTGGGTGGATCACTGACCGTGGCTAAATGCATCATATCCTCTGAATAGCGGTCACTGATTCCCCCACAGGATGGTGCTGCAGCCTTGACACGCTTATCCGATGCAGCAATAAGAACTGTCAATTTCCCACCCATGGAATGTCCATAAACCCCTAGCCTGGAGCCATCCACTTCGGGTTGTTGCTCCAGAAAAGTAAGTCCGCGGCGACCTGCCATGGTAATTAAAAACCAGGCATTATTACGGGGAGATTTCACCGGATCTAAAGTCCATTCTGCAACAGGAATAGATGGAAAAGCATCCTGTCCATTTCGACTGGGAGCATGATAGGCATCTAGGGCTCCCCAATCCGTGGTGAGTTTATATTTAGGATCATCGGTTTTACCTTCCCAGAATAATTTCACCTCCCTGGGAGTAACCTGATAACCAGGAGCAGAAATTCTTCCTGCCCAGGCAATGGATAAAGTAGCATATCCACGCTTCGCATTGGTCAGAACTGCATTGGAATGAGCATATTGCCCCCCCCCATGAACCTGAAGAAGCCCCGGCAGATTAGTTTGCCCTTTTGGATACCCATAAATGCCTGCCATCGAAGATTTTTTCCCTTTAAAAACCCCGATATGGTAACGGATCACTTTAAGGACTACACCATCCTGCTCCCATTCATTAAGGACTTCCACATCAATCGGTTCAGACACTGGATCAAATTCCTGCCAAAGTGTATTGTAATCCTGCAGAGGATATTGAGGATCAATGGGCTTAAGTGTTTCTGCTCTTAACTTATGCGAACAAAAACAAGAAAAAATCAGAGCAATGAAGAAGCAATTTCGGTGGTAATTCACCCTGCTTTCGTATCAACCCATTATAAAATAGGCAACTCGATGTTCTATCTCTTAGAAAAGCGAAAACTTCACCTTAAAGAGGATGATTCCAGCTTTCCCACAGTTTTCCACGTGTATAACTGAAAGTAGACCCACAGGATAATTATTAATAGAATTTCAATATGAATGAAGTAACCATCTCAGGGAAGATAAAATTCGTTGATGAAGTGCGTGAATTTGGTGCCAATGGATTCAAAAAACACCAAGTTGTCGTTGAAACCGGAGATGGTCGATGGGACAACCCTATTGCAGTAGAATTCACTAAAGATAATATCGAATTAAGCAAAAAACTTAAGGTGGGAGATCAGGTACAAATTCAATCCCGGATTAATGGCCGGGAATGGCAGGGAAAAGACGGAATAACCAAGTGGTTTACTTCGATCAATGGCTACAAAATTTCGGTCGAAAATTCCGATTCTCAAGAGGATCCATCATCATCTTTCGATACCTACGACGAGTATGCTGATGATTTGGAAGAAGATGTGTTTTAAGAATTAACTATTCCGTTTAATTTTTATTCAAATCTTCAACTTTTAAAAATATTTTACATCTTGTTGTATTATTTTTACTACAAGTGCTAATTTTTAATACCAGATTTGGTCTTTTGAGCATTTAAATATTGGCTTTCGTGCCACTGATAGATTTGGCAGAAAGGATAGACCGTACAACCGGTTCATAAATCCAAAATTAATCCCTTTATAAAACTTACTCACATGTGCAGGTAAGTTTGGTATTCTAGCATCAAATCTGCTATGTTATCATAAATGCGCCTTTTGAACTGCCTATGCCCTGCCCTGAGCTTTGCTTTACTTGGGTTTTGTTCGGTGTATGGTTTGGTCAAAGAAGATCAACTCATTGCAAGATGGTCCTTTGATGAAGGAAATGGTTCTATAGCCAACGATTCGCTAAATGGAGGAAGCCCCCTCTATTTGAACTCGGGGATTTGGGGAAGAGAAGAGGCGGGAAATGCATTATCCAAATTCTCCATGGATATAAGTGAAGGGACAAGTTTTGGGGTGGTTGAGGGAAATCGAAAATTTCAGGTTACCTCCTCCTACAGTATAATGCTCTGGTTCAAGACAAATGGTCTACCAGACGACTACGCTCAAATCATAAGTAAGAGGGAATCGACCACTTACTCCTATCTTTTCCAGATCAAACCAGGCGGAACAAGCTTGGAAGCTCTCTACAGGGCAACTGGTTTGGAATCCCTGTATGGTTCGACAGGTGCGGTATATTTTAAACTTAACCAGTGGAATTGCTTTTTATCCACCTATGATGGCACTTACCTCAGATCCTATCTTAACGGAAAAGCAGCTGGTATTCTCGAATTAGCTGATACGCCCCTGAAAGATACTGCAGATATTGGTATCGGTGGTTCTGAAGACGGCAGTAATTTATTTAAGGGCTGGATTGATGAACTCCGCTTCTATTCAGTTCCCATTAGTTCTGCGGATGCAAAAATTGCTTACGGCGAGGGCTACGGGGACTTAGGTGCAGTTCCCATTCTTGATGCACCTTTGGTAAATCCCGAAGGCAACTCCAGTGTTTTGGTCTCCTTCCAGTTGGCGGACGGAGAGCTATCTGGGGTCACTGGATTTGACGCCAATGATATCGAAATTTTCGGTGGTCAGCTTACTGACTTTAACGAGGTCAATTCTACTCATTTTCAGTTCAATGTAATAGCGGACAAAAAACCGCAGCGTATCAAAATCACCATACCTGCAGGCTCGGCGAAAGATGAAGGGAATTTCTCCATCGCCTCCGGGTTTGCCCGCATCCAGCACCTCGAACCAGTCACTGCAGCAGAGAATCTTGTGGGTTGGTGGACCTTTGACGAGCCATCCAGTCAGATATGGGAGGAAAACAGTACACCCACATCCACTGGTGATTCTTGGACTCCTTTAAGCCTGTCGCCAACGGTTTGGTTGGATGCATCCGACCTCTCCTCTTTGGATAAAGGTCAATCCCAGGGAGCCCTTGGCGTACCTAGTGATGGCAACTCCATTCAATTCTGGGCAGATAAAAGCGGCAATAATCATCACGCCGTAAAAAAGGCGGGAAATCCCACCTATGGAGCCAACGGCTTAAACTCAAAGCCAACGGTTTCCCTAAATTCTGCTTCACTTGTTTTGGACAACTCCAGAGATCCCTTTGATAACTGGGAAGAACTTCATGTTTTTGCGGTTCTTTACCAAACGGCTCATAATCAATTTTCCAGTATTTTCGGTAAAACAAATCATACCGGATGGTCGGACAGTAATAGTCACAACTTTTCCTGGTTCCTCAATATGCACCGGGCAGACAAAAATGGACACAAAATTTGGGGTCCAGCACTTAACTCATCCACTGGCGGAAACCGTTATATGCAGACAAGCAATGATTCGATTTGGACTCACGATGGATTTGGTGGAGGACCCAGCGTTATATCCATAAGTTACAATTCTTCTGAGGAAGAAAATAACTTTAAGTTTCTCATCAACGGAAAGACCATTAGCCAGTCTAGCTTGAGCGGTAGCATCAAAGCTACTCCTGACATTGATTTTGTAATTGGGGGTAGATCAGATGGTAGCGGGAACTGGAAAGGCAATATCTCAGAATTTATTCTTTTCGATGAAGTTTTGGAAGATTCCACCGTTGATTTGTACCTGCAGGCCAAGTGGATAGCATCTGCTGCCCCCCTTTATGACAGTGAAAACTCGACCACCATCTTTGAAGATCAATCTGGTGGTGACCGCCCCCTATTCTTTTATGGAAGCGAACAAAATAACCAAAGCTTATTTGGAGCATCGCTGGGGATGGATGGAGCCACAAACTTTGGTAAGATCGAGCTCTTGGATCGTAACTTCAGCGAAATATCTTCCGCTGATGTTACCTTGCCTGACCTATTGCATGCATGGTGGCCCTTTGATGGAAATGGAAATGATTATTCGGGCAACGAGAGACATGGTGAATTCTTCGGGGATGCAATGCTTGGTACAGGCCGCTTTGGAGAAGCCCTTGATTTAACTGCAGGCGGATTTTTTCTTGTTCCCGAAGAGAAAAACCCGGGCGTTTACGAAAATACGCCTCGTACTTTGTCTGTATGGATCAAAACCCGATCGGATTCTGGCGAGCTTCTAAAATGGGGAATTCCTGAGAACGGCAAACAAATCTCCTGGGGGATAGAAAGCTACAATGGGATGGGCGGCTTTATGAAGCTTGGAATTTACGGCACCAATCAAATGGGGATGCATTATCAGGCAAATGATGGGAAATGGCGTCACCTTGCAGTTTCACTCAGTCCTGTCGGAGAAAGTTCAGTTTCAGTGGAAATGTTCATGGACGGAAATCAAGAATCTAAATTTCTTTCCACGATCAATACCGACGAAATTGAGCTTAATACACAGCCGTCTGACTTGGTGGCGGGAAGTAATGGATACCTAGGGTGGTTGGATGATCTCAGGATATATTCAACCAAGTTAAACGAAGGTGAAATAAAAATGATCCTGGAAGAGAAAAAACAGGATGACTTATCCATTACCAACCAGAGTTATTCCCTCTCTGCGTGGATCAAACCAAATAACTTACCTCGAAGTAATCAATTCAACTTTGCCCTTGGGCGTTTCTTCTGGAGAGACTGGGCTGGAGATGTACGTATCGACACCTGGCCTCACGATATGCGTAAAACGGGTATTCCTAAATTTGATCCAGGAAGCGACCGGCTTGGAGATTTTTTTGAGGAACCTGTCCAAGTTTATTCAATCGCCGTAGACAATGACCCCAACACAGATTTCGGGTGGAACTTGGACTACATTGGTTACGACTCGACCTCCATTTCTGATAACAATGGTTTCTTCAGCGACTCAAACCTGTCGGATGGGCCCTGGCTTTTGGAAAATGAAAATGGTGGAACTGCTTACAGTTCGAACTTTCTTTCCAGTTTGACGGAATCTCCAGAATCTATCGCTTCCTCTTTCGGCACTACTTTTTATGACTACGGAACGCAGCCAAGGGGCTACACCATTGCTCATGGTTCGCTCACTTTTGAGCCTGATGGATTTAGCCCTGGTCTTTTCTACCTCCGTGCGGGTGGAGGTGGACGAAATGTTTTCTGGCTCGATACAAATCAAAATTTTTCTTTTGACCTACCGGAAGAAAGAATCATCCGGGCAGATGGTTCCACCCTCCATGAGAAGATTTTATTTTTAGGCCATCAAATCCCGATTATTACTACCGCTGGAATTGAGACAGATCGGGGCCTTGCGATCACCGGAAAAAACTCCATTAGTTCATGGGAACAAAACGGAAAAGAACCTATCTCCTCTCATTACGAGTATGGACTTAAGCAAGGTCAATGGTCCCATGTGGTCACGGTCGTCGATCGAAATAAAGATCAACTTTCCACATTTCTTAATGGCCGGATGGTAGATACATCGTCTTTAGCCAACAACGAATTACCTCAATTAAGAATGAGCGATTGGTTTGTGGGCGGGCCAGGGGCTCATAACAGCCAGCAATTTTTTGCCGGCCAAATGGATGATCTTAGAATTTATGACAAGGCTTTATCACCGGAAGACATAAGCCGGATTTACAATGGTGGCGAGGGAGATGTTGGAATCGTCGGCTTGATCAGTGCTCCCGTAGTCAGCAAAGAAGATACAGTTACATTCAGATTATCCTTTGAGAAGTTTGGGGAAAACATCAATATTGTTGGTCTAACGGAACAGGACTTGAATACAAGCTTGAGCAATGGTGAGATTGTTCCCGGAAGCCTAGTAAACCTGGGGCTGGGACTTTTTGAGTTTAATGCCACCTTCAGCACTTATCAGCAGATGAGTTTTGATCTACCAGCAGGTTCAGGAGACTATGAAGGAGAAGATACATTGAGAGTCAGGCATGAGGTTTCCCGGGTTCCTCAAGTACCCCACCTCGAATCTATGGTACATTGGTGGTGGCTGGATGAAGGCTTGGGAAGTTCCGTGTCCGATAGTATTGGCGAGAGTCACGGTAGCATAGTTGGCGGAACTTCGTGGACTGCTGATTCTATTCTTGGTACTGCAGCCAGTTTCCGCAACATTGGAGATTATATCCAGCTAGGTTCGGTTGATCAAAACCTGAGTAACGAAAAATTCAGTGTTTCCTTGTGGTTTAAGCGAAATGCGAATAGCAGCTACCGCTCTCCTCAACTTATTGGCAATATTATGCTTTCTCTGAGCGGAACAGATGGTACTTCCATTCAAATTGGGTCAGGAACTTCCAACCTCGAAGTGTACATGAATACTCTAATTTCAGCAGGCAATGTCCAGTTGGGCAGAGGAATTGAAGATAATACCTGGAATCATATGCTTTTAACCTATGACTCTGAGGCTCAGGACGGATACGAGCTAAAGTTCTATTTGAACGGTGAGCTGCAAGGCGAGAGTGGAGACTTTGGAAGTAGTCTGGTGCTACCGGACGATTATGTTTGGCGTTTGGGCATTGGTTCCCCCGGCTATCCCGATGGTGGGAGATTTATCGGTGAATTGGATGATATTCGTGTGTATTCGAAAGCACTTGGACTGGAAATGGCAACCCAACTCTATAACCATGGCCTTAGCGATCATGGTTTGACGGTTGAACCGTTCGATTTTGATCCAGTTCAGGACCCTGAACTTCAGGAAGAAGTATCGGTTGAGGTGAAATTCAAAAGATATGGGGGGGTTGTATCCCTCAATGAAATGCTGATCGAAGATCTAAATTTTTCCTTACCGAAGCCTGACGAAGTTGACGGGGTTACTCTTTGGCTAGATGCCGCCGATCATTCGACTATTTCCATAGGTACAGATAATGAGGTGGATACTTGGGTAAACAAAATTGACCCAACAGTTATGATGCACGGAGCAGCAGACAAACCTCACAGTAATGGTTCAATTAATGGGATCAATGCCCTTGAATTTGACGGAGTTAAAGATTCTGGCCCATGGGAAGGAATGTTTGCACGCAAAAACGATAGCATTTCATGGAGCCCTGCCACAATCGATGGAGTTGTGGGTGCAACTTATGATGACCTAGTTCTATTTTTGGTAATGCGAATTAATGGAAACGGACAAAACACAAACGGCTTGGGCCTAGGTTGGGGTGGTCATTTTTATGGCTGGGGCAGTCAGCGAGTTTTTTGGGACATGCCTCACAATCCATATCGTCTCTCCGCTGATTTCCCAGGAACGAATTTAATTATTTTCGAATACTGCAAAACCAACAACTACAGGACTCTTTGGAGAAATGGTTTATCCACAGGTACTGCGACAAGCTCAAATGTTGGTGGGCTCTACAGCCCAACGACTGGCGAATTTAAGTTCCCAAGCTATTCAACATGGGATTCCCGCCGCTACTACGACTTGACCCTTGGGGAACTCATTGTACTAAGAGGAACCATCGACGAGGATACCCGGCAACAAATGGAAGGATACTTGGCACAAAAATGGAGCCTGACTGAACTGATGCCAATCTCTCATCCTTACTTATCGCCCTACCCTAATTTCCGTCTCTTTGACAAGAACAGTAACGAAGTAACCAATTTTAACTTCTCTAAATCTGAGGATAACCAGAGCCTGCAAATCAATTTTACTCCCACAGAATCCCCAGACCGGTTCACTTTTCAGCTTGGCGGGAGCTTTGGGGAAAGCCTGGATGGTGCGGTAAGCCAACCGGAAACTTTTAGCCTTGCTTATGGAAGACCCCTAACCCGGTTGGATCATCTGCGGGCATGGTGGGATTTTGATGACGAAAATGAAGATTTGGTATCGGAGTATTTTGGCCGTTTCCCCGGTACTTTTGTCGATAATAATATTTCAGGAACCATCTTCGAAGTTACCTACGCTCCTGGTTTATCCGGATCAGCTCTAAGTTTCCCCGGCAATGCATGGGTCAGGACATCTGCCTCCGCCAGCAGTTTAGGAATTTCCTCCAACCGTCCCCGCACAATTTCTTTATGGATACAAGCCGAGCAGGATGAAATGAACGATGCTGTAATCTACGGCCTGGGTAATTTAAGTGGAAACTCGGGTGGTAATAACACCGGCTGGGGATTGCGGAATATTTGGTACAACCGAATAGGTTCATTCTACAACAATCAAAGCAACAGGGATGAGTTTAATTCGCAAACCGGTGATTTTGGCGGAAACTGGAAACACTTGGCTCATGCTTATGATGGGCAATATGTCAAAGTCTATGTGGACGGAAAAGAAGTACTCAATAAATCTAGACCAGATCTTGATACCATGAGCCGAATCCCTCTCAGTTTTGGTTATTTTGATCAAAACCGATCTGGCTGGTACGCCACAAATTTCATTGGATTGATGGATGATTTCCGTGTTTACGATATCGCATTAAGCCAAACGGAAATTAATCAACTCTACGGGAATGGTTCGGGAGATGTGGCTATTGTTCCGGTAATCTCAACAGATCCAGTAATAGAAGGAACTCTTGGTCAGGGTACCCTATCATTTACCCGGGGTGGGAAACCATTCCCTGCAAGTGAAATTAATTCTTCTCATTTTACTGTAAACAATGGTTCCATCATCCCAGAATCCATCCAAAGTGATGATAACTACACCTGGTCTTTTTCCTATGAGTTAGTGGAAGAAAACAGAGGCTCAGCGATTATTTTTCATCCTAATATATTTACCGATGGTTACGGCCAACCAAATGTAAGCAGTTCATCCACTTCCAAAAAACTTTTCAGGGCAACGACCCGATCAGACCTTCTGAATGCATGGTGGTCATTCAACCGGGACTCGCTCCGAACCAATCAGGTTAGAAGTGATAATGCTGATGCCACCCTGGCGACGATTTATGACGCTTGGGTAACTCCAAATGGAAAATTTGGCCAGGGCTTAGCTTTTGACAAAACCACCGACGATGGACGCATGAAAATCGAGGATAATGGACTCACGCTTAATGATTCCGGATGGACGCTGACGGCGTGGTGTAAAAATTTTGTTCCTCCAACCTTAAACTCGAGATCCACACTATTCCGCGGGCAGGACAAGCAAAATGATGTCGAATTTGATCATTACTTATCCGTTCGTGGATCTGATCAATTACTGGGATTTATCGATGGTGATCAAATGGATGATGCCACCAGGTTTGTCAGCTCGGGTTATTCGCTGAAACCTTTTTTAATCCATGACTGGAACCATGTCGCAGTTTTGGGCGAAGGTAGCCGGACCAAATACTTTTTGAATGGAGTATTTGTTGGTCAAATCAGTATCCGGGAGCAAAGCGATCTTTATTACATTGGGAATTCAAGTGGAGATGAATTATTTGCCGAATTCCTCGATGATGTTCGCGTGTACGGCGCCCCACTATCGCATGCCGAAATAGGATCCATTTACGGGGGGGGATATGGAGATATGTTTACCTCCTTACGAATCGAAGAGAACTCAACTTCCGGTGACAACCCGAAGATTTTCGACCTCTTTTTTGGTCAGGATGCTGAACCCGTCCAAGTAGATGGACTTGGGGCTTCATGGATTCCTCTTCCCCACGGAACTATTGGCGATCTCAATGCGACAGAGGACAATTCCTCCTATCGCATATCGGTCGCCATGGATGAAGATGTTACCCTCCACAGCTTGAGCATTCCGGAGTTTCCAGTGCGCTTCGAAAGCCTAAGCTTGTGGCTCGATTCCAGCGATCCACAAGGAGGGTCTTTCTCTTTTAAATCGGAAAATGAGTTAATGCTGTGGTTGGATGCTTCTGACGCCAGCACCATAACCAAAGTGGAAGGCACGGATGAGATGGAAAGTTGGTCAAATAAAGTCAACCCAGCCGTGGAGATGAAAAGCTGGAATCACAAACCAACATTCATCAACAGTCACTTAAGTGGTAGAACCGGCCTGAAAATCTATTCTGAAAACGGACAGCGTCAGGGTTTCACTGCTTACCAAAATGGTGGCCGATGGAATCCAGCCGGAGAAAATGGTGCTGCCAGTGGTGCTGTAAGTGATGTTACTATCATGCTGCTCTGGCGGGTGGATGAATTCACCCGTACCACATTTCCTTTTAATATGGATTGGGGAGACCATTTCCCATGGGACAACGGAAGTATTTATTGGAGATTTTCGGACAACCGTAAAAGTGTCTGGGTTGGACAGAGTGGAATTCCAATCCTTACCACCTTGGAATTTTCGGTCTCCAAGGGTGAACAGAATGTTTTTCGCAATGGAAAAAATGTTCTCACTGGCCCCCGTAATGAGGTGAGGTACATAGGTGGCTCCTTCTTCTTCCCAGGCAATGGTGGTGACTCATCCTACAATCCAAGATTTACCCTCGGTGAAATGATTGTGGTTCGAGGGGTAATCTCTGACGAAGAAAGATCCATCTACGAGGGATACCTTGCTCATAAGTGGGGCATTGGAAATAATCTCGACGCCAGCCATGCATACAGGGCTGCCCGCCCCATCTCGTTTGAAGGAGAACACTGGATCCCGGGCACCTCTTTTGCCAAGCTTTTTTGGACAGATAAGAGTAACCAAAGAAATCACGCGACAACCAAAGGCTCTCCTACTTGGGGCACAAATTCCCAGAATAGTCTACCCTTAATGACCTACAGTGGTGCCCAAGGGGAATATCATGACTGGGAAAAGATTAGCGACATAAGAACCGTTTTCTGGGTAGTCAAAAAAAATGGTACTGACTCCAATCGTTTCCTGCTTGGAGATTGGACCGGGTCTGGAAGCGGTGGAGATTACAATTTTCATGCATCAGGAAATAACTATCTGCACAGTGGTCACGCAAGTACGGCCTATGCGGGAACCCTAAGAGAAAATGGTAGCGTAATTACAAATCCTCAAGGAACCCCTCTGCCACAAAGCTTAAGTGTTGTATCTCTGAGATCTTATTCGGATCTAAAGGCTTCCAATTTTACCAATGACCGCAATATCGGTGGTCGAACCTGGAAGGGAGATCTAGGGGAATTGCTTATTTTCAATGAAGCTTTGGAGGATAGCGAGATTGAGTCAATCGAAGGTTATTTGGCTCACAAGTGGGGATTGGAGAATTCTTTAATTGCCGGTCACGCATACAAGTCCACTCCCCCCGCCAAAGAGTTTGGTGATCCTTTTACTTTTGGCACCGGAAAACAAATTGAGGCATTATCTTTTGAGTTTAAAAATTATCTACCTGCTTATCGCGAGGAAGACTTGATCAGTCGATGGGATTTTGAAGATACGGTTACTGAAGCAAGCGGCAATACTCGGGTAGTTGACCTTGGTGCAGGCCGAAACGACGGTTTCCTTATGGGAAATGCTTATTTGTCTGCAGGCAGGTTTGGAAAGGCTATCACCCTCGATGGATTTGGGGACTACCTCTACTTGCCTCGTGTAAGGGGTGCTCACTCAGCAGAAAACCTTACCTTTAGTGCCTGGATCAAACTTGCTCAAACCGGCTCCTCCTTGGATTCCGAGGATGCCACTATTTTTTCCGCCGCAGGAAGTTCGACTAATCACTCCAGGCTATGGTACGATGTAAACACAGCTGGTGTTGGTAACCGAACCTACTCTTTTATTTTAGGTTCCCCTGTCGCTTTATACAATCGCACGAGCGGAACCGATGGCATTGGCATAGCCAACCAGTGGCAGTTGCTTGTGGCAGTAATGGATAAAGAAAACCGCAAGCTCTACCTAAATGGCGAGCTTGTTTCCCAATCAACCTCTCCCACATCGCTGATTACTCTGGAAGGAAACGATGGGAGAATTGGCTCTTGGAATGAGGATAATGGTGCCGATTTTGAGGGCCAAATTGATGAAATGAGAATTTATGGCACTTCTTTTTCCCAAGCGGATGTAAACGCCCTATGGAATCTGGGATCAGGTGATCTGGGTATTGTTCCTGTTGTTGATATGAGTACAGATCATTCCGGCACAGAAATTAATGGGACCATTCGTTTTTACCAGGTCGGAAACCAAGTAAATGTTACTGGTTTTGTTGCATCGGATATCAGCATTGAGGGAGCGAGCTTAGGAAATTTTTCGGAAGATGGATCTGGTGGCTTCGAAATTACCATTCTTCCTGACCGTCCGGGGATTCCAATTTCCCTTTCCATTTCCGATCAGGCTGCAACCGGGACCGATGGCACCACTTTGACCGGGGCAATCTCGACCAGGTTTCATCAATCTCCTCCGGTAACTGCTCAGGATAATCTCGTATTGTGGTACAATTTTGAAGGCAACGATTCCAAAACGGTTTACGATCTATCCCCCAGACAAATCGATGCCAGTTTAAAACTAGGCGAACGAGTGCCTGGGAAATTCTCGCAAGTCCTAAAGCTAACTCCTGGAGCATCGGTTGTGATCTCAGGAAATGATTTTTCCTTCAATCAATCCTTCACATTTTCATTATGGGCGAAAATCCTGGATGATGCAGAAGGTACCATTCTAAGCAATGGTCAGGTTCGCTTGGAATATCGAGACGACCTTAAGCTATACGGTTTGATTTACACCGAAAATGGATGGGATGAGGTAAGCTCTTTTGCAGAGCAGGGAAAATGGACTCATTACGCATTATCCCTGACCAACTCACAGTTGATAATGTTTATTAATGGGGATCAGGTAAGCTCAAAGAACCTCACAACCGCAATGACATGGGAAGACCTCGATGATCGCGATTTATACATGGGGTCACCTGAGGCAATCACCTGGTCCATGGGAGGAAATCTTCTGCTGGATGAAGTACGGATTTATGACCTTGCACTTAGCAACTCTGAAATTTCTTCTCTTTACGGTTCTGGATCCGGAGATCTGGGAATTCGCCCCCAATTTTATGGAGACTCTCCTTTTTCCTTATCCCCGGCATCCCAATCCATAAGTTTTTGGCAAGATGAAAACAACCTCACAGTTTCAGGATTGGAGTTATCCGAAATCAATGCCTCTGGTGCCAGTGTCTTGAATTTTGACTCCTCAGCTTTTTCTTATGAACTCAATGCCAGTGAAAAACCCTCCACCATCCGTGTGTCAATTGATCACGGGGCGATAAGTTATGACGGCAACCTGAGCCAAGCCGGAGCTTTCGAGTTTCAGCATCGTACGATTACCTCCGTCGAAGATGGCTTGGTTGCATGGTATACTTTTGATGGAACAGATGGATCTGTCATTTTTGATGACTCGGGCAACCTCCGCCATGGTATTTACCGTTCATCTGATGCAACCACGGATGACAACTCGAAGATTACCACATCAGAAGCCAGTTCCACCAGTTACCCGAAATCCAATGCTTTTGATAACCAATTAGAAAGCTCCAACGACAAGTGGCTGGCAAAGTGGAACGGACAGCCTCTGTACATTCAATATGATTTGGGCACGGCAACCGCAATCGGAAGTTATGCCATCTATTCCCAAAATGCGGATGAGGATTTAAAATCTCCCAAGGCTTGGATCTTTGCTGGTTCAAATGACAATTCAACCTGGCAGGAACTTGACTCGACTGACAATCAAACCAATTGGGCGGAATGGGAAAAACGAACTTACCCATTATCCCAGACTGCCAATTACCGTTACTATCGGATAACTTTCACCGAAACTACTGGCAGCAGTGTTCCTGACCAGCTTGATGGGTTGTTATTATGGTTAGATGCAAACGACTCCTCCACCATTACTGAGGAATCAAACCTGGTAAGCCAGTGGTTCGATAAGAGCGGTAACAACCACCACGCATTCTCCCCCAATGGTGCTCAGACAACAACCAACTCTGACACCATAAACGATAAGAATGTAATCACGCTCGGTTCAAACTCGAGAATGAGTAATGCTACTCCATCTTTTGCCAACTGGCAGGATCTATTCATTGTAGCAAGATGGGACGGTGGAGCGACATTCAATAGTTATGATGGGTTGTTCACAGGAACTTCAAATTCAGATGAAGAAATCGGAATTATCGGCAATTCTGGAACCTCCAGCCTTTACACCACAAATTGGTTCGACAATTTCTATTTAAACGGTTCAAGCTCGGGAATATCGGAGGTTTTGGCAACCATGTCTTCACCATTCTTAGTTTCCGCATCCTCTAACTCAAAAATATCAATAACTGGTTACAACATTGGTATCGACCGGGCTTTTTACACGAGTGGTCGGGACTGGAATGGAGTTATTGCTGAAGTGGTTTCTTTCGACAATCAGCTCCCCACTTCTAAACGGCAAAAAGTCGAAGCATACCTTGCCCACAAATGGGGACTGAGTGACTCTCTTCCAAGCACACATCCACTAACCTATTTGTCCGTTGGTGAAATTGAACTTTTTCCTCCCGCTCAAATTAATAGCGCCAATTACGGGGATGCCATCGAATTGAATGGTGACAGAATAGATCTGCCATTTCAAATAGATCAGTCAGCACGATCTTCCGGTTTTACCATCGCGATTTGGACTACCCCAAATTCCGTGGATGGAATAGTCAATAACCCAGCCATTCTCTTGAGCACGAAGGATGAAGGTTATGACTGGTCTTTAGGCTTTAAGTCCGGCAACCCTTTCGTGCGAACTGGGAAACTGGAGACCACTACCCCACAATTGGCTTACGCGGGACAGAAGGTTCACCTTGTGGGAGTTTTTGATCCTGCAACCAGTCAAAGCAAAATTTATCTCAATGGTACGCCTGCGTTACTGAAATCCCTTGGCTTATCGCAAAGTTCTTCCCGGTTAGTATTGGGGGCAGACATTGACGGAACAAATCCATTTAATGGGAAAATCGATGATGTACGAATTTGGAACAGGCCTCTTAATGAAACTGAGATAGGGTTATTATACGGGAATGGGTTGGGGGACTGGGGACCACAAGGTTCTTTTGCAGTCAACTCTCCTACCTACGATAATCAAATTAATGCCACCCTAACTTTTAACCAGCCAATACATGACTTTGATGCATCAACCGATCTTAGCTTAAGTGGAGTAAGCTGGAGTTCCACTGAAACGGAAGATAACCAGACCTTCCACTTATCTTTCTCACCCACTTCCTACTCTAGCGGAACTTTATCTATCACTTTGAATGAAAATGTCGTTACTGATTCCCTGGGATCAACCAACTCTATCATTACAAAGTCGATCGATTACCGTCCTCACCGAGTTGCAGAATCCGACCTCTTGGTTTGGTGGAAATTAGACGGTAATGCCGATGATTTCTCTGGAAATACAAACGATGGAACAACCAGCACCCCTGACTGGAACAGTAGTGGAAAATTTGCTTCCTCCCTTTCCTTTGATTTATCCAATGGAAGGTCCGTAACTCATGCAGGTCTATCTGCTGACTATCCATCAGTCACTCTTTCTGCCTGGGTCTACCCCCGTCATGAAAACTTTCATATCTTCCAGATTGAATCGGAGGGGCTTTCTTGGACATTGGAAAGAAATCGTCCGCTCTTCTCTTTTACAGGAATTTCTCAATCTTACTTGTTGGGGGAAAATGAAGATGAAATTCATGCACGCGGTTACTTACCTCTTCATCAGTGGACCCATCTTGCCTTAAGCTACGATTTGAATTCCAGAACCGTCCAGCTTTTCCTAAACGGTGAACCTGATATCGCATCCAGCTTTTCCTCCTCTTCAGTTTTCCCTCTTTCCTCTCCCTTTAGGCTGGGCAAGGCAGATAACCTTGATTTCTCCATCGGCGAGATCGATGATTTTCGCATCTATCACCGTGTTTTATCCAATGATGAAATAAAACAGATTTATGGTCTTGGGGAGGGAGATTTTCACAATCGTACCATTGAGCTAAGCTCTTCTGGACAGTTTGAACTACCCATTACTGTTACCGCCCGTTTTCTTCTAGATGGATCCCCGGTTGAGCTCGATGGCTCTTTTTCTGAAGACAATACTTCGATCACCTCGGGAAATGCTTCTGTAAGTTCTATCGAAAAACTTTCTGGTGGAGTTTATTCTTTGGCGATCACACCTGATGACAATTCATCAAGTGCTGAGATAACTCTATCCGTGCTTGGATCATCTGTTTCCACTGCCTACTTCCTCGAGAATTTCGTTGATACCCCCATCAACCTCGCCTACGAACCGCATACACCCGTTTTTATTTCCGCTAATCAGTCCAGGTGGATACGGGGTATTTATTCTGAATTTCTCATTAAAACAGAAAATTCACTTAGCTTAAATATTAGCGATTCACCCGAGTGGCTGGACTTTAATGAGTCCACAGGAATCATCAGTGGTATTCCGAACGATGGAAACTCTACTGCAATCACCATCACTGCATCCAACCCCGCATTCAGTACTCAGCAAATTCATGAGGTTTTGCTTTTAGACCCAACCCAATATGCCGCAAAGTTAGAACTTTCTCCCACCGGAGTATTATCAGCAGAGACTCCCTTCGATATTGCTGGTCTCGCGCTCCGATTGGACGCATCAAAGATTACTGAAGAGAATGCCACTGTTCTTACATCCTGGTTGGATTCTTCAGGTAAGGGCAGGCATTTGGATCAGCATCGTGGTGATCCATCTGTAACTGTAAGCGAAGAACTGGATCAACAAAAAGTGGTTTCTTTCAATGGCTACTCTCAATTGTACTCCAGCACTGATTTTCAATCTATTTTAAATGACTATACCTTCCTCGCCCTGATCAGACATACTGGAGTCAAGAACCAGGCAGTATTGGCATCAGTGGGCACAAATTGGGTTTTTGGCTTGGGCGAAAATAAATCCGCCTACTGGAAAATGGGCTCTGATATCCTTTCCAATAGTCCTTCCAGCGATCAGGACTGGCACCTACTCACTGGATTGCTTGATGGTGATGGCAATGTTGAGT
>Ga0181597_10001320_pt1 | contig 27980 bp, 19 predicted proteins | sample 041ome_5_FD_148647 | JGI IMG/M metagenome (GOLD analysis project Ga0181597, IMG submission 148647) | Coastal salt marsh microbial communities from the Groves Creek Marsh, Skidaway Island, Georgia - 041403US metaG (spades assembly) | ecosystem: Environmental > Aquatic > Marine > Intertidal zone...
TATTTCCTTTTTTTTTTTCCATTTTGTCAGATAAGAGAGAAGAGAGGCGAGAGTGCCGGCTGGGAGCGGAAAGAAGAGGTGTCTCTTACCAACGCGCAGCATCGTAAATAAACTCTCCGACGACGACGCGAATAACAACAATGATAGGCAGAAGACTCCCGTCTTTCGTGGAGAGAGCCGGGAGCAACTGGTCCCCGAACGAGGAAGAAGAGAGAGGAGAAACGACGTCGTCGTGGTCATGTACTTCTTCAATGGATATGCGTCGTCGATCGGAAGAAGAAGAAGCGCGAGAAGAAAAGAAGAAGACGGGAGGAAGCGAAGAAGCCTCATTACGCGTCGAAAAAAACAACGATGGAAGAAGCGAGAAAAAACCAGCGCTCGAGAAGAAACCATCAAACAAAATGCTAGAATCGCTGACGGAAGAGTTGATCGCGTCGCTCCGGCCTTCGAAACAATCGGAGAAGAGAAGACGGATGGTGTTTAAGAAGATGGAATCGCTCGTGCGCGAGTGCTTCGAGACGACGACGACATCTTCGACTTCGTCTTCGAAGATGAAGGTGAAACCGCCAATCGTTGTTTCTTCGTTTGGTTCGGTGCCGTTTGGAACGTATTTACCGGACGGGGACATCGACATGTGCATATTAGGCGATCACGAGGTTTTGGATTCGCAGACGTGGCCGGAACGGCTGAGCGCGTTCATAGCGAAGAAAGAACGGGAGGAGAAGAAGAAGAAAGAGACTAAGAAGAAGAAGAATGAAACAACAACAACAACAACAACAACAACAACAACAACAACAACAACAACAACAACAACGAAAGAAAACGAAAACGAGATAGAGAAGGATAACGATGTTGAACGACGAGACGAAGAATATCCTGATTTGGAGGTGAAAGACGTCGTGGTCATCCACGCGGACGTGCGCTTGTTGAAGTGCGTCGTCGACGGCATCGTGGTCGACGTGAGCGCCAACCAATTCGGCGGCTTGGCCACGTTGGCGTTCTTAAACGAGGTGAACGCGAAAATCGGGAAGAAAGATTTGTTCAAACGATCGGTGATTTTAGTCAAAGCGTGGGCGTTTTACGAGTCTCGGATATTGGGCGCGCCGTACGCGTTGTTGTCCACGTACGCCTTGAAGACTTTGATCATTTGCGCTTTGAGGAGATTTCAAACGAGAGAAATCGAGACGCCGCTCGACGTCTTGAGAGTGTTTTTCGAGTACGTGTCGAACTTCCCGTGGGAAACGCACGCGGTGACCATCTTTGGCGACGTTCCCGTTGAGAAGTTGGACAAGATGTCCTTGAAAGAGTTTTGCGAAAAAGAAAAAGGAGAATCGGAAGCCCCGGATCCGCGGCTGAGCTCGAGCTCATTGAACGACAACTTTATGGACACGATTTTGAAGCTGTACGGACCAGACTCGCGACCGGATGCAAACGTTCTGTTGAACATAGGAAACGTCAAGAAAGTACCGTTTCGGAGACGCGCGATTGGTGCGAAGCACTTGCACATCTTAGATCCGCTCTCGGAGACGAACAATTTGGGTCGATCGGTTTCGCTGGGCAACTTCGCGAGAGTTCGAGCAGCGTTCCGATTAGGCGCAGAGCGATTGAAACGGTTGGAAATGGAAGCAGAACCTGAAAATATACGCAGAGGGTTCGAACATTTCTTCAAAGTTGCCCTGGCAAACCGAGGCGGGAAGCTCGCCAGCTGCGTGGGAGACGACGAAGAGGACGACAAAAACGACGAGAAGTTCAAAAACGTCAGACTGCCCGTTACGCCGCAGACAACGAACAAAACTTTGCACAATAGAAAACCATCGCTCGGTTCGTCTTCGCCGTTTCACTCGCACTCCGTCGCGGACGATTTGGTGGCGTTGAAGTCGCCGTGTAATAAACTCAACGAGTCGCCAATTAGTAAAGATAAGATTTCAAAAGAAGAAGACGACGAGGAAAAGATTCGGTTAATGCTCGACGAGGAAGAGAAAGACGCGCACGGAGAAAGAGGTTTGTTCTGGGGACGATGGGATGGACCATCTAAGCCGAGCACTCTTCCGAGAGCGTTATCATCGGCTGAGGCCAGAGCGGAAATAGCAACCGCGCACGATAGAACGGCAAAGATGTCGTCGAGTGACGGTTCGATATCGCCGCCAGATTCGGAAGCGTCCTCGCCGGCTGTTTCTCCGCCGCGATCGGAAACGGGCGATTCTACGACAGATTCTGCGGAATATTCTGGAGACGATGCAAAGTCTGTGATGTCGCTTGGATCGGATAGTAACACGACGTCTTCAAACGGAAGCATGCCGCCGAATTCGCCGTTATCACCTTTAGATAAGTACATGTCCTCGGCGGCGTTCAAGACAGCTTCCATACCGCCACCTATTGAAGAGTCGAAAGATATCATCACGGGTTGTTTGGAAACTATTCACACGCACTTGAACTTTGGCATTGAAATGCAACGATTGGCAATTGAACGACAAAACGCGACGTTGAACAACGCGGTGATGATGCACAAACGTCATAGCGGAAACGTCGTCGCGCCACCGCCGCCGCCGCTGCCACCGTTGCCGTCCTCGCCACCGCGAAGTAGCACTCCGACTTTCGTGCCATCGGTGCCTTCCATGCCTTCCATGCCACCACCGCCGTTACCACCGCCGTTGCCTCCGCAGCTCGTACCGCACCCAGTCGCCGCGGTATCGGCACCGTCCGCTGTTGCTCCGAGGTCAGTCCTTCACATCCCCGCGCCACAAGCGACGAGAACAAAAACGCCCTCGATGAACGTCCGACCTAAGCCGAATCCGATACCGCAGATAAATTCGACGAAAACAAAGATTGTTCCAGCGGCTCGAGTACCGTCGATGAACTGGAAAATCGCGTGCGGCAACTCGAATTCTTCGTCTGATGCAAACACGCCCGCGAGGAATACGACGACAACGACGACGAACGTGGAACCGGCCGGCAGTAACGTGGTGGCGGCGAAAGCAGTTTCGGCGAAGCTTTTGGAGCACCAATCGTCAAAGGTTTCCGAACAAGACGAGCCTTCGAGATCGTCATCGGAGACTACCGCCGTCATTGACGGAGGAAACGCGTCATCATCCATGGTGGAAACCGTGGCGTGGGTCCACGTCGCACGCGGAGGTGCTGCTCGTCAAACGCAATCGAGCAACGATAACGAAGACGCGCTGCAGAAACCGTCTACTCCAACGTCCGAGGAGAAGAAATCAAAGAAGACTGGTAAATCGTGGGGAACGAAGAAGACGAAGAAAGCGAGAGCGGAAGAAGCCTTCGTCAACGACGATCTCGTCTACGAACGAGAAGAAATCGAACGAGACGTTTCCAAAGGTTTCTCTCCCGCTCGGTCCAAATCGGTCCCTTTGCAACCCTCCTGGGGCCCGAAAGGCGCCGTCTGTTTGGATACGCTGAGAAAAGTTGCCGAGAAGAAGACGACGACGAGCAAGCAGCAGAAAATCTCGCCGCCGGGTTCTGTTCTCAGCGAAGACGGAGGCGCGACGACGGCCGTCACTTTCGACGAATCCGACGTCCAACTCGCCGTAGAGGCGGTCAGATTGTGCCTAAAAGGCGTCTGGGTCAGCGACGAAGAACGCGCCTCCTCTCAGAAATCCAAAAGCGCCAACAGCAGTCCGCGGCGAAAGAGAGAAAGGAAGAGAGACGCAGTCGCGCCTCCTCCGGAATCCTCCTGCGAAAAAAGCTTCCCGAAATTCGGAAATACCACCACCAACGCGACGACAAAAACGACCACGACGACGAACAACAAAGGCAGTACCGACAGCGCCGACGCTCAAACACAACCACCACCAGCGACGCCTCCCGCGACGGCGACGCGCTGGGCTTCCATCCTGTAAAAATGAAAAACAAATAGAAGCGGTAAAGAAAATATGCATATACACACACGCGCGCGAGCATCGTAACACAGACATACACGTAAAAAACGAATTAGAATTAAAGAACGAGAGATATATACCGTGTTGTTATGAGTATAAAGAGAAAGTTTTAATGATGAAAAGCGGCACATTCGCGCGGCGCGAAAGAGTTGTTCACATTTTTTTAAAGTCTCCGCGTATCTCTCGAGAATTGAATTCAAACCTCATTCATTTTTCGTCAACTCTCTTCTTTCTTTTTACGTACCTCGATAAAACAGAATGGAGAACGCGACTACCAGAGACGACCAGTACTTGACGGACTTGCTGTCCTACTCCGTCGATCGGCTCGGCAAGGTGCGCCGCTTTTTGTTATCTTTTCTCTCGTTCTTCTTCTTCGGGAATAATATTTATATCGTCGTCCCCGCGCTTTGAAACGCGTGTTGGAATCGCGCGCGCTGACACAGATATCTCTCTCATCACCCTTACTCTTTATCTCTCTCTCTCTCTCTTTAACAGGAACCGGAACGATTACAAACAGAACTCGCGCGCGCGGAGAAGAAGCAACGCGACGCCGCGATAAAACATTACCGCGCGTTTATCGCGGCGCATTCCGCGTACGATGTCGTTCGCGATCGGGTGGAGAAAGCGAGAGTTGATTTGCAACACGTCGCGGACGCGTTGCCGGAACTGAAGAAATCGTGCAGAGATTTTGCGAACAGAGCGGAGAGCGTGGCGCGAGCGCGAGCGGTGAATCAGCAGCTGTTGAATCGCGTGCCCGGGGACATTTCGGATATATTGGAGATTCCGCAGACGCAGGAGCAGTGCGGGAGGAACGGAGCGTACGACGAGGCGTTGGATTTGGAGTTGTACGCGGAACGTCTGAGAGCGAGTTTACCGGACGTGCCGGTGATTGATGATTTGAGGGAAAGCGCGAGGGTGGCGAATAAGAAGATGTTGAAGAAGTTGTTGGTGAGGTTGCAAGAACCGATTCAGTTGCCGGAATGTTTGAGGATCGTGGGACACGTGCGAAGGTCGAGGTATTTTGAGAGCGAAACCGCGCTGAGAAGAGCGTTTTTGGCGAGAAGAGAAGTGTTCGTGAGAAACGCGTGCGAAGAGGTGAGGAGATGGTTGGCACCGTACGATCGCGCGAAGAAGTTGACGGACGTGCACAGAGTGCACGTGTTCGACGTGGTGACGCAGTATCGCGCCATCTTTAGCGACGGCGACGGTACTAGCGCGTTCGAAGAAACATCAACAACGAGCACTAGCAATAATAGCAACGTAACCGCGGACGAATCAGCGGTGTTACTCTCCGCGTGGTCCTCACAAAGGGCGGAATCGTACAAGAATGCTTTAGACGAGTCGTTACAAAGAGTCGACGAAGGCGGCGCGTTGGCGTCTGTTTTTGAACACTGCGAGTACTGCGGGAATTCATTAGCTCGAGTTGGCGTCGAAACGAGACCGCTGCTCAGAAAGGTGTTTGAAAAACACGCCTTGAGGATATTCGAAGACGCTTTAGTTGCCGCTTCGGAAGCGTTTGAGAAGTCCTTGAGCACGCACCGATGGACGACGTATTTAGCGGGTGGAGAAACGACGACAGAAAACGACGCGAATAAGGATGGTAAAGATGCAAACAGAGAATACGCGCCACCGCAATCTCTCTTGGAACATGCCCCGATTGCTGCGTTCGTCAACGGCATCGTCGCGGCATTTAACGAAGTTCGTTTGTTGACCCCCAAATTGAGAGGATGTAAGAAACCGTTCGCGAAGAGTTTGCGAAAAACTTTCGAAAGCGGTCAAAAGAGTTTGAAAAACAGAGAAACGAACGAGTTAGCGTCGAGCACGGAGAAGAAGAAAGAAGCGTACAAAGAGGCGGTTAAAGCGTACGAGGAAGTCGCGGCGCCGTACGTCTCGAAATGTTTCGCGAGACTCTTCGGGAGCGCAAACGCCGCCGAAGATGTTGGTTTAGTTTTGTTATGAGTTTTAGTAGAATACCAGCAAGTACTCGTAAAAAAAATAATAAACAAGAGCGTGTGCGTGTCCAGTAGTGCTTCTCTCCATTGTTCCAATCTTCTTCGTGTGAGAGAACAGCGCTTTTAAAACGGAGTTTTCCCTCCTCAGAGAGAGAGAGAGAGAGAGAAAAGTAAGTTTCCCCAGTAAAACGAAGAAAGAAAGAAAGAAAAGAGGGTGCTCACAAAACTAACTTCAAAAAAAAAAAGAAGAAAAAAAAATGTTCTAAAACCCTAAACGACTAAAAAAACTCTCGCGTTTTTCTTCTTCTTCTTCGTCTTCAAACCGCGGCTGCGTTGTTGTGGAAGATTCGAGAGAATCCCCCCGTCTCTTCCGTGCGCCGCGCGCATCGATAATAATAATAACGACGATGAAGACGACGACAAAGAAGAGGAGTTCTTCGTTTTACCTATTTACGGCGACAATTCTTCTTCTTCTTCTTCTTCTTCTCAACGCAGCAGAGCGCGTCGTTTCCGCGCAAGAAGATTCCGACGCCTCTGTGGAGGGGGAGCCCCCGCGCCTCGTCGCAGAAGAAGTCATCGACGACGACGGTTTGATTCCAGACGCGAGAGAACTGGCAAATAAAATACTCTCCGGCGGCGGTGGGACGACGACGACGAGTGGGCGACAAGGAGGAAGACTTTCGCGACCGAAAGCTTTCGATGACATACGCGACGAGAGCGTTGATATTCACCGGCACGAGGCGATTGGGAATCTCCTCGCGGAGAAGCTGCAAAGTTTAGAAGAACTGGACGAAGAAGAAGACGAAGAAAAAGATGATCGAGATCAAGAAGAAGACGAACAAGAAGAAGAAGAAACGGAACGCAGATTGGACAGTCGCTTCGAGGACTGGCTTCGCAAATTTCCCGAACGCAGAGAGTCGTACTGCGACGACGACGACGGCGACGACGACGGAGAGAGGAAGAAGGCGTTGTGCCCGCAGTCCTTCGCGAGAGAACAGATTTACCTCGAGAACCTGAGACGGGTGGAAAGGCACAACGAAGCGCTCGAGCGAGGGTGGCCGACGGAGACAAAGTTAGAGCTGAGCGTGGATAATCAGTTCGCGGATAGGACGAAGAGCGAGTACGAGAAGCTGATGAGCGAGACCGGGATGCGGAAGAGGAGCGAGTTTGAGAAGACTTCTTCGTCTTCGCCGCGAAGGTTGTCGGACAAAAAAGAGGAGGAGGAGAACGTAGTCGCGACGAAGGAGATGAAGAAGATGACGGTGGCTGCGTCGTACGCGATGGCTAGTTTAGGAAGTTCGCGGCGCGAAGAGACAGAAAAGCATGACGATAAAGACGACACGTCTTCTTCTTCTTCGTCGTCGTCGACGAAGAGAGGAATTTTTGGTAAAGTGGTAGAGGAAGTAGACGACGCCGTAGTCGTCGCGGAGAAGGACGAATCCGGACCGAGTTTGGAGGAGTTGAAACAAGCCATCGCAGACGACGCGAAGAAAGACAAAAGCGAGGTCGAGATTGATGATACTTCCATCGAAGAGTCGACGACGACCACGACGCAAACGCAAGCGAGCAAGAAGACGGAGGACATCTTATCTAGACAGTTTCCAGAAAAGGAACGCGAGGCAGTCAACGCGAGAGTCATTATCCCGAAGAAGATGCAAAACGCCACCGGCAGCAACGCGAAAAAATTTTCTTTGAACGACATCACGGATGCGACGTTAGATTCTGAGTTTGTTAAATTCGTGTTTAAATACGACAAAAGGTCCGAGTATTGCGGCGATGACTCGCGGTGGCCGTGCGAAGTTGCGTTTCAAAAGCAAGACGTTTTCTTGGCCAACGTGAAGGAAATCGACGAGCAAAATAGATTAGCTAAGAAAAGAGGATCGCACATGCGCAAAGGGATCACTCGATTTGCGGATTTGACGCAAGATGAGTTTGAAGATACGCACGCGACGTACGTTCCGAAAGAGCATCAAGAGGATAAAGCGGAAAGAGAACGCAGAAAGGCGAGCAAAGCGAAGAAGGATAAAATTGCCGCCGAGGCTGCTGCGAAAGGCGGCGCTTCTAGAAAGTTTGGCAAACATAATCATCACGGATTATTCGCGAACAAAGAAGTAGCTGCCGCAGGAGACGACGAGAAAGACGATTCAAACGCGGAGAAAGATAAAACGACGACGTCAACGACGACCGAGTCGATGACGAAAGAGGAATTCGTGAAAGACGAGGAAGAAAATCGGGAGGCGGAAAGCGTTGAATCCACCACAGACGAGAAAGAAGAAGAAGAAGAAGAAGAATCGTCTGGTTCTTCTCCGTCGTCGTCGAAAACGTCGTCATCTTCTCATTCTTCAAAGAAAGCTTCGGCATCCTCGTCAAAAAAGAGCAAGAAAGCCACCGCTGAAGAGAAAGAGAAGGACGAAGAAGTCGAGGCTGCCGCGGAAGAAGCCACCGCGGAAGAAGGAGAAAAAGAAGAAGAAAAGTCGAAGCCTGCGAAAAAGCGCCTCTCCAAAGAAGAACGCAAAGAACAAGAAGAACGCGCGAAGAAAATGACCCCGGAAGAGATCAAGAAAGCTCGCAAAGCGAACAAGTTGAAAAACGCCAAGCAGGGCATCGCGCGCGAACTTCCTCAACTCGGCGAGATTACCAAGGATGAAAACTTGAAGAAGAAAGTCGTCGATAAGTACAACTTTCAAAACGAGAACGAATCCGAGGAAGAAGATGAAGAGGAGACGTCAAACAACGTCATTGACGTCCAAATTCACGAGTTTAACGATCCGAACTCGAACACGACGACGTTCAAGAAACATCTCGACTGGCGAAACAAAATCGATATCGGTCCGGTGTATTCTCAAGGCGCGTGCTCCGGATGCTGGGCGTATTCGACGGTGCAAGTAATCGCGGATTCAAAAGCAATCAATACCGGCAGTCGACCGGATTTGTCACCGTACCACTTGTTATCGTGCGACACGCTCGATTCCGGGTGTCACACGGGCAACATGGCAACCGCGTACGCCTGGATCGGCGTCCAACGCGACGGCATTTTGCGCTCGAGAGATTTCAGCACTGACATCACGCCCGCAGACGAGTGTCCGTTACCGTCCAACTTGGGCTCGAACGGGGAGATAATACCCGACTCGCGAGCACCGAAACCGAGAGGAATTGGTATCGACGGATACTGCGAAATCGCGCCGTTAGAAGGCAAAGATACCATTTTGGCTTTGATGCGCGCGGTGAAGCAACAACCCATCGCGGTTGGATTAAACGTAAAACCGTTGCAGTTATACGGCGGGGGTTTGGTCCAAGTCGCCGATTGTCCTCCCGCTTCGATGGATTCAGTCACCGCAATCAACCACGCCGCAGTCATTGTCGGATGGGGCATGGACGAAGCCGCCAAGAAACCGTACTGGTTGATCAAAAACTCCTACGGCGTCGATTGGGGCGAGGACGGCTACGCGCGAATTGCCATGGAGTTGACCGAAGGTGGTGCCTACGGCGCGTGCGGTTTATACTCTGAGCAGAACTATCCGCTCACGGATGGTAACAGCTGCGCCGAAGGCAGCGACAAGCGATGGTCCGAAATCCAAGGCTCCGACGGCGACGTCTACCTGATGCCCGATTACGTCCTGGTCCTCCCCAACGGCGGCGGCTTACTCACGCCGGCAAAGTTCACCATCTTCGGCCACGACGTGACCAACTTGCTCAAATACACCTCCGTGTTCTGCTTCGTTTCCTGCGTCGCGCTCATCTTGATGGAAATCGCCCAGTGCATCCACCCGGAGATTGAAAACTGGGGCAGTGGCGCCGGTCCCGCGCGCGACGACGACGATACCGCGAAAGAGACCCTCCTCGCCGCGAACGACGACGACGCCAACAACAACGCGAAGAACAAAGATAGAAAGAACACGTACGGTACCAGCGATACAGTTTGAATGAGCTGAGTGATAAAAATTATTATAATAGCGCGCGTAGTGTGTACGAGTAGTTGTGTATTGTGTAGTAGTATTTCTATAGAGTTTTAGAAGTCATACGAGAGAGTGAACACACGAAGAGCCCGCGGCCAAAAATCTCAAAAATCTCCCCATTACATTACAAAAAGCAGAGCAAAAGCCGCTCAGAAAAGAGAATGACAACAGAGCCCCGCGATTGATATCAAAGCAACACACGCGCGCATACACAGAAAGCAAAAAGAAGAAGATGGCGACGATGAAGAAGCGTTTGGGAGCCGTGGTGCCATCCTTCATCCTCGTCGCGCTCGTCGTCTTCCTCTTCTTCGTCCCCGCGGGGGTCAATTGCGAAGAAAACAACGCCGCGCCAATACCGAACGAGAATAACAACAACAACAACGACGATTCCGCGCTCGGGAAACAGCATCAGAAACAATTCGTCCCGGCGGATAATTCTGGGACGGACGTGCACATGTACTACGGCTCGTTCGGTGGCGCGAGCAACTGCGAAAACTGCCTCGTGAAGGCGCGATGGTTGGCGGAGAAATTAAGAGTGGATACGCTGCACGTGCCGGCGTGTAAGCGGAAACCCGGGGACGAGAACATGTATCCGACGATGAACCCGCTGGAATATTTCGATCGGGATAGTTTACAGTCGTGTAATTTAGTGCCAACGTCGGATTCGAACGGGGAGTCTTTCGTGGAGCAGAGGTCGCTGCGGACGTTCAACGTGGAGAGTTTAGGAAGGAGCATAACGGCGGACGTGGTGAACGGGATGCCGTGTTTTGAGTTAGTCGAGGGGTGGTGCGAGATTGAGAGACACCGCCTCGGGGAGTATTTGATACCGAAGCATAAGTACAAGGTGGAGTGGAAGGTGGTGACGTCGAATATAGCGGAAGCGAGAGAGTACGGGAACGAAATTTATTTCGCCGGGATGTACGATTTCGAGCCGGTGAATCCGCGCACGGGAGCGACGTATCCAAACCTTTGGCAGAGAGAAGCGCAGAGGTACGTGAAAGGAGAGGTAGAACAGTTGGGTTGGGCGGATGAAGCCGTGGAGAAGAGGCGAAGGGAGCGAGACGCGGTGAGAGCGAAGAAAGCGGCGGAAGCGAAGAATGGTAACAAGAAGGGTAGGGACAACAAAACTGGTGAAACTCCTCTCGAACGCGCCAAACAACAAAGCATACCGCGAAAAGATATGTTTTTAGCTCGAGAACAGCAAATTAAACAGCAAAAATTAGAGGATAAACAGAAACAATTACAACTAGGTAGCGCAGGCGTTCCGCAGCAGCTGCAACCGCAACATCAAATTTCAGAGGAGACTATTCGCCAGGCGTGGAATGAAAACGCAAACTCGAACGCCGGAAGACGCCGACGAGCGAGAAACTTGTTGTCGTTTAGCAGCATCGAACCGTGCTATTCGAACGGGAACTTGAACGATGAAATCTACGAAGAAGCGAACAAAGAAATTGATAAGTTGAAAATTGAACCGAGCGACACGCTGTGCGTCCACTGGCGCCAAGAGGATTTCTTATGGAAGAAAATCGGCAACGAATTCGTAAAAAACATCAGCTACGCCGCAGAACGAATCATTAACAGAGCTGAGGTTATGCAATTGAGCACGGTTTTGTTATTGACGAACGACCCAGAGATGTACCCGGACGATAAACGGTACGACGGTCGCGTGGCGGTGAACACTTTACGAGGCATGTTGCACCAAATCGGTGGTTTACGCGTAGAATGGTCCATGCATCGAAGCGAAATGGACAAGAGTAAAGCGATTTATATCGACAAGGCGACGTGTTCGATGATGGAGGATTTTATTGGCACGGGCAAGAGTTCATTTACGGCGACCATCATGGATATTCGCCATACGCACGAGTTATGTTCGATGGAAGATCCAAACGCGCAATTGGGTAGAAACAGTAAGGAGAACGACAAGAGTAGAGATGCGACCGCGTTAATGGAAGGAGAAGGATCGTCGTTGTCATCTCCAGCGGTCAAGTATAAAATGTGCTTGAAAGAAAAGTATGGCGGCGTAAAGAGGGAGAGTTCGGACAATCACGGATCGCCGTTCATCTTCCCGATTGATGAAATTGAACACCCGATTCATGCGATTGAGTCGCTATTAACTCACGACGGTACGGTTCCTGCAACGAGCGATGACGTCGATGACGATAGCGAACACGAAATAGATTTAAAAGGCGGACCTGAAGTCGTGGACGAATACTTGACCGAAGAGGAGATTCAAGAATTCAAGTCGAAAGAGAAAAAAATCGAACCGAAGGTTGAGAAAATGGACCACGACGATTACGTCCAAGAGTACCAAGAGGAAAACCAACAGACGAATGCGCTGAAGGAGTTTTCAATCTTGGATCCGTCGATTAGCGCGGAAGATTTGAAATTAGATTTACGAGAGTTGGACGACGACGCATCGGCGGAATGCGATCGATGTTACGCGGCGATGCCGCAATCTGAAGTCGCGACGCCAAACGCCGAAATTTGGTTGACAACGCCATCGTGCGAGAAGTGCGGAGTGCAACTGTTGAAAGTGCAAAAGAAACGCGCGAACGCAAATGCAAAAAGAGGTAGCGAAAAGTAATTCAGAGGAATTTTTTTGATATTACGCAATGGTTCTTTTAGTTTTGAAATGAATTGAAATTAATTTTGATAAAAAAACACGAATAAACAACAAGATGTAATAGATTTTTAAGCTTGTAAGATTGGCTCTTGTCCCGGGATCAACTGAAAGCTCGGCGTACTTTTCGCGATTTCCAACTCGGATTCGTCCATGTCAGCTTGAATTTGGTCGTACAAAGGCGTGGACATGTATCTCTCCGAGGTATCCGGAAGCATGCACAAAATCGAACTGCCTTTCGGCGCAGAACGAGCAACTTTCAAAGCGCCGCTAAAGGTCGCCCCGCCGGAAATACCGGTGAAAATACCCTCTTTCGACGCTAAATCTTTTGCGCACTGCATGGCATCCGGACCATCGATCGGGATCAATTCATCGTGCATCGAAAGACCGGATTCCAAAACGAGCGGAATGAAATCTGGCGTCCAACCTTGGACCGGGTGCGGCGTGAACGCTGGGTGCGACCCAACCGGCGCGCCGGACGGCTTTCTTTCCGTCTTCGTCCCAGACGCCAACAAAGGCGCAGCCGACGGTTCCAACAAGCAAATCTTCACGTCCGGTCTGTTCGCCTTCAACGCCTTCGCGACGCCGTGAAACGTCCCGCCGGTCCCGTAGCCAGTCACGAAGTGCGTCAAATTCTTCCCGTTAAAGTCTCTCAAAATCTCCTGCCCGGTCGTCTTCTCGTGAAACTTCCAGTTCGCCTCGTTCTCAAACTGACTGGTCAAAAACCACCCGTGCTTCTCCGCTAACTCTTCCGCTTTCTTGACCATCCCGGTACCTTTACCGCCCTTCGGCGTGACGATGACCTTCGCGCCCAACATGCGCATAATTTTACGGCGTTCGATCGAAAACGGTTCCGCCATGCAAATGACGCACGGGTACCCTCTTTGCGCGCACACCATTGCAACCGCGATGCCTAATAATGAGAAGAAGAAGAAGAAGAAGAAGAAGAAGAAGAATCATTTTCGCGCGTTCATTTAATTTAATTGGAGAGAAGAGAAGAAGAGAAAAAATATCTCAAAAGGGCAAAAGCCCAATCGAGGAAAATTTCCGATTTCCGATCAAAAAAGAAAACAACAACGACAACGACAACTTACCCGTATTCCCACTCGTCGCTTCAACCACGGTCATCCCGGGCTTCAACTTCCCGCTCTTCTCCGCGTCTTCAATCACGGCTAACGCCAAACGATCCTTCACCGACGACAACGGGTTGAAGTATTCGCACTTGACGTACATGTCGACGCCTTCCGGGGCCAATTTGTTAATTTTGACGATGGGAGTATCTCCGATTAACGACGTGATGTTCTCGTGGATGACCGCGCGCGGGGTGAGGGCGACTTTGGTGCCACGCTTTGTCGATGGTTTGACTACTCGTGGGCGAGTCGTTGAGACGGATTGGGTGAATGATAACATGGTTCGATTGATTTTTTTGTACAGCTTTTTTGTGTGTGTTGGATTTTGGAACTTTTTGCTAACTGTCTTTCGTGTGTGTGGGTTTGGGAAAAACGAGAAACGAAAAAAATGTCGATTCGACGCGACATCGAGGAAGGTTAAAAACGACTCTTCTTCTTCTTCTTCTTCTTCCTCCGCAGTTTCAACCGTGCGCGCGTTATTACATTTTCTACTCTTACTTCTATTCGTTACTAACGTGTACACTAAATTGCCCTAAAATGTTCTCTGCGCGTATGCTTAATCCGACGTATATAATACATTTCTTGAATGATGTTTCGCGAGATTCCTCGAAATCAGATTGAATGTCATTCACATCAGATTCCCACTCTCTGAAAGCACGAGAGTATGATGGTACTCTCGGCGAGTTTTATTCCCGCTCCGCTCTTCCCCTCTTTACTCTTCTTCTTCGAGGACGATTTATCTTCCTCGCCGCTATCGTTTGAGTTTTGTTCTCTCTGGCCTTCTTTCGCGACGACTATTCGTAAAGGCGTGGTTCTTTGGACGTCTTCCAACGCGTTTGAGGAGATGACTTTTTCGTTTTTGTTTTTGTTCGAATTCGGTTCGCCGTCTTCGAATAAAGTCCTCCGGTACGTTCGAAACCATTTGCGAGGCATTTGGTCCAATCGACCGACGAGAGTCTGCTCGAACACGCATTTGAGCAACGCCACGTGATTGCTCTCCCAGTTCGCGTCGTATCCGTGAAAAAGTCTGCTCGGTGCGTATTTCTCGAACATGGTGTCGTCGTGGACGTGCCAATGTCTGAGTTTGGATCTTCGTTTACGCTCTTTCTCTTCGGCTGCGGCATCCCCTAATTCTAACGCGTCGATGGCGTCTTCCGTCGCTCGCGATCGGTCTCTAGAGTCTTCGAACGCAAATATATCATCGTCCTCCTCCTTCTCGTCGCTTAATCCATCTGCATCAAAAGCAAGATTGTTATCGCGACTGAAACCGTAAAACGTCGGCACCTTCCTCTTCAAAGCGTCCATCTGCTCCTCGAACTTCGCGCCTTCTCTCAAACTCGCGTCCTCCGTCATCTTCAACAAAGTCTTCACTGAAAACGTCTCCATCGTCTCCCGGTCGATCGGCGTCAACAAAAACTTCTCCTGCCTTCTCGTTTTATCCACTTTCCTCTCCTCTTCAAACCTTCGCATCGCGTGTCCCATCCGCCCTTTCACGCCGTACGCGAGCTCGAGAAAGTGCCTGTAATCGTCGCGGTCGCCCCGCAGCGCCCGCTCCATCCTCCTCGACTGTTTCGTCGCCTCTTTCTTCCAAATCGATATCTTCGCTCTCCCGGTCTCGTGCCGGTGTCGTCTAAATTGCTCGCCTACCCTGTGGTACCCGAAGTGCCGCAACGTCGGATCTGGAAACCGTTTCGATTTGCGCAGTAACTTGCGGTAGAGCGTCGTGACTGCTCTTTGCTTCTTGGACGCGTTGATGTTTTCCCCGAACTGCGCGCGATTGCGCAGTCGTTTGTCGTGGAGTAAAACTAACAAATCTTTCGTTTCGTCTTCGTTCTTCTCGGTCGCTCGTTTCTTCTTCTCGTACCGAGAGGTGGCGAATCCGGCTTTGATGCAGTTTGGCGGTTGGCGTGTGTCAGAAGAGCACGCAACACGCTTCCAAATTGGAAGAGAATTTGAGAGCGCTCTCTTCTTCGCGAGACCATCCGCTTCTTCTTCAAAAGAAGAAGAAGATAAAAAACGAGCGGAGCAAGAGCGAGAGAGGAACGAGAGCAGCGCTCGGCGAGAGGAGGATGGACGGGAAGAGGTGGAGGAAAGGAGCGAGCGCATCATCATCGTCCCGAGCGCCGTCTTCTGTGTTCGATTTCTAATTTGTGGAAGAGAGAGAAAAGTTGAAAGTTTAGGGTCTCGATGTAAACCCTAAACCCTAAAAAACACAGAGCGCACGAAAATTTTTTTTCTCTCTCGAAGCGGCCGGCACACACAAAAAATTGCGAAAGAATCTGATGCCTTCTCCTCCCGGGGGCCAACAGAGTCGGCTCGCGAAAACGCTCTGCGGATCGCTCGTCGCCGGCGCCTCGGGTACTACGGTGCGTTTCACTTTTTACTTCCCTCCTCGTTGGATCGTTCGTTTTACGGTCTCTCTCTCGCTTTTGTGCGCTTGTTTTCCGAATGCGACGATTGAATCTCTTTTTGTTTTTCCAATTCTGTTATATATATTCTCACGCGCGGCGTTCTTCTTTTACCATCATCATTTCCCCCCCTACCTACAGCGGTGAGCGCGATCAGAGACTCGCCAAACTACCGGAAGTTTCAACGAGCGACGGCTCGATACGCGACGGCGTTTTACGCGCTGAGTGAACTCGTGCAAGTCGTGGCGACGGACGTGAGTGAATTTGTCCTCAATTCTTCGGACGAGGAAGAGGAAGAGAGAACGGAGAGCGGGCGGACGTGCGGGACGTCGTCGGTCGACGAGGACGACGACGAAAAAGAAGAGGAAGTAGACGAGGGGAAAGAAAACGATGGAAAGAGGAGACGCGAGGAGGAGAAGAAGGATGCGTTTAAACTGTATTCGAAACCGGTGCCGAGACGATTGCGGCGAATATTGGAGTGCGCGCGCCAGCCGGAAGTTATGGAGGCGGTGTCGGATTTTATCGCCGTAGGGGTGATGAAGAGCGTGCAGAGGGTGAATGAAATCGGGAGTTCTTTAGCGCCTAATGGCAGTTTGAGTAATAACGATGAAGGAGGTAGTGGTGGTGGTGGTTTCGGTGGTGGTTTTCACGGCGGTTTGCAAAACGTGGAGCAGAAGATGGCGGATTTCGTATCGCGAGTGACCGAGACGGTGTTGAAAACGGAAGAAAGCGCTTTGAGGTTTAACTCGATTTTTACGAATTGCGTGGAATCGGTGGCGAACGTGACGAAGAAAGCGCTGGCATTGAGCGTTGGTTCGAACGGAGGAGAAGGTGAAGGCGAGGCTCCTCCTCTCACGTACGAAACCGTCGTAGAATTAGCCATGCGAGAAATCGAGAAGCGCAAAAAATTTCTGTTTGATCTCATCGACGTTGGCGTGCGATCGTTCGTCTCGGAAAACCAACGGAACGAAGCAAATCCGTTCAACGATGTCATCAAAGCTCTAGAGACGAACCCTCAAATTGGATTCAAGTTGATCGATTCGGTAGCGACGAAAGTCGTGGAAACGTACGTGGCGGAAACGCACAAGAGCGGTTTCGTCTCGGAAATGGCGAGACAATCAAACAAGAGAAGAGGTCCGAGAAGTCGCGGATCGATCGCGGATTTACCAGCAGAGGAGTTTCGCGCGAGCGCGAGTTTTGCGATGGAGAAACGATTATCCATGGGAGAAGACGAACAAGAAGGAGAAGGCGCGAAGAAGAACAAGAAGAGCGGATCGCCAAAGACGCCGTTGGAAAGAGCGATGGCGCAACAAAGACGACGAGAAGAAAGAGAGAATAACGAGATCGAAGAAGACAAAGATCGAAAAGATGACGTAATTGCGGATGAGTCTGGAGATGTTCCGGACCAAACGCCCAGATTCGACGGGTTACCGCCTCGAAGACCGTCCACCGCGAACCTCGCCGCGGAGCAACAACAGCCCGCGACAATGGGTGGGAATTTTCGAACGTTCGAAGGCGAGCTGGCGAAAGATTTATTCGACGTCGTGAGAGCGACGCCGAATTCGCGAAAGTTTGCGGTTGAAATGGCCACGCAGTGCGTTCGATCTGCCATGAGTGCGATTGTTTTCGCGCTCGTCGACGTCGTGCGCGTCGAGCTTCGCAAGGCGTCGAGAGGTTTCCACGACTGGATCCAAACCGGCCCCGAGTTTGACGGTGTCATCGATATTCGCTTGATATGGGCGAAACGAATGGCGATACTCACTGTATTCTTAGCCATGATACGCGTCGTGTGGAATTACGCCGTCGGAAACGACGTGCTTTCTTAGAAATTATTTATTTGTTTTTTTAATGTAACAATTCTATTTCGCGCTATAAAATAATCATTTTCCATTCGCTTCTTCTTGTTGAGACGCATATTTACGAGTTATCGCATCATCTTTCGCCGCAATTCCTTCAGCCTCTCGCAATGCGGCATCTCGTACGTTTTCCCTTTCTCTCTTTGATCTCTGGAATAACTCCTCAACATCCTCTCCTTTGTCCCTCTCTCGTACAAGCACGAGTTTTCTAACATGCCTTGGTAATCGCGTTCGATCGTTTGTTCCATGCGTTGCCGATTGAACGTTCCAGGCGTGAAGCTCTTATCAAACTGCGCTTTACTTTTCACGTAATACGGCACTTCTAATTTTTTGGTCTGCAATTTCGTCGTGTAACCGCTATTCGGTGAATCCTGAAAGAGTTGATAATGTACCTCCGGCGCCGGCGAGAACGCCCACAAGAACAAAAACAAAAGAATCGGAATCATTTGCATGAAATTCCTCGTAAACGCCGAAGCTAAGTCTTCCGGTTCCGATTGTCGTCTATTACTACTATCACTCCTATTCTCTCTATATCTTTGCTGTTGCCTCGCCCTTTGCTGCGAGGAGTGAAACCCGTGCGAATGAAACCCGTTCCCTCCGAACGTGTGAAACCTCACGCCGGGCATACCTCCGCCAAAGAACATGTTAAAAATCTCTCTCGGATCGATATCGTCATCGAAACCGCCAAACGGCGAGTGCGCTTGACCCGCGTGTCTCCTCCGCATCCCAGGCATCCCTTGCGGCCCTTCCTCGCTCCCGTACCTATCGTACGCCGCCCTCTTCTCCGCGTCCGACAAACACGCAAACGCTTTACTCACAATCTTAAACGCCTCCTCCGCCCCAGTCCCTTGACACTTATCCGGATGAATCTTCACCGCTAACTTCCTGTACGCTTTTTTAATCTCGTTCTCCGTCGCCGTCCGCTCCACCGACAACACCGCGTAGTAATCGTTCTTCTTCGCCTGAATCTCTCTCATCAACTTCTCTTGCTCTGCGGTTCCCTTGACGTATTCTTTCTTCGTCTCTTGCGCCGTGCGACTCGCCGTCGCCTCTTTCGCTCGCGCCTCGCCTCGAGCGGCGGAAGAGGAACTCGCAAACCCGCTCGCCTTTTTCCGCTGGATTTTCTGCACCAACTTCGCCACGTCCGACGCGAGCGACGCGTTCAACTTGACCGCTTTCTTGGCAAATTTCAAAGCGGAATCTAAGTCATCCGGCGATTTCGCGGAGGAAAGTTTCTCGTTGGCGATGTCCATGCATCGAGAAGCCTCGTCCGCGTTCATTTCTCTCTTTACGACGTGGTGGTATTCTTCTTCTTCTTCTCTCTCTCTTTCTCTCTCTGTGTGTGTGGTTGTGACAGTCGTGGTTTGGAGTTTTATTCGCGCGTGGAAAAGGTGTTCGATTACTGACGATTTTCTTCCCAAACGACGACGACGAAAACTTTTGACCACAACTCGACTTGAACCAAAAAATCGAAGAAGAAGAAAACAAAAAGAGCGCGTACGCGAGCGTAAGCGTAAAGGGACGAGATATATTGTACTATTAAAGCGATTTAACAACACGTTAGTGTGTATATTTCAACGATTTTCGAACGGACTCTTTCTCTTCTTTTTGTTTTACTCTATGCCTAATCTCAAAGTCACCGCTAATCTGTGCGCGTCCAAGCCTTCGACCTCGGCCATCTTGGCGACGTGCGGGCCTAAATTTTCGATGCCTTCCTTCGTCAACTCTTGGACGGTCATGTATTTGATGAAGGAGTCTAAGGAGACGCCGGAGTACATGCGACTAAAACCGTAGGTGGGTAAGACGTGGTTGGTTCCGGAGGCGTAATCTCCGACGGACTCTGGGGTGTATCTTCCCATGAAAATGCTTCCGGCGTTGTCTAAATTCGGGAGTAAGCTTTCCGGGTCTTCGACGTTGACGATTAAGTGTTCCGGCGCGTACGCGTTGGAGAACTTCACGACTTCGTCCATGTCTTTCACGACGACGCAGTACGAGTGGCTCAACGCTTTTTCTGTGATGTCCGCTCTCGGGAGCTTGTTCGCTTGCACTCGCACTTCTTCGACGATGCGCTCGACGTTTACGTCCGGCGTGACTACCAAAACGACTTGCGAATCCGGACCGTGTTCAGCTTGCGATAACAAATCCGCCGCCACGTGGCTCGGATTCGCGTCTTTGTCCGCCACGACTAACACTTCGGACGGTCCAGCCGGCATATCGATCGCGCACATCGCGTCGGAGTTTTGCAAATTCATCTTCGCCGCGGTGACAAACTGGTTCCCCGGCCCAAAAATCTTGTCAACTTTCGGACACGTCTCCGTGCCGTATCCCATAGCCGCCACGGCTTGAGCGCCGCCAGCTTTCAAAATGTGCGTCACGCCCGCTTTTTTCGCGCAATATAAAACTTCCGGGCAAATCGTCCCGTCTTTCAACGGTGGCGTGGCTAAAACCACAATCGGACACTTCGCAATCATCGCCGGCACGGCTAACATGAGCGCCGTCGACGGCAACACCGCGGTGCCCCCTGGAACGTACAAACCCACCGAGCCGATTGGCCTCGCCACTCTTCGACATCTCACGCCCGGCATCGTCGTCACGTCCACCTCCCCAGTCTTCAACTGCGCCTCGTGAAACTTTTTAATATTCTCAAACGCCACGTCGAACGCTTCCTTCACGATAGGGTCCAACGACGGCGCCGGAAAGTTCTCAATCTTCTCCACCAACGGCGTCGGTCTCACCTTATCAAACTTCTCCGTAAACTCCAAAACTGCCGAGTCGCCTTCATCTCTCACTTTATCCACGATCGGGTCGACGATATTCGCAATCGACGTGAAATCCACGCGCGGTCGCTTCAGGAGCGCTTTTTGTTCCTCCGCGGATAATTGATCGTAGACGTGCGTTTTGATGGTCATTCGATCCGTCGCCATCGCGGCTCGCGCGTTCAAAACTGCCCCAGACCGTCGTCTCCCGCTCGAAACTTTATCACCCCTCGTCGCGAGAGCGTCGTTTCTTCCTCTCCTCGAAGAGAGCGAACGAACAAAGCTCGCTACTCTGTTGTGTTGACGACACCGGGATGACGTGGTGGTCGCCGCTTGGTGTCCCGCCGCTGAATTTTGGCTCAATACGCGCTCCATATATATATGTATGTATATATATATCCGCGCGTGCTTGTCTCAGCGCGATTCAAATATCTCTCTCTCTCTCTCGCACAAAAAACAAAGGTATCGCGCGAGTGTTCTGAAGTCGTGCCTCTTCTTCTCCTCTGCGTAAAGAGAAGACTCTCTGGTCTTTTTTCTGTGTGGTACGAGTAGAGGAAAAAGAAGGCCTCACTCAAAGAGTATACTCTAACCCCTTACATATTTTAGGGTGTAAGTGTATAGTAATTACTATAAAACACCACCTTCCTTCAGAGGAACGACCAACGAGGAAGAAGATCTCTTCTCGAGCACAAAAAACTCTATTCTATCCAAATATCTACATTTGCGCAGAGAGAGAGAGAGGGAGAGAGGAAAAACGCACCACCACCCAAAGCCGCTTAAAAGAAGACATCGCGCGCGCACACACACACACACATATATATAGAGAGAGAATACAGGGGAGAGATTTGTTTTTCAACCCGCGGAAGAAGAGAAAAGGAGCGCATTTTTTGCACGCGCATACGGTTTTAGAATAGAGAGAGAGAGAGACAAAATGGCACAGAACGCTTGTTTGCAACGCGTCGCTTTTGCGATGCAGAAAAAGACCACCACGACAGAGCGCGACGAGAAAAGACACACGAGAGGAAGACGAGTAAACGCAATCGCAGAGCCTGGACAGGAAGGATTTATCGAGAACGAGGCGGCAATTACGTTCCCGTTCGTAAAAATCGTCGACCAGGAGGAATTGAAGTTGTGCTTGATCATGAACGTCATCGACCCGGCCATCGGCGGGGTGCTCATCATGGGGGATCGAGGGACGGCGAAATCTGTCGCCGTGAGATCTTTGATTCAACTTTTACCGGAGATAGACGTGGTGAAAGGGGACGTGTTTAACTCTTCGCCGACGGATCCGCAGTTGATGGGTCCGGATGTGAGGGAGAAGTTTCAGCGCGGCGAGCCGATGGAGGTGACGAAGATTCGAGTGCCGATGGTGGAAGTGCCGTTGGGAACGACGGAAGACAGAATTTGCGGGACGATTGACATTGAAAAGGCGTTGACGGAAGGGAAGAAGGCGTACGATCCGGGGTTGTTGGCGAAAGCGAACAGAGGATTGTTGTACATCGACGAGGTGAACTTGTTGGACGATTCGTTGGTGGACGTGGTTTTGGATTCTGCCGCGGGCGGATGGAACACCGTCGAAAGAGAAGGGATCTCGTTGAGTCATCCGGCGAAGTTTATCATGATTGGGTCTGGAAACCCGGAGGAAGGCGAATTGAGACCGCAATTGTTGGATCGTTTCGGGATGAAAGTCAGCGTCGGGACGGTGTACGACGTCGAGAAGAGAACGGATTTGGTCATGAACAAGATCAAGTTCGACGAAGACCCGAAAGCGTACGAGGCGGAGTGCGCCGAAGAGACCGAAGCGTTGAGAGCGAGAATTCAAAAAGCGAGAGATATTTTACCGTCCGTGAAAATGTCGAAAGATATTAAGTTGAAGATTTCCTCGGTGTGCGCTTTAGTGGATGTGGACGGTTTGCGCGGGGATATCGTCGTCACGAGAGCGGCGAAAGCCTACGTCGCGTACGAAGGCCGCGACGAAGTCACGCAAGAAGACGTCGAGAAAGTTATTGGACCGTGCTTGTCGCACAGATTGCGCAAAAACGTGACGGATACCATGGACGGCGGCTTCAAAGTCAAGTTGGGTTTCAACAAGATTTTCAAAGGCGACGCGATGGATTTCACGCAAGACTCTAAAATCATGGCCGAAGTCATCGCCAAAGGCGTGAAAGAACCAGAACCAGAGAAGAAGGCGGAAGAACCGCCGAAGGAAAAACCAAAACCCAAGGCTGGGGCTTGGGATCCGAGCAAGATGATTGGTCGAGGGCGTTAAGATAGTATGTTGCTTAACGAACGAGACGCAAACACATAAAAAGACGAAGAGATTGAACACAAAAACTTTTAATACAAAAATCGCTTTATCATTCGATGACGATTCGACTGACACACACACACACACACGCAAACGCACACACAGTAAAACTCTCTATCGTAATTAGTATTATTATTGCTATAAATCTACTTTTTTAAAGCTACTAATAACGCGCGTCCTATTTGTTCGCGGCATATATATTTTACTTACTCGTATCGATTATGAACGGGTGCTGCAAGCACTCGCTGGCGGTTATTCTTCTCTCGGGATCCAAGATGAAAATTTTTTCCAACAAATCGCTCAACTGTCTCACTTTTTTCCTCTCGAAATCGTCGCCGCCGTGCTCCACGCACACCGCGCTGAGTATCGACTCTAAGTGACCGGTTCTATTCGCCGACAAAGTGTTGCTATCGAAAACGCGAAACATCGTTTTTCCGGTGACTTTGTCGACTTCTGCTATTCGTAAATTCTCCTCTCGATCGAAATGTTTCTCTTTGAACGCCGCTTTTCGTAAAACTTTCTTCGGCACCGCGCCTTTCATTTCCACGAAATACTTCAACATTTCGTTGTTACTTTTACCTGGGAAACAAATCTTACCGACGTATAGCTCGTACAGACAACACCCGACGGCCCATAAATCGATCGGGAAGGAGTACGGCAAACCTAAAACCACCTCTGGCGCGCGATAGAATCGACTGGCTAAATACGGCGTCAACTCGTTATCGGCGTTGAATATCGCCGAGCCGAAATCGCAAATCTTCAGCACGTTCAGTTGGTCGTTCACCAAAACGTTATCTGGTTTGATGTCCGCGTGCACGATGCCACATTTTTGTAAATGCATCAAGGCGACAAACAGCTGTCGCGCGTACACGCGAACCGCGGAGATGGAAATGCCGACATCCCTACCAAACTTTTTTGCCGCTTCGCGCAAGTTCATGGCGAGCTTTTCAAACACGAGAAAGACATGACCACGAAACTCGAACGAACGGTGAAACTGGACGACGTGTTTTTTATGCTCCGGGTCTCGATCGGAGAGTTTCTTGAGAATGGCAATTTCTGTTTTCGAGGCTTTTCTCATGGTTTCGTTGTTCCGGATGATTTTAATCGCGACGAACGACGATGACTTCAAATCCTTCGCTTTCAACACGGAACTAAACACGCCTTTCCCGAAATTTGTTTCCGTAACTTCATATCTGCCGTCGTCTAATAGTTCTCCGAGTTTCGCGCGGTAATACCCTTCGACGTCGTCCCAGTTATCTTTCAGCGCCAGGGAATTGTTCTCGCGTGCTCCTCCCGTTCCACCCGCGGCAGCTTTCTGCTGCGTCGTCGACATTTTTGCGTTTTCACCGGCATTCGCATTAGGCGCATTCTCCTCTTCCTCGTCGCTCTCGCCAAACATATCTGACGAGTCCGAGTCGAACATGTCCTTCTCTTTCTTCTTCTTCTTCTGTCTCGTTTCCTGCTCCTCCTCCTCCTCCTCCTCCGCGGACGACGGCGCGTCGACGGGAGCGTCCGGGATATTCTTCTTTTTTATGGTCCTCGTCTCCTCCGCGTCGTTGCTCGCACCCTCGCTCTTCTTCATGCTCTCCATGATCTCCCGTCGTCGCTTCCTCCTCGCTTCCATCTCCTTCGCCTCTCTCTCTTCCTCCTCTTTCTCCGGGTCGATTTCGCCGAGTAAAATTTTCATCCGTTTCTCGTCGTCGTCGTCAACGTCGGTGGTCATCTCCGTTCGTTCGTTTTCAATAATGCCGTTGTTATCACTACCAGTCGTCGTCAGAGCAGCGGGAGCTATTCGTTTTTCCTCATCGTCCTCGTCAAAGTTACCGCCAAAGTCATTTATAATAAAATGTTTTAAAAAGTTTGTGGGTTGTGGTGTACTTTTGGGGAAAATGCGGTACAAAAAATGGACCATCATCAACCAGGAATAGTCCATCAACAACTACCACTACTCCAAAACCCGAACCTCTCGCACGTTACCAACCCGTTAAACTGCGCGATAATCCAAAACCTTCCGCACGATTGCAACGAGAACCAACTCCAAGCGTTCTTCGAAGACGAAATCGGCGGCATCGTCGATTGCCGAATTCCATTGGACTTGAAAACCGGGAAACTTCCCCAAAAGAGCGAGAAAGCGTTCGCGGTTTGCGAATTTACGGACCGATCGCTGGCGGAGAGCTGCGCGAGGAACTGCTCGGGGAGAGAGTTTAAGGAGAGGAAGTTACGGGTGAGGTTGCTCGAGAGCGTGGAGTTTGGGAGCGACGGGTGGCCGGTGAGTGCTTCTGTGAGTATTGGTGATTTTAACGCGGAAGGAGGAGGAGGACAACAACTTTTGCGCGTGACCGTAGTTACGGAAAGCGATAAGAGACGGAGAGAGTTACAGCAGCTCGATCTCAACGGTTACCACCCGTCCGTTCCGGTTGGACTCGCGGTTGCGAAAGCGGCGTCGAGTTTAATGGCACCGGCGGGCGCGTTTAGTCAGCCGACGGACGGGAAAGGCGCGGCGATGGATTTATTGTCGAAACGCATCGGCGATTTGACGCCGACGCAAATGTTTGACGTGGTGAGAGAGTTGAAGGAGATGGCGGAGGGTGATCCGGTAGGGACGAGAAATTTGTTGAGCGCGAATCCGCAGTTGTGTTTGGCCGCGTTTCAGTGTCAGCTGGCGTTGGGAATGGTGAAGGTGCCCATGATAGAAGAACCTCCAGTAGGAGTCGTCGCGCCGCCGCCGCCGCAAATGATGCAACAACAACAGCAACAACAACAACAAACGATTCCACCGCCTCAAGTAGTCAACGTAGCGCCGCCACAAATGGCGGTAAATAGAGGCGCGCCGCCGCCACCGCCACCGCCGGTTCAACAACAACAACAACAACAACAACCAGATTCTCAAGCGCAACTCTTAGCCCAAGTCATGGCCTTGACGCCGCAACAAATAGCCGCGCTTCCTCCTGATCAAAGAATGCAGGTGGAGCAATTGAGGCAGATTGCTGCCGCGCAAGGCATGATTTAATGCGTGTGTGTTAACTACCTATCATATACTAAATTATTATTACTATTACAAGAGTGTTGTAGAACTACGGCGAACAAATTTTTCTTTCCAAAATGAAAAATCATCAGAAAGGAATGTGAATGACGATAAAACCACGACTTTGCACAAGCTCCAACGGATCTTTCAAACGAAGTGACGACGAATGCTATCGGACACATTCCTTTTTTATGACTTTTTTCAATACGCTTTTTCTACACGATAACTAAAATGCGCTAATTCGTTTTTGTCTAAATTAATTTTTCGATTTGTACTTTTCAATCGACGGCGCGATCGCCAAGTGCTTCCTGTTGTGTTTCAACCCGTATCCGCCTTTTCTCTTTTTCCCGCCTCCGGCAAACTCACCCAACCCGCCTAAATTCATCCCCCCTCCTTTCCTTTTACCAGCTTTGCTATTCGCCGAGGCGCTCTGGTCGTTTCTCTCCTCCCAAGAACTCTTCCTCAACTTACACGGTCTCGATCCGATCCATTTTCCGTGCACCTCTTTCATCGCTTTCGCGAAATCCATCGAATCCATCATCGAGACGAACCCGTATCCTCTGCTTTTCATAGTCTTTTTATCTCTCACCACCCTCGCCTTGGCAAACGAGGCGTACCCGCTAAACGCCTTCGCCAACACCTCGTCCGTACACTCCGGTCCTAAATCCCCCACAAAGATTCTGTAATCGTTCGCGGGCCACTCGGAAAGCGTGTTGTCGATCCATTTCTCGCCGGCGACGTGCCTAGCGACCGGTTTGCCGACCGTTTTGATCGAATGCTGCGGGCCTTCGCTCGTCTTTGGCGGCGGCGGCGGCGGCTGAAACGAAGGTCCAATCACTTGCACTTTCTCTTCTTCCTCTTCTCCTCTGCGAGCCGTCGGTCCTCTCTGCGGTTCGAACGCGTCCGTTTTAATCACCGCCGCTTTACCGATGACTGCTCCTCCACCTCCTCCTTTACTGTTGATGTTGTTATTATGCTTCTGGAACTGAATTGGAACGCGTTCTCGTTCTGTTTCTTCTTCAACCTTCTCTTTGTTTTCCTTCTTTTTCTCCAATTCCTCAATCTCGGATTGGAACAGCGCGAACTCGTCCATATCGTGCCCTGGTCTCTTTTTATTATTGTTTACGGTCTGCGCGGAGTATCGCGTCGCGGTTTGTTCGTCGAAGAAGATACGTTGAGCGTTTGCTGATGATTGTGCGCGCGTGTGTGTGTGCGTGTAAGTGTGTATGGTTGGTTTATTTTTGAAGTGTGTTATTACAAATTACTCTCTCTTTTTTTGTGTGTTTCTCTCTCTGTTGGTACAACGCAACGCGCGCGCGCAAAACGTGAAGCTTCTTCTTCTTCTCCTTCTCTTTCTGGGAAACGTTTTTAATTATTCTCTCTTTCTCTCTCTCGCTCTCGCTCTCTTTTGTATTATCTCTTTTTCTTTTCTCTTTTGTATTAAATCTTCTTCTTATACGACGCGCCGTCGTCCTCTCATACTTCTTCTCCGCCGAAAGTATTCTCCCCGCTGTACTGCACGTACAAAAACCCATCCTCGTCTTTATTCTCCTCGTAAATCGTGCTCATCAAGCTCGCCGTCGGTGGCAGCGCGTTGTTCACGAAGATAAAAATCGCCTTCTCCGCGCTCAGTTTAACCCGCTTTCGAATCACGTACACGAATTGCCCAACCGTCAAATCGCTCGGGACGAGGTACTTCTTCTTATCCAAATCCGGCACGTCCGATTTCGGAGATTTTTCCACGATGACTGGAATTCTGTCCGGATATTTCTGGCGTATGCGCGAAGATTCGTACTTTCTTTGCTCTGTTGTTATTTGTCGTTCGTGAATTATGAGAGACGGAGAAAGTAAAACATCATTGAGCGTCAGCTTTCGCGAATATTCTCAAAAGGCACCCTCTTCATTCGTTTTTAAAATTGGAACATCCGAGAGAAAAGAAACGTTCGAAAAAAAAAAAAAAAACTATAATCTTTTCCCTTGTTCCAAACGCGAACGCGCGCGAGCGCTCTCGCTCTCGCTCTGCGTCTGCAACAACCACGTCTTCTCTCCTTTTTTTTCAGAAAGCAACAACGA
>Ga0181597_10001328_pt1 | contig 27866 bp, 22 predicted proteins | sample 041ome_5_FD_148647 | JGI IMG/M metagenome (GOLD analysis project Ga0181597, IMG submission 148647) | Coastal salt marsh microbial communities from the Groves Creek Marsh, Skidaway Island, Georgia - 041403US metaG (spades assembly) | ecosystem: Environmental > Aquatic > Marine > Intertidal zone...
TTGGGTTGAGCCGATAGAGAGAGAGAGAGAGAGAGAGAGAGAGAGAGAGAGAAACGCGTTTTAATGGAGTTTGCGTGGACGAGTTTCCCGACGATACGCTCTTCTCTCGTTGGAATTTATTTGTGAGGCGTCGCTTCGGAGGGGGACGTGGCCACTTTGGGCGAATGGAAGGCGCAGAGGCTTGTGAAAAAGCCAAACAAAGAAGCTTTTTAGGAAAAAAAAAATGTGGAAAAGAAGCCTCGTCGGGTTGGCTGAAAAAGACGAGAGAGAAGAACTCGACTCTCGACTCGTCATACTTTTTTTTGCAACCTCTCTCTCTCTGCGAACGCGCACACGTAATAAATAACACCTGAGAGTATTTATTCAACGATGGCGAGCACATCATCGACGCTTTTGTCGTTTAAGACGGCCGTTTCTCCTTCTTCGTGCGCGACTCGACGCGCGAGCGGCGCCACGACGTCGTTTTCCAAAATGGGAAGAAAACCCACCAAAACGACGAAGATTACGTACGCGAATCTCGGACCAGAACTGAAATTGCAAATCGATAAGTGCGTGACGGAGAACAAGGTGGTGTTGTTCATGAAAGGGACGAAATCGGCGCCGAGGTGTGGGTTTTCAAACACGTGCGTGCAGATTTTACAGAGCATGAACGTGCCGTTCACGGACGTGGACATTTTAGCCAGCGAACAGTTGAGAAGTGGGATGAAAGTGTACAGCAGTTGGCCGACATTTCCGCAGCTGTACATCGGTGGCGAGTTCTTCGGCGGATGCGATATTACCATGGAGGCGTATAAAGATGGGAGTTTGAAAGAAGAGTTGGAACGGGCGATGTTGGAGTAAATCGTTCCGTGTTCATTCGAGACGCGCGACGCGTGATTTACGTTTTCAATTCGTTTTTCATATTATAACATTTATATATACTTAAGCTTCTATCGCGGCTAACTTTCCCGCTCTTTTCTCCTCTTCCTCCTCCGTGCGTTTGCGTTTCTTCACGTGCACGGAGACTGGTTTCCAGGCTTGGCCTTCTCTGCCTTTTGTGCTCTTCGCTTTCTTTTGACAGGTTATCTTCGTGTTCAAGTCGGCGTACGTCACACGGTCTTTACCGAAATAAAAGCACACCGTGTTAATATCTTCCGTTTTCACCGCGTATTTGTATTCTCTCACCCATTCGTAATCTGTTCCGTTTTCATTTTCGTTTTCGTCCAATATCTTTACATTTTCCGCGTTTGCGGCATCTTTCGGAAGCATCAACGCGATGAACTTATCCGGACGACCGGCTTCGTCTTCCACCATCATCGGTTTCACCATCGCTTTTTGCATCGCTTTGTCCTTGACATCCTCCGCGGCTTCACTCATACCTTCCACATCTAACGTTGGGTCCTCATCAAACGTCAACCTCACAAAATTTTGCGGCCAAACCTTGAAATCTGGAAATACCGGCGTCACCGAAACCGGTTTCAAACTCTTGTTTCTCGGGTGCTTCACCGTTTCTAAAGTCACCTTCTCCGCCGCCTCGAAAGATTTCTTGATCGCCAATATTTGCTTCTCTCGTTCCGTCAACGATTTGTTGTATTCTCTCAAACTTGGATCTAACTTTTCCTCTTGTTCTCTCAACTCTCTTTGTCTCTTTAAAATCAAATTCGACTTTTCCGATATCCCCGTCTTCAACGACAAACCTCCTTCGGATATGTATTTCGTGTTCATCAACCACATTGCTTTATTCACATCCGGTTTTCTTCCGGTTCCACTCGCCGTCTCTTTATCCTTCGCGGAATCGTTAGCTAATAATATCAAATCGTCCGGGTGAATCTCTCCTTTCGTCCTCGCCGCTCGAAACGCGTCCGAGCCAATCGGGTCCAAATTTATCCCCAAATCCTCAGAAAACATTCTCGCCGATCGCCTCAATTCGTCGTACAACAGCGCCACGTTGTGTTCCGCCATCATATCGTCGTCTAAACTTCCTTTCCTTCGCAGTAATTTCCAATCCAGTGCCCTCGGGGGCGGTAAATTGTTCCTAAACTGCATCGGGCACAAAAACGCCGTCTCTCGTTTCAATCGATTCGTCTCGTCCACGATTTCCGGCTGTTGTTGCGCGACTTTTTTACCGCCGCTCGAGCTTCCGCTCTTCTTTCTGGCGACGTTGCTGCTCGCGGCGACGGGTTTCTTCTTCGTCGCAGCTGCTGCCGCCGCCGGAGCAGCCGCGGTCGTTGGCGCATTCTTCTTCGACGAAGGAGACGGCGTCGTCTTTTTCTTGATCGGTGACTTCTTTTCTTCTTCTTCTTCTTCTTTATTTGCTTTTGCTACTGGTGGTGCTGTTGGTGGTTCCACGCTCGCGCTTTTCGACCGTCCTCTCCTCGGAGGAGGTGGTGCGTCGTCGTCTTCTTGTTTTTTCTCGTCCTCTACCGGTGGTGGTTCCACGCTCGCGCTCTTCCCTCGAGCGCTTCGCCGCGGTGGCATCGTGTAAAGCCTTCTATTCTAGTGAGGAAAATTGAACGTGAATCCACTTTTTAACGTGAAAAATTTAGGGTTTCAGTCACAAAAACAAAAAGAAAAAAAAATCACGATCCCCCAAGGTCCCCGCCGCCAAAACTATTCCCGCTCTTTTACGCACACAGCGCACGCACACACACACAAAAGGTAGCAACCAACGCATCATGGCGGACGAAGAAAACAAAGCCACCGCGGCTGACGCGAAGAACGAAGGTCCAGGGGGGGAGAGATGGAAAAACGACCGAAAACAGTACCGGGATTTCGTCCCATTCGACGAGCAATTGGAGAGGAAATTGTTGAGGCAGCTGGAGTTTTACTTTTCGGATTCCAACTTACCGAGAGATAAGTTTTTGCGAGAAACGGTGGAGAGAGATCCGGAGTCTTACGTGGATTTGAGATTGCTTCTGAAATTTCAGCGCATGCGCGACGTTTTGTACGATTCTGGCGGGTCAAATAACCCCGAGGTCATCGAGGCCGTTGCGAAACTGTTGAAGGAGAAATCTGTGAGTTTGCAAGTCGTCGACGAGACGACTTCAGATCCGAGAGTGAGAAGGAAAGAGGATCTGAGACCGAAAGAGGAAATCGATCGGGACGTGGAGAAGAGGTCGTTGTATGCGAACCCGTTTCCGATGACGGCGACGATTGAATCGTTGACGGATTTCTTTGAGAAGGAGTGCGACGAGAGAGTGTTGTCGGTGAGATTACGAAGACACATCGCCTCGAAAGATTTCAAAGGAAGCATCTTCGTCGAGTTTGCGACGGAGGAGAGCGCCAAAAAGGTGACCGCAATGTCCAACAAGTTGGTGTTCGAAGGCGCGGAGGTGACGTTGATGTTCAAGAAGGAGTACTTGGAAAAGAAAAAGGAAGAGAAGGCGTTGAAGGCGGAGCAGAAAGCGAAGGAGGAGGCGGACAGAGCGGCCAATCCAGAGAAGTACGCGAAGTTAGACGAGGAGAGGAAAAGAGCGGAAAGAGAAGTGGTGATTAGCGATCGTCGTCACGATAACAATAATCATAATGGTAGCAAACGTAGCAGAGACGACGAAAGAGGAGGAGAAAGAAGAGAGAAGAAAGAAAACAACGGCGAAGAGAGAGAGGTTGAGTACACGCCCGGGATGATTGCAAGAATCACTTTGGGCGAAAAGGCAAACACAGAGTGGGAAGATTTCGTCAAGTTTCGCGAGGGCATTAAAAGTGCGTTTGAATCGTACGGTAAAATCAAGTTTGTCGATTTCAAGCAAGGCGAAAAGTCTGGCTTTTTGAGATTCGAAGACGAAAAAGTAGCGGCGAAAATAATCGAATCCATCCAAGGCGGCAACGCGATTGAGGTAGAAGGCGACGCGTGCGCGCTTGAACTCGTTGGAGGCGACGAGGAAAAGTCGTATTGGGAAGCCATCGATAGACGCGCGAGAGATCGCGATCGTCAAGATCGCAACGGTAACAAAAGAGACCATCGCGGCGGCGGCAGAGGCGGCGGCAGAGGAAGAGGAAATCGCGGACGAGGTGGGGGCGCCAAGCGTCACAAGAGCGACTAATGCGAGAGCAAAGTCACTTGTGTTGCTACTATATTAATATTGTTCTATAATATTGAAACATTTGCGATAAATAATATAAGAAGTTGAAACAACAACCATTCGAATTGAAGCTAACGCCGCTAATGCTTTTTTCTTTCGTCCGCGCTACACGAAAATCATACTATCTCAATCAATGCTTGAAAAGCGCACTCTACCACTCACAACCGCCTCTGTCTCGGTGATGTGCAAACACGCCATCTCCCTTCTGCAATACCTCTCCAGAGCCTTTGCATTCTTCTCGTCCCCTTCGTTCATGAATACGTTTCTCCTCAACGACTTCATAAAATCGTCGTTCCCGCTAATCAACGCCTTATCGTATGCCAACGCGGACCCGTAAAATGACTGCTCCAACTCTTTCAACGTCGACCGAACTCTCACTTTCACGCCTTCTCGGTGGACTCTCTTCTCCACTTCCTCTTGGAATGTGTCGTAAAACATTTGCGAAATCGCCTTTCCAGAATCCCCTTCGCGTCGTAATCGAGCTAAAACTAACCACACGTGCAACACAAACATCGCGTGCTCCGTTCGGAACGAGTGCTCTAATCCAAGAACCTCGTAGAACTTTGCTTCGTCGCACCTCTCGATCACAGCTTTAAATAACCGCTGCGACGCTCGATTCTGCACGCTTTCCGAACTATCGTACCCGCCAATTTTCAACATGATACGCGTGTACCATGGAAGGCTCGCAGAGCGCTTTTCCGGCACTTCGAAAACCTCCGAGGTAGAATCGAACGGTATGGCTAACGATTTTGGCTTCGACGTGAACAGCGAGTGTTTGTTCTGATTTTGATTTTGTTGTTGCTGATGTTGTTTCGAGCCGCCGCTCGAGGTGGCAAACTTCTTGGAATTCGTTTCCCTCTTTGAAGGAGCCGAAGAAGAGGACGACGACGACGACGACGACGAAGCTTTCGTTGACTTCAATCGTCTCTGCACGTCCGCGTCGTCTCTCAAACTCCTTCTTTTCGCATCCACGTGCCCATCAAAGTGCGCGTTCGCGCTCAAAAACCTCCTCTCATGCGCCGTGCAAAACTCCCTCGCCGTGGAGTGACGTCTGACGTTTTCCAACAAGTGTCGCGCGTCATCGCTTCTACCGCTCGACGAGCGAGGCTCAGGGCGACACAGCGACGCTGAAAAAGACGCAGAGGACGCGCTCGAAAGTGAAGTCGCGCTCTGCGCGTTCAGGGAGGCCAAGTGCCGGGATAAAAGATTCCTCGTCGCCGACGAGCTTCGACGCATGGTTCGGCTGTGAAAATATGACGACACTTGAGCGAAAAAGAACATCAATGAGAAAGTGAGAGAAACAGCGTAAACATAAAGAGGTGACATGTTTATAGTATTTTAAAGAGAATGAGCGTTACACGAATCTTATTATATATATCTCTCTCGCACAAATCCATATGCACGTCTACCCGTTACGGCCAACTGGTAAACTGAAACACCTTCCCGACGATTTCCAAACCAGTCGGAATCTGCCACGTGAAGAGCGCGACGTTGATGGCGTTCAACGCGATGTGCGCGCTTCTCGCCTTGTCGTTGCCTCTTTGCATCTCCGGCACCAAACCAGCGGCGGCGGCCCACAACGCCACAATCCCCATTCCAGCGTACAAGTGCGGGCCCGGGAACAACTTCCCGACGCGAATGTACGTGTTCATCCCGCCCTCGATGGCTAAGCACGTCCCGAACGCCAACAAGAGCGACCCGGCGTTGAAGTGTTTCTCTTTATAGTTCCCGGCGACTAACTCCTTGCGTTCTTTCGTTAACTCGTCAATTTTCGATTGGTTCGGGTTCGCCGCCGCGGCTTCCCCATTCGCCGTTTCCGCACCCGCGCCGGCTTTTTTCAACTCTTGAATCTCCTCGCCGACCGTGCGCACTTTTCGCCACTGCAAGCCTAAATACCCGGCGTATAAGCTGGTGGCGTACATGATGCCCAAGAAAAACGGATGCACCAACGCCGCGGTGCGGCCTTCGAGCAAGCCAAACTCCCCACCTTTTGCGAACGCGTCTTGCGCGGTTAACACGATCGGGGACGACGCGATGGTCGCCAACAGCGCGGTGCGACCGACATCTTCCGAAGACGACGACGCGATGACGACGCTGGCTTTTTTGTCTTCCGTTTTCTTCGTCGCACCGACGCTGCATCGCGCCAAAGACGACGGCGACGGTCTTCTCGAAGACGAAGACGAAGAAGACGACCCGGAGGTCGTGCGAAGGGAGACGATTCGTTGGGCCTGACTGGTTGCGCTAAACATTGTGTGTGTGTGTGTTTATTTACGCGTGGATAGAGTACTGACGATGATTTTTGCGATGATTACTGAGAAGTGGAAAAAAGGAAACGTCACACCGCGACCAGAGAGAGAGCGAGAGCGCTTTTTTCGCGCTTTCCCTTTCGAGCAAAACTGGATGGCTCCAAATCGTTCGTTTGGTTTCTTCTTCTTCTTCTTCTGCCAAAAACGCGCGAGCTCTATACAGAAGTCGAGAGGCAAAAAAATTTCAAAAATTTCACTCATCGCACGCACCAATTTTTTTTCTCTCTTCCTTCTTTTCGGGAAAATCAGAGAAAAAATTGCCTCACAACACACAGAGCACACGCGCTTTTTTTTTGGTTTGCGCTCCGTTCGTTTGCTTCGCGCGCGCGATATATATAAAAAGAGAGAGACAACTCATCTCGCGTCGTGGATACGCCGACTGAGCGAAAACGGACCTTTGCAGAAAGCTTCCCGCTCGCTCGAACACTCGCTTTTTATTGTTTCAAAGTCGAGATTAAAAATTCAAAAACAGAGAGAGAGAGAGGGGTTTTATTGAGAAGAGAATTCAAAAAAATTCAAGAGAAACGCGCGACGAAGAAGAGCTATTATTATTATTAAGTAACATGGTCAAAGTGAGATTAAAATCCCCGTCGGAGCTGAAAAAGATCGAAGAGTTCCTCGCCGACGCGGCGACGGATAAAGCCTTGGAAGCTAAGGCGATGTATACCGATCAAATTCAACAGAACATGATGTCCTTTCAATTGATTCGAATGTGCGAATCCGTGACGGAAACGTTGAGCAAAAACGTTCTGGTCGCCGGGAGAGAACCGCGCGCGGACGAGGAGGAGGAGGAGAACGAGGAAGAAATGGAAGAGTTACGAATTAAAGAGGAAAAACGATTGAAAGAACTTACTTGTGACCCAGAGTTGGACGAGTTGGAGAACGAAGTCGCGGAGTTGACCGAGAAGGTTGGCGAGCAGCGCTTGACTGGACCGGCGAGAGTGTTGCAAAACTTGGAGAATAGATTGAAAGATGAACGGATGGCAATCGAAGCGAAGAAAAAGAATAACAACAACGAAGAGGAAGAGGACGGAAAAGTGGACGAGGAAAATAACAAGAGCATTTTAGCGGCGGCGAACATCTCGGCAGAGGAGCTGGAAGAGACGAAGAAGAAGTTGGAAAAGTCTTTGGCCGCGATGCCGGTGGCGAAAGAGAGGTTGCAGAAAGCGTTGGAGAAGTTGGCGAGGTTGACGAACGAGATTGATAATCAAAGAACGAGAGCTCCTCCGGGGACAATTGAGAGGGCAATTGATGCCGCGCCAGTGCTCGGGTTTGATGACGACGTGACGACGGAGGAGGCGGTTGCGTTGAGAGCGAAGAACGAAACGAGAAGGCGTTTGGCGAGAGAGTTGAAGCCGCTCGGACGATGCTAGTTTGTTTCTGTTACCTGTAAGTTTATCATTGATATATATATAATTGAGTATTTAGTAGTATATTACATGTGTGTTTGTGTGTGTTTCTCTTTCATTCTTCTCACCTTGTCGTCTATCCCTATTGTATAACAAATTATCTGCGCCCGCGTCTCGAAGGCTTTTGCACCGGAACGATGTCTTCGACGCTCTTTTCGTCGTCATTTTTTTCCGGTTGTTGTTGTTGTTGTTGCTGCTGCTGCTCGACGTTTTCCATGTCCGCGTCTACCGCTTCGCCGTCTTCAGTAGTTGTAGCGATGGTTTCTTCCTTGCTTTCCTCGTTTTCGACAATCTTTGCAAAGTTCTTCTTCGTTTCTAAAGTTCGTTTCTTCTCCGAGCCAGGCGTTGAAGTTTTGTTTGTCTTTCGCGTTTTGTTCGTTGCGGGAGTCGCACCATCGAGCTCCGATTCCGTTTCGATTTCGTCCTCTTCTTCGAACGAGGTTTCCATTTCAGCTTCTTTCGCGGCTTTCTTAGCCGCAGCTCTCTTCTCTCGTTCCACTTTTGCTGCACTTTTACCCAGTGAACGAACGCGAACGACTTCGATGAACTCTTTAAAACTCAACGAGCGCTTGTCGGATTCGTCGACGTGCGCCAACTGCTTTTCGCACACTTCCAAGACGTTCTTCGCGTCAACTTGCGAGATTTTCGGAATGAATGCCGAAACTGCGTAATCTAAGAAGGCAAAACGTTCTGGTTTCAACGGTAACAACGAGTAATTCACGCAATCTGCGGTCATCGAGCGCACCACCAAACGGTCTCTTTGCACGGACGGGGAGAAGATGCTCGCGATGCGTGTCGCGAGGTCGCGCAAAAAGTCAATCGCTCTTTGCGCGATGTCATCGTCGGCGTCCGCATCTTTCATCGCGTTTGAAACCACTTGATAAGCATCTGCTAATGCCATGAAGATTGTTCTCGCGAGTTTCGTGGGACTGTCGCGACGCAATTCCGTCATGAACCCCTTGATGGCGGCATCCAGGTGGTCCCCGCCGATTGCAAAGTTGGAAATAAACGCCGGAGCTGCTACGTTTCCGTTCGCGTGATCACCACACTTGGCGTCTACTAGAGCTAGCTGGTATCCAATTTTTGCGGCGTTAACATCGGCGTCTAAATTTTCATCTTCCGGAGTCATTATTTTATCCGCTGCACGCCACGCTGCCGTCATCATGTTCGGCGGTAACGAAACGGATGTCTCCGCAGCCATTTTGAGATATAAGACGGCATCGGCGACAGCGGCCGTGCACTTACGTCTAGTATCTACGACAACCTTCGACCCGTACTTTCCGAAAATTTTTTCCGCATTTTCGGCTAAACGAATTAAGCTCGTCAAACATTTGTCGCGCGTGTTTTGAAAAGTGAGGATGTCTTCTTCAGACACACGCCCGCGCTCTGTTTCGGACAGGTCGATCCCACGCCAAACCGTTTCGTACATGACCCCTTCTGCGAGTAATCCCGCAGCGATTGGACCAACTCGGACCTCTTTCGAAAGTTTTTTCTCGCCATCTCTAAGAACATTACGTGAAATTTCGTCCAAAAGTCTAGCCATTGCTTCAAAAACCGCTTCGCCTTCGAGCTTTGATAATCTCGCATGCTTGAGGAGTGCTGAGACGCGCAATAAAGCGCATTTCAAACTGAATCCGTCGCCATTGTCTTCGCTAACGATGAAATCGTCGTCGTCGTTTTCGTCCTCGTCGACGTTTACGGTTCTGTTCACAATTGCGTTACTGGCTAACTGGGAAATCTTCTCGCCAAGGTGTTCGGCGATGGAATCGAAAACTTTCATCGCGACGCTTCTCGTGCCTTCGTAGCCATCGTGGGCGCAAAACGCGATCGCTTTCGCAGCGCTGTCTAAAACTTTCGCATCGACGCGCTTGAATAAGATGCTTTTGACGGATTCCATCAGTGCTTCAAATTCGTTGTCTCGCTGTCGCAACGGATAATGTTCGAGCTTCAAGTATGGGATTATTCCCAGCAGAGGTGCCAGGACTTCGTCTTCTACGGAATATTTCTCCAACAACGTCGGAAGATGCGTAGTGAACGCGAGCGTGATCTTTTCTCTGCTTTGATCGCACGTTTCCCTATCGCGTTTGGTCATGCTCATTTTTGCTGGCGTGGGTACGTTTGATTTCGCCAAAGCGTCGGCGATGATGTTTTCCATTTGTGATTTCTTAACCGCGCGAAGCGTTAAGTTCGCCAGCGCAGTGGCATCCCCAATGTCATCGCAAAACTCTTCGTCGCACAACTTTGTGGCCAAAAATTCAAACGAATGGAACAGAGGCATTTCGTCCCAGACGGCATCGATGATTTTCGAGTGCGTTTCCAAAGCGTCGTCTTCTGGAAGATGCTTCGCGTGCGTCGTGTTGGACAAAATTTTCACCAACTCCAAAACGCTTTCAAGTGTCTCGGTAGCCGAGAGTTCGCCAACGCCCAGGCTCGTATCGAAATCTTCGTCTTCTAACTCGTCGTTCTCTTCATTGTCACCGAATAAATTGCCACGTTTCTCCTCTTCTTCTTCTTCTCCGTCTTCGTCCGTGTTGTCCTCATCGTCCTCGTTTCGTATTTTTTTGTTTGTTTTCCTTTTCGTCTTCTTCGCCGCCTTCGCTTTCTTCTTCGCTGCTGGCTTCTTCTTTTTGCCATTAGCGCCTGCGCGACTTTTATTGTACTGCTCCAACAACGACGGTAATATTTTTGGCAACACTTTCGCCGCAGTCACTCGAACGCTTTCGTTTTCCTCCGTAAGCAAGTGCAACACTTTGTTCATCGTGTCTGCGTCGTACGTCTCGTACTCGCGCAGTTGCGCAACGACAAAAATCGCTTCGCATGTCACCATAGGATCAACGTCGGATAAAAGCTCCTTAATGCGCTCGCTAAATCTATTCGTGAATCCATCCATGATGGATGCGTTCGTTCCGTCCGCGTATAAACGTCGCAAACCTTTCAAAACCTCCAATCTCACCAGTGGCGATTTGTCGTTCATAGACCATCCTAAATATTTCAAGTAAAAATCCGTCAAAAACATCAAAGGGTACTCCAACATCCAGTTCGACACCGCTGCCATGCAGCTCGCGCGAATTTGCGCGTCGTAATCGCGAAATCGTCCCGTGAAGACGCCGTTGAACATCTCTTTGATCATTCCTGTGCACGCCTCGGTATTCTTCGCGCATTGATCCATGGTTTTCTTTATGGCCTCCGCCTCCGTCTTGGCCTCTTTTCGTTTCGACGCCAACGCGTTGTCTAATTGTCTTTGTTTCAACGCCGCTTGCTTCGAATTGGACAAACACGCATTCACTAATCCAGAAATAACTGTAAGCCCCATCTCGGTCGCAACAATTCGCACCACTCGCGCGCTTGAGTTTGAACACGTCTGAAAAATCTCCCGAAACATTTCAAACATGGTATCGTCGAACAAGTCTCTCGAATCGATCGTTTCTCTCACCACCGCGCGCATGAACAGAATCAAATCGTTCTTGAAGTACCTGTACACCTTTCCTTTCTCTGCCATCGGATCGTCTGGGTTAACGTTACCTTGTCTCAGCTCGTCTTCTATTCTCTTTAAGATAACGGCGCACTCCGAATTCATCAGCTCCGGCTTGTAAACTTTCGCCTTGCAGCCGCTCGCTTTCGTCAACAAAGTGTACATTTCTGCCGCCGCAGACGCCTTATCCTCTTGGTATCGCGTCGTCCACTCTGATGCTAATCGATTTGCTTTCTCCTCCGGTAACTTTTCTTTTTTCGCGATCCATTCAAACAAGCCTTGCTCTTCTTCTTCTTCCTCTTCCTCTTCTTCGTCGGCGCCTTCGAGGCGACCGGCTTGTTGCTGTTTCGGCGTCACTGCGACGAGCGGTAACTGCTGTTCATCTTCCTCTTTACCATCCTTGTCGTCGTCGTTGTCCTTCTCATCGTCGTCCTTCTCTTTCACCGCCGGCATCTCTTCCTCAACCTCTTCTTTTTCTTGCTCCTTTTTGCCATCAACCGCAGCGCTCTTCCTCTTCTTCCCACCACTCGAGACTCCCCAGACTTTGTTCACGCTCTTGTTTCTCGTCTTCAAAATCGACTTTTGCGGTTGCTTCTCGCGTTCTTCTTCTTCCTCCTCCGTCTCTGTCGTCTCTGTCGTCGTCGGCTCTTCCTCCTTCTTTTTCCGTCCTCGACTCGTCGATCGCGTTCGTTTCAAATCGAGATTTCTCTTCTTCTCTTCGACCAGATTCGCGTCGGATCTCCCGCTCCGCGTCGAGCGGCGCGTGGACATTCTTCTCTTTTCTCCGCAAAAAAAACACTACTCGCGCAACAAAAAGAAATGCGATCAGCTCTACACTCGCGCGAATAATAAAAACGCGACGCGTGCGTCGTCGTGCGCGTGCGTGTGTTTAAAAGGTTGCGCTGCGCTTTTTTTGACGATTCGTCTCCTGCATTTTTTAAAAATTTTTCTTCCTCTGCGCGATGCTTTTGAAAATTTAGGCGGGAAAAGTCAGTCGCGAATCTGATGAAAACTCTCTCGAAATCTCTCTCCTCCGCCACCCCCAAACAAAAACAACACACCGCTCGCTCGCGTGGTGCTGGGTGCTCTTCGCGAAAGCGTCACACATCATTATTGCGACCCACAAACTCGCACAAAAGAAGAAGAAGAAGAAGACGCACGCGAAACGAGAGCACATCTGAGAGGATCGCGACGACGCGCGGGATGGAAGCGTCGTTGCGTTCCTTCTCGTCGTCGCCCTCGGTGTGCCTCTCGTGCCACCATCGTTCGAGGAAGAGTAAGAGTAACGACAAGGTATAAAAGAATGGAAGAGGAAGCGCGACGTCGACGGGCGAAAGAGAATATCTTTGTCTCTCTCTCGGGAAATGTTTTTTTTATACTCTCTGTCTCTGTCTCTGTCTCTCTGTTTGTTCGATCGAGCGCGCCGCGAAACACAGATCGCTGACGCGTTTGATCTTTCTCTCTTTCTCTATTTCGTTCTTTTGTATCAGGTGTTCTCGAATACCCGCCTCGTTCGCGCGGCGGGGAGTAGCAACGGCAGCAATGCCAACAATACCAGCAACAACAACAACGCTTCAGACTCCAACAACCAGAATAACAAGAAAAGAGCGCATCGGGTGCGATCGACCATGAGCGATTTTCAGCAACAACAGAAACCGTACACGTCGTACAGAGAAAAACACGGGTATAATTGGACGTACGGGTCCGCAGAGGACGACGAGAACGCGGAATACGGAACGTCTTCCTCTTCTTCGTCTTCCTCTTCCTCTTCTTCTCCGGTTTCCGAGGCCGACGCGCGCGAAGCGGCGAGGAACTGGTTGTGTACCATCGGAAGACAAGGCCAAACGTCGCCGATCGATTTTGGAAAAGTAGAATACGACGCGAGTCGAAGCAAAAATGTTTCCGAGAACTTTCGAGGCACGTTATTAGACGATCCGTTTACGAATAATCCGAAAGTATACGAGTATATGCGAGCGCGAAGAGGCCCGATGGTTGGGAAACTCGGGAAAGCTTTGAGGCACGTCCACGGCGACGAGGCGTACGAGTCGTATTTAGGAAAACACGTGAATCGTCACATTCGATTGGCGAGAATTCTGAAGTTATGGAGAATCAACTTCCACATTCGTTTCGGGAGAGAACCCGGGTACGACGACATGCCGTCAAACTTGAAATCGTTGGAGTTGCAATACATAAACATCGGCTTTAAACTTCGCCAACTCGATGGATAAACTGTGTACCATGTATCATAGAAAATGTTGTAAAATAATCATATAATATACACCGAGCGCTTTTTATTTATATACAATGCTACTTCTTCGTATTCTTCGCGCTATGAATTTCCACTGCGACGCTCACGTTGGGCATGACGCGACCGTCTCTCAACTTCACCGGCGGATTTTCAACCACCACCAACTCTCTCTCCTCGTCTCCGCTATTCATCTTGCTATTCCCCTCTCTCTCCGCGGCTATCCCCGCCGTATTCGTCACCGCGTGACACGCCCCGCAACTCACGCTCGTCGCGCCTCTCGTGTACATCAGCGTCACCCCGCACCCCCGACACGTGCAGTGTGAAACGTCCTGTCTTTGCACCCCACCTCCGGAAACGACTCGGTTCACCGTGTGACACAACGCGCACTGCACTTGCGTCGCGCCTAAATGAAACATCAGTCGAACCGTGCATCCTTGGCACTCGATGGCAGCCATCTCTCTCCCCCCCGACGGCATCAATCTCGTCGATGAAAACGATGCGCGGCGCCTTTGATTCCCCGCGCTGTTATTAGTATCAGTGGTACCGTTCGATGACGACGACGAGGTGCCTTCACCATTACTCCCGCACGGAGTGATGGCTGCACACACCGCGCAACGCACGAACGCCGCCGACGGCGGGTGCACCAAAACTGTCCCGCACCCTCTCTGCTCGGGATTGCCCGTGCACGTGATTCGAGGCATTTTCTTCTTCTCGTGTGAGTTATGCGCGTATGTTCTGATAAAAGCGCGGGTGAAGGTTTTTATTAGGGAAAAGAAGTTGAGTTTGGGGAAAAACGACACCGAGACGCCGCAGACGAAAGCGCGCACCCGACGGACACAACGCGCATTTTCCTTTGAGAAGAAAGGAAGGGACGCACGCGTACGCGCGCAGAGAAGACGTCAGAGAGAGCACATGCCTCGCGCGACGCGTTCGAGGGGGAAACTCACCGGTGGTAGTGGTGGTGGTGGGGACAAGGAAGAAGAAGAAGACGAGAAACGACGGAAAGAAACGGAGAAGAAGAATGTGGGAAAAAGAGGAGACGATTTTGGCGACGAGAGCGATTCGGACGACGCGCCGCCGGAAGAAGTCGCGCGCGCGGACGCGGAGAGAGATACGAGAGAAGAGCAAATGACGAAGAAACGCGCGATAGAGATGCAGCAGATATCGAAAGAGAGAGAAAAAGAGAAGCGTTTGGAAAAAGAAAAGGAGCGGCAGGAGGCGGCGGCGAAGAGGAAACGAGAGAAGGAAGAAAGGGCGATGGAAAAGAGGAAAGAGGAAGAGCCCGAGGACGACGATGAGGCGGAAGAGTTCGAAGACCCAGACGCGTTCACTTTGGACGAGGATATCGTCGACGCCGTCGCCGCGAACGAGAACGAGTTGAAAGAAAAATACCTGAGAGACTTTCACGATACCAAATCTCAAAGAAAAAAACGGAAGAAGCAACTGAAACGGGAGAGGATGCGAGAAGAAGCGATGGGACGGCAAAGCGCGAAGTTCACGACGAGAGATGGGTTCGACGTCGTGATTCGTTCGAAAGTAGACGAGCTGGCGGAGATGAAGACGAATCCAAAAGCGCTCGATTTCGCAAGGCAGAGGTTAGACGCGAAGCATCGGAGGGACGAACGAATGCTTTGCGACACGCGAACGGGTAAAATAAAGAATCAGTTTGCCGTGAGATAGCTAGCTCTTTTTTGTAGATGAAAAAAAACGATTTCTCGTTGTATTCTTGTAATTAGTATTAAAACAAACGCGATTGTGTATGAGCTGCTACTAAGGAACTATTTTAAGCTAGCTACTATATATGTGTTGTCCTATAATTAATCGTTTGGGTATAAAGCGAATTCTGAAAACAAGGCGCCGGCGGAAGTTCTCTCTCCACCCGCCGAGAGACGCTTCGATGTTCGGCGTTTCTTTTTACTCGTTGTCATCGCAGATGTTTTCGATACCGATGCTGCTGCTTTCTTCTTTTTGCCGACTGACACGGTGCTCGGAATGACGGTAGTTTTTTGTCCAGACGAAACCTTCTTCTTTTTCGAAGATGTGGAATCGAATCTAAAATTTTCGAGGAAATCTGCCGTTTTCTTCCCGACAGCCGGTGTCGCGTTGTCATCGTCGTCAACGTTAGCATCGAGTGCGTTCGATCTCATCTTTGAATGTCTCGGTGATTTTCGCACTGTCGTGTTCAAGATCACGTTCGGTGACGTTTCAATCTTACTCTCGTTCTTCGTATCCCCAGGCGTATGTTTAGCGGCAGAGCCGTACAAGTCAAACTTTTTCACGGTACGTTTCTTCATCGGCGACTGCAATGATAGCTCGGGTGTGGCGCGATTCAGCGGTAACAAAGTCTTGATGTCATTATTGTTTCTGTTGGAATATTCGAATTCATCAAATGTCGACGGCTTCGCGGCGTACTGTTTCAAAGCTTCTCGCCTATTCTTCTCTTCTTTGTCGTCTTTCAGAGCGTTGGCGAAAAAGCTTGAGCGCACAATCGGTCTGCACGGTTGCATTTTTGGTGCATCTGAACGAACAGCAGAGCGCGAGTGATGCTGGTATTGGTATTGTCCAGATCCCACCGTTCTTTCTTCATCTTTTCTAGTCGTGAAATAATTATTCATGGTCATACCGTTGTTGACATTCGTGTTATTCGTAACGTTTCTTTTGCTTTTCGGTAATTCTCTTTGCGCGGGATATGGCTGCAGAGTTACTGGATGAAGTTTCCCATTCGCGACACCTTCGCAGACCGAATCGACTCGCCGTTCACCTAAAAGTCTCTTCTCGTCATCCTCGCTAAATCTCAAGTTCAAGGCATCCTCTTCAGGCTCCCCATTGTCTTCGGCGCAATCGCTCAAGTTCACGCACTTCTTCCTCTTCGGACAATACACCAACGCGTGCTTGAACGTAATCAACGCGTCTCGAAACCCACTTTCGTATTCCTTGTCGACCCGAATCCCTTCAAATTTAAACGAGCGCAAAGCTGCGCCGTACTCTCGACACTTTCGCATCGCCTGATGCGCCTTCTTCATTCCTACGCTCGGCAAACTCGGCAAATAATCGCACCCGCTCATGCAACACATCTGTAAAAACAAATCTGGCGTAAACTGATCGAATCGTAACCCTCTGTTTCTCGGTAAATCCTCGTACCGAATCTCATCCCCGATACCATTGTTATCCATTTTATAAAACACGATGGGTGCACCGTGCGCTAACAGATCCGAATCTTCCGTGATGACCACATCGGCGTACCCGTTTTTACAGAGATACGCCAACTGCGCGTCTGCTTCGAACGGCGCGACTAACACTCGCCCCAACCCTTCTCTTTCAATCGCATCAATCACTCTTTTTGCCATCTCAAACGTTACATCTATCGCCTTCGCGTAGTAGTCGAACGCTAATTTTCTGTTGCCCTCGCTCCACGCTTTTCTCGCCATATCCTTGGCCGCTTCCCGTCTCTGTCTTCGCTGCGTCTCCTCTCTCGCTTTACTCGGCAACGAGGCACCGTCAAAGACGTAAATAACTTCCGATATCCCGGCATTCTTCAACATTCGCGCTCGATTCAAAAACGCGTACACGAACGCGTCTTGGTTCCCGCAGTTTTCCACCAGTTCTCTCGAGCACGAATACGCGCACTTGTGCAACCAGCAGTACGAATCTACCGCGACTTTGCAGTTTTTGTGCGCGCTGATGTGCGTGCCCGATTTCGTAATCGATTTGATGTTCAAAAGGAGAGAGGAGATGCCCATGCTGACGTGTTGGTACAATCCGTTCAGCTGAACTTCTGAGCTGTTTTCTTCGAGCGCGACGAGTACTACGGGAACATCGTTCGGGGCGGTCGCGGCGCCTTCTCTTTTGTGGTCTGGTGCGCGCTCCTCTCTTTGTCTTTTTTTATGAGTTTTTGAAAATTTCCAACCTCAGAGCAACACGTAAAACTTTGTTCGAAACGACGCGATGTCGCACGTGCCAAACATCTGAAGCAACGCGAGAATAAGAAAACAGGGACGAAAAAAACGACGACGACGGCGACGATATTAATAATAAAAATCTGATAAAAAGCTACGAGGAGCGTACTCTTCGATTGGTGTTAAATTACAAACGTTCGTAGAATCGAGAACCCGTTGACGCGCTCTCCGAGACGACGGTTATAAAGCGTGTTCTTCCATTCGCGTTCCGTTACTTCTTCTCGTTGTACGGAAAGTACACTCTTCCTGGCGTCGCGTTGTCGTCAAACAACCCGTCGCCTCGTACTTTTTCCCCGGTGCCGTCGACGCTCGCGCTCGCCACGGCAAACGCCACCCCGGCGCCGACCGCGACGCCCACCTTTTTCGCCTTTAACCCCATAACCGTCCCGGCGGCGAGCCCGCCATAAACGCCGTTCCAAAAGTCGTCTTGACCTCGGATACTTTTAGATAAACACGACGTTCCCGTGTACGTGGCTCCAACTGCGGCAAACAAACCGCCGGAATTCGCCATGTACGATCCGGTATTCCTGACCGCCGCGAGCGTTTGACCTCTTTGAATCGTCAAAGGCGCTTCCGCCCACGTCGCTTTCAGCGCGCCGATGATGGAGCCGATCCCGAACATCGCCACCGACGCGTTGCATACTCGCGTAAAACAATCTAAATCAGACGCGGCTACCTTCGGCGGCTGCTCGTGATCTACGCTCATGTCTCTTTTGTTTATGTGCTCTCTCTCTCTCTCTACTCGTGTTATCTCTGATCGATTTCTTTTCTCTCTCGAAAGTTTCCAATTCTCTCCTTTTCCTTTTTCTCTCTTCCACCTCTCCGTCTCTCGCTTAACCTCTTCGCTCTACTCTCGTGATTTCTTTCTTTCTCTCTCTCTTCCTCTCTCTCTCTCTCTCTCTCTCTCTCTCTCTCTCTCTCGCACTTTTCTCGTTTTCTTTCTCTCTCTCTCTCTCTCTCTCTCTCTCTCTATCGCACGGTTCTCGCGTTCTTTCTCTCTCTCTCTCTCTCGTTTTATTGGGGAAAAAAATAGAGCACGTGCTGAAGATTTTCCCAAAACCCCTCTCTTCTGAGTTTTCTCTCGCGTAGACGCACACTTGAGACTCTTTTCTCCAAGCTCTGCTCTTTTTTCCTTTTTTTGTGCTTTCGTGGTGCTGGCTGCAATAATCATTCGCGAAATGGCCTTCTTCATTTAAAAGCTCTCTCGAGACTCTCGAGTCTAACGAACTCTCTCTGGCTCTGTTCGTTGTTGTTGTTGTTGTTGTTGTTGTTGTTGTTGTTGTTGTTGTTGTTGTTGTTAACACACACAAACGCAAACACCGCGCGCGAGAAATGTCGTCGCGCTTCCGATAACACGCAAACGAGAAAAAAAGAAGAAACGCATGACAGACGACGCCTGGGACTGTTTCGGGTCCGACGCGACCGACCGAGTCGTCGTCGAGAAGAAGCAACCCACCGCGGATACGTCTTTGTATTTTAGATTGTTTACCGAACGCGTTTGGGGGACGACGGCGACGGCGGCATCTGAGGAGAAGAGAGAGGACGAGATGCGGACGCTCGTCGACGCGATTGAACCGAAAATGAGTATAACGAGGCGAGGGAAATTGGCGGTGGAATATTTGAGGAAATTTACGATGGAAGGCGCGAAAGAGTGCTGCGTGGAGGTGACGGAACAAAAGCGGTTGAATGAGTGGGACAATTTGGAGTGGCTGCTCGCGCAAGCGTACGCGCACGTCGTGATTTTAATGAAAGTAGTTGGAGATGGCACAGAAAATCGTCGAAACAGATTGGATGAATTTGAAAAGGTGTTTTCGAACGATGCACGGGTGAACGTCGCGGACGATCCGCGTCTGCCGGCGTTGCTTCGCGAGTGGGATTCGGCGGTGACCAAAATCGCTCGCGCAAATTTAGATTTGTTGAATATAGTAATAGGAATCGACGGCGAGGAGAATTTGAAGAAAGTGCCAAGTTTCTGCGGTGAGTTGATGCGCGAGGTGGAAGCATTCTACGCAATTCATCGCGATAAAATCGTTCACGATTGGGGTGGTGCGGAGAGTAAAGTTGTTAAGATTACGACGAAAATACCCGAGGCGCAACAGGAAAAGAAATCGCGAGATCTCGTACAAAATCAAATAAGGTCAGAATCGGCCGACTTGAGCGCAGCGGCGTTTCTCCAAAAATATTTCAAATCGCAGAAACCGTGCGTGATAAGAAAATACGCCAACGAGCAGAAATGGAAACTTCTCGATTTGTGTAAAACAACAGAATTTTTACGAGATGAAATGTTCGGAGGCCAGCGAGTCGTTCCAGTTGAGTTTGGATATCCAGGGAGTGGCGATTGCGGCGCCGGAGTCATTAGTTTGTCTGAGTTTTCAGAGGCGCTAGAAGCGAGCAATGTTGTGGATGCGGCACGCGGCACGCTCCGATGCAAAAAAATCGCGTACGTCTCGCAGCATTGTTTGTTTCATCACGCGCCAGAATTGCAAAAATTTATTACAATCCCGCACTTGACGCTCGGCAAAGTCACCAGCGAGGGAGCATCAAATATTTGGATAGGCACACGAGAGACTCGTACCACTTTGCATCGCGATCCTTATAACAACGTGTTTGTACAAGTGAGTGGTTTCAAATACGTCCGCATATATCTCGACGACCAAACTGAGAAGCTCTATTCGGAAGCAGTGATGACGACGGGTAAAAATCAAGTGAACGCGTTCACGCGAAGTTTAGTGAAGGATGTGGAGAATCCAAACGTAAAGAAGTTTCCGAAATTTGCTGAAGCTATTTACTTTGACACGATCTTAAATCCTGGAGACGCCATGTTCATCCCGCATGGCGCTTGGCATTACGTTCGGTCTCTCTCAACTTCGATAAGTGTGAATTTTTGGTTTTAGTAAGTTTTTGATAATCACATGGTCGGACGGAAAGGCAAAAAGAAAAAAACACAAAAGACAGCGGCAAAAGACAGCGCGAACAAGAAGAAATATGATTTCTTGGGTGTCTTTTTGTGCACTGCTATCTTTAACGTCGCTGATAATGATGGCAGAGTGTGCGCTTTTCGAAGATCTCGTACCTCGTACAGTTTCCCGTTCGTGTGCCCAAAACTTTTCTCCAGAGCGCTTGAAAATCGCGCGTCACATCATAACCTGTAATCAAGACGCTGGCAGTACGAACTTTGAGAGAGCCTGTTTGGAGAACTTTGACAATGCGATGGTTTACACGGATGGTACGGTATCTGCTTCGAATAAGAAGGAAGTTTCGCGCGTTTTTACGAATATGTTCGCTTCCAACTTTACCATACAACACCTAAAAATATTGGACGAAGAGTGTACCAAGCAGATTTACTTTCCGTCGTACTCTTTCAACATGTCCCTTTCTTATGACGACATCACTGATATTACTGGAATGAGTAAGATTGTGTTCAACGCGGACAATAATAAGGCGATCTATCAAAGAGATTACGTGGACAATCTGAAAATATACGCCAACGAAAATCTGCCGATTATCGGTCGCTTACTAAAGCGCATCACGACAGAATATTCAAAATGCTTGCTTTCAGAGAATGGTTGCGAAGATCTATCCAGAGGAGGTGACTTTCGATTGAGAAGCGCGAGCAGAACCAGAGATTGAATGTATAAATCGCAGTACGTCGAATGTTTGACTACCGAGGGTGGATGCGAGAAGTTTTCTTTTTAGAACCAAGCAACCAAGAACCAACAAGCTTTTTTGATAAAGAGAAAATGAAAATATCTGCTCACTCGTGCCTCATTTTCACCCCGAACTTCTGTTCCACTCGCGCTTCCGCGCGTAAACACACACACGCGCGAGCAAAAAATATATATCCCCACTCGCGCGAGAATACGGATTGTGTGCGTGCGCGTGTGGTGACGTGAGACACACACCAAATGTCGTCGGAATATCCACCGCTTCCATCCTCCGACCCGAATCCAAACCCAACCGAGGAAACGCAGAAAAAACGCACCGAGTTCTGGCATCGTTTGTGCGACGCCATCCGCGAACACAAAGAAACGCCGAGAGATCCGTTCGAAGTGTTGAAAGGATGGAACGTGTGCGCGAACAAACGCGCGATGACGAATAATCCGAAACATTTCGACGCGTACTATTTCGATGAAGAAGGGAATCGGTACCGAAGTAAACCGGAGGTGTTTAAGTTTTTGGATTCGGGAATTAGAGGGAAACCACCACCACCGGAAAAAAAGAAGAAAAAGGAGTTGACCGCGCCAAAGCCGAACAGGAATAACGACGCCGCGCGGAAAGAAGAGAAAGAGGAAAACGACAACGACGAAGAGCAGGAAGGAACTCGCGAAAAAGAAAGTCAGCCGTCGCAAAGAAATCGAATAAAGCGAAAGACATCTGAGGCGAGGGAAGAGTGGACAAAATTATCTATGGCATCTTCGGCGATGGATATTGCGAGGTCTCGCGACGAACATCAGCAGGTGCAGGAGCAAAACCAACAGGGGCATTTGCCACTCAAGAAACCTAGAATTATGGAGCAGCGACAGATGATGCAAGAGCAACAACAGCGACCGAAAGTCACGAGACGCCACGATTGCAAAAATTTCTTCAACGTGGTGTCATCGCAAGAGAAGTTGGATTTGATACGGATGGTAACTGGGGCAACAGTAACGGTCGACGCATCGCTTCCTACGGTTTTAATCGTCGAAGGAACGGAACAGGAAGTCCGCAAAGGTGTGAATAAAATCAACGAGATAATTGAAAATACCAGGGAGAGAAATCGACTCATTAGCGAACGCGCGACGAAGCAATCGATGAAGCCGTTGAACGTAATGTCGATAATATCTGCCGTTAAAGGTGAAGATAATAATAGCAATAGACAAACAACATCGTTTCACTCGATGAATTCAAATGGAACGCATATATCTCCGCCGAATGGAAAGTCCATGTCGGTGTCGCCGACGACTTTGGCAGATGCGTTTGTTCCCGAAGCCGTTCGAGTCGGCTCGGATGCGCTAATAAAAAAAGTGCGCACAAGCATTCGTGAGAACAAAATGTTCTCTTTAGTGGGTAGCATAGGAAGAGAAACGTATCGCTTTGTGAAAAAACACGGCGATATTGGCGCGGATAAAGTATTTGAGGGCTTAAAAGCGCTCGCGGATGAAAGTGTGGAAAGCAGCACGGTGATAGCTGGTGGTGTAGGTAGTGGCGGTGAAGACAAGGACGATGATTCCGAAATGAAACTTGAAATTGAACGTAAAATAGTACCGTTAGCAGTGTGTTCAGCAATCGTCAAAGCGGCATTTGAGGACATCCACAGCTCTGAAGGTGGGAGCTCCGATCGTCTAGATGCCGCCACGAAAGCGAAAGGGTTTATTGTCGACAATATACAAAAATATCTGCGGCCAATGCTAAGAGGTATCATGCGTGACGAATCGCAACTTTCCCAGGATCTCAATCGCCGCAAGCGAGCTTACGATATCGCAAAGAAAACGCAGTTAAAGTGCATCGTATTCCTCGACGAGTGGTCCAACAACACCGAGTGTGGCGATTTATCCAAGCACGAGACCATTCAACCGGCAAAAGATGTTCTAAGCGAACTCCGCCGACGCGCCAAAGACCGAATCGAGGGCAAACACGGTTATTCGAGCATTGCTGTTGATGGATCATCGAGACCTTACAGCTCTGGCGTTCACCGCATCATAGATCGCGTTCAACGCCCGGAAGCGAAAATCAAAATCGATAGCGATCTCTCAATAGCGATGAAGAAAAGCACCGGTGAAAACGGAGACGAGGATGACCATCACGAGGATCTGGCGTTCTCTCTTGAGAACCAATACGGTGGATTTGCCGGGGGCGCAGCGACGACGCAACTCGGCGACTTTTCATCGCTTCGAAGAGACCTCTCCGCGCACGTCGAACAACACGAAAAAGTCTCGGAACCGGCCGCAGGTCCTCCTCCTCCTCCTATGCCGGTAGTCGCTCCGCGCGACGCCGAACGAGACCAAACTCCAGAACCGCAACCCGCGGCGATCGAGCTCGCCTACGGAGATGAACAAGAAAGAGAATCCGAATGGGATTAGTTCGCCGCGTGCTTTAGAAAAGAAAAGTACGCGCGCCCGTGTTGTAAAATGTGTTAAAGTACACGAGTATGAAAACACGCACGCAAAAAGAAAGAGCGGCGAAAAAAAGCACATCTAAAACAAAAGATATCTGCCAGCACTATTAATTTTTTTCCTCTCTGGCCGTGCAAACCCCCGCGAGCGAGCAATTGTAATAAAACGTCATTGTCTATCTCCCCGAACACAGACGGACGGCTACGCACACCACCAGCCGTCTGGAGCACCACCACCCAAACCCTGCCGCGCGCGCGCACGAGTACATAATGAAGCGCGCGCAAAACGCGTTCGGTTCGAGCAACGCGGCGATGGACGACGTCGACGGCGGTAAAAAGCCGAAACACTCCAACCTGTACGTCTGGTCTATTCCCCGGGACGTCGACGAGCAGCAGTTATCGACGTTGTTCGCGAAGTTTGGCGCCGTCGAATCGTGCACGATAATGCGAGACCCGAACACGAAACAGTCGAAAGGATATGGTTTTGTTAAATACGTCAAGTTCGAGGACGCGGTGAGCGCGAAGGAGAAGCTGCACGGGAAATACGTGAAAGATAAGCAGTTGCAAATAAAATTCGCGAGCACGGATTCCACTGGGTTGATGGGGGTACACTCGAGCGGGCTGATGGGCGCGACTGGGACGGACGTGCAGTCGATTCCAACAGATAACGTGTACGTGAAAGGGTTGCCGTTAGATATGGACGAGAGTTCATTGAGGGAAAAGTTTGGCGCGTTTGGGACGATTGTCAGTTGTCGAGTCATTGCGACGACGGCGTTGATTCGGTTCGAGACGGTTGGAGAAGCGGAGGCGGCAGTGAGAGAGGCGAACGGGAAGATGGTGATGAGCGATTCTAGCGGCGGGATACCCGTGTCGGTGTCGTTTAACGCGAAACAGCAAATGATGGCTAGATTACCGACTCATTCCAATTTGTACGTTTGGAATATTCCGAGAGATATGGAGGAAGGGGCGTTGAAACAGTTATTCGAGGAGTACGGCGAGGTGGAAAGCGTGAATATTATGCGGGATAAAGTGTCGCAACTTTCAAAAGGATACGGGTTTGTGAAATTCGTGAGGTACGAGGAGGCAGAAAAGGCGATCGATCAAGTCAGTGGAAGAGTTTTGAGAGAAGATTTAGCGCACAGGCCGTTACGGGTGAAGTTTGCGAATACGGATAGTTCTGGAGTTGTTGGTAGTAGCGGGCGAGGAGTGGGCGAGGCGCGCGGCGTTGGCGGCTCTATGATGACGACTAATCCACCTTCAGAGAACATTTACATCAAAGGTTTACCCACGGAGACTGATGAAAATGCTTTAGTTAACGCGTTCGCGCAGTTTGGGCGCATCGTGTCGTGCACTCGCATCGCGACAACTGGACTCATTGGGTTCCAAACTGTCGAAGAGGCTACGCGAGCGGTACAAACAGTGAACGGGTCAACCTTGTTAGGCGGTTCTGTGCCTCTCTTGGTGACGTTCAAGAGTCAAATCTGTCGCGCGTTTGCGCAAACTGGACGTTGTCAGTGGGGGCACAGGTGTAAATTTGGTCATAGTAGAGGATATTAAAAACAGATGTTGTTGTATTTTTTCCAAGCGTTGCTGGCACGCAAAAGAAGAGAGTTCGTTAGCTGCTTTGAGGGATTTTCCCATTGTATTACGAGACATTACTTTAATTGTGTGCAATACTTTCGAAAGAAATAATTATATATATATATATACAACTTGTGAGTGTGTTGCTCTCACGATACTTATTACATGTGCTACTATTTGCTCAGCTATTGGACTTTTTCATTTGCGCCTTGATATATTTTATGTACAGCTCGTTTTTTTCTTTTCTTTTCGCCTCGATATCTTTATCTGTTTTAAAAATTCAACGAAGATCTGCTCGCAGGACTGGAAGGCGCGTTCGGCGATCCATACACCGCTACGAAAGGTGCAGATTGAAATCCTGTCGAAGTCGTCCGTGGCGAAGATGGGTGGCCTAAAGGCGATCCTACTCTCATAGCAGTATTCTTCCCGCCAAAAATCGCTGCGAAAGGGGCCGAAGTAAAATTCTTCCCGTTAGGAGAAGAACACAACATACCGACATTTTCATCGCTTCTGGATAGCATATCTGCTTCAATCGCTAAATACGAAGTCGACGCACCTCTTCGTTTCCTCCCAGGACTGCTCACGTCACTCTCCTCGTCCATATCGTCGTTATATACCGTCACCCGTCGCACGCGAGGTACCTCCCTCGGCAGCGAGCTGCTCCCGCCAAACGCACCCGTGCTTGGGAACGCAGACACCGCCGGCGCGATTTGAATGTTCCCAAAACTCGCGACTTGTTCAATCGCGAATGATTTTCTCCCCACGAACATTTGCTCCGCATTTTTGTTCTCCAACAAAGCGCTCGTTTTCGCATCCGTTCCCGCGGAGTTTTCCCCTCTTTTTTGTGCCTCTTCCCAGACGTTTGCACGCAACATGGCGATTGCGGACATGCCTCCGTGCGCATTGGTCACGTCTGGTGATACGTCCGGCGAAGAAGACGTGAGCGTTGACTCGCGCGAATTCCGAGCACTACCGTTGGTACTCACGTCTCTCTTCGCGAGATGATGGTTCACGCTGGCGCTGTCCAGCGCGTGCGTTAAAGCGCTCATATATGTTTTTTGGATAATTCGAAAGGTCGTCACGCTTGAAAGGTCACACCCGCGGGGACAAAAATCCAAAAATCTGAAAGGGCGAAAGAGGACGCGCGCGCGGTCAGGGGGAACGTGCAAATCACCTTCTTCGGGTCGATTCGTTTTATCGCCTGTATCGCGCAGTTTTCGTGCGTCTGTCTTCTCGCGAGGAGCGTTTGTTCTTTAGCGTTCGAGTAAACGTGCGACGATCGTTCGTTTTTTAAAGCAGCGCGCGCGTCTCTTGGAGTTTTTATTTATGACACCGAAAAAGCGGGCGACGAAATGACGCTTTTTGGGGAAACTTTCGGGAAAAAAAACGAAAATCAAACGAATTTCTAACGAATGTCCGTCTTTTGCCGCGAAACAGTTAAGATTTTTGGAGATTTTTTTGTGCAAAATCATGATGAGTGTGTTTTAGATTTTAAAAAGCGCCGCGCGTTGTATTGTGCTGTGAGAGATATATTGGGGGGGGGGGTCGCGGCGCCGGCGAGCGCCATTCGTTTTATGTAAACATCGCACATCTGACGCGTCTCTTTGTCTCTATCTCTCTCTCGCTGCTACTATATTCGTACACGTGATGATGAATTACACTCTAAAGCTCGCGCGCAGGCGTTCTAATCTATCTAAAGCTACGGCGTTCTTGGCGTCGTCTTCCGATAATCTTTGCACGCACCGAGTCCAGCTTTCGGCGGCGTTTGTTTTGGCCGTGCCGGAGAGGAGCATGGAAGCCATGGAGAAGCGGTTGGTTTTCGTGAGTTCAGCGAGCCAGTTTATTGGGTCATCGTTCGCGTCATCTTCTGAGATCCAGTGCGTGAGAACGGAGACGATGATGTCGCCTAGAAGATCGCCGGTGAGTCTTTCCGCGAGGATTTTGGTGACGTTTTCGGCGCGCACGGCGCGAAGAACTTTGCACTTCTTCTCCCACGAATTAGCGGCAAGCTTCCATTGCTTATCGAAAGCGGGACCTGTTTGGATTTCATCGTCGTCGTGGTCGAGCTTTGATATCGCTTTGCGCACTTTTTCCACGTCTACTGATGACGTTTCCTTCGATCGACGCGCGACGGGTTCCTCTTCATCTTTTTTCTCCGTCGCGTCGATCGCCCTCACCTTTGCTGACGCGGCTGGCGACGGCGTTTCGAGTTCTTCTTTCTTTCCTACCGTCGTCGGTTCGTATTTTTGTTTCTTCTTATCCACGAAGTCTTTCACACGCAATTCAACCTCTTCATGTTTTACTTTGCTCGTATCTTTCGTCTCCATCTTCTTCACCGCCGTCTTCCTTTGCTCTCGAATCGTCTTAGATTCCGGCTCTATTCTCAACGCGTTTTCAAACGACACCGCCGCTTCTCGATACATCTTCATTTCCATCTCCGCCGTACCTTTCCTCTGCCACGTTTTCACAAGCAACGCTTCCCTCTTACTCCTATCCTCTCCATCCTCGCTCGCCTCAAACGACAACAAATCTACGCTCCTCCCGCAGTCCTTCGCCGCCGACGCCGCCTTCCCGAGTTTCAATCGAACCATCGCTCGATTGCTCAGCGCCGCCGCGGTTTCTTTCGACGCCAAACTCTTCGTGTAACTTCTCTCCGCTTCCACGAATTCGCCTTTTTTAAAGTGCGCGTTGCCTCGTTCTCGTAAAAATACGTGTTCTTCTTCTTCTTCTTCTTCTTCTTCG
>Ga0181597_10001331_pt1 | contig 27812 bp, 16 predicted proteins | sample 041ome_5_FD_148647 | JGI IMG/M metagenome (GOLD analysis project Ga0181597, IMG submission 148647) | Coastal salt marsh microbial communities from the Groves Creek Marsh, Skidaway Island, Georgia - 041403US metaG (spades assembly) | ecosystem: Environmental > Aquatic > Marine > Intertidal zone...
TCCATTTTTTTTGAATTCACACGCGACGCGACAGACACGCTTTTCATGTGAAAACATAAATAAAACCCCGTCATCGCCATGACATCCCCTTCAGTATGTGTGTTTGTGTATCCCACAGAACCCACACCATCGGTGATGTGACCACACGACGTAGTGTACACCAAGAGCACCGATCTATCTACACGACGACGCCGAATGTCCGAACACTTGGCGCACCGAATGTCCGAACACACACACACACACACACACACACACCAAAGATATTTATTTTCGCGCGAACGACGCGACGCGCGCGCGAGGATCTATCTGTTCGCGCGACGCGCCGCGGACAAAAGGTGGTCGGTCGCGACGCGCGCACCGCGTGCGATTTTTTTTTATATTTATTATGTACGCACCCACGGGTCATATCGCATACACGACGGTGTTCGTGCGCCGTGTGTGTGCGCGTGCGCGCGCATGCGCGAGGGAGGGAGGGAGGGAGGGATGATGACGCCGCGGGTCCGATCCGAGTCGAGTCGATCCGATCCGATCGCGCGCGCGCGCCGATCGATCGCGCGATCCGCGTCAGCACGCTTTTGGATGCGCTTTTCGCGCGCGATGGCGACGACGAGACATGGGTCGCGTGGATTGACGATGACGATGGGCGATGGGTGATGGGTCGTCGTCGTCGCGAGTGTGCGACTGTGTGTGTGTGTGTTGGATTTGTGTGCGCGTTGCGTGCGTGCGTGCGTGCGTAGGGTATCGATCGGTGCGCGCGGCGTGGGATCGATTCATAGGATTCCACCCATCGACGCGTCGCCAAAAATTCGCGCAAAAATTGGATATTTTCGCGGGATTCATTCATTCATTCATTCATCGAACCGTCGACATCAGATCAGGACGCGACGTGATTGACGACGCGCACGCGGTGGCGAACGACGACGATGATTTCGATGCATTCGATGCGCGCGTGTGCGGGTGCGGGTGATCTCGCGCGAGGGCGCGCGAGGACGCGGAGGATGACGACGACGATGACGCGGACGCGGACGCGGGCGAGCGCGACGCGTGGCGCGGGGAGTCCGAGTCCGAGTCGGGGGACGAGGAGGGAGAATCAGCAGAGCCGGAGGGATGGGGTGAAGGCGCAGAACGCGCGGTTTGATGCGCGGGCGTCGGCGGTGGATGCGAGCGCGGTGCGCGGACGGGCAGAGACGACGACGACGTCTTCGACGTCTTCGACGTCTTCGACGACGCGCGCGCGACAGACGTCTGAACGCGCGCGAAGACGAATTAAGATGAGAGATGTGCGCTGCGTCGTTCTCGCGGGTGGTGCGGATGAGACGAATCCTTTGACGAAGAATCGAGCGAGAAGTGCGATGCGACTCGGAGGGCCGTACAGAGTGATTGATTTTCCAATGACAAACTTGATCAATTCGGGGGCGAGGCAAATGTACGTGTTGACGCAGTATAATTCGCACTCGCTCGTGTCGCACGTCAGTCGAGCGTTTCCCGCGGAGATGTTTGGGAACAATTACGAAGGTTTTGTTGAGGTGTTGCCTACATCGCAATCTCGCGAACACGGGGAGACGTGGAGCGTGGGGAGCGCGGATTGCGTGCTGCGACACTTAACCGCCGGTTCGTTGACCAAGCAGCGGTTCGACGTGGAGTGGGAAGATGAATGCTTGGCCGAGCTCGGATCGTTGCAAGAGTGCTCCGCATATACCGCGGATGGCGTCACCATCGTTCTCGCCGCCGAACAGTTGTACAAGATGGATTTCAACCAGTTTTTGGAACAACACTTGGCGAGCGGCGCCGACGTGACCATCGGCATGCACACCGACGCCGACGCAGAGAGCGCCACGCGGCTGGGCGTCATGGATGTCGACGAAAATACTGGAGAGGTGTTTTCGTTCGTTGAAAAACCAGACATCGAAAAGCTCGCAGAGTTTATGGAGTGCTCGACCGAAGCAGAGTTGAACGCGTGCTCATTCAAGGTGAATATGGGCGTGTACGCGTTTAACAACTCTGTACTGGAAGAGTTGTTGGTGAATTCCAAAGTCGACTCAACTCGACACGAGTTTGGGTCGCACGTTATTCCATACGCATTGGATCGTGGCTACAAGGTGTCTTCATTCAGACACGAGGCGTACTGGCAGCCGATTCGCTCGTTGCGAGACTGCTACGAGGCGAACATCTCCGTGGCAACCGACGGCGCCGCCGCATCGCTGCTTTCGTTCGACCGCGTCATGTTCACCAAGCCCAACTTCCTGCCACCGACGACGTTTTATGGATCTAGTTTAGTCCAAGGCTCGATCGTTTCTGACGGATGCGTGATCCACGACGAATCCAAAGTCATCGACTCTGTCGTCGGTCCGTGCACGATTCTTGGCAAAAACGTTTCACTCGAGCGCGTCGTCCTCGTCGGTCGCGATGAAATGCTCAAAAGAGCTGGCACTAAAGTGCCAGACGTTGGGGAGAACACCACGCTACGTGACTGCGTCGTCGATTCTGATGCTATTATTGGCGCAAACGTCAGCATCACCAACGCGCGCGGCATCCAAAATATGGATTGCTCCGACTACGGCTACGTCATCACCGAAGGCATCGTCACCATCCTCGGCGGCGTTGTCATCCCTGATGGCTTCAAGATGTAAGAAAGAAGTAATTCCGTCAATCACAAAGAAACAAACACACAAAAGTGCTCTGAAAGTAAAAGAGACACGAGCCCTGTACATTTCCAATTAACATTCTAGCAGGGATTCCGGATTTCCACGCACCAACGCGACGTTCGTAGTACTGTATTTTGCAAGAAAACACTAGAGCTCAAAAGAATCAAATCTCAAACAATTACAATCGCAAACGCTAACAACAATCCTACGTGTACGCTGGTATACTATAATGTACATATCCCTACAGCTTGAACATGCGCTCAGTGCTACCGTTGGACCTCGGCGAATCCGCGTCTATCAGCTTGCCTCGCTCATCATCCGAACCGTTACCTTCGCCTTCACCGGTGATTTTCTCAATATCCTCATTCATTTTTGTCGATTGATAATAAATAAAGCCAAGAACGTTCACGGTGTAACCTAATAATTGCACGAGTGTCGTCTTCTCACCGAGGAAAATGACGCTAAACATGATTATGGCGACGTTTCGCACTTGTCCAGCGGCTTTAAACGTCAACGAACCACATTGCTTGATCACTCCTAGCGTGCTTGTCATAACTAAAAATCCTAGTATGGATACCCAAACGAACGGCCATGGATTTGCCCATACGATGGCAAGGTCTCCATTGAGCGTGATTTCTCGTTGCTCAAAAATCGCCACGCCGACGGCGAGAAAGAAAAAGTTCGCCGGACACGTATAAAACAACCCTTCAAGAAGTCCGAACCGCCTCGGCCCCATAAAGTGCTGAAACAATACCATTCTAACCGACTCCGACGCTTCACCGACGATCATCAAAAGCAAGCCAAACACGGTGAACGTTTCCTCTGTGGCGCACGCCACCGCCATACCCAGCGTCATCGTTCCCACCGCGATGACTTTCTCTTTGGTCGCCGTGTCTAATCCACAGACTACGAGCATGCAAAATACCACACACGGACTCAACGACTTCATCATCTGTATGAAACTCACGGACAGATACAAGTATAATTGGTTGCCCGCCGCGAACGTCACCGCAGTGAAGAAACCAATGGGAAACACCGTAAGCAGCCATTCACGCAACGTCAGCACGCGTTCAAGCTTCACTGAGCCTGTGATGACTAACAGGGCTGCAATAAACCACGACAAGAGCGGCCCAGTTGCGGATACGATGATTGGGTACGGGAACTTGACTTCGTTGAGGATTTTGTCATTGACGATGATGATCAGCCCACTTGTGATGCCCCAAAACAGCAAGAACAACGTCGCTTTTAGCCCATAGATCGTGCGCACGAGCTCTCGCGATGTTTTTGAGTCGTGCAATTCCATGCTCGGGTCGAATATCGCGCGCAGAACGGTGGTAAACGCAGGCATCTTGGCCAACACTAAACACCACCGCGCGCCCGTCCCACCACCTCAGCCCTAGACTCGAGATACGTTTACAAGCTTTACCTCGCGTCGTCGTCGTTCTCGTCGACGTCTTTGAGCGCGCCTTGGTTTTATTTTATGAGTCTACGCGCGCGATGTGCGGCGCGTGGGAAACTGAGGTCGGAGCAGTCTGTCTATCGTCTATTACATCTAGCTTTTTTTTAATCAAATGTATCTACACCTGCGTGTCCTCATCTGCCTCTTTGGCATCGCTCTCATCTTTATCATCGCCGTTTTCACCATCCTTGTCGCCCCCGTCGTCATCCGCGCGCTCTTTGTCGTCGCTGGACTTTTTCGCGCGCTTATTCGACTGAAACTGATGCAACGTCGCGCGCACCTCATCCTTCAAATCCCCGAAATCACATTCTTCTATCGCCGCCAAGACGTCTTCTGCGGATATAGTGCTCCGTTTATGATCGCGGCTGATTTCATTGGCGGTGGCGGTGATGTAGTGGATGAAAATCTTTGCGCACTCGCCGTAGGCGTGCAAGGCATCTTTTTGAATGCTTGGTTCGAACGTCACGCCTTTGGCGTCGACGTTATCGAGCGTGGAGAGCTTGTTCTTGACTAGGCGCTTGATGTGCGCGCGGGGGAGCTCTTCGTCCATGGGTGTACGCGAACGGTACTTTCGACGCGGCGGTGTCTAGATGTGCGGACGTAGGGTGTATCTGCACGCGAGACTTGAGAGCTGTCGGATGATTTTTTGGCTTTCGGGTGGGGTGGCACGTGATAATTCTTACAAGCTTACAAGTTGATGGACTGCATATTAGATGGCGAACTTATTGGTTTTTTAAGAGTAACGCCAGTTGAAGCCCTTCAGAGAGTTGCTTAAATTGCTGACGTCTTTCGTGAGCGCATCCTCCTTGGCTTTCAAATCTGAGACGAATTTGGCGCGTTCCTTATCGGTGGCATTCAAGGTGTCCCGCAGATTCGCCTCGACAGTGTCTGGATGTGCGTTAGTGTGCGCCGCGAGTGCACGCGAGCGCTCGGCACTGACGGCTTCCAAGTTGTATTCGAACAAGTTGTCCCACTTGTTGTCGAGGATGGCCAACGCGGTTTTGAGCGGCGTCGCGGCGTACAACACGCCGGCACGTTGTTCGACCAAACCTTCACGTAACAACTTGATGATACCACCTTCTATATCGAAGTCGACATCCACGCCAAAGCTCTTCTTCAAGAACTCTTCGCATTCAATGTCAATTTCCTTGAGCGTCATGCTCTTGCCTTTGACGGAGAGGATGATGTACGCCAAAACCATCTCCTTGCACTCTTGATCCTCCATGGACTCCAACAAATGCATCAACATGCCTTCTTGCGAGTTACCGCTCTTTTCGATGAGTTCTTTAGACATCGCGCCGGCGTAGCGCGTCTTAGCTACGTTCACTGCGGTGTACGACTGTCCAAGCTTACCCATGCACGCGATGAGCAACGCTTGCACGTTCTTCGTCCAAATCTCACCAGTCACAAACGCCCACAACAACGTGCTGATCGCGACGACAATAGTGATGCCGTTGGAGATGATTTCCTTCATTTTGACCGACACTGTCTTCTCTGGGAAGATCATCTCGAGATCAGCCATAGGAATTTCTCGGTACGACTTGATGACGAGCGGACCGCAGCCCGACGGACCAGAGTTTGTGTTTGCCACTGGCTTCGCCATACGGTAAAGCAACACAACCTCTTTGAACGTCGGCTCTTGCAATTCTAGCGTGCGGAACAAGTTCATGAACACAGACAAGATGGTCGGCATCAAACGACGAAGCGTTCGTCGTTCAACCACGGTCACGTTTCGATCCTCCGCGGCGCCGCTTTCGCCAAAGACCTTCTTCGAGCCCTTCGCTGTTTGATTCACAAACACCGGTTGCGAGCGGCCAATGAGCTTCAAGAACGGCTCTTTGACCAACATGTCCAACAACATTTCAATCTTCTCCATGATGAACAGACCCTTCGCTCGAGCGATGCCGGTGCCGCGCTTGAACACCAAAGCCCGTTGGCTAAACTGCGGCAAACCACTCGCCAGGGACGGATTCTTACTCAAAAACATCTTCAACAACGACTCATCATGACTCGCCCAATTAATCGTCACGGGCAACGTAAACATGAAATCCTCCGCGCTCGCCAACTCCCATTCCTTTTGCGTCAACAGCGTAAACTCCGCGTCCGCCATCAACGTACAAAACTCACCCACGAAATCCACGCTCGAATGTTCAAAACTCACCGGACCGAGCGAGTCTTCATCGTACCCAACCAAACGTTCTTCACCTTTCTGTACGTTGGCGAGCGTAAAATTTGTCTTGACGCGATCCCGCTTCTCCAACGACTCGTAGTGGAACAAGCTTCGCAACATTCGAATCACATCGCTCATCGCCGCACGCTCGTTATCATTCACGAGCTTCAACGCGGCATCCTTCAAGAAATTCAATCCGACCGGAATGTGCGCCGAGTTACGGATGCGAATCAGGTTATCCTGCGCTTCAGATGCGTCCGTGTGTGATTCCGCCATCGAGCCCAGTGATCAAACGAACAGTTTAAATGCGTCGCCTGCACGCGCGTAGATGATATCGACGAGAATATCAGTACTGTGCAAGGCGTAAGCAATGGTGTGTTACGTCTATCGATCGCGTGCGCGAGGCGCGGGTGCGACGATATGTGCGGTACGCGCGCGCAAAAGTGCGCACCTGTAAGCGGAACTTTTGAGTGATTTTTGTGGCGCCGAAAGCGCGAGACACGATACGCGCCGCGTGAAGCGTTGTCTACACGAAATATGGACTACAAAGCTAAGTAGAACGCCGGGCGATATTTTTCAAGCCCACGCCGACGCACGAGCAGAAGACGGTGCCGCTTTCGGGTTCTGGAGCGACGTGGAAGACGACGCCGAAGAAGGCTTTAAGAATGCGCAACGTTTCGATGGCTCGCGGCGTAAGCTGTCCGAGACGAATACGAGACACTTGCTCAGGACCAATGGCGAGTAAAGTGAGAGCTAGTGATTGATGTGAGCTGTCGACGACGCCACCGCGCTGAATTTCGGCGACGAGGGATTCGGCGACTCGTCGACCGATGTCCTCAGGGACGCGTTCCTCCGCCGTGGTGGCCCAGTCCAATCCTTTAGCTTCCTCCATGGCGGACGAACACGCAGTGCTCGCGGCATCGGCGCCGAGCACGCATCCCGTTGTGGTTTCTGCGACGAGCGACAAACCGTAGCCCGGGCTCTTGCCGGCTTCAGCACCCACGTGATGGTCGGTGAATATGTACACATCCGGGATGAACGCATTAAGCACGCCTCTCGCGGCATCCACCATCCGGCTTCCGTTTTGTGGCGAAACCTTGCATGTGAACGTCACGCCACGCACACGCTTTACTAAACCCTCATCGGTCCAATCTAAACAAGGTAACGTCTTGACAATTGGCAACGTCAACGTCACCGCACCGCCGCCCAACGGCGGGCACCCGCGTCGCGTCACCTCTAACCCCAACCCTTCATCGATACCAAACTTCTTCTTCAACATAGGTAACGTCACCGTTCTAAATACATCCACGCTCACGTCAGCGTCATCATTTGTCACCCCCGTGAGTGTCAACTCGAGCGGTTTCTTCGCGAACAACGCCAACGTCAACACGCTCTCCACATAATACCCGATACCTCTCGACGTCGCGCACTCGTGCGTGACCCGTCGTCCACCCTTCACGACGCCCGGCGTAAACTTCAACCCCGTGCCGTCTTCGGAGATGTCCACTTTCGTACCATTCGTGAGCTTGTCCAGCAGTCTCAGCAGGTTGACCTCGTAGTCGCGCAAGCCTGGTGTCAACGTCTTGGCTCTGATGTCCCGGATGACGCACGTGCGGCCGGATAAAATGGACGTCACGATGCGTTGACGCAGGTTCGATGCGCCCGTGAAGCGCACGGTGTCTTTGGACGTCATCGCGGCGGCGAATGAGGACGGAACTCGGGTTGGAGCTCGCGCTCATTGGGTGGCGGCTGCGGGAAAAGTGTTGGAGGCTGACACGAGCTCGCCGGGACATGTGATGCAAATGAACGCCTGAACGCGCGACGATCGCACGAGGGCGTGAAAACAATGACGAAAGAATGTGAATTGCAAAATCTAAGCGGTGCCAAAGGCCCGATCGCCGGCGTCACCGAGACCAGGAACGATGTAGCCTTGTTCGTTGAGCTCTTCATCGATCATAGCGGCGTACACGCGCAAGCCAGGGAAACGTTCGCTAAGCGCCGTGAGCGACACAGGACAAGCTACGACGCAAATGATGCGAATATTCTTTGCTTGAGCGCCGCGAGAAATGATTTCTTCCACGGCGGCAACGATTGTACCGCCGGTGGCTAACATCGGGTCGCTAATCAATACTTGGGCGTCTTCGGCGAATTTTGCCGGGAGTTTATTCAAGTACAACTTTGGCTGCAACGTCTCCTCGTCGCGCACGTACCCCAAATGATACGTCTGCTGTGCTGGGAGCACCGATCCCGATTCCTCCAACAACGTCAACCCCGCGCGCAAAATCGGCACCACCGCTATCGGTTTCTCCGGATTCACGACCGTCACATTCGCCAGCCCCAACGGCCCTTGCACCTGCGCATCAAACGTTTGCAACCAATCCCGACCGGCTTCATAAATTAATATCCGCCCAATCTCCGCCATCGACGCACGAAAGATGGCTGGCGGCGTCTGCACGTTACGCGCCACGGCGAGCCAGTGGTTCAACAGCGGGTGCGGCGGCACCAGCACCAGCATCTGATTCAAGTTTGGCTGCGCGCGCGGTGGCGCATCATCCCCAGCGCCATCGCGCGCAATCGTCGTCATCCGCGGCGCGCGCGACGACGACGACGACGCGACGAACGGCGCGACGACGCGTTCGAACGCGACGCGCGACGACGCGTTCGAGCGCACTCTGGGTGGCTGCCCTCGCCTCGCGACGCTCGTCGCCCCGCGGGGACTCGTCGCGCCGACGGCGCCGTGCGCCGCGGTGCGCATGGAATGCATGCGCGTCTGGGTCGTCGTCCGGGCGCGAGCGGGCGTCGAGCGCGCGCGCGTCGGTGTGTGCGGGCCGCGGAGCCTCGGGATGGCGAAAAAGCACAAATCTAAGTGGATAGAATGGCGCACGACGCGCGTCACTTGTACGACGCGCACACGCGACGATGTTTGCCTCGACGGCATCGAAGACGACGACCAGAACGCGCGCGATCGCGCCTGCGCGCCGAGGCGGGGCGACGCGCGTCGTTCGACGCGCGGTGGTGCCGCGCGCCAAGGCGCAGCAAGATGTCAGCACGGGCGCGGTGAGCTTTATTCTCCTCGCCGGGGGCGTAGGCAAGCGCATGGGTGCGGACATGCCGAAGCAGTACTTGCCTTTGATGGGTACGCCCATCGCCATTCACTCGTTGAAGAAGTTTGCAAAGATGGATGAGGTTGGGGAGATCGTTGTCGTGTGCGACGCGTCGTACGACGACGTCTTCGCGTCGGTGCCGATTGAAAAACCTTTAGTGTTCGCGCGACCGGGTAAGGAGAGACAAGATAGCGTGTATAATGGTATGCAAGCTGCGAGAGAGGGTGCGGAGTTGCTGGCGATTCATGATAGCGCGAGACCGTTGTGCGCGGTGGAGGATGCGAGACGGTGCTTCAACGACGCCAAAATTCACGGCGCGGCGGTGCTCGCCGTACAAAGTAAGGCGACGATTAAGGAGGTGAATAAGGATTTGAGTATCGACAAGACGCTTGATCGCAGTCGGTTGTGGGAAATGCAAACGCCGCAAGTGATTCGTCCGGCGTTGTTACGCGCGGGGTACGAATACGTCAATAGCAAAGGTTTGGAAGTGACGGATGACGTATCCATTGTCGAGCACTTGGGCGAGCGCGTGCAAGTGACTCCGGGGAGCTATTTTAACTTGAAGGTGACCACGCCTGAAGATATGTTCATCGCCGAGCGGTTAATGACGGAACAAGGCGATGCCGTGGCGTGAGTAGAGAGAAAGTCATTTCTTTTAACATTGCAGAATCATCGAGTACGCGTTTTTCAATCGCCGCGTGGCTCCTGCGTCGTGTCGTCTTTGTCTTGTTCTTTCGCGTGAACATCGTCGAGCGGTTAGTACACATCACATACCTTGTTTTGCTTGCATTTGCCTTCCTCACTCGCCTCGTTCAGTGCGCTGCGTAACAATGGAAGCAAGTCTTCATCCACGGCGTCGTCGCTGGCGCATCGAAGCACAATTTCCTTGCGCCCGCTGCCGCATCGCTTGCATCGTTTACAGTGTTTGCATCGTCCGTCATCATCGTCGTCGCCGTCGTCGTCGTCGTCGTGCGCGAAGAACATCAATCCCAACACTACAAAAATTGAAATGCAGAACCCGAGGCACATCATCGTGCACAAATCGTCGCAAAACGATTTCCAGTCAAACCACGTCGACCATTTTACTACCATCGCATCCAACGGTATCGGGAGCATTCCATTCGTTGACTCCACCGCGTACGTCGCGTACCACGTCGCAGGCATGGATGCGACATCGTCGTTGGCGTAAAACATCGGCCCGGCGCGACGAGGCGGACGCGGACGCGCTGGGATGTCAAAGACGACGGTATCCAACATCGCGATGACGTCTTCGTCAGCTGCGCCAGACTCGTCCCAATCAATCATGTCCGTCACGAACTCGTTGGCGTCGTTCGTATCGGCGTGAATGACGTCGCCAGACATTGGGACGGCTGTGATGTCGTCGCGCGTGAATTCAGATGTCCCAACCGTCGCGTCGAGCCTCGGGAAATCAGACCGCGAGTCTACCTCCATCGCGCGCACCGTCATCGTCGTCGCGAGTACGAGCGTCGTGAAAACAATTGAGCGTGTGTATGTCATGATTATGCGCGATAGTCGGCGAGGTCGCACGTGCGTGCGTGTGCGTGGCACAATGTGGAGCGCGCGAGACGGCTTTTGACGCGCGTCAATGTTACCAAGCCGCGCGAGTAACGCACAATTGATCAAGTTTCCAGTGATTGCCAACGGCACTGACAGTTGCATCTTTGTGTGTATTAAACCAATACGGTCATCGTCGCCTTCCTATGAGAACCCGTCGCGTGCGGATACAAATATCCAAAATATGTTCCAAATGACATCCAGTTTTCTACGTTACGCCTCCTCAGCCTTCTTTGCTGCCTTCGCCGCATCTCGCGCCGCGCGCTTCGCCGCCAAGGCTGCCTTTTTCTCCTCTTTTTCCTTTAATTTCGCCGCTTCTCGCGCCGCGGCGTCATCTACAACGCTCTCTGTGGGCGCTTTACCATCCAATCGCGGCCTTGCCGACGGCTTCGCCGCGCCCACGACGTAATCATCCGGCAACAACGCCGCCGCCCCAGCGCCACCACCGATCCAACCGCACATCGGTGCATCACACACCATACCTTCGCTAGCTACACCACCGACGACGGCTTTGGTGACTTCTGTGCCGTCCCTTAACGTTGCGCCCACGCGCGCCACGACGAGTTTCTTGCCAACATCCACATTTGAAGCGTTCGTGACAATCGTCAGCGGCGTCCCCGAGCCCACGTCCACGGTGAGACGCTTAAGTTTGTCTTTATTCGGTACCGCATCGCATTCGAGGACGAGACCGCAGCATATCAGCTCGTCGGCGTCGGCCATTCGAGAGACTCGAGTGCGAGGCGTCGCACAGTGAGGCGCCTCGTCACACGTCGACGCGTCGACAACCTCGCGGGCGTCGGTCACGACGCGACGGGCGCGAGACACCATATTTATCGCAATCATTCACGCTCGTGAACATCGCTGCTGACGCGCCGAAAGAACGCGCGCGGGATACATGAATTGATTGTCCTTGAATGATGCATCCGCGCCGTCGAGTTGATTATTACTCCACCGACGACGATGCCGACGATGACGCGCCTTATGGTGCGAGACGCGCGCAGCGACGCGTTCATGCGTGCGTGTCGCGCGCGCATGAGAGTGACGACGTCGCACACGCAGTGCGGGCTTGGCGAGAGCCGACTGGGACGTTTGCGCGAGGCTTCTTTGAACCGACGGCGTCGGCTCACGCGTGGCATACGCGTGCTGTCGAAGGATACGAGCCCGTTGCGTGCGAAAGCGTGGATATCAATCACGACGAGTGCACGCGCGCGCTGGAGGCGCGTGCGAGGGTGATGTTGGATGATAAAGACACGCCCATGAACGCGTTGGTGTCGAGCGGGACGTATCGAGCGCTCGCGCGGTCGAGACTTTCGCCGACGACAATCGATGGCGCTGCGCCCTCTGTAGCGAGTTTATGTGCGCGAATAACAGCATTTAAAGCGCTGTCACGCACGCTCGGTATTGATCCCAAGGATTGCGCACAGGCGATTGAATTCGCGTTAGACGCGAACGCCGGATTACGGCGCGAGTACGAGGCTCGAGTCGCGGCGCTCGAAGCGCGTGTCGAAGCCGCCGACGACGATATCGATGCGTTAAATGCGGTTTTGAATCAGGATATGGCACTATTGCGAGTCATAGACGCGCAGTCGGCGCGACGGATCGCGTTACGCGCGTGTGTGGCGGAAATGACGACGGTTCAGACGACAAAGACGCCGACACTGGCGCCGGCTCTCAAACGACCATCAACCGCGCCAAAACAGCGTGGATGCCTCTCGTGTTGCACCGTAGACGACAATACGAGCGTTGCGTATGAAGATAATGATAGTGCATACGCCACTGAAGCCGCACGCTCGGTCTCTGGCCGTGATGAATCTGAATCTATGCACTGCGTCGTACGTCTGGTTCGCGAAGGCGAAGAATTGGACGCGTTTATGTCAACATTGCGAAACATCTCCATGACATCCCCCACACGATGGGACGTTATGACTCCAAACATCGTGTGTGCACCAGAGAACATGGGATTCGAAATTAGCTTTTACACGGGTACGTCGGAGGCGGAGGCGGAGGAGGCGGTGAGTGACGAACGTGACGAACGCATGGACGCCGCCGTCGGCAGACGATGCGCGCTCATGGCGAACCGCGACGTAGACATCGGGTGTCGTCTTCTTGGAAGGACGTTCATTGCGATTAGTGATTTAGCAGAAACGACACGCCGAGATTCTCCGTTGAGTGTGACGGTGAGTATTGAAGAACCAGGACGTGGCGACGCGGCGGCGACGGTTTTTGGGACTGCGACGGTGTATGTGGACAAATTCACAGAGACATTCGACGACGCTGAATACGTCCTTAACGATACCGCGATAGCGATGGATAACGACGTACTCAAGTCTACAGTGCGACTCGTATCGGCCATTTACGCTGTGGGTGCGCTAGACTTGATGAATGTCGTACCTTCATTCGTGGCACAACGTGGGGGGTGTCGCGCCGTTGCCTCAATCGCCGAAGCGTTCACGCTGTGCGCGCATTGGCGTTGGGACGTCGACTATCTCACGAGACTTCGACGGTGCATGACCGAGACAGTGACCGCTATATCCGTCAATCGACTCAAGGCTACCGACGTGCGCGAGTACCGAGAGCTTAACGCGCTGATTTCAGAAAAATTAGAGCGGAAATTGATGGATTGTTTGCCATCCGCGATGGATGTCGAAAGCGAAGCGGTGGACGTTGTGGACTCGGAAGCGCAAGGCGACATCGTGCGCACTCTCATTCCATTATTTGCGTTAACCCTTGAAAACATTTCTGGTATGAGTTTTATATTGCGACTGAAGAAGATTGTGCGGCAAGGCGCTCGAGCGAGATGCGTGGAATGTTTAGCGCGGGAAAATCCTACGCTCGGCGCACCTTCGTTAGCCAACGTCACGCGGATGATTCAAAAGTCAACGGCTCGGCTGGTAGTCGACGCGCCCATACTGTGCGCGTTCCCAGAAGATGTTGAGGCGTTCATGGAGGCGACGAGCACGACGACACAATTCATATCGACTCTAATCGAAGGCATGTTTGATGCCATTGAAAAGTTGTCCCATCCACCGGCGTACGATGGTGCAATGGTCGCCCTTGATGAGGCACTTAGCGCGCACCGTAGAGCGTTGCGAAGCATGAATGTGACGATATCTTCGCGCGCAATATCGTCGCACATCATCGATCGAATGCTACAACCGGCGTTGGATGAAACGCTCGCGTCGGTGCAAAAGACGTTGTTGACGTGGATGCAGAACGAACTCGCCGCGGAAAAATCTTCACCCGAACCTCTCAATCCCGCACACTTTTCGATGCATAGTGCGTCGTGCGTGCACTTGTTCTGCGTCTTACGCAATATAGAACGCTCGGCAAAGAAGCACATGCTCACTGGCGCTCGAGCGGTGCTCAACGCGACGAATTTAGGTCGCATGTGCTACGAAGCGCTCAAAACGTATGTGGACACACACGAGCGCACCTGCTTGAGGGCCATCAAAAGTTCTCGCTCACTTTCATTTCAAAACGTTCGCACGCAGGCATCAGATGTGCCCAGCGAAGTGGCACTCGTGTCTGTTGACTTTTATACGCGGCTGAGTAATATTCATCACTGCGTCGTCGTCATCACGCCATTTATGGATGAAACGCCGCTGTTGTGGTGCGCATCCAAGGAGGAACTCGAAGAAAAGCTTGCGATGGAGATGCAAACGAGTGTCGAAGACACCGTCGACAAGGACGACGAGGACGAAGAAATGCTCTACGAAGACGTAGAAGTACCGATTCGTGAAACGTCGAGGGCATCTGACTTTGTTGGACATTCAATCGTACACGTTTTGAGAAGTGCGAGAGCGAACGTCATTGCGTCCTTGGCAGAGTTGATTGAAGAACGCATTGCGTCGTACGTTAGATCAGCCGTGATGGATAACGATGCTGGAATACGCGCTGTTGCGATAAAGGCGTTATTCACCGTGCTCAACACCGAAATCAAGTGTATGAATGATAATCTCGCGCCGGGTGCCTTTCGATTGGCAATGTCGGCTATGCACAAAGGCGTATGCGACGCCGTCGAGCAATTGATTTTACACCGTCCTATGGAGGAAGGTGTGAGTGGTGCAAGTGAAAAGTGGAAAGGTTTCGACCACTTGACTGAAGTTCAGCACTCATTCGCTGTCGACCTCACGTTACAGGTTAAAGAGTACTTCCACTTCGACGGCGCTGGGACGCCAGAGTCCATTCTAAAGGATGGCGAAGCACGTTTACGCCGACTTTTAAATCTGTGGTACACACCCACTGTCGAGGTTGTTCGAGAGTTCTGGCAACTGAAAGAAACTCTTTCGCGAGCATTAGTCGAAGCGCATGGTCGCCAAGTGCGCGTACGACAACTCGGTGGGGTATCAGTTCAAGACATTTTGCGTTTTCTTCGTCAGCGGGTGACGGATGCCAACGCCGCAAGCTTGGTTAGAGAGCAAAGTGAAGCCATCATGAAGATGAATTTCAGTGCGCTTTTCGGAAATCAAATTGACCTTTCAGATGGCGTGCTCGGTGCGTGGGTCTGTCGAGACGGTTCGGGCTTGCTCGGTCGATTTTTCGTAACGACAAGTCTACTCGCATTCTCGACGTCCGGAATGAGCATCGACCATCCACACGACGGACGGACGGCGATCGTTCGCGAGGTTCGACGAATCGCCAACATCGCCCGCATCGATGCCGCAGACGGCTCACCAGGCTTACGAGTCGCGTTTGATGATCGTCAATCGTTCACCTTTAGCGAATTCGGTGGGTTGCACGTCGGCTTGCAAATGCATGCAAGAGAACGCGACTCATGCGTCGCTGTGATTCGCACCAATCCAAAATTCTTACAACGCCCATCGTTCACACAAGATCATTTGACCATGAACCATGCAGATGTGGATGATGATGATAACATTACAAGTACCGATATGTCCCCTGCGTTAGCGCAGGATTTAGACCCTCCAACGTTGCCTCAGGGCGAACGGTTGATTACGAGTGCCGTATGTAAACGCGTAAACGGATGCGCAAGGATCGCTGGTAAATTTACCGTCGCGAGTGAATCGTGCGTATTTTTACCCGTCAAAGGTGCGGGACAAATCGTACCTTATGAAAGCATGCGTAAATCTCAGCCGCAGCTGCAGAATTATGGATGGAAGAATGCTGACATCATCATCCCACTCGCGTACGAGGACGAGTCGACGATGCGCCTAACAGCGTTGACGAGAACACAGGCGAAGATCTTATTCGATGAACTCATGCGCGCGATAGAATCATAGAAAACATGTATCAATATCACATATAGTTGGTCATAGTAGAAATCATTTCGTGAGCGTTTAAGCAGTAGAGATGCCATCGGCTTGAGTATTCTCGCCCATGGCAACAGCCGTGTCGAGCTCGGCGGACAGCATGGCAATATTATCCAGCACGAGCGTCCTGAAATCCGACGTATTCGGAAGAACACCATCAAGCGCACAAAGCAAACTATTCGTTTGCTCTAACCACGAGAGCGCTTGAGCTGGGCGCATCGAACGTTCATGTCGAACAGCGCGATTAAAGCTCGTTGCCACGAGCCACTGCGCTTCAACAGCCGAATAATTGCCGTACTCCATGTACAATTTTTCAGCTTCGGCGTACAGCGCAAGAAGGGGCGCATCATCGCTCCGGTGAATGCGAGAGCAGACTTCAATGCGCTTACGCATGACGCGCGACATATATCTGAAATTTGGTACAGCTTGCTTCTTGTACGCGCTAATGAGTTCCTCGTACGCGCGGGCCACGGTTTTCACATCGGCGCTCCGTAACTGACATCCTCGGTCAGCGATGAGAAGCAACGTCGTCACAGATGAGCCATTGGTATCTTTTGGCACTAATCCATCGATAAGTTTTCTCTGTAACGCGACATTCTTTTCCGCGCACGCGATTTCATATTCAAGCACGAGCGCGATATTCTTCAATTCCTCCATTCGCCCGTCGACAGCGGCGTCCAAAATTCCACGAAGCTGCGCCATCGCTTGCTTTGAACGCGTAATATTCTGTGCATCGCGCGCCTTGCGGGCATCTTCGCGGTCGTTTTGAGACAACCCTTGAAGAGCACTTGCATGCTCGCCGCTGGTGAGAGATGCAATGGCGAGTAAGAGCGCTGAGGCTTGACGAAAAGTGTAGTCGTCGCGTCGTTCGGCCTCCATCACCGTCGCCGCCTTGAGCAATTTCTTGACAATGAGCGCACACACAAACATAAACTGGTATGCACCTTCTGCGTAACCGATTGAATATGCATCCAAACCGATGTTCCACGAATAATCCGCAAGAAACTTCGCTTGGTCTTCGTCATTTAAGAGTGAGCTTTGCTTATTTATGCGCGCTGCAAAAGCTTGGAACATTTCGACGACGCTTGTCATCGTACTCTTGTCGAATTTCACGACGCCCTTTTCATTCGCTTTCGACGCTTGTAAATGATTCAAATAACTGCAAAATATAAAAGATTCCTGCTCGTGCATTTCAATAGAGCATGAGTCATCAAGAAACATGGCGTAGAGCTTGCGAAACGCAGTCGCGGCGACCGTGTGCTGGTCGCCGCGATTGAGCTCCCCTGCGACGTACAGTAACGCATCAGATTCACCAGATTGAGCAAAGCTTGTGATTGAATCCTCCAGGCCAGAAAAGTCTTTCGATGCAATTTGAATCTTGATCTGAAGCAACTGAGTGGCAACATCGACGTCTTTACCCTTGGGATATTGAGACAGCAAACCGCGAAACGACTCGCGCGCTCGCGGCAAGTCGCCAACCTCCAAATCGCACATAATTTGCAAACGAATGATAGCCACGAGTGAGGTCACACTGGATTGCGTTGTATGTTGCGAACAAAGAGGAATCGCCATGCCAAACAAGCGCCGAGCGAGAGCGTACTTGCCTTGCATGTACATTTCCACCGCAGCGTTCCAAATGATGGAGTACGCTCGAGATTTGCCATCACCAGAAAAACCAATATCACGAATAAGATTACCGTCCGAAAGCACGCGTTCGAACGCATGAGTGATCTCTTCCGCGATTTCGTCGTTTGTCGTAGTAATAGTGTGCAAGAGTCCATCGAAAACGTCTGTCAAAATATCCCGTCGAGTCTCCGTTGGATGTGAACGTAACTTTGCCGTGAGCGCCGAGATGTTCGCCACGATAACGATTGCGCCATGGTCACTCGCCGCAAGCTTCACGCAGCATGAACGAAGAACATCCGCCTTGATCATTTCATCACTCAACATGCTTTCTAGAACTTCACTCGCCTTTGAAGTTTCACCGACGCCGGAAAACGCTTCGACAAACATATTGTCCATCAAAACGCCACCAGTGAGCGCTTCGGCGTCGCTCGCCACTACGCTATCACTCTTCTTGCACGTTTTGAGAAAACTTTTGATCACTTTCATTTTCTCCAAAGATAAGAGCGCGTCAGCATAGCGTCCAGAACTAATGTAGAGCTGTGCGAGGTAATGCAAGGCGCGAATGTACAGTCCATCGCTTCGAAGCACGGCGGCGTCTTTGCGCATCAATGACTCATCCAATGTAAACAACGCCGCGTTATCCACCTGCGTCGACGTCGACCACGAATTCGGCACAAATTTATACAACTCGGCGTATGAACTTTCTAGCTCATCAATGAGATACTTGATGCGATCTTCATGATCGAGTCGCACCGCTTCGACGGATGTTTTTGGCGGCGACGCGAGCGTCTCCGCCAAATTAATCTTCGCGTTTGCCAAAGTCATGGCACAGATTGCATCATTTTCAGACACCTGATCCGCACTTCTACCATCCACGTGCTGTGTGTTGCGCGACTGAAAATACTGCGCCGCCGCTTGAAAGAAATCCCGCGCGTTGTCAACGTTTCCCATTCGAAACGCATTCTTCGCGCGCGTAGTCATCGCCTCGAACACACGCAACAATGCCTCATCATCCAATTCATATCGTTCATTAACAATGTAATTCCCATACGATTCCATCATCAAAAACTGCTCCTCGGCATCCTTGAACCGTTCATCATCGTACAGTAACGTCGCTACCGTCGTATGATTCAACATCGCCGTGACGACATCCGCGACGCTCGCTCGCCCGCGCATCGTATCCGGATACCCCAACGCTCGATCCATCAACTCACACGACAACGCGCGCAAACTTAACAACGGCGCCACGAGCGACGCAACGGTTATTTTCCCACTCGCTGCGTGCGTTGCCAGCGCCGTCTTCTCAATCGCAAAGTTCCACATACGAATACTCAACCGACGCGCCTCTGCGATTGACGTCGCGTCTGAAATCGTCGCGCGACGTCGCGACATTGTCGAATCCACCATCCCCGACACCCCATCACTCAACGCACGCACGAGCGCGCGCAGAGCGTCGCCATCGGATACGCGTTTCGCGTGCTCTGCGCGCGTGAGTTCGGCATCCATTGCGCGCACGTGACGGCATGAATCCATAACCGCAGCATCTTCGTCGACGCGCGCGTGCGCGTCATCCAACGCGCGCGGTGACATGTGCGTCGCTTCGACGACGTCACGGTCGCTCTCTGACGCGCACCGCGCATTGACATTCGCACCCGGTGCGCTCGTGCTGAGTGACATGTTGACGAGCTCGGCGAAATCGGGCGGGACGTCGCCGAGTGCGGTGCGCGCGCGGACGACGCGCGTCGCGACGGCGCTCGCGTCTTCGTCATCATTGTCGTCGCCGTCATCGTCGTCGTTTGAGAAGAATGCGTCCGGCGAATCGCGCGAGGGTGACAGAGGCGATGGGTTCTTGCGTTTGAGTGGTATCTTGAACGGGCGAACCATGACGCACGCGTATGTCGCGTGTGAACAAATGAAGTCAACGAATGTCGCGCGCGTTACAATGAAATCGAATCGCGCGTCATGAAAGCTACCGCGCGTACATCAACCATACGCTACGTCAACCCAGCCATTGACCCGGCGAGATTAAACGCCGGAAATACAATATTTGGAAACTTCTTACTCAACGCCGTGAATTCTTCAAATGAAATATTCCCATCGCCATCCGTGTCGCATTGTCGCATGAGCCACTCGACTTTCCGATCGACTTGCTTGTCGGTGCTCATGTTTGTCGCCTTGATAATCTTTCGCATTTCACTCGCATCGATGAAACCCGAGCCGTCGAGATCGTAGACGGAGAATGCGAATTGGATTTTATTATCCTTGGCTTCGCTGCCGACGTTGGACATACCGACGATGAATTCTTTGACGTCGATTAACCCAGTACGGTCGCTGTCAAACATGGCAAAGAGACGTTCGACGAATGGGGTGCGGTCGACGCGCAACATGCGGACGAATTCATTGACATCGACGCGACCGCTGCCGTCTTTATCGCTTTCTAGGAATCTCTTGTACATTTCCTTCAGCGACTCGGTGTTCAAACCTTGGGAACGCTGGAAGGATTCTAAATCACTCATGGGAGACGCGCCTGGCGCGGATGCGACGCCGCCAGACCCGGGATTCGCGCCCGGGTACCCGCCGCCGACGCCAGACGTCATCATCGGGTCGTATCCACCATACGGCGCTTGATTCATGCCACCCATGGGCATGGTTTGCATTCCTGCACCTGGACCTGCGCCCGCATACGAGCCTTGCGCGTATCCACCTCGATTAAGCGCCATCGGATTACCGTATCCCGCGCCTTGCGGACCCGCGCCTCGACCACCCGCGTACCCGCCTCGCGGGACCGCGCCCTGCTGAGGCATTCCGGGTGGGGGCATCCCGCTCAGATGCTGCATTAAGCGTAAGAACTCTTCAAAACTCACTTGTCCATCGCCATCGGTGTCCGCCATGAGAATCTGCGGAGGATTTAAAAGACGCGCGAAGAGCGGTGAATACGCAAAGCTCGAGCGCGAGACGCGCGAATGACGAACGAAAGACGCACAAAGACGCACCATTTCATCAATCTCATCATCTGTCGCCTTCACGGGCGGGTTCATGGAACCTAACACGTGCGCTATTTCGGCTGCGCCGACGTAACCGTTGCGATCGAGGTCGAATTCACGGAAGGCTTGGCGGATTTCATCGTTGCTCAATCCATTGGTGTTGGATTGCTGCGCGTACATCGTGTGCGTCCCTGCGCGCGCGTCACGCGTGAGCGTCAATGTCCGTGTGGTGTGGTGCGTGCGTGTGCTTCACGTGCGTAGGACGCGCGTGGGACGTGCGAGCGCGACCGCGGAGGCGTGCGGTGAACTGGGGAGAGGTGGGCTCTGTTTGGCGAGGACGCGAGGCAAGGAGTTTTAAATTTTCAAGTAGTTGTTTTGTGGTTGAATCACAAGCTATGAGGTTGATTTGTGCGTTGAGCACGTATATGACGATGAAAAAATTTATTGTGCTGGAAACCGGGCCGGCGCGTCTTTGTGCCAAAGTTGTAAAGTCTCTTCGGTGTCGTCGGCTTCGTACCGCACCGTGTGCTCGCGTCTCGCGTGCGAGTATTTAATCACCTTGGCACGAAACCAAGTGTCTTCAGGGGCCCAGTAGACTTCAATTATCTCCGAACGGAGATAACTACGCTTGTCAGCGAGGATTGCACCTGGTAGTTTCTCGTGCACAGCTCGCTTCAGGGCGATTTCAAAGCATTCATTGGTCCGCGAAGCGTCACACATTTCGCACTTCTTGCATGGAGCAGGCGGATCAAACGGTTCCTGATCAGTCTCCATCGCCACGGGTTTCTTCATCGTAAACTTCAACACCGGTCGCTTCGCATCTGGTTTCCAATTCGGGTCCTCGCACTGTTTGGCATCATACACAGAGTCGCGTTTCGGCAACGGATGCCCTGGATACTTTTCATGCACCGCTTTGGTGACGACTTCGCGAAGCGCCTCCGCGTCGCCGTACAGCATGCTTTTTGACTCGTTGTACGCCTGGCAATTCGACAACATCAACTCAATCGCGATAAGAAATTTCCACAATGTCGGATAGCCACCTGAGAGTAAACAGCGCTGAATGCTGCCTAAATCAATAGGATTTGAAATCGCTCGGTAATACTCAGGCATGACTTTCCGCGTCGGGAGCAACTCAAAATCCACCGAACGCGAACGACCCGTCTTTGTCTTACACGCGCGAATAGCTCGCATGACGCCTTTGCACAAGTCTGTATCTGCCTTCGACATTTGCAGAGGCGGTGGTGGCTTCGGCGCAGACGTATTACGGTAGTGGTCGAGAAAGTCGTCTTCGTCAGACTCCGTCTCGACTTCCTCCTTTTCAGCGAGTTCCCAAACCGCGCCGCCACGCGCCTCGATAAAATCAAGAGGATGCTGACGCAGCAGAGCGCTAAACGCCGCAAGTGGTCGGCGCGCATTTTCGAAGTCTTTCACACCTTTCGATGTCAAGATGTCGAGAATCTCCTGCGGCGGCAAAGCGTTACCTTTGACTCTCGCCAACACGTGCTTCGTGGCTTGAATTGGATCGTTTGGAAAGCGCCTGTCGCGCGGCGCGCGGCGCAAAGTCTTTTTTGGTCTATAAGCGCGGTCTGAGTCACTATCGGAGTCGTCTTCGCGAGAACGCGGCTTTGCTCGACGAGATGGATCCGTAACCTTTGGCTTCTCCTTTGGTGGAGAGTATAAAACAGGGAACGGATCGGCTTCGTCTTCAATGACGCCATCGTCGGCGGGCTTGTCCCACGCGGGCTCGTCCACGGAGTCATACACCGTAATCTGCGGCGGAACTATTTGACCAGGGAACCGTTCTGCTACGGCTTTAATGTACACATCACGAAGGACGTCGGAATCTTTGTAGAGCAAGGCTTCTGGATCATTGAATCTCTTGCAATTCGTGAACATCAACTCCATGGCGACTAAAAAGTACCACACGCTTGGATAGCCACCGCTCGATTTCCGTAACATCCGTTCGATTGACGCGCAATCCACTGGACATTTGATTGTTTCATAATATTCTGGTAATGATTGGCGAGAGGGAAGCTTCTCGAAAGGTTCGCACAACATTCTGTCGTCATCCTTGACGCCTCGAACCGTGTTCAGAATTTCGTAGCACTTGCGTCGCTCACTATTCTTCATCATCGTCCCCGATGGTTTTGCTCGAGCGTACACGTCAAATGCACCAAGATTGACACGGAACGTTGCATCTTTCGCACCTGCAACACCAGGCGGACGGACAAATTTGAGTACCGGTGCCGTAGACGCCGAATCGTTGCCCAAGGGTGGCACGTCGTCATCCAACCATTTGACACGCTGCATGAACAGCATGCACTCTTCCTTCTGCCCGTCATCATATCGCACTTGATGCTCTCCGTTTCCGACGTTGTAACCCTCAATCCTACCAAAAAAGAATAATTCCTCAGTAGGCCACCATATGGCTACTCGACGACCGACAACGCTATCACCCTTCTCATCGCCGCATTCAGTCAGGTACGTACCCATTGAAACGCCCGGCTTGCCATCACTTTGAAGCATGCGAACGGAAGACTTCCACTTCTTTGCGGACCCGCAGCCTGCAATACGTTCGAATTCACCTGGTCCCATTATCGTGTTACTTTCGACATCATGGATTCGCTCACAGCGAGGTCTCGCCATGGTTTGTAACACGCCAATGCGTCCGCTACACACAACATTAATGGGTTCGGGAATATCTTCTAAACCGTCATACTTGGCCATCTCTTCCTCAGTCAGTCCTAGTGACTCGCCCATATCACATATGCCTTTCTTGACTGGGAATTGTCCACGGAATTCAGCTTCAGCCTGTTGACGTATCTCTTCCTCTTCAGCCTCTTTGGCGCGGCGCTCGCGCTCTTGCTCGCGCTCCACGTTACGAATGGCGCGCTCAGCAGCCCGTTGGAAACGGTCGATCGACGTAAAGACGTTGTAGTCAAAATTCTTTTGTCCTTCATGCTCTTCCGCGGCGATTTCATTGGCAAGCACTCGCTTTTCTTCACCTTCATCCATGGAAGCGAGTTGTATCCGGCGCTCTCGATGCGCTTCAAGAGACTCTTGAACCTTGTCGTTGAGATATCCAAACAAAGTGAGACCATCGATATCTTCCGGACCAAATTTTTTCGTGAATGGACGATAGCGCTCAGTTAATGTAAGATTGCCAGCGAACTTTTCGTACCTTCCAGATCGAGCCATACGCTCCAAATGCGAATGCGCCGCAAACGGCACGGTGCGCTTCACGCGCATCTCGTCTGGCATTTCGTCTGCAAGCACTTGTGCGTTGCTAATGCATCCCGAACCTGCAAGTGTGACGAGCTTTGTAAAATGTGGAAGCGAGTCCCAATTAACAGCATCGAGCGGGTAATCTTCTACGACATCTGCAACTTGCTTCAGCGCTCGCGCAGTGTCCTCGCTATTGTCGTCGTCGTCGTCACTGCCGTCGTCGTCGTCGCCTTCTTTCTTTACAGCTACACCAGGAAGCTTGGATGCTTCCTCAAGTTTCCATTGAAGATTCACGCGCCCGTTTTCATCGACGGATAGTTCAACTTTAACTTCAAAATTATTGGCGTCTCTCGTATCCTCAACTTTCGCTCCGATGGGCTTTGCCTCGACGACCATATTAAGTTCATCAGCAAACCCCTTTGGGCGGTCCGTGTGACCCATGCAGGCGTAGAACAACCCGCATGCGTTACATAACGAACGAGCTTTGTCTGGACCAAGACGCATCATCGTCGTTCTTTCCTTACTCACGCCGCACGCAACGCACGCGTCTTTGACTTGTCCCTCCAATACGTCGACGCGCCCGCGTTCAACGTACGACATTTTAGAGTACGTGGCATCCGCAATCGAGACTTGTTGCTGCGCATTCGCGCCACCGCCTTTGCTATACATTGTTGCATTATATGCGTTCATCACCGTCGCACTATTCTGCACGTCCCAAAGCGCTCTCGCCCGTCGGTCAACAAACGTCGGCTTGTACAGGCGCTCGCGAAACCACGACGGCGCCTCGGCTTCGCACAACATGTGCACCGCATTCTGCGCCCGACGTTTGGTGTTACGCTCGTATTCACTCATGTGTCTTCGTACTTTCTCATCTAAAATGACCAATGCCGCCGAGCTCGCGCTCGCACATCCACCCTCGTCGGTCCGAATGTGCCGCTTGTCCTCCTTGATGTTGTCCTCGCCCCAAATCACGTGATGCCACCCGTCAGAGTCCGTCCACGCCACGTAAGCCTCATCTGCGACCCAACCTTCGATGAAATAATTTCTAGGCACAAGTTCACCACCAAACGCTCGGTCCTCCTCCTCAGCAACCCCCAAGCACATGACTTCAGCCTCGACTTCCCAATTTGGGTGCGACCGCAACGACGTCTCCACCCGACAGCCCTTCCACGCCGTCAACGCCGCCTCCTTTTTCAACTTTTCCACTCGCGACGACTGACGCGCCGGTCCGCGTGGCTCTTGGCCGCGTCCTCGTCCTCGTCCACCGCTACCTTTCGGACGCCCGCGTCCGCCTCGTCCACCGCGTCCGCCAGAGTCGTTCGCGCCCACGCCCGCATCCGTCGCGAGCTTGGCCAACGCCAGACGCTCCATGAGCGCCTTATTCCGCTCAATCTTCGCCAACCGTTCGCGCTCATACTCCGTCAACTCCTCCTCTACATTCCGTGTCATGATTCTATCGCCACTTCGCGCGCGTGTTCACCGAAACGCGCGCGCGTGTGTGTCTCAAAGACGCAGCCGCTTTTAAAATTTCAAATCTGTCCCACGACCGAAAGAAATCAATCAATCTTTTTTATGTCTCTCTCTACCCCGCGTTCCGCGCGCGCGCCAGCCTTTACCTCGCGTCGCACGCGATATACGCACGCGCTGTCGCCGCTCGCGTGCCGACGTCCTCGACGCACGACGCGCGCGGTGCTGTCGCGCGACGCCGTCGCAGCGCGGCGTCGCGTTGACGCAGCGTGAAACATTCAAACACGGACCAGTGTCCGACCGACCGTGTGTCCGACCGACCGCGTCGTTTTATTTCCCTCTTGGGTTAGTTTGTCGCGCGCGCGCGCGGTCGACCGACGCGGACGCCGACCGCGAGGCGTGGGCACCCGGACGCATGACGCCATGCGCGCGTATTGTGTCACGATTTCGTCATGTGTCTCGTGATAGAATACGCGAAGGGAGACGTCGATGATGGTTTGGTTAGTGCGGTACCGATGGATGGTGTGTGATGGTGAATCGTCGGCGGCGTCGGCGGCGGCACAACGCGACGCACGCACGCCACGCACGCACGCACGCACGCATACGTATATAAGTATATAAACCATGCCGCCTAAACCTGAAGTGAAGAAAGATAAGCTCACCGACGCCGAGAAGAAGAAGCAAAAGCAAGCCAACAAGGTGCGCGCGTGGACGACGCGTTTTGGACCGCAGACGCGGCGTCGCGAATGTGTAACGAATGACTGACGCGTCGCGCGCGCGTGAATCGATACAGGCCAAGGCTAACCCTGGAAAGGCTGCGGAGAAGAAGGAGAAGAATGATAACAAGCGCGCGGTGCGCAAGGAAACCGGATCGCAAAAGGTGATCAATCGATAAATGTGCATCTTGGAGAGAACTTAAAAAGGCACCGTTCGGGTCCGGCGCGCGGGATACGTCAAGCGCGTGATCTTAAATAGTATCGCGGCGTGTCTTATTTGCGCGGTATACGCGTGATTAGAATACAATTTGTTGAAATACATTTTTCTGTCGCGAAATAATGCGTATGCTTGCTAACTTTTGTCTTCGGAGGCGTCGAGCGGCGCAAACGGAAAGTCTGGCGCGCGCTGCAGCCAATTTGTTTCGCGCCATTTGGCGCGACTTGTGTCTATATAGTGGACAGAGTACGCATGACGTGAATGCGGACTGGTGTTGGCTTTGCTGAAATGCACATTTGCGCCGTGTAATAGCACTAACGTGCCCTTGGGAACTTCCATAGGAACCGCGTCGGTCAAGTCGTACTCGGGCGCTTCGCCAGTAAATGAAATCTCACGCGTGCCGCCCGGATAATCTACCTCCATGCGTCGCGTCACCTCGGGCGTTCCTTTGAGCGCGAATAAACAGCCATTTTCAACCGTGCAATCCTCGAGCGCGAGCCAGATTCCTAGACACGTCGGTGGCTCGGTGTTTAAAAATGTTGAATCTTGATGAGGCGTCACGGCGCCACCTATCGCTGGTTGTTTGAAAATGTACATGCTTTGCACCGGCGTCGGCTCGCGCATGCCTAAACTATGTAGCAATGCGCGCACTTTACTCGAACGCGAGAAGCGCCTGAACGCTGGCTCGATGTCGTGCAGCGCATGGCCAATTTTGTTGATGGACTTGGACTTCTCCACCGCGAGCGCACCGCTCTCGTCGAACGCCTTTTCTTCAAAAAAGCAGCTCACATTATTTCCGCTCGCCAGAAAGTATGCATCGGTCGTTTTCTTTTGATTTTCTCCAGTTGAGAAGATCGATATCGTCTCCGGCTCGAACGCATCGACGATTGCTTCAGCCCTCTCGCGCAAGCTCGCACACTCGTCAGCGCTCGCAAAGTCCGCAATTGCGAGAAAGCCGAGCGAGTTGTACGCGTCGATATCGGATTGTGATAGCGAACCATCTTTCGTGGCGTGGATTAACCACCCACCATGGGCAGTCATAGGGCGCCGCGCTCTGTGGTTGCGCTGTCGCTTTAACTGTTCTTTCAATCAACTCGAGAGGTATTATTCATAATAACCAAATTACAATACACTAAATCAATTCCTCCCCTGTGTCCGAGGACGATGAGGAGGTCCTATGAAATGCGCTTTAGAATTCGGCAGCCAGCGGGCGTGGTGACCCAAGGTGCTGGCAGATCTGCACTTAACGTACGTTAAGGAGATCGAAAGAGTACGCGTTTGTCGACCACGAGCTCGTAAAAGAAAACGTTTCATTGGCGAAACATTTTACGTGCGCGTGACTTCTGTAGTGTCG
>Ga0181597_10001344_pt1 | contig 27663 bp, 30 predicted proteins | sample 041ome_5_FD_148647 | JGI IMG/M metagenome (GOLD analysis project Ga0181597, IMG submission 148647) | Coastal salt marsh microbial communities from the Groves Creek Marsh, Skidaway Island, Georgia - 041403US metaG (spades assembly) | ecosystem: Environmental > Aquatic > Marine > Intertidal zone...
GACCTCACGCCAAACGACTGCAGGAGCTACTTCACAGCTGCAGGCTATGAACCAGAATGATGGGAATCTGCTCTAGCGCAAGGCTAAACAGTAATATTCGTGAGTACCGCTGCATCAAAAATTCCCCCATGAAGAATGTTCAAGTAGACGGCTAGATATTCGCTGAATCGGAAATCCCGCATTTCTTTCGCCGCCGAGTCGAAGACTAAGCTGAGATTGAAGGGTTGGGAAAGGCTAAAAGTGCAACTTTAGGAATATTTTTCCCTTGATCACGAAACACGCCCCGCAAGCTGCGTGACGAGGGCGGCCCCGCCGACTAGCATTGGGGCATGGCTAAAGATGACCCTCGACCCTTTCTCAGCAACGCTGCAGCGCGTCGCCTCTTTCTTCACCGTCATGGCTTGGCGGCTGATCCTGCGGGCGCGCCCGGTATACCAGGGCTGGCTGATGTCATTAGTCGGTTGGGCTTTGTGCAGCTTGATAGCGTGAACACTGTCGAGCGCGCACATCATATGATCCTTGCCGCACGCCGTCCGGCCTATCGGCAAGCCAATTTGGCGACGTTGACCGAGCGTCAGCGGGGGTTGTTTGAGCATTGGACCCATGATGCCTCCTTCATCCCGATTGCGTTCTATCCGCATTGGCGGTTCCGGTTTGAGCGGGACAAAGTTCGCCTTGCGGACCGGTGGCAGAAGTGGCGCCGTGACGGTTTCGAAGCGAAGTTCGATGAAGTGTTGGAGCATGTCGCCAAGAACGGCCCTGTCATGGCGCGAGATCTGGGCGGTGGTGAGGCGCGCGGCAATCAAGGGTGGTGGGACTGGCACCCGAGTAAGACCGCGCTTGAATATTTGTGGCGCACCGGCGCGCTCGCGGTGAAGCAGCGGCGTGGCTTTCAGAAAGTGTTTGACCTAACGGAACGTGTGATCCCGCCGGATATCCTTGCGGTTGAGCCAGCAGCGGCAGAAACCATCCATTGGGCCGCCGCCAGCGCCATGGACCGATTAGGGTTCGCAACGTCGGGAGAGATCGCCGCGTTCTGGGAAACAATTACGGCTGCCCAAGCGAAAACCTGGACCGCAGCGCGCTTAGGCGATGATTTGATTGAGATTGACGTTGAAGGGGCGAATGGTGCCATACGCCGATGCTTCGCCCGGCCATCCGTTCTGGATAATGCTGAGACAGCGCCGGAAGCGCCAGCGGCAGTGCGCATCCTCAGCCCCTTTGATCCGGCCCTCCGCGACCGGAAGCGGGCGGAATGGCTGTTCGGTTTCCGCTACCGCATCGAGATATTTGTGCCGGAAGCGAAACGCCAATACGGCTACTATGTTTTCCCGGTGTTGGAAGGCCAGCGCCTGATCGGGCGGATTGATATGAAACGCGTAAATGGTGCGATGAATGTCCGGGCGTTCTGGCCGGAGGCTGGCATGAAGATGGGTAAGGGCCGCAACGCCAAACTAGAACGCGCCGTTGAACGCATGACTAAATTTGCGGGTGTCCAGGATATCCACTGGTCGCCTGATTGGCTGAAAGAGACACTGTGATCAAGACTTTATGGAGCAAGCATGCCTGATTTGATTGTAAGCGAAGACCATGGCGCAGTGCGTCTGCTGACGATGAACCGCCACGATAAGATGAACGCCTTCAATGGCGCGCTCTCCTCTGCGCTGATCGAAGCGTTGGGCCTGGCTTCGGATGACGCAAGCGTCGCTGCGGTTGTACTGACCGGCGGCTCACGCGCTTTTTCTGCTGGTGCAGATATGAAAGAAGCCACGAGCCATGGCGAGCGGACGCAGCGCCAAGCGATTGCCGCTGGTGCCCATGGCACTGCGCTCTATGACGCCGTGGCGGGCGTAAATAAGCCTGTGATTGCTGCCGTTAATGGGTATGCGCTTGGGGCAGGGTGCGCTGTAGCGATCTCAGCAGATATGGTGATTGCGGGTGAAGGTGCAGTATTCGGTTATCCCGAAGTGAAGCGCGGCCTCGCGGCGACGGCGGTGACACCAACACTTGTGGCCCAAATCGGACGGAAAGCGGCGTCAGAGCTTTTGCTGCTCTGTGAGAATATTCCAGCAGCACGGGCGGAAATGCTTGGGCTGGCAAATCGCGTCGTTGCTGATGATGCGGTTATTGCGCGCGCGTTAGAGATCGCGGCGACGATGGCCGCGTTTGACCATGATGCGCTTTGGATGACCAAACGTATGATCCGCCGCTCTGCCGATCTGCCATTGGATCAAGCGCATCATATGGTCAAGGACAACATGCTGGTCATGCGCGGCTTTAGCTAAAGGCGGCGTCATATGAAGTGATCGCCGTCTCTGCCTTCGCTTTGACGGCGGCGGCAGTGTCACCGGGTTTGTAGAGGCTTGAGCCAAGGCCGAATGTCCGCACGCCCACTGCCGCATAGTCCTTGAAGGACTTGTCCGATACGCCACCGACAACGCCAACGGTTATGTCTGGCGGCAATACGGCCCGAATGGCTGATACGCCGCCCGGCCCCAGCACGCTTGCCGGAAAGAACTTCAATGCGGATGCGCCCGCATGGATGGCTGTCAATGCTTCAGTTGGGCTGAAGACGCCAGGCATCGTCACCATGCCGTGGCGATGGGCCTGCGCCAGGACGGTGGTGTTCACATTCGGGCTGACGAGCAGGCGACCGCCCGCATCGGCCAATCGGTCAACGTCATCTGGCGTGAGGACCGTGCCTGCGCCGATTAGGCATTGGCTGCCAAGGCGCTTCGCCGTTTGGCTGATGGAGTGGAATGGGTCTGGTGAATTCAGCGGAATTTCAATGGCTTCAAACCCGGATTCAGCCAGGGCATCGGCAATGCCGTCGATCTCATCCGGTTTCACGCCACGCAGAATGGCGACAAGTGCGCGTTTGAAGTTCGGCCAGGAAGCGCCTTTTGGCGTGGTCATTGAAAACTAGCTCCAGATCATATGAGCGGCGCGTAGAAGCCCCGCTTGTGACGCCATTTCAGCATCTAAGGTTTTGGTTTGAATGCCAGCAGCGGCGAGGGCTGCCGCATATAGTTCCGATGCGCCATCAGATGCCAGCAGCGTCACGGGACCGTCTGGCCTGGCCGCTGCAATCTCCGCCCCGATCAGGAGGCCAGATAGACGGGCAGCGCCGCTGGCACCGTCTGCGTCTCCGACGAGGCCGCGCGCCCGGACAGAAAACAGTTTGGCCGTGAGGGCGGCACCATCTGCCTGCATTTCTCGAACAGCTTCCAGGAATGCAGGTCCGTCGGGCGCAATCTGCGCGCCGGGTGTCACGCCGTGTTGCAGAATTGAGTGTGTGCCAAGCACCGCGAATAACTCGCCTGTCATGAAAGTGTTGAAGTGGGTGACCGTGCTGTCCTGCAATGACACCCATTTGGAATGCGTGCCTGGAATGCACACCATGCCATCCTGCATGCCAGCGCCGAGCAATTGCGTTTCCTCGCCGCGCATTACGTCTTCTGCGCCGTTGGATGTCTGGGCAACGCCGGGGAGGATGCGCACGTCGCGGCCTTCGTAATCAACTGCGATGGCACCTGCCGCCACATCCGCCAGCAGCGCAGGCGTGGTTATGTATGGGGCCTCCCGCCAGCCTTGCCGCGCTCCGGCCATGCCAGCGATCAGGATATGGGCGTCCGCAGGTGCCTTCGCTGCCGCTAAATGGCGGGCCAATACATCTGGAAACCCGCCGGGGGATGCCGCGGCAATAGCCATGCCTTCTAACCCGCGGCTTTCACCAATCACGGCACCGTTCGCTGCCAATACCCAAAGCCTGAAGGATGATGTGCCCCAATCGACGGCGACACAGAATGCTTGGCCCTCCTGGTTTCCTGGCTTGTCGGAGTCTGTCATCATCACTGCTCAATTTCGCGCTTCTTGAGGTCGCATCATAGCGGTTCTGGCAGCGCCTTGCATTGATCGTCGTGAGGAAACGCCGCTATGGCTGATGAAACGCCCAAATTCCCAGGTTATGCACTGGATACCGCAGCCCAGGCGCGCGCGGAGAAAGCGCAAGCCGTGTTTCGGGAGGCCTTTGCCAATCTAGCGCCACCAAGCCTGTTCGATACAGAGCCACAAGCGATTGAGACCGCGCTGAACAAGCTCGCCGGAGATGTAGCCCCATGAGCTTGATGGATTTGACATTGGCAGATGCCGCTGCAGGCGTCCAATCTGGCGCTTTTACATCCCGCGCGCTAACAGAAGCCGCGCTGGAGCGGATTGAGGCCAGGAACCCAGCCCTGAATGCTGTCATCCGCGTCGAAGCGGAAACAGCGCTTGCTGGCGCAGATGCGGTTGACCGCACGCGTGCCGTTGGCGGTGCAATTGGGCCACTCGGCGGCGTGCCACTGGCGCATAAGGATATGTTCTACCGGGCGGGCGGTCTCACGACCTGTGGCAGCAAAATCCGCCGGGATTTCCGGCCCGATTATATAGCGACAGTGTTGGAGCGGCTTGGCGCTTCGGGGGCTGTATATCTAGGTGGCCTTAATATGGCGGAGTTCGCCTTCGGGCCGACAGGCCATAACGAACATTTTGGCAATTGCCGGAATCCGTGGAACACAGATCATGTGACCGGCGGATCGTCATCAGGCTCTGGCTCTGCGACGGCGGCGCGGATGACCTTCGGCGCACTTGGTTCAGATACCGGCGGGTCAATCCGGCTACCAGCGGCACTGTGCGGATTGGTTGGCCTGAAGCCGACGCAAACCCGCGTTAGCCGTTATGGCGTTATGGGGCTTTCATTCTCACTCGATACGGTCGGCCCCCTAACGCGGACCGTGCTGGACAACGCGCTCATGCTGCAAGCGATTGCGGGGGAGGACGTAAATGACCCAACCGCATCCCGCCGCGCGCCGGAGGATTACACCGCTGCTGCCCGGACGCCGAATGCCAAAGGTGTGCGGATCGGTGTTGCGCGCGGCTATTTCGAGAAGCACGGCGATGCAGATTCCCTGGCCGAGCGGGATGCGGCGCTTGCGGCGTTCAAAGGCATCGGCGCTGAATTGGTAGAGGTTGATGTGGGCGACATGACCCAAATCAACACATTCGCCGCTGCCGTTATGGGGCCAGAAGCCGCGACACTGCATGCCGGGTGGTTGCGGGATCAGCCAGACGATTATGGCCAACAGATGCGCGCGCGCTGCGAAATTGGATTCCAATTCTCGGGTGTTGATTATTTGAGTGCGTTGCAGCTTCGCCCAAAGATTGTTGCGGATTTTTGCAATCGCGTTTTCAGCCAGTGTGATGTGCTACTGGCACCGACCTTCAATATTCAAACGCCCCGGATTGATGAAACGGATATCGGATCCGGGCAAGGGTTTGAGCGTGTTGTCGCCAGCCTATCCCGCTGCACGCGCCCGCTGAATTTCCTAACACTGCCGGGCCTAGCGCTGCCAACGCCTGGGTTGGTCGAAGGCATGCCAGCATCCATCCAACTCTCTGCGCCGCCCTTCGGTGAGGCCAGGCTCTATCGACTGGCCGCCGCTTATGAGGCTGAAGTGCAGTATCATCAGCGGGTGCCGCCAATGTCTGGCGATTAGCGCTTACCCATCATCGCGAATGGCGACCACTTTGTCGTAAAGTGCTTTGTCTGTGTGGACGCCGGTTTCAGGCGTCTGCTTGCGGTTGACCAAGCGACGGTCGCCAGGAAGGCGGACGCCTTCATCTGCCAGCATGCTTTCAAACATCGCTTCGACCCGGTCCAGGAACCGGTCATTGCCGAATTTTGAGGGATCAATCGCGATGACCAGATGACCTGCCGCAGACGGCCCACCATGGCCGGTATAAGCAGCCTCGCCTTCTAGGCTGGTGTCGGCACCTGTAACGCACGCTGCCAGAATTTCGACCATCATGGCGATTGCGCCGCCCTTATACCCGCCGAACGGTAGCTGCACGCCTTTCAGGATGGCAGCCGGGTCCGTCGTCGGCTGGCCATCCGGGCCAAGGCCTAGGCCCTCTGGCACCGTATGTCCGTCCCGTGCCGCTAACATGATCTCCCCCCGGGCGGAGGCGCTGGAGGCCTGATCGAACACCATGGGCGGCTTACCGGGGCGGGGAACAGCAAAGGCCATGGGATTGGTGCCGAACACAGCCCGCTTGCCGCCTGCCGGTGCGACGAACGCCCGACTGTTAACGCAGTTCATGGCGACAAGGCCAGCGTCTGCCAAGGGTTCGACATCGGGCCAGAGTGCTGCGAAATGTGCAGAATTGGCAATGCCAAGCGTGGCGATGCCTTGGGACTTGGCTTTCTCAATCAGTGCAGGGCGACCGACTTTCATCGGCAGCGGTGCCAGGCCATTTTCCGCGTCCACGCGCACGATGCCGGGCGCTTGGTCAATCACTTTGGGCGCAGCATTGCCATTCACGGCATTGGCTTTCAGCGCGTCGCAATAGCCTGGGACACGAAATATGCCGTGGCTCAAGCAGCCATCCCGCTCAGCCTTCCACACAACTTCTGCAACGGCCTCCGCATTCTCACGGTTCGCGCCAGACGCCATGAGCGCCCCCACCGTCAGGTCAAAGATCGCATCGAGGGTCGAGTGAACGGTGTCTTGCGGCATGATTGGCACGGTATCCTTTGTCATGGCCCGGGAATTGCGACTCAGAGATCAAAACAGATGCCAGGAACGGTGTCTGTATCAAAATGAGACGCATGCGGCGCTATGTGCGCCTGGGGATATCCAGTTATGCGAATGATAAGGCAGGACGCAACACGGGGCCAGCGGATCGAAGACATTCTGGCGCTTTGGGCCGGGCAGGCAAAAGCTGGCTTGCCAACACTTTTAGAGCTTGATCCGGTAGGCAATGCGCCAACCCATGTCGGGTCGACGCTGCTGATCAACCGAGACGGCACATGTCGCCTGGCTGGTGGAGACGCTGAGACCTTTTTGGAACGGGACTGCAAAGGCATGCTGGCGACGACCTTCTTTTGCGGGCGGGCTGGCGCATTGGCGCTTGATGCTGTCAGTGCAGCCTTGGGTAGTGGACGACCGCATGTTCGTGAGATTCGCAGTGGCGGGTTTGACTTTGCAGTGGCCGCAACGCCGTTTGGCAGCAATAGTCGTGAACTCGCCGGGGTGATGCTGGTTATCGCGACTGACGCCCTCACGCTCAGGCGCCTGAATGCGTCACTCGAATCCGAACCATCTATGGAAGTGGTTAGCCGTGTTGCTTAACGAAAGCGCCTAGCTCTGTGATTGCATCCCGGGAGGCCTGTAGGAGTGGGGCAAAGATATGCCAGATATGTGGCATGTCAGCCCATTCAACATATGTGGCGTCTGTACCGGCATGGCGTGCGCGCGCCACGAGGCGGCGGCTATCATCCAATAATGTTTCGGCTGTTCCAACCTGTACCAAAAGCGGAGGAAGGCCGGAAAGATCCGCGTAAAGTGGTGACGCCAGGGGCTGCGCTGGGTCCGCGCCGTTCATGTAAAGATCGGCAAAGAATGTCAGCGCCTCTCGCCCAACCATAGGATCGACACTTGCTTTGGTCTCCATGGTTTGGCCAGTGCCGACAAGGTCCGTCCAGGGGGAGATGCAGCAACCGCAGCCGGGCAGAACCATGCCTTTGTCTCGCGCAGCAACGAGAGCGGCTATGACGAGGCCGCCGCCCGCAGAATCACCACCGAACGATGCTTTCTGTGGATTGACGCCGCTATCCAGCAGCGCCTGCCAGGCCGCGACCATATCCTCGACCGCTGCCGGGAACGGATGTTCCGGCCCCAAACGATAATCCAGGTTCAGCACACGACCATTCATCGCGCGCGCGATTTCATAGACCATATTGCGGTGGCTATGCAGGGAGCCTTGGACATACCCGCCGCCATGAACGTAGAGCATCACCCGCTCCGGATCTGCGCCATCAGCGTAGACCCACTCGGCTTTGCATCCTGCGATCTCAATCGGCTCAACAATGGCTTCGCTAGGTGCTGGAAAGCGGTCGCCAATATCGTCCATACGGGCGCGGCGCTCTGCCAGGGTGAGGCCTTCTGGCGTGCCGCGTTCGCGCAGCACTTCCATCAGTTTTACAATGCCGATATCAGTGGGCGCGTTGCTCATAATGGTCGTCCTCGGTGTTGGGCTGGAAGGCCAGAATTGCTGAATGTGCAGCGTCAGGCAAGGCAGATTGCGGAAATCATGCGGGCATAATCATGTTCGCCCCTATGCTGCTTCCGGCGATAGCTGAAGAACAAATCTGGCTCACTATATGTATCGGCCCCAATTGCGACAGCGTCTGCCAAGCCAAGACTGAGCGCGCGGTTCACCACATAGCCTGCTAGATCAAATTGGCGTTTTTCTAGTGAGATGCCGGGCTTAAAGAACTGCTCGTTATCGCGGTCAGCCGCTAGGAATTGGGTCTCAAAATCCCTGCCCACCTCATAAGATTTCTGGGCGATGCAGGGGCCAACCACGGCATGAATGCGGCTTCTATCGGCACCGATGCTCTCCATAGCATCTACAGCCGCATCGACGACACCTGCGAACGCGCCGCGCCATCCGGCATGTGCGGCAGCGACGACGCCTGCGTCTTTGTCTGCCAACAGCACCGGCGCGCAATCAGCGGCGAGTGCCGCGATCACAACGCCTGCCGTTTTGGTGACGATGGCGTCGGCGTCGGGCGGCTTGCCGCGCCAGGGTCCATCAACAATGACCGCGCGGGGGGAATGGACCTGATAGGCCGTGAGCGGCGCAATGTCTCTGCCCGTCAGCCAAGCGCCCACCCGGCGCCGGTTTTCTTGAACAGCGGCAGGGTCGTCGTCTGAGCCGGGGCCACAGTTCAGAGAGTCATACACGCCTGTGCTCACACCGCCCTGGCGGGTGAAGAAGCCGTGGGCGATGCCATTGGACTCCAAGAGCGGGTGAACGATCGGCTGGATAGTGGTCTGGTTCATAGGTCGAATCCGGGCGGAACCGCCGCATCTTTCTGGGTGATCGCCATGACCTTGAACAGGCTGCCCATGGCGAGGGGATGGATGAGGCGACGGAGGCCTTGGCGGATTTCTGCCGCACGTTCCGGCGATGCATTCCTACAAAGCTGCTCGGCCCGCGCTTCAGCGCCAAGCCGCAGCAGGAATGTGCACTGGTCAACGGGGCCCCAGGCTTTTGCGCCCATGCGCTCGGCAGATCGGGCGACAGCGGCGAAATCAACATGGGAAGTGATGTCTGCCTGGCCAGGGTCATCCAGGGGATTGGCAGGCCTGCCATCCTTCAGTGCTTGCAGGCTATCGCCAAAGCGGGAGGTGCTGTGGCCATAGTCGATAAATAGCGCAGCCCCGCCACGTTCCCGTATGTGGATCGACGTTAGGCCAACAGCTTCGTCTCGCTGCATGGAATGCTCATAAATCGCACCCTCAGGTGGCGTTGCAAATCTGAGGCTCGCATCCATCCCCGGCGGGTCCAGCGGGTCTTCACCCAGGACGAACGCAAACCCGCCTTCGTCATCAAGCCCAACGCGTCGTTCCCGCCATGCGCCACCATTAAATTGGAATTGGCGAATGGGCAGCACATCAAGATATTCGTTCGCGGGCATAAGGATGGGCCGGTCGAGGCCATTCCCCAGCAGGAATGCTGGGTGGTCAGTATATTCAACCTGTTGAATGCCATGCTTGGCGAAAGCTTTGGCTTGGAAAGCCTGCATGCGGGGGCTGGGTTCAAGCACAGCCGCCTTAATGTCGCTTGGAAACCCTGGCTGAGCGGTTACAGCACGGAAAATGTCATCGATCAGCTGCCCCCGGCCTGGCCCTGGTTCTGCATAGCTGATTTTGCCCGGAGCACCCCCAGCCTGCCAGCGATCCGCCAGCCAAAGGCCGACCAGTTCGCCGAATATCTGGCTAATTTCTGGTGCCGTCGTGAAATCTCCACCATCGCCGATGGCAGCTTGCTTCTGATAATAGCCCTCTGCGGGGTCCAGCAGCGCCAGCTCCCAGTAGCGGTCAAGGCCGATAGGCCCGAGGTCCCTGATTTCAGCAGCGATCCGCGCTGCAAGCGCTTCAGGCATTGCGGGCGCGCCAGATGAAAAAGAGCCCCACAAGGATCATTGGTATCGATAAGAGCTGGCCCATAGTCGCACCGGCGACGATGGCACCCAGATGCGCATCCGGTTCCCGTGCAAACTCTACAATGAAGCGGGAAAGGCCATATCCAGCCATGAATATGCCCATAAGCAGGCCATATTTCCGACGGACACTTTCCTTCCGGGAGGCGATGAACAGCACGATGAACAGTACTAACCCTTCCAGCAGTGCCTCATATAATTGGCTTGGGTGTCGGGGCACCTGCAGCCTATCGCCCGGGAATACCATTGCCCAAGGAACATCGCTCGCGCGGCCCCAAAGCTCACCATTGATGAAGTTTGCGATACGGCCAAGCAGCAGCCCGACCGGAGCGGCGCAGGCTACCAGATCCCCCAGATGCAGCGGCGGCAGCTTATACCGTCGCGCAAACAGATATGCCGCAAGCACAACCCCAAGGAATCCGCCATGGAATGACATGCCGCCTTGCCACACTTGCAGCGCTTCCAGTGGGTTGTCGATGTAATATCCGGCTTTGTAGAACACCACATAGCCAAGGCGTCCGCCCAAGATAACGCCTAGCGTCATCCAGACCATCAGGTCGTCGACATGTTTATCGGTTAGCAGGCTGGGCGGTTTTTGGCTTAACCGGCGCACATAGCCCCAGCCGATCATCAGGCCAGCGATATAGGCCAGCGCATACCAGCGGATCGCGAAAGGGCCGATCTCCACGAGCGTTGGGTCAATTGCAGGGAACGGGATTACAAACATGGGCGTTATTGAGCGACCTTATGTTGCGGCAGATGTCGACTGCGATTGGTATACAATGGCTATAGCATTAAGGGGAGTTCGGCGATGGCGAATGACGGACCTTTCAATTCAGGCCCTACGGGTGGTGGCCCAGCGGCTGGTCGCATATTTGAGGATTTGGCCCGGGTTGCAGGCGGCGCGCTGGGCGCTGCGGGCGGCCTGAAAGCTGATGCGGAGGCGCTTATGCGCACCCAGGCGGCTAAGCTGATCGAGGAATTTGACCTTGTTCGCCGTGAAGATTTCGAAGCTGCGCGCGCGATGGCAGCCAATGCCCGCGCCGGGCAGGAAAAGGCTGAGGCCGCGTTGGCGGACTTGGAGGCCCGTGTGACTGCCCTAGAGGTGAAAATGTCTTCAGCCAAAGGGTCCGAATAGGTTTCTCCACAGGAATCTTCAAAGAATCGCCTAGAAAATTGATTCTATGACGAATCTTATCTTGCAACACCGATTCGCGAGTGTCAGGTTCCGTGCGTTCCGGGGCGTTTCGTCGCTGCCGGATTGTGAGAGTGTGCTGCTTGGGGCGCATTCGCCGACATTCGAAGGGATGTTCCATGGAAGTGGATATCTTCCACCCGCTCGACTTGGTTGAAGAAATCGTCGCTGCTAATGATTGGCAATTCGAGCGATCTGTCGCCGATGAGCTTATCGCTGGCGTGTCCGGTCGTTGGGCGGATTACAGCCTGATGTTCGCGTGGCGTGATGACTTGAACATGTTGCAGTTCGGTTGCGCCTGCGATCTCCGTTTGTCGCCTGAACGCCGCAGCGCCGTGCTTGAGATGCTGTCTCTCGTGAATGACCAGATGCCGCTTGGGCATTTTGGCATTGATGTGGACTCAAATTTATTAGTGTTCCGCCATGCCTCGCTGATGCGTGGTTTGCAGGGTGCTACCGTTGAGCAGCTTGAAGATCTCGTTGAGATCGCGCTGGAAGAATGCGACCGGTTCTATCCGGCATTCCAATATGTACTATGGGGCGGCAAGTCCGCGTCCGACGCTGTCGCCGCCGCCTTGCTGGAACCTGTCGGGAGGGCCTGATCGATGCCGGGCGTGCTTTTGGTTGGCTGTGGGAAAATGGGCGGTGCGCTGCTGGAAGGCTGGCGCAAGAACAAGGCTGCAGAACGTTTCGTCGTGATCGAACCAATGGAAGCCGCAGTCGCGCACCTAGTGGGCGCGGAGGGGGTTACGGTCGTTGGTGACGTGTCTGCCGTACCGGCTGATTTCAAGCCGGATGCCATTGTCATGGCAGTGAAGCCACAAAGCATGGGCGCTGCGGCACCGCCGTTCGCCGCGCTGGCTGCTTCCGCCGTCACGCTCTCCATCGCCGCCGGTACGCCGATCTCATTCTTTGAGGCCGCATTCGGTAAAGATGCTGCCATCGTTCGGGCCATGCCAAACACGCCCGCAGCTATCGGTATGGGCATGAGCGTGCTCTGCGCCAATGCTGCAACGACAGATGCTCAACGGACCCTCAGTGACACGCTGATGCAGGCGGCTGGCGTCGTTGACTGGATTGAAGACGAAGACCTGATGGATGCCGTCACCGCCCTTTCGGGCAGCGGCCCCGCTTATGTATTCCACCTGATAGAGGCCATGGCCGCAGCAGGGGAGGCGCTCGGCCTCAGCCCCGAACTCGCCACTAAATCCGCCTTGCAGACCGTGGCCGGCGCTGGCGAGCTCGCCCGCACAGCCGCCGAAGACCCCGGCACGCTTCGCCAAAACGTCACCAGCCCGGCCGGCACCACCGCTGCTGCACTGGACGTCCTGATGGCCAACCCCGGCCAAACAGAACTAATGACCCGCGCCATGACAGCCGCACGGGACCGCGGCCGGGAATTGGCTAAAGGTTAAATAGCCTTAGCCTGAGATTGAAAAATGCTTGCATAAAGTGCAAGCGCATGGCATGTTCTTCCAATGAACAATAAGCATCGGCGCACGCTCGCTGCTGTATTTCGCGACCCGGTTTCGGGAACAATCGCTTGGGCGGAAATAGAGGCATTGTTAGTGGGTGCCGGTGCCGAGGTAATCGAAGGCTCTGGTTCGCGTGTCCGCTTCAGCTTTGGCCGTGAGATCGCCACATTTCATCGCCCACATCCCGCTAAGGAAACAAAGCGATACCAAGTGAAAGCAGCCCGCCTATTTTTAGTCGCCATGGGAGTAAAGCCATGACAGCTTCAATGACTCACAATGGATACACTGCTCGCGTCGAATACGACGATGACGATCAGATTTTCTTTGGCCAGATTGCAGGCATTACCGACAATGTGGGATTTCATGGCGAGACTGTGCAAGAGTTGCGGGCGGCCTTCGAGGAGGCCGTTGAAGATTACATCGGCACGTGCGCTAAAATTGGCAAAGAACCGCAAAAGCCATACTCAGGGCGCGTGATGTTCCGCATCGACCCGGAAACGCATCGCCGGGCGGCGATTGCGGCTGAGGTGGCGGGCCTTAGCTTGAACGTTTGGGCTGAAGGGGTGCTTGCTGAAGCTGCGGCTAAGGCGGACTGATCCAGCCTTTCCCTCTTCCGCGTCTCCGCTTACTCTCTTCCTCAACGTATAAAAATTTGGTCTTGAGGGAGACGATGTTCCATGACTATTCGCTGTAAAGCTGCCGTGTTGCGCCAATCTGGAGCGCCGCGTCCGTTTGTGGATTCAAAGCCGCTGTCTATTGAAGAGATCGATCTGGCACCGCCTGGCCCGAATGAGGTCGTGATTAAAATTGCGGGCGCTGGGCTTTGCCATTCTGATCTGTCCGTCTTGAACGGCGACAGGCCGCGCCCGACGCCAACGGTTATGGGGCATGAAGGCTCTGGCGAGATTGTGGAGCTTGGGTCTGCCGTCACGGATGTCAAAGTCGGCGACCATATGGTGTTTCAGTTCTCCTCATCGTGTGGCCGTTGCCGCCGCTGCCTGGAAGGCCGCCCGCAGATTTGCGAACTGGCTGCCGCGACTAAGGGTGCAGGCAACCTGATGTCCGGTGAAAGCCGCATTCGGGACATGAATGGCGAGCGGGTTAATCACCATGCTGGCGTATCCTGCATGGCCGAATATGCGGTTGCAGATCGTGGTAGTGTGGTCGTGATCGATAAGGATATTCCGCTGGCGGATGCAGCCCTCTTCGGTTGCGCTGTGATGACCGGCGTTGGTGCTGTTATCAACACGGCGCGCATTCTGCCGGGCGATACGGTAGCGATCATCGGCCTTGGCGGTGTCGGGCTGAACGGCGTTCTGGGCGCGCGGCTTGGGGGTGCAGAAAAGATCATTGCCATTGATCTGGAAGACTCAAAGCTTGGCCTCGCCCGGCAATTGGGTGCGACCCATACTGTCAATGCGCGGGATGCTAATGCTGTGGAGCAAGTTCGTGATATCAGCAATGGCGGCGTTGATTATGCGATTGATCTGGCTGGCACCATTCCGGCGATGAACACAGCCTATGCGATTACGCGCTATGGCGGGTCTGTCGTGACGGCGGGCCTTTCACCTTCCACCGCAGAATTCTCGTTCAACCAGGGTGATCTGGTGTCCCAGGAGAAATCGATCCGGGGCAGTTATATGGGCTCTTGCGTGCCAGTGCGGGATATCCCGCGCTTCATCAACCTCTATAAGCAGGGTCGCTTGCCAGTAGACAGCTTGGTCGATGGCCATATCGGCTTCGATGAAGTGAATGCCGGGTTTGATAAGCTGCAGGACGTAAAGACCGTCCGCCAAATTCTTGCACCTCACGGCTAATTAGACAGGAGATTTCACTATGGCGAACTGCATTGTTGTCGTCCAATTCCCACTTGGTAAGCGCACCCAGGAGCAAGCCATTGCGTCTGGCACATCCACTGCGCCAACATACCGGGGCCTCACCGCCAAAGGGTTGATCCGTAAGGATTACCTGAATGGGGATAAAGGCACTGGCGGCGTCTATCTATGGGAAAGCCGGAAGGCTGCAGAGGCCTGGTTCACGCCAGAACGGGAAGCCATGCTGACGGAGAAGTTCGGCGCAGCACCCATCCTTACTTGGTACGACACCCATGTGACGGTGGATAACCTGAAGGGCGAAACCCGCGTTGACGGACAGGCGATTTCCGAAGCGCAGGCGGCGGAATAAGCATGGCTGAAGCACCGGTTGCAAGCCTGCCAAAAGGCCTCGCTGCATTCGATTTGGCTGGGCACGTGGCGCTTATCACAGGTGCCTCCAGCGGCATTGGCCGCTCCTTCGCCCGCGCCATTGTGGAGGCTGGCGGCAAAGTCGTTATGGCTGCACGCCGGGAAGAGCGCCTACAAGAAATGGTGGGCGAGCTTGGCGCGGACAATGCAGCCTATGTTGTAGCTGACGTTGGCGATCTGGATAGCCTGCCAGCGATGGCGGCGGCCGCGCGGAAGCCTTTCGGTGATCCAGACATCGTCGTCAACGTGGCAGGGAATACCGTGCGCAAGGCGGCGGAAGATTTATCCCCGGCGGAATTCCTTGCTGTCATTCAGGTGCAGCTGATGGCACCGCTGCATGTGGCGCAGCAATTCCACCCAGCCATGAAGGCGAAGGGCTGGGGGCGCGTGATCAATATTGGGTCCATCACAACCAGCCATGCGCTTCCCGGAACAACGGCCTATGCCGCCTGCAAGTCTGGCGTTGCCGGGCTGACGCGGGCGATGGCAAAGGATTGGGGGCCGGACGGTATTACAGCGAACGCCATCTGCCCTGGCTTCTTCCCAACGGAACTCACCCAGCCGGTGGTGGACGACGCCAAGCGCTGGCAGAATAACGCAGACCGCACATTCCTTGGCCGCAACGGCGTGACGGAGGACATGCACGGCGCATTGATCATGCTGTGCTCAGAAGCGGGTCGGTATATGTCTGGCCAGATGATCTATGTGGATGCTGGCTTCACGGCAAACTGAATGGAGGCGCTGTTATGCCCGATCCAGTTGTACGGGACGTAATCGCCTATCTCTCTGTCAATGATGCGGACAAGGCCATCGCTTGGTACGGGGACGTGTTTGGTGCCGTAGAGGCGGGTGCGCCGTTGCGGATGCCAGACGGCAAAATTGTCCATTGCGAAATCCATATCGGCGATACACCGATTTTTCTGGCGGAAGCGGCAGACGATGGGCTTGGCGGCTCGCCGAATGACCTTGGCGGCACGCCTGTCCGAATGGCCCTGAACGCTAAGGATGCAGATGCGACGGTGGCTGCTGCAGCGAAGGCGGGTGCGGAAGTGCTGATCCCCGTAGCAGACCAGTTTTATGGCCAAAGGGCGGGGCGTATCCGTGATCCTTTTGGCCATGTGTGGCTAATCTCTCAGTCAATCGAAGATGTGTCGCCTGAAGAAATGCAGCGCCGGATGGATGCCATGATGCAAGGTGGCGGTGGCTGATCGACCTCAAATCAATTGCCGGTGGCCTACCGATTGAGGCCGTGCTGCCAGACCTGCTGGCTGCATTGGCCGCTGGTCCATGCGCTGTGCTTGTTGCACCGCCGGGTGCGGGCAAGTCGACGCTGGCACCTTTGGCTTTGCTTGGAGCACCTTGGGTCAAAGACCGCCGCATCCTGATGCTGGCGCCGCGCAGGCTCGCCGTCCGCGCCGCTGCTGGTCGTATGGCGTCGCTGCTGGGGGAGCAGGTTGGCGAGACAATTGGCTATCGGGTCCGGATGGAATCCAAAATATCCAAGCGCACCCGGATTGAGGTGATGACGGAAGGCGTTTTCACCCGCATGGCGTTGGCAGACCCTGAGCTTCAAGGCGTGGCCGCCGTGCTATTCGATGAATTCCATGAGCGCAGCCTCGACGCAGATTTTGGCCTGGCCCTGGCGCTTGATATTCAGCAATCCCTCCGCCCAGACCTGCGCATTCTTCCTATGTCCGCAACGCTGGATGATACGCGATTGGCGGCGCTGCTTGGCGATGCGCCAGTCGTGCGGTCTGAAGGCCGGGCGTTCCCGATCAAAACCCATTATCTTGGTCGCGCGCGGGAGCGCTGGATCGATGAGGCTATGGCCGCTGCGATCCGCAAAGCGCTTGTGGATGAGGTGGGCGGTATCCTCGCTTTCCTCCCAGGGCGCGCCGAAATTGAACGGACAGAGACGCGCCTGGTTGAGGCTGGGTTAGATGCTGAAAAGATCAGCCTCCATCAGCTCCATGGCGGCCTTGACCCACGGGCGCAAGACCGCGCGGTAAAACAGGCTGACGATGGTAAGCGTAAGATCGTGCTGGCGACCTCTATCGCGGAGACCAGTCTGACGATCCCAGATATCCGTATCGTGATTGATTCCGGCCTCGCCCGCGCGCCAAGATTTGACCCAGCTGTTGGCCTCGCACGTTTGGTGACAGAGCGTGCGCCTATTTCTGCCGCGGACCAGCGGCGGGGGCGTGCAGGACGCATTGGTCCCGGCGTGTGTTATCGGCTCTGGGATGAAGCGGAAACCCGGGGACTTCCAGCCTTCCCGCGCCCGGAGATACTGGAAGCGGACCTGGCCCCTTTGGCCTTAGCGCTTGCGGATTGGGGGGCATCGGACCCGGCCCAACTTTCCTGGCTGGACACGCCACCGCCAGGGCCGTTTGCTGCAGCGACTGAAGGTTTGCGTCTAATTGGGGCGTTGGGTGACGGTGGGGGCATCACTGGCCATGGCAGGCAGCTCCTGAAAATCCCAGCACCACCCCGTGAAGCACACATGATTATCGAGGCAGCGGCTGATGGCCAAAGCAAGCTTGCCGCGCAGTTATCGGTGCTTTTGGCGGAACGGGGGCTCGGTGGCGGGAGTGTTGATCTGGCAGAGCGCCTGCGTCGGTTTCAACGCGGTGGTGGCGCGCGAGCCGATGCAGCAAGACGGCTCGCTGAGCGGATGGCAAAGACGGCGGACGGTAGCGACGGCGGCGTGGCGCCTGAGCATGCCGGTGCTGTGCTCGCACTCGCTTGGCCAGACCGGATCGCGAAGGCGCGCGGCAATGGCGGGTTTCAGATGGCCAATGGCCGCGCCGCCAGTGTCGATGAGACGGACCCGCTTGCCCGGGCGGAATGGATTGTCATCGCTGACGCAACAGGCCGCGCTGGTGGTGCCCGCATTATGGCCGCTGCGGAAATCTCAGAGGATGCAGTGCTTGCGGCAGCGGGCAGTCTTATCGAAGAACATCGGGTCGTTGCATTTAATCGTGAGGCTGGTGCGGTTCAGGTGCGCGCTGAGCGCCGATTGGGGCGGCTCAAGTTATCGAGCCAACCTGATGCGCCAACGCATGCCGAAGCGCTTCGTGGCGTGATGGAAGGTGTGCGGGCTAATGGACTGAGCATCCTGCCATGGTCCGATGCAGCGCAGCACTGGCTGACGCGGGCGCGATATGCGGCGGCGCGCATGGATAATTGGCCGGATCTATCGGAATCGTCCTTGCTGGATACGGCTGATCTATGGCTGGCACCGGCTTTGGATGGCAGGCGGACACTCCGGGACGTTCGGGCGGATGCCCTGACTTCAGCGCTCCAATCATTGCTGGATTGGCAGCAAATCGCGGCTATGGCGAAAGCTGCACCCGAACGGATACGGCTGGCCAGCGGCCAGACTGCTGCTGTCCATTATGAGGCTGAGACGGGGCCTGTTGCAGACATCATCATCCAGGATGCCTTTGGCCTGAAGAGTCACCCTATGGCTGCTGGCGCGCCGATCTTGCTGCGTCTTTTGTCACCCGCAAGACGTCCGGCGCAGACGACACGGGATATCGCTGGGTTCTGGTCTGGGAGTTATCACGCTGTGCGATCTGATTTGCGGGGGCGCTATCCAAAACACCCCTGGCCTGATGATCCAGCGAACGCAACACCGCCAGTTCGGCGGGGTAAGCGCTAGGGTCAGGCCCCATAAATGAGCTGCGTTTCGTCCACCATAGCGCGGCCATTGCGGCTCCCGCGATGCTCGAAAAGGCATACCGCCTTATCTTGCGCTCGCAGAAACCACCATGGCCGCGCTATGGTGGACGAAACGCAGCTCATTTATGGGGCCTGACCCTAGATCAAAACAAAACGCCCGCGCTCAATGAAGAGTGCGGGCGTTTCAGTATTAAGCACACTGTCCACTCGGGACCAGGTGCAGATCGTAATCTGATCGATATTAGGGGAAGAAGATGAAGTCCCCAGCATCGAGTGTGAGGCCAGCTTGGCCAAGCAGCAGAACATCATTCTGTGGTGCTGCAGTAACAGAGACCAGGAGGTCGCCGTTAAGATCACTGATTGTCAGATCAGTAATATCTGCCACGCCATTTTTGAAGAACCGCAGGCGATCAGAACCATCTTCGAAGTCTGTGACAACGTCGTGGTTAAAGTTTGGCGTGAAGATGAACACGTCATTTCCGGCACCGCCGGTCATAACGTCGTCCCCGGTTTGGCCATTCAGCGTATCATTGCCTGCACCGCCAACCATTACATCCTGGCCTTGGCCACCAACGAGAACATCACGCTCAGCGCCGCCATTGAGCTGGTCATCGCCGTCTTGGCCCAAAAGGATGTCCAATGCGCCGTCGCCAGCATTCAGGATATCTTGGCCTTGACCGCCATAAATGACATCATTGCCGTCTTCGCCGTTCAGCACATCATCGCCATCGTTGCCGATGAGCAAATCATTGCCTGCACCGCCGTTGATGGTGTCTTGGCCGCTATTACCGTCAAGCGCGTCATTGCCGGTGCCGCCGATGATCAGATCATCGCCATCGCCGCCACTCAGGAAGTCATCGCCTGCGCCGCCGTTAAGCATGTCTTGGCCAAATTCGCCAAGCAGACGGTCATTCGCGTCACCGCCTGTCATCTGGTCATCGCCATCGCCAGCGCGGGCCACAATCCTTAGGCCAACGCCGGGGCCTGCAAACAGGATGTCCTGACCATCGCCACCGCCCATGTTGACGCCGAGGACGCCCGATGCATTGGTCGCGGTGATCGTCAGCGTATCGTCGCCTGCTTCGCCAGATACAGTGATCCGCTCAACATTTGAAACGAGATTGGAAAATGGTGAGAAGCCATCACCCGAAACGCGGGTGAAGGTATTGCCACCGACAACCACGTCTTCGATAACGATATTGTCACCTGGGCCGTTGGCACCATCGAAGCGCGCGGTATCAAAGCCATCACCGCCGTCAATGATGTCATCGCCATCACCGTAGCGCCAAAGGATGAAGTCATCGCCCGCATCGCCGTTGATTGTGTCATTGCCACCTTGGCCGACAATGCGGTCGTCGTCTGCTGTGCCATTGATTACGTTGTCGGCATTATTGCCGCTAATATTCGCCATCACGAATTCCTTCCGTGGTTTAAGCCTCTACCTGAGCCACGCCAGCCGCCGCCACCTTGTTCCGCCCCCGAACACAAAATGGCTTAGTACATTTGCGCAGTTCTGAGGCCACAATGGCTTCTTAAGTTCCTATGGTTCGCAAGAGGTAAACAGGTAAACTAAGCTGTAATGGTTTTCAAAAACTGCCAGTTTTTCAGGCGGATAAATGATTCCTAGCGGGATCGGTCTTGGAGGAATGCAATGAAATTAGGACTTTCCATCGGTTATTCAGGCGCAGAGATGAACTTACCGGTCGAGCGCGTGCAGCGGGCTGAAGCGCTCGGGTATGACTGTGTTTGGACGGCGGAGGCCTATGGCTCGGATGCGGTGACGCCTTTGGCATTCCTGGCGGGGCAGACGAGTCGCATTAAATTAGGCACTGCGATCATGCAGTTAGCAGCAAGAACGCCGGCCAATGCCGCCATGTCTGCCGCGACCGTCGATGCGATGGCTGGTGGCGGTCGATTTATCGCTGGTTTGGGCGTTTCCGGCCCGCAGATCGTGGAAGGTTGGTATGGCCAGCCCTGGGGGCGGCCCTATTATCGCCTGAAGGACTATGTGGAGATCATGCGGAAGGTTTTCCGCCGGGAAGGCCCGGTTAGTCATGAGGGGCGCGAAATTAGTCTCCCCTATGAGGGTGAAGGTGCGGCTGGCGTCGGCAAGCCATTGCAGTCCATCCTGCATATGAACCCGGATATTCCGATCTTTATCGGCGCCGGTAATGCCGCCACAGTCCGTTTGACGGCAGAACTATGTGACGGCTGGCTGCCGCTTGGCCTAACGCCCTCTGCGGTTCAGGAATATATGCCCTGGGTGGAAGAAGGCTTTGCCAGGGCGCAGGCGAAGGGCATGGAAAAAGGCTTTCACAATTTTGAAATCGTGGCGTCAGCCCATGTTGAGATCGATGAGGACGTGCAGGGCGCGCTGGACCGGCTGAAGCCTGAAGTCGCGTTATATGTCGGCGGCATGGGGCACAAGAATAAGAATTTCCATAAGGAAATGATGGTCCGCCGCGGATTCGGCGATGCCGCTGACCGCATTCAGGAGCTTTTCCTGGCCGGACATAAAAAAGAAGCCACAGCGGCCGTGCCAGACGAGTGGGTGGATGAGAAATCCCTGGTCGGCCCGGCTTCCCGCATCAAGGCGCGGTACAAGCGTTGGGAAGACATCGGCCTGGCTTCATTGACTGTCCGCACGAAGCAGGACGAGGCCGTTGAAGTGATGGCCGAAGCCGCGCGGCTCAATCAGCCGCGATAGGCGCTTTAAGCGGCGCTGCAGCCTTGGTTCTTCACGGGATCAACGCTTGCAGCGCCGCCTTCAAGCTCTTCGACGCGGGTACGCAGTGCTTCCAACTCCTCCTGCATCGCTGTGAGGCTACGCGCGACAGGGTCTGCCATGCCTGCCGCAACGCCGTAGGCTGCGAAATCCGCAGGTTCTAGCGTTGGTTCTGCCCGCTTCACGATTTTCGCAGGAATGCCGACAACGGTAACGGCGGGCGGCACAGCGTTCACAACGACGGCGTTCGCGCCGACGCGAGCACCTGCACCCACAGTGAATGGCCCCAGGATTTGCGCGCCAGAGCCAACGATCACGCAGTCTTCAAGCGTTGGGTGCCGCTTGCCTTGGTCAAGTGCTGTACCGCCGAGTGTAACGCCCTGATACAGCGTTACATCGTCGCCAACCTCTGCCGTTTCGCCAATCACGACGCCCATGCCGTGGTCAATGAAGAGGCGCTTGCCGATCGTCGCGCCGGGGTGAATTTCGATGCCGCTCAGCATGCGCCCAAGATGGGAGACGAAGCGGCCAAGCGTGAACCGGCGCTTCCGCCACAGCCAGTTTGCGGCGCGATAGAATGTGAGCGCGTGAAATCCCGGGTATGAGAGAACCACATCCCATCGGTTCCTGAGGGCAGGATCGCGGGCGACATAAGAGTCGATTTCTTCGATCAGGCCTTTGAACATCTTGCTCGCTCCAGCGCCGCCAGGATATTTCAGGACGCAGTGAAATACGGGTTGTCCTAATATGGGTTTCGCCCCATAAAAGGAATAGAGGAAAAACACGGTTTATCTTTGCGTTTCATGCAAAAATGCTCGGCATAGTCCGCACGATCAGGTCGCCGGGTCAAGGATTTAGGAGGGCTCCGGCTCATGGAATTCCGTAGGGACTTTATCGATGCAATTGGCAACACGCCCCTGGTCCGACTGACGGCGGCGAGTGAGGCCACGGGCTGCGAAATTTTAGGGAAATGTGAATTCATGAACCCAGGTGGGTCCGTGAAGGACCGCGCCGCGCTGGCCATTGTTCAGGATGCAGAAGCAAAGGGCCTGCTGAAGCCCGGTGGCGTGATCGTTGAAGGCACTGCGGGCAATACCGGCATCGGCTTGGCGCTGGTTGGCAATGCGCGTGGCTATAAAACCGTGATCGTTATTCCTGAAACCCAAAGCCAGGAAAAGAAGGACATGCTGACCCTGGCCGGTGCAGAGCTTGTGCAAGTGCCTGCCGCGCCCTTCAAAGACCCTAACAACTATGTCCACGTCTCCCGCCGCCTAGCCGAGGAGCGCGCGAAGTCGGAGCCAAATGGCGCTATCTGGGCCAATCAATTTGATAACGTCGCCAATCGCGAAGGCCATATTCGCACGACGGCGGAGGAAATCTGGGCGCAGACTGATGGCAAGGTCGATGGCTTCATCTGCGCCGTGGGCACGGGGGGCACACTGGCTGGGACGGGGATTGGCCTGAAGGCGAAGAACCCAAACATCGCCATCGGCATTGCTGACCCTCCGGGGGCTGCACTTTATGAATTCTACAAGAATGGTGAACTCAAGTCAGAAGGGTCTTCCATCACGGAAGGTATTGGCCAGGGCCGGATCACAGCGAACCTAGAAGATGCACCGATTGATCACGCCTACCAAATTCCCGATGAAGAGAGCCTGACTATTGCGTTTGATTTGTTACAGCATGAAGGCTTCTGCCTCGGCGGATCATCTGGCGTGAATGTGGCAGGTGCCATTCGGTTGGCCAAAGACCTTGGCCCTGGCAAGACGATCGTCACAATCCTGTGCGACGGCGGCGCACGCTATATGAGCAAGATGTTCAACCCAGAATTCCTGCGCGAGAAGGGCCTGCCAACCCCATCCTGGATGGACTGATCGGCTCTAGGTCAGCGGCAGGCGAAGCGCTCGCACAGCCGAATGGCCGCGGATCTCCACCTCGCCTGCGCTGACAAACCTCTCCAACAGGACCTCAGCCCGGGCGGGGTCTTCCGCGCGCGCCCGGTTCGCCGTCTCCTCACTGATGACGACGCCGGCATCCAGCGGTCTTGTCACCTGCTCCAGCCGTGCCGCTAGATTGACAGCATCGCCGATGGTCGCAAATTCCAGCCGCCGCTCAGACCCGATATCGCCGGATACGACCGGGCCGTAGTGAACGCCGACAGCGATGCGGACAGGGTCAAATCCGGCTTTTGCCCGACTGACGTTCCAGGCATCCTGTTCAGCGATGATTGCGCGGGCGGCGGCAATGGCCCGGCTGGCGTCATCTGGCCCAGAACGCGGCGTGCCAAATGTCGCCATCAGGCCATCCCCCATATATTTGTCGAGCGTGCCGTCATTCTCAAAGATTGCACGCTCCAGCCGCGTGTGCAGGGCGCGCAGGAAGCCGATAACCCGTTCTGGTGGTTCATTCTCCGCCGCTTTGGTGAAGCCGACAACATCCGCGAACAGTACGGCGGCGTTTTGGGATGTAATCACATCAAAAGGCGTGTCCTGGTGCGCCAGGTCTTCGGCCATGGACGGTGCGAAATAGCGTGCGAGGTTGGCACGCTCTCGTGTGGCGCTGATTTCTGCACGGACGATTCTCCGCGCGCGCTGGGCCACGGTCGCCAGGATGACGGTGACAATGGCGATGACAACAATCGTCTCAATCAGTTTTTCAATGTCGACGAAATAGGGGTTGGCCGTCAGTGTCACAAAGGCTTCGCCGTTGACGGGGGAGCCTGTGTCGAAAATTGTGAAGGCGTTGGGGCGTGTGGCGAGGTACCAGAACGCCCCTGCCCAGGATAAAGCAGCGCATAATCCGCCCCATAAAACGCGTCGTGGATCATAGCACCCAGCGACCGACGCTAGCAGGATAAACAGATACACGCCGCGCCCTTCAGACGCGACCTGGCCTGGCGGCTTAATGGCATCATTCAGCGGATTATCCAAAACTAACGTGGCGGCCATCAATAGAAAATCAGCCAGGATCAGGCCATAGAGCGCCCAATTCTGTTCTTGCTTGCCTGCTAAATACTGGCCGTAGCCAATGGCAATGTATCCAGCGAAAAACGGTAGATAGAATGTGGCCGCATAGGGCCCAACCAGCGTCGTAATCCAGATCAATATCACGCCAAGTGCCGCGACCCGCAGCCAGAGCCCAATCCAGAGCGCGCGGACGTCTGCTGCGTGAAATGTCGCCCGTGCGTGAAGCCCGGATCGATTGATGCTTGCGGGTGCGGCTAGCCTTTCATTTGCGGCACCGTCAGCACCTATTGTGGCGACTTGAGCCATGATCCGCTCTCCTTCATGCTGGCTGCAGCCGGTATAAACACGATGATCTTGGTTAGATAGGTGGGCGCTATGGCGAATGAACCGAACGCGAAAATCCGTCGATGGGCGGATTTGATCAGTGAAGCTGAAATGCAGGCCTATGCCAAAGCCAAGTTCGGCGAGAGCATTGGTTTGGGTGAAAAGGTGGCTTTGCTGAACATCGACACGACCAACAATTTCGTCGATCCAGCCTATGATATGTGCGCTGAGCGGGATGACGGCTTGGTTGCCAATTTCGTGCGGATCACAGAGGCGTTCCGGCGCCTTGGCCTGCCGATCTATTACAGCCGCCGTGATGACCGCAGCCACCCGATCAAGCGTGGCGTGTGGAACTTGAAGCTTGGTACGGCGGATACCTTCCAGTACACCACGGATCCCAACGCGGACGCTTGGCCCGAAGCCTATGCGCCCCGGGAAGAAGATGTGATTGTACTGAAGAACAAGCCCTCACCATTTTTCGCAACACCGCTTGAATCCTGGCTGCGCTACCAGGGGATCGATAGTCTGGTGGTGATCGGGATTTCCACATCAGGCTGCGTGCGCGCCGGTGTGCTTGACGCGTTCAACCACAATTTCCGCGTGACTGTGGTTGAAGATTGCTGCGGTGACCGTTCGCCAACCGCCCATCGTGCCAATCTCTTCGACATGGATATGAAAATGGCTGATGTTGAGCCATTGGATGCCGTGCTGGCGGACCTTGAAGCGCGGTTCGGCGACAAAGCCGCCGCTACCGAATAGCTAATCTTTCGTCACGAGTGAGATTTTGGCGCGGCCGTAGCGGCGCTGGTCTTCGAGGGTGAAGCCTTCTGGCAATTCCAGGTCTTCGGTGCGGCCGATTTCGACGGCGATTAGCGCGCCTTCTGCGATCCATCCGGCGGCATCTAGGCCACTGATCGCTTCTGGTGCCCGGTCTTTGCCGTAAGGTGGATCAAGGAATACCAGTGTGTGGGCCATTGGCGCGGTCGGTGGATGGCGCGCATCGGCGCGGAGGATCGTAACTGCGTCCGTCTCATTCAAGCTAGCGGCATTGGCGCGGGCCGTGCTGAGGGCAGCGTTAGAATTGTCAATCAGCGTTGCACTAAGCGCGCCACGGGACAGGGCTTCCAGGGCGAGCGCGCCGGTGCCGCAAAAGGCGTCGAGCACAATGGCACCAGCGACGCGGGACCCGTCACGGGCCAAGCGACCATGCTCCAGCAGGTTAAAAAGCGATTCCCGTGTGCGGTCCTGGGTCGGGCGTATAGTGGGGCCTTCAGGGGCTAATAGGGGGCGGCCACGATGTTTTCCGGCGACGATCCGCATCTTAAAATCCAAGGTCCTTATAGGCCCGGCCAAGCTGCTCTTTCAGCACTTTGCCAGTGACTTCTTCAACGGCGTTTTGCGGCAAGCGACCAAGCTGAAACGGCCCATAGGCCGTGCGGATCAGGCGTGAAACCGGGTGGCCGACATGCTCTAGCGCACGGCGAACTTCGCGGTTCTTGCCTTCTGTCAGCCCCACTTCCAGCCAGACATTCGCACGGCGCGGCGCGCCTTCCGGTGTTTCTTCCGGTCTGGCTTCAATGGCACCGTAATGCACGCCCTCCACGGTGACGCCCCGTTGGAGTTGCTTTAGCGCGGCTGCACTTGGCGTTCCGTACACTCGCACCCGATACCGCCGGACCCATCCACGGGATGGCAGTTCGAGCATGCGAGACAAGCCGCCATCATTGGTCAGCAGCAGCAGACCTTCGGAATTCATATCCAACCGCCCAACGCTGACGACACGCGGCAAATGCCCCGGCAGGCGTTGGAATACGGTTGGCCTGCCCTCGGGGTCCTTGGCGGTGGTCACCAACCCGGACGGTTTGTGATAGCGCCAAAGCCTGGGCTTCTCCGCAGCGGGCAGGGGCTTGCCATCCACGAAAATCACATCATCCGCCGTCACCGCGAGTGCCGGGGAGGACAGGGTTTCGCCATTCACTTGCACCCGGCCCGCCAAGATCCAAGCTTCGGCTTCCCGTCTGGAGGCCAGGCCAGCACGGGCAATCCGTTTGGCGATGCGCTCTTTCTGGGGTTCTTCTGTCGCGTCAGCCATTATCGGTGCTCCGACGCTGCGGTAACCAGCGCCTGCAAAATCGCGTTATCGCCCGGACTAATCGCGTATTCCGGATGCCATTGGACGCCAAGGCAGAACGTGTAGGCCGGGGCTTCAATCGCTTCAATAAGGTCGTCTGGCGCACGGGCGGATATCACAACACCATCCGGGCAGCCCTTTGCCGCTTGGTGATGGGCGCTGTTGACGGGCATGCGATCCCGGCCAGTGATCCGACGCAGCAATGTGCCGGGTGCAATGATTACGTCATGGCCGGGTTCAGTGCGCGGGTTCGGTTGTTCGTGGGCGATATCGCTTGGCGCTTCATCAGGGATATGTTGGATGAGCGCGCCGCCCAATGCCACGTGCAGCAATTGCTGGCCGCCGCAAATGCCAAGCACCGGCATGTCGCGCGCAAGCGCGCCGCGGGTCATCGCCAACTCAAAATCCGTCCGGGCGGGTTTTAGCACCACTTCGGCATGTTGCTCCGTGGCACCGAACAAGGCTGGATCAACATCAAACGCGCCACCGGTAATTACCAGAGCGTCGATCTGATCAAGGTAAGCCGCTGCCAGCTGCGGTTCGTGCGGCAGGATAAGCGGCAGGCCGCCTGCTTCTGCGACTGCACCTGCATAGTTCTGGCGCAATGCGTACCAGGGCAGCTTTGAATACGTGCCAGCGGATTCAGCATCCGCGGTAATGCCAATGATTGGATATGTCATGGCGCGCAGGATTAGCACGGATAAACCCAAGCTGCGACGGTGATTTATCAGGCCAAGATATATACTAAGGGGCTGGCCTAGATAGCTGAGAAAGGCTATGCAGGTCATATGGTTAGCATGCGTCGGCGGAGTAGGCTTCCGCGAAGTATTCAGATTGAGCTGATCAAGTATTTCGTTGCAGGTTCGACG
>Ga0181597_10001345_pt1 | contig 27663 bp, 24 predicted proteins | sample 041ome_5_FD_148647 | JGI IMG/M metagenome (GOLD analysis project Ga0181597, IMG submission 148647) | Coastal salt marsh microbial communities from the Groves Creek Marsh, Skidaway Island, Georgia - 041403US metaG (spades assembly) | ecosystem: Environmental > Aquatic > Marine > Intertidal zone...
CTGTTCTGGCAGGAAGAAATCGACGTAGAGCTTGCTCAGGTCCTGCAGGGTCGCAATGGCGGTGCCGGAGGCCAGGTAGTCACCGACATCGACCTGGCGGATGCCGATGGTGCCGGCAAAGGGTGCGAGGATGCGTTTTTTCGCCAGCAGCGCCTCTAGCTGCGCCACACTGGCGTTGGCTTTTTGCAGGCTGGCGGAAAGGCGGTCGAACTCACTCTTTGAGATACTCTGGCGGTTGACCAGGCTGCGGCCGCGTTCATATTCCACACGCGCCAGGCCCAGCTCAGCCTGTGCGGTGGCCAGGCTGGCTTGCTCAACATCGCTGTTCATCTGGATCAGCGGCTGCTGCAAGGTGACCTGCTCGCCGGAGCGGAACAGTACCTTCTGTACGGTGCCGGCGACTTCAACTGTCAGGTCGACGCCCTGGAAGGCGACCAGTGTGCCGATAGCCGGCAGGCGGGTCTGCCAAGGGCGTTCTTCGGCCGTCGCGGCATCCACGCTGATGGCCGGCTGCGGTGCCGAGAACATCTGCACTTGTTGGTAGATGGAGAAGCCTTTATAGGCGGCGAGGGCGAGTACCACGAGGAGTACCACGCCGAGCATGATCAGCATGCGGCGGAGCAACATATTCCGGTTCCTTGGCAAGATGGGGAGGGGCCTGGGAATAGGCAAGCTGGGCACAGTAGACCCCCTTAAAAGCCATGTCAAAGATTCGCATTTGCAAAAGTTTGCCGGGCCTGCTGTCGCGGGTTTATTGATCGTTTAATAAGCAAAATGCCAGCATTTGCTGGCATTTTGCTTACAGTTGCGCGTGTCAGGCGCTTAGGCGTTGGGTCACGTCACTCAGTTGTCCAGACAGTTCGTGAAGGTTCTTTCCGGCGCTTTCGGTGCGCTGCACGTTCTCCTGATTCGCCGTGGCAATGGCGGTGATCTCGGTGAGGTTGCGCGAGATGTCTTCGGCGACCGAGGTCTGCTCCTCGGCGGCAGTGGCAATCTGCCGGTTCATGTCACGGATGGCTTCAACCGCACTGGTGATCAGCTGCAGGGTGGCTCCGGCTTCGGTGACCTGGGTCACACCTTCTTCGCTGCGTTGCTGGCCGCTCTCAATGGCACGTACTGCATTGACGGCCCCGGTTTGTACGGTATCGATGATTTGGTGAATCTCTGCAGTGGACTCGGCCGTGCGTTGAGCCAGGGTGCGCACCTCGTCAGCGACCACGGCAAAACCGCGGCCCTGCTCGCCTGCTCGCGCCGCTTCGATAGCAGCGTTGAGGGCCAGTAGGTTGGTTTGCTCGGCAATCCCGCGAATCACTTCCAGCACCTTGCTGATGCGTCCGGTGTCGCTTTCCAGCCGGCGAATAACGTCGGAGGTGTTGCTGATTTCGCCACGAATATCGGTGATGGTCTGGATGGTGGCCTGCATCACGGTTTCACCCTGGCGGGCTGCGCTGTCGGCGTCATCGGCGGCATTGGCGGCTTCAGCTGCGTGGCGTGCCACTTCCTGGGCGGTGGCGGACATTTCGTGCATTGCCGTGGCGACCTGGTCGGTGCGCGAGAACTGCTCACGGGTGCCTTGGGCCATCAGGGTGGCGATGGAGTTGAGTTCGCCGCTGGCGGTATCGAGGTCTTCAGTACTGCGCTTGAGGCGACTGAAGGTGTCCGCCAGGAAGTCGCGCAGGATATTGGCCGCCACGGCCAAGTTGCCCAGCTCATCCTGCCGGGTGGACTCCACGCGCTTGCCGAAGTTGCCGTGACTCAGTTGGGCGATATGGTCGATCAGCTCACGGATCGGGTTGATCAGGTTGCGGTTGATCAGCCATAGGCTGAACAGTGCGATCACAACTGTAGCGCCGAGCATCAGCAGGGTGCCGTAGGTGATGGTGCGGTCGGCCGAGGCGTTGATCAGGCTGGCTTGCTCCAGGCTCTGTTTGTGCAGCTCGCTGGACAGGGCTTCCAATTGCTGTGCGGTGTTGCGGTCAATGCCGGACACGGCTTTGTCGCCGACGGCGGCATCAGCGCCTGCCGCGATAAAGGCGTCGCGGCCCTTGCGGTAATTGACGCCGAGTGACTGGTGCTCGCGCCGCAGGCTGTCGATCTTGCCTTTGAGGGTGTTGTCGCCGCTGGCCAGGTCGCTCAACTTACCCAGCGTTTCCTGAACCTTGCGTTCCTGCGCTTCGAACTGGCTCCAATACTTGTCCAGTTGTGCCTTGTCGCTGCCGCGCAACAGGACATTCTTCCATTCTTGGACCTGGGTTTTGAAGTTGAGGTTGGTCACGTCGATCAGTGTCGAAGCCTCCAGCGGCCCGCTAGCAGGCCACGGTAGGCTTGCATACCGCTGGACAGAAAGCTGAAGCAGGCTAGCGCGGTGACCAAAATCAGCGCCAGACTGCCGCCGAGCAGGGCGAGAATTTGCGCGCGTAAGGACTTTTGCAGAAACATTGGGGTACCTGACTGTGGGAGGTGAGATGCCGATGACGCGTAGTGCGCCCTAACTGCGAAGGTCCCTATCGACAGGTATTGAATGAGCCGTGGCGAGCGGCACTCAAAGTATAGATCGGCTCTGCGACAGCGTTCTTTAGCCTGTCGCAGGCATATTACCGTTATGCGGGGAGGGCCTGCGATTAAGCACTCAGGCGAGGCGCAGGTGATTGTCCCATAGCCCCGCAGGCAGCTGCAGGGGCTGGCTGGCGATGCGCTCGCCGCGGCAGTCGTACAGGCGGCAACGGCCCACACCGCTGCTGACGACAAAACCTTCAGCCACTGCGCCGACGCCCGCGCAGTCAGCCAGGGGCGCATCCAGGCGCAGCTTTGCACTGTCCAGGTCCCAGATAAACACCCGGTTGCCGCGTGGCGCGGTCAAGGCCAGCAGGCGTAGCTCACTGTGGATCGCCACACTGGCTGTGTATTGATTCATCAGCTGGCGCTGCGCATCGGCCACCGGGAAGTGTTGGAAGGGCTGGCCGGGGCGCTTGATCGCCAGGAGCGGTACTCGATCACTGAGTTCGCCCATGTATTGCTGGCCGGTGACGACAGTACCGTCGCTGGCAATGGCCATATGCCGAACGCTGTTCATCCGCTCTGGCAGTTGCTCCTTGCTCACCAGGCTGCCATCGCGGCGCATCAGCACCAGGCTGGCCTCCATGGTGTTGAGGTTCATCTCCACGCGGCTGTCGGCTTCGGTGCGGATACCGCCATTGGCCACCGCCAGGGTTTCACCGTCTGGCAGCCAGAGCAGCTGGTGCGGGCCGATGCCGTGAGTCGAGAGTTCATCGCTGCGTTGCAGCTGTTCGCCTTGCAGGCGATAAACCCCCAGTACGCCGCGACCGGGATCGCGGGTGTCGTTTTCCGTGGCGTACAGCCATTCGCCGTCTTTGTGGAACACCGCATGGCCGTAGAAGTGGCGCTGCTGTTCTGAACGCAGGGTTTGCAGCAGGCGGCCGTCGCGGGTGTCGATCAGGTAGCTCTCGGTGCTAGGCCGACGCCCGACAAACAATGCCATCGGTAGAAACGGATGGCCGATAACGTCGTGGCAGCGTTCGTTGACCCGGGTGGCAAACACCTGGCTGCCATCCAGGCGGTAGCCCACCGCAAAATGCTTGCCGCTGCTGTCATTGCGTGCCGAGAGCAGCAGCGGTTGTGGGCCGCCGTGCATCAGTGTCCAGCCACCCAAGGCGCTAGCCGCTAAAGCAGCAGCGCCCAGCCCTAGGAAGGTACGGCGTTTGATCTGCATCACTCAGTCACCGTCATGGGCGTTGAAGCCCAGTTGAATGCCCAGGGTCTTCGCCAGTTCCGACTCATGCAGGCGATGCAGGGTATTCAGGCTGTCATACAGGGCGTTCAGTTCGGCGCGGCCGGCTTCGTCACTGAGCAGCTCGCCAAGCGGACGCTGTGCGGCGGCGAGACGCTGACGGGTGTCGCTGTAGGCCGCGTTGATGCGCTGTTTCAGCTCGGCGTGGTCGCTGCCGAGCAACGCCTGCATGCCATCCTGCTCGGCGCCCAGCCAAATGCGTTCGGCGCTGGCCAGGCTGGCGGCAAGATTGGTCAGGCTGGCTTTGCTGCGCCAGGCTTCGGCCTGATAAGGCTGCGGCTGGCCTTTGCTCTGGCGGCCCATGGGCGTGCCAAGCTTCTTTTTCAGCCCGTCGATGGCGCTGACCTGGGTGCGCAGCAACTCCGCCACCGCTTCCGCTGCTTCGGCGTAGCGTTCATTGGGGAAGTTCTTTAGCTGCGCGGCCATGCCGTCGGCACGCTGCCAGCTGGCCAGCACATCGGCGGCGAGTACTTGCTGATGCTCACCAATGGCGACCATCAATGGGCAATAGCGGGCCTTCTGCTCGGCGTTATTCAGGTCAATTGCCGGATCAAACAGCAGGTATTCATAGGCTGTCAGGCCTTGCACGACGACGCTGGATTTATCCAGATCGGCCGGGGTCAGCTCAGGCTTGCTGTTGAGCAGCGCTTCAACTTGGCGCGCGACCAGGTTTTTCTTATCGGGCCAAAACTGCACCTGCCACGCACGGTTGCCTTCGGCCAAAGGGCCGACCGAAGCCGGTTGCACCGCCGCCCAGGCGCTTTGCGCGCTGGCGAAGGCCTGGCGGGCCTCGGTCAGGCTCTGCTGGTCGCTACAGAAGGCCTGGGCACTCACGGCCAGTTGGCGGTCGGCTTCGTGCCATGCGCTGTAGATGGGTAGCAGCACGCCATCTGTCAGTGCCTGGCTGACTTGCTGTTGCGGGTTGCTCGGGCTGCAAGCTGTGAGTGTCAGGCTGAGTAGGGCCAGGCCCAGGGGGGAGCGGATCATGAGTGACTCCTACAGCGAGTTCAGAAAAGCCAACAGCGCATGGCGCTGATCAGCGTTGAAAGTCAGGACGTGTTGTTTGGCGGCGTGCGCTTCGCCACCGTGCCAGAGGATGGCCTCTAGCAGGTTGCGTGCGCGACCGTCATGCAGAAACTGGGTGTGGCCATTAACCGTTTCCGTCAAACCAATGCCCCACAGCGGCGGGGTGCGCCATTCCTGGCCGCTGGCGAGGAACTCCGGGCGATTGTCGGCCAGGCCGGCGCCCATGTCATGCAGCAGCAAATCGCTGTATGGGCGGATTGTTTGATTGGCCAGCTCTGGCTCGGCAGCGTCGCCGGCGGTGGTGAATTGCGCGGTGTGACAGCGTTGGCAGCCGGCCTGATAGAACAGGTTTTTACCAGCGAGCACCTGCGCGGTGTCTGCGCCGCGTCGTGCGGGTACGCCGAGGTTGCGGGTGTAGAACAGAACGTTGGCGAGAATGTTGTCGCTGACTTCCGGCTCGCCGCCATGGGGCGCGGTGCGGCAGTCCCGCTGTGCCGCCGTGCAGTTGTCCTGACTAATCAGGTTGCTGGTCAGGCCCATGTCATTGGCAAAGGCTTCGGCATTCTGCTGGTTGAGCGTGGGTTGCCCGGCTTTCCAGCCGAAGCGCCCGAGTGCCGTGCGCTGCTCGGCACGGTCCCAGACTTGGTTGACACGTCCGGAAATACCATCGCCGTTGCGGTCTTCAGGGTCGGCATTGGCCAGGATGTCAGCTTCGCTAATGGCTTCCAGTAGGCCGAGACCGATCATCGGTGGGGCGATGCGAGCGGAAAATAGCGTGTCGGGATGCAGGGCGCCGTAGCCGAGCTGGCTGATCTCAAGGATGGGCTTGCGCAGTTCGACCTCTAGGCCATCGGCAAAGCTCACGCGTTGCAGGCTGTAACTGACACGTACCTTGCCTTCAGGCGCAGTGCCGGGGTTGGCCATGTCCTGTAATTGGCTGCCATAGTTCGGTTCGGCGAGTACGCCAAGGCGCTTGATGATCTGCGCATGCTCACTGCCTGCCGGGATCGACAGGCGCACCAGCATGGACACCGCGTTCTGCGCGCCCGGGCCTGGTGGGTGGCCGCGACCGTCCTTGATATGGCAGTTCTGGCAGGCGTTGGTGTTGAACAGCGGGCCAAGCCCATCGCGCGCGGTGGTGGTGGCCGGTGCGCTAATCCAAGGGTTGCGGAAGAAACTGTTACCAACGCTGAAATCCAGCCGGCGTGAAGGCGACAGATTAGCCGAGGGCAAGGAAAAGGCATTCTGGTCAGCCTTACGCACAGTGGCACTACCGGCAGACAGGGCTTCGCCAGGCTCTGCTTGGGTGAACTGTGGGGTTTTATCGCAGGCGACCACGCTCAGGCTCAAGCCCAGCAGGAAAGCAATGCGATGCGGCGCAAGCATGGGAGGTGTCCGCGGCAGAAAAACAGGCCGCTGATATTAACAGCCTGATCGGCATTAAATAAGACGGATTTGCATTATCAGTGGTGGTTAAAGGTCGCAGGCAGTAAACCGCTAGAAGCGATTGCGGGGTTACGTAGCGACAGCCCAGAAAGGTGCCCGTCCGGAAATGCAGGCCACAAAGAATCACCGGGAGCGAATGTTGACATTGCGTAGCGACGGTCCCGAAGGGGTGGTCGCCAGGGATGGCAGGCGACAAAAAAACCGCGACGCCAGTTAAGGCGTCGCGGCTTTCGATGCACTACTTTTTCGGGCTGCGCGAGAGGGGCTGTTTCAACACAGCGTCTAAACGCGCAGCAAGTCCTGCGCGTTTAGAAGCTGTGGTCAGCGGTATCTGGATTCAGGTCACTGATCCCCAGCTTGCCGGCTGCCTGCTCGATGGCGCCGGTCTGTTTGACCAGGGCGGCGATGGCGTCACGAACGATCTGCTGGCCTTCGGTGTTGTCAGCCGCGATCAGCTGGTCGAAGTGCTGACCGTTGTTGGCCCTGTCGACCAGGGCCTGCAGTTTGCCTTCGGTGGCGGCTAGGTCCGCTTTCAGTGTGCTGTCGGCGGCGGCGTCAGCCTTGGCGACCAGCGACGACAAGCTCGGGCCGCTCAGGGTGCTGCCGTCAACCTTCTTGTACTCGCCGAGGTAAACGTTACGGATCCCTTTAGCGTTGTAGAAATGCGAGTTGTGGGTGTTGTCGCTGAAGCAATCATGCTCGTCTTCAGTGGAGTTGGCTTCCAGCGCGACCTTCATGCGCTCGCCGGCCAGTTCGCCGAGCGACAGGCTGCCCATGCCGAAGAACATCTTGCGCAGGCCGTTCTCAGCGGTGTCGGCTTGCAGTTCGGCACGGTAGTTGTCGGCGTTACCGGCTTGCCATTGCACAACCATCGCGTCGAGGTCGCTGACCAGCAGGTCGCTGGCCGCTTTGATAAAGGCGCGGCGGCGTTCGGTATTGCCGCCGGTAGCGCCTTCGCCTACCACGAAGTCGGTTGCAGGTCGCTCGCCTGCGCCTGGGTTGGTGCCATTCAGGTCTTGGCCCCAGAGCAGGAATTCGATGGCGTGGTAGCCGGTGGCAACGTTGGCCTCGGAGCCGCCCAGTTCATTCAGGCTGGCCAGCAGTTCTGGCGTGATGGTGCTGACATCGAGTGTGTCTTCACCGACTTGAATCTCAGTATTGGCGATGATGTTGGCGCTGGCGCCCGGGTTGCCCAAGGCGTGCTGGTAGTCCGTGGCGACGTAGTCGATCAACCCTTCATCCAGCGGCCAGGCATTCATTTGGCCTTCCCAGTCGTCCACAACGGCGTTGCCGAAACGGAACACTTCACTTTGCATGTACGGCGTGCGGGCTGCCAGCCAGGCTTCACGAGCGGCTTTCAGGGTGTCGTCATTCGGGTTGGCGAGCAATGCATCAATTGCGCTTTGCAGTGCTTTGCCGGTGCTCGCAGCGTCGCTGAAAACGGCCAGGGCCAGGTCCGCATAGTGATTGACGACAGCTTTGCTGGCGGCTTCGTCGACTTTGCTGGCGACCACTGCCGGTGCGCTGGCGCTGCTGGCAGCAGGGGCGGCGGCTTGGTTGGCGGGGGCTTTGTCTTCACCGCAACCTGCGAGTGAAATGGCGATGGCAAGCAGGCTGGCTGAGGCCAGGGGCATACGGAGCATGGCGGAATCCTTTGCAAGTAAGAGTGAAGTGCCCGTGCAAGTAGGCGCAAAAACTTAACCATAATGCGAAAGATTTTCATTTTGCGCAAAGGGTCGTTGGTGTTTTTTCTCTAATAGCTGTGTGCAAGGTCTGCGATAGGGCCATTTGATAGGGCTAAAATGCTCAACATAATTGTTTTTTGATAACCGCTCGGAGTAACGCATGAGCCTGACCAGTGTCGTCATTGTTGTGCTGCTGATTCTGCTCGCGGCCTATGCCGTGGTGCTTTACAACGCGCTGGTGCGTTTAAAGCACGGCGTGAGCAAGGCGTGGTCGAATATCGAGGTGATGCTCAAGCAGCGTCACGAAGAACTGCCCAAACTGGTGGAAACCTGCAAACAGTACATGCAGCACGAGCGCGGCACGCTGGAGGCCGTTATTGCCGCGCGTCAGGCAGTTTCCAATGCTCAGGCCAAAGGTGACATGCAGGCGCTGGGCAAGGCCGAAACAGGGTTGCGTGCCGGGCTTGGTCAGCTGTTTGCGCTGGCAGAGAATTACCCAGAACTGAAAGCCAATGAAAGTTTCCAGCACTTGCAACAGCGCATCAGTGGCCTGGAAAACGGCATTGCCGACCGACGCGAGCTGTACAACGAAGCGGTCAATCTAAACAACGTGCGCATCGAGCAATTTCCCGATGTGCTGATTGCGCGTGCATTTGCCTTTAAAGAAGCCGTGCTGTTGCAATTTAGCGAGTCAGAAAAAGCTGATGTCGACCTTAAATCGCTGTTTGGTTAAACCGTGGATAACCCAGGGCAATTGATCGGGCTGGCCTGCAGCGTGGCGGTGAGCGCAGGTGGTGCGTGGTTGTTTTTGCAGCGTTTTGCGCAGGCGCGGCACCTGCTCGACACACCAACCTCGAAGATTCGCTCGGCCGCCCAGGGCTATGTCGAGTTCTATGGCATGCTGCATGACCGCGCCGAGGCGCCGCTGCTTGGGCCGCTGACCCATATCCCTTGTCTGTGGTGGCGTTACAAAATCGAGGAATACACCTCAAGCGGCAAGAAACGCAGCTGGCGTACCCTCGAAAGCGCCAGCAGCGAAGCCTTACTGCAACTTGAAGACAGCACCGGCAGTTGTTTGATTGACCCGCGTGGCGCACAGGTGCGGCCGCAGACGCGTGAAGTCTGGAAAGGCAGCTTGCGCCACCCGCAGGGTGCCGCGAAAACCGGATGGCGGGCGCTGTTCAGTGATGGCGAGCGCTACCGCTATACCGAGGAACGCTTGCATGCCGGCCAGCCGCTGTATGCCATTGGCGACTTTCGCAGCAGCGGAGGCGGGCGTCAGGGGCTTGATCTGACGGCTGCACAAGGTGCTGTGATTCGTGAGTGGAAGGGGGACTTTGGCGGCCTGCTGCAGCGCTTCGACAGCGATGCTAATGGTCAGCTGGATGAGCGCGAGTGGCAGCGGGTGCAACTCGCCGCGAGCCTGGAAGCCGAAGACCGTCATCGTCGGCAAAGTGCTCAGCCGGTGCAGCATCACTTGGCCAAGCCGCGCGAAACGCAGCCGTTTATTCTGTCCTGCGTCGGTGAGGATGAGCTGGTGCATCAGTTCTACTGGCAAGCGGCAGGCGGGGTGCTGCTGTGTGTGGCCGGTGCGCTGGGCGCTGCCTGGCTACTGGGGATCAACAGCTTTTAAGCGAATGCGTTGTGTAAGAAAAAGCCCGCCGATTGGCGGGCTTTTTAATTGGTGTTTGGCATTAAAGCGTTGCGGGGTTGGCGGCGTTGTTCAGGCGTCTGGCCTGCTTCAGGTAGGCCGTCAGTTCGCGGGCTGGAAGTGGCTTGCTGTAAAGATAGCCCTGACCCTCGTTACAGCCCTGAGCAATGATGTAGGCCTCCTGCTCGACGGTTTCCACCCCTTCGGCGATCACCTGCATGCCGAGGCTTTTACCCAGCTGAATAATGGCGCGTACGATGGTCGCATCGTCTTCGTCTTCCAGCAGATCCTGGACGAAGCTCTTGTCGATCTTGATCTTGTCCAGCGGCAGGCTTTTCAGATAGCTCAGCGAAGAGTAGCCAGTACCGAAGTCATCAATCGCAATCAGCGCGCCGGAGCGGCGCAGGCTAAGCAGGTGCTGGGCGGCGGTATTGATGTCTTCCATCAGGCCGGTTTCGGTGACTTCCAGCTCTAGGCTACGCAGCGGCAGGCGATAGACCTGCATCAGGTTATTGACCACCCGCGGCAACTCGGCGTGGTGCAATTGTACGGTCGATAGATTGACCGCCATGCGCAGCTCATTAAAGCCCTGGTCGTGCCATTCACGCAGTTGGCGGCAGGTTTGGTCGAGGATCCATTCGCCAATCGGGATGATGGTACCGTTCTGTTCGGCCAATGGAATAAACAGATCAGGCGGCACCAAACCGTGTTGCGGATGTTGCCAGCGCAGCAGAGCCTCGACGCCAACCACGCGGTGGTCGCGGTAATCCACCTGTGGCTGATAAACGAGGTGCAATTGATTTAAGGCCAGGGCATCGCGCAGGTCTTTTTCCAACTCCCGGCGGCGGCGCATTTCACTGTCGACACTGGCGATGTAGAACTGGTAACGGTTGCGTGAGCGGCTCTTGGCCAGGGTCATGGTTTGTTCGGCTTTCTGCAGCAGCTTCTCGGTGCTGTCGCCGTCTTCCGGGAACAGGGTGATGCCGATGGTGGCGCGCAGGCGCACTTGCTGTTGGTCGAGCATAAATGGGTTGTCGAGGTCGTCGAGTACGCTTTGCGCCAGCTCGGCGGCCTCGTAAGGTTGCTCTATATTGGCCTGAACCAGGGCAAACTGGTCGCCGCCGAGACGGGCCAGAGCGCCGAGGCGACCGCTGTGGCTACGCAGGCGGTCGGACAGGGCCAGCAGCAACTGGTCGCCGGTCTGATAACTGAACTGTTCATTGATCCCTTTGAAATCATCCAGGCCGACGCACAGTACGGCCACGCGCCGGTTTAGGCGGCCGGCGTCTTCGAGAATCTTGTCGAGTTGCTGTTGCAGTTGCAGGCGGTTCGGTAGGCCTGTGAGGAAGTCGTATTGAGCCATGCGCAGCAGGCTGTTTTCCGCTTCACGGCGCAGGTTGGTGTTGCGTTCGATGGACGAGAGCAGCTGATTGGCGGTGTTGATCCATAACCCCAGCTCGTTTTTCTCGTTGCCCTTGAGCATCGGTAGCTTGTGCTCGCTGGGGCGGTCCGGGTTGATGTTGGTCAGGTGCTCGATGATCTTTGACAGTGGTTTGGTCAGCAACCAGTGGTAGACCAAATACAGCACCAGGCCCATGGCCATGGCGCGCAGCACGCCGGAAATAAAGATGACCACCGAGTTGGTGACGAAGCTCTCGCCGTAGGGGGCTGTGTCGAGGGTGATGCTGAGGTCGCCGTAGTACTCACTGTAAGGGCCGCGGCCGACCAATTTAGTGGTGAAGCTCTGTTCTTTGCCGAGGATCTGGTCGGTCAGCCAGCGCGTGGGGCTGGCAACTTGGTCGCGGGATTTCTCTGCCAGCATCGGCTCGTTTGGGTGGCCGATGGAGGCCATGCGCACGGACTCATGCTGGAATAGGCCCTCAATTACCTGCATGCCCATTTCCCGATCCAGGCTATAGACCGCCTGGGTAGAAGGGTCACGGAACATGCCAAGGATTCGGTGCGCCTCGTTGTCGACGGCCTGACGTGTTTTGTACGCGTCGAAAACGATTTGGGCGAAACTCAACACAACCCCGACGATGAGCGCTGAGAGCAGCACTACGCGGAGTAATTTAAGTGACAAACTGTTTTTGAGTTCCAGCTTCAAGTGGCTATTCCTTGTTCGAAGCCGTGGGCATCAGACGCACTGAGTATTGGCAAAGTCGTGCTTGCAGTCAAAGGGCCATTACTCACATATGTCGAACACATTCTGTTGCGCTGCGATGGCGCGAATTCTGGCGTATCTAGCTGTCGTTTGCAGTGTATCGGTGCGAGCTATGTATGGCTTGAGCGCCGTTGGACGCTTTTTTACGATTGGCCATTTTGATTGCAATGCCCGTGCTGATTGGAAATGTATACCAGCCTTAAGCTGATTATCCACAATACCTTTGGTGCAGTATTCGCTGGTGCTATGGAGGCTTGCGGGCGACGCGCAGCTCTATTGGTTCAGTGTTGTTGGCTACCCCAGGGAATGGTCGGTTGAGTTGCCTGGCGGATAGCCGTGCCAGTTGTCAGAACCATGATGCGTATAAACAACAAACCCGGCACTTGGCCGGGTTTGTTGTGGGCTAACGCAAGGCTTAGGCCGCGAAGTTTTTCGCGACGAAGTCCCAGTTAACCAAGTTCCAGAACGCTTCGACGTACTTCGGACGTACGTTGCGGTAGTCGATGTAGTACGCGTGTTCCCAGACGTCGCAGGTCAGCAGCGGGGTGTCGCCGCTGGTCAGCGGGCAACCAGCGCCGATGGTGCTGGCCAGTGCCAGGGAACCGTCAGCCTTCTTCACCAGCCAGCCCCAGCCGGAGCCGAAGGTGCCGATGGAAACTTTGCTGAACTCTTCTTTGAACTTGTCGAAGGAACCGAAGGCTGCGTTGATTGCGTCAGCCAGAGCGCCTGTCGGTTGACCGCCGGCGTTGGGTGCCAGGCAGTTCCAGTAGAAGGTGTGGTTCCACACTTGGGCGGCGTTGTTGAAGATGCCACCCGAGGAGGTCTTGACGATCTCTTCCAGGGTTTTGCCTTCGAACTCGGTACCAGGTACCAGGTTGTTCAGGTTCACGACGTAGGTGTTGTGGTGCTTGTCGTGGTGGAATTCCAAGGTTTCCTTGGAAATGTGCGGCTGCAGGGCGTCATGAGCGTAAGGCAGCGGCGGCAATTCGAAAGCCATGGTTTATCTCCTAATCAGGTCAGGTGCGGTGTGCGCGAGGCCGATCACGGGCGGCCATTTGAGCGGCGTGAGTTATCTCTTTGCGCCGCAAGCCAAAGATCATAGCACTGGCCCTGCGCCTTAAACACGCGACAACTGTGTGGGAAACCAACTTGGCGCAGTACGCAGGGGCTTATTTTAGAGCTGTTTCAGCCAATGCTGTGTCGCGTAGCAGCTGCCAGGCGATGCTGAACATCATCAATGCCACGCCCAGGTCGATAAAGCGCCAGGTGCTTGGGCGTGCAAGCCAAGGGGCCAACCAGGCGGCGCCCAGTGCCAAGACCGTGAACCATATAAATGAGGCGCTGGCTGCGCCCATGGCGTAAGCCCCTGGCACTGTTTGCTGGGCGCCGAGCGAGCCGATCAGCAACACGGTATCCAGATAAACGTGCGGGTTGAGCAGGGTGACGGCCAGTGCCGCCAGCAGTACCGCGCGGCGTGAGCGTGGACCCGTCTCGCCAGCGTGATTGAGTGCTTGCGGGCGCGCGGCGCGCAGCAGGGCCTGGGCGCCGTACCAAAGCAGAAACGCCGCACCGCCCCAGCGGGCGACGCCCAGCAAGATCGGGTTCTGTGCCAGCACGGCCGCCAAACCGAACACGCCTGCTGTTACCAGCAGGGCATCGCACACCACGCACAGCATGGCTACGGGTAAGTGATGTTCGCGGCGCAGGCTTTGCGCCAAGACGAAGGCGTTTTGAGCGCCCAGTGCAATGATCAGTCCGGCTGCGATCAGCAGGCCGTTGCTATAGCTTTGCCACATGCTGATTACTCCGCGCCGTTGGCCAGTTGCTGCAGCACGCCGAGGGCGCGCGGGCCGTCGGCATGGGCGACAAACAGGTGGTCGTGGTAATAGCCGGCGATCACATTGCAGCTGATCCCAGCGTCCGCTAGCGCGCCGGCCACGGCCGCCGTCAAACCGACTGCCGCTAACGCTGAGTGAACGTTGAGGGTCAGCCAGGCCGCTACATAGTCGATTTCAAGATGCAGCTGTTCGGCCTGCTGGCGCTGCACAATCACGGTTAGGCCTTCGCGTTCCTGAAAGCTGCCCAGTGGCTGCACACTTTGCAGTTGAGTGGCGTCAGTCAGGCTGCAAAAGACGTAGGCGCCCTCGTTCAGCACGGGGGTCATGCTGCGTAACAAGGTCGTCAGTGAGGTTTCGCCGGCCATGGGGAGTGCTCTGATTGTGGTGGGGAATGTGGCGAGTCTGTTGCGCGCGGATGTATAAGAGAAACCAATATTGGTGATTACTCATTAGGGAAACTGATTTGCTCGACTACAAATTACTCGCCGCCCTGGCGGCTGTTGTGGAGCAGGCCGGCTTCGAACGCGCCGCTCAGGTGTTGGGTTTGTCGCAGTCGGCGGTGTCCCAGCGCATCAAGCTGCTGGAGGCGCGCGTGGGGCAGCCGGTGCTGGTGCGTGCGCTGCCGCCGGTACCAACGGAAATCGGCCGGCGGTTGCTTAACCATGTGCAGCAGGTGCGACTGCTAGAACGTGATATTCAGACGCAGGTGCCTGGGCTGGATGAAGGCGGGCCGCCCGAGCGGCTGCGAATCGCCTTAAATGCAGACAGCCTGGCCACCTGGTGGGCGCAGGCCGTGGGCGGTTTTTGTAAGGCGCAGGGCTTGCTGCTGGAGCTGGTGGTGGAAGATCAGGATGTTGGCCTCAAGCGTATGCGGGCCGGCGAGGTGGCGGCTTGTGTGTGTGGCAGCGAACGGCCGGTGGCCGGTGCACGGGCACTGTTGCTGGGCAGCATGCGTTACCGTGCCTTGGCCAGCCCCGGGTTTATTGCGCGGCATTTTCCCCACGGTGTAACGGCCGCGGAGTTAGAGCAGGCGCCGGCGATTGTCTTTGGTCCGGATGATCTCTTGCAGCATCGCTACCTGTCGGCGCTGGGCGTAGAGGGCGGATTTACCTACCACCTGTGCCCGTCGTCCGAAGGCTTCGTGCGGCTGGCCGAAGCCGGTCTGGGTTGGGGCTTGATGCCTGAACTGCAGGTGCAGGCGGAGCTGGCGGCGGGCCGTTTATGCGAGTTACTGCCCGAGCGGCCACTGGATGTGCCTCTGTATTGGCATCACTGGCGCAGCGGCGGTGAGCTGCTGAGCGCATTGACCCAGCATTTGCAGCGCCATGCGGTCGCCGGTTTGGTGGCCGCGAAGCGCTAAATCGTTACCACCAACCGTGGCGCAGCCGGTATTGGTTTAGTCGAAGCGGATGGCTTTTGAGCCAGGCAATTGCTCCACACAACGTGCGCCGAGGAGTTTCGACGGGGTGAAGTAGCCGCCAGGGCCGTTGTAATCAAGCAGATGCCTTACCGCCAGCAAGGCTCCGTGCACGGTCACGTCATAGCCGTTGGCGGTTTCCACGCGAGCGGTTTTCACCACGCCAGCGGCATTGCGTGCCTCGCCCCAGAGCCAGGTGCGCTGGCGCGCGCGGGTGGCTTCATCGGGGCCACTGACGCGTTTTTCAATCAGCCGCTTGAGCCAGTTCTGCACGGCATCCAGCCCCAGCAGAGGGCGCAGCGGGTCGATTAGGCGCATGACAATCGCAGCGGCTGTCGGCGTCGGCAGATACACCTCGATATTGTCGATGCCCGTGGAGTGGTAGGCGGTGGAGACATCGCCCCAGGGAATCGTCACCGCGGGTTTTTCACCGCGACCAAAGTTGATGGCGCGGCGTTTATAGCCCAGCGGCACATCGGTGATGACACCTGCGCGGCGCACTTTGCCGCCCAGCTTGAGGCCTTCCACCGAGGTTTTGGCGGTGCCTGGCGACAGCCCGCTGCCCGAGTCGAAACCCAGCGCCAGGTGGGTGGCATCCGGCAGCGCCTGATGCAGGCAGGCGGCCAGGCAATCACTGGGGATTACATCGAAGCCTACGCCGGGGCATACCACCACACCCAGTTCGCGCGCCTGTTGATCACGCCGATACGCCGCCTCAAACACGCTGATCTCGCCCGTAATATCGACATAGTGGGTGGCGCTGGCCAGGCAGGCATCGAGCATCGGCGCACTGGTGGCAGAAAACGGCCCGGCGCAGTGGGTGACCACCGCAATATCGGCCAGGGCCTCCTTGGCGCGGTGCGGCTGGTGAATATCGAAAATCCGGCATTCCAGGCCCAGCAGGCTGCCAAGGGCATGCACCGCCGCCGGGTTGCGCCCTGCCAGAATCGGTGTGAGACCCTGGCGCTTGGCTTCGGCGGCGATCAAGTGGCCGGTGTAACCGTTTGCGCCGTAGATCATCCAGTGCGTGGCCATTCATTTGCTCCTTTGTCATACGCTGTGGGGCACAGCTTAGCTGCTAGCGCGTTGGCTGCTGGCCTATTAGAGGGTAGGCGCAGTCGTTGTTCTGGCCTGCAATGCCACGGCGAGCGCTGCTGGGCGCTGCTAAAGTGGCGCATCGAGTATGTTCAGCGGGGGCGGCAATGAAGATTCTGGTAACCGGGGCCAGCGGTTTTATTGGTGGGCGTTTTGCCCGCCATGCTCTGGAGCAGGGCATGGATGTGCGGGTCAACGGTCGCCGCGCCGAGGGCGTTGAGCACCTGTGTGCCCGTGGCGCGGAGTTTATCCAAGGTGACTTGTCCGATCCGGCGCTGATGCAGCAGCTGTGCCGGGGCGTCGATGCGGTGGTGCACTGCGCTGGCGCGGTCGGGGTGTGGGGGCGTTACGAGCACTTTTATCAGGCTAATGTCAGCGTCACTGAAAACGTGGTGGATGCCTGCCTGAAGCAAAAGGTGCGGCGGCTGGTGCACCTGTCTTCGCCCTCGGTGTACTTCGACGGCCAGGCACACATTGGTTTAAAAGAAGAGCAACTGCCCAAGCGGTTTTCCGACCATTACGGCAAGACCAAGTTTCTCGCCGAGCAGCACGTGTTCGCGGCCCAGGAGTTTGGCCTGGAAGTGCTGGCGCTGCGGCCGCGGTTTGTCACCGGCGCAGGCGACACCAGTATTTTCCCGCGCTTGATCAATATGCAGCGCAAGGGCCGCTTGTCGATCATCGGCAACGGTTTGAACAAAGTCGACTTCACCAGCGTGCACAACCTTAACGAGGCCTTGATGAGTTGCCTGCTGGCAGCGGGGCCGGCACTGGGGCAGGTGTACAACATCAGCAATGGCGCGCCAGTGCCGTTGTGGGATGTGGTCAATTATGTGTTGCGCAAACTCGACCTTCCAACGGTCACCCGCCATCTGCCCTATGGTCTGGCCTACGGCGCCGCAACCTTAAATGAAGGGCTGTGCAAGCTTTTGCCGGGCCGTCCGGAGCCGACGCTATTTCGCTTGGGCGTGGCCGTGATGGCCAAGGACTTCTCCCTGGATATCAGCCGCGCGCAGCAGTATCTGGGGTACGACCCCAAGGTCAGTCTGTGGAGTGCGTTAGATGAATTCTGCGCCTGGTGGCAGGCGCAGCACCGGCGTTGACTCAGGCGTAGACGCGTTGGCCGCGATACATGCGTACCGAGTCACTGGTCGGCCGAGGCGCATGATCTTCCACCAATAGTGGGTGCCCGGCCTGCATGCGCGGGGCAGCGCCGGCCGGCGCGAAAGGGCGGTCGCTGTACTGGGCGAGTAGCTGCCCCAGCCGGCGGGTTTCCTCATTGCTTGAGGTGAGACAGGCGCTGAGCATGCTGTTGATCGCGTCTGGCTGGCTCAGGCGAATGTCCAGCGCCAGCTCTTCTCGCAGCCGCCGGCGCAGGCTCTTCATACAGTCCAATACTTCTCTGTTTAGCTCCATGAACCTTCCCCCATTGTTGCCGCCGGACGGCTTGCCCTGATGTTGCGCCGATGTCGCCAATCTGTGACTGCAAAGCGCATACCAGCCCAGCATCTGCGGAACTGCGCGGGTTGCAGCGTGTCGATGAGCTGTGCCGTGCCCTTGGTCAGTGCGTTTCGCCCCGACTTGGCGCGACACTGAAGCGTTGCGTGCGAACCGTTATACTGCGCCGCATTTGTGACCCCCGCGCTTTCTTGAAGGTTGACCCATGCGTAACGATGCCCACGACGAACTTGATCACGTGCCCAGCCTGCGGGCAGAACAGCGCGATCACGATGAGTATGCGACCGATCACCCGGAGCCCCCGCGCGGCAATGGCTATGGCCGTGCTGCTACGGCGGCACCGATGAAGCCGGCCAGCACGGGCCCGCTGTGGGCGCTGGTTGGCGCGTTGATGATTGCCCTGGGCGGGCTCGGCTGGTGGAGTTTTCAGCAGATCAGCCTGATGGAGCAGCAACTGGTGGCCACCCAGGAGAGCTTCGCGCGGATCAGCGAGGAAGCGGCGGGCCGAATTCAGGATATTTCCGGCAAGGTTGTAGCCACTGAGTCTTCGGTGACCAGCGGCAGCGAAGCGCTGAAGCTGCGCGTTAAACAGCTGGAAAGCCAATTGGCGGAGTTGGGTAAGCGCCAGCAGGGTGCGAGCAGCCAGCAGAGCGAGCAGGGCAAACGTCTTGAGCAGCTGGCTGTGCAACTGAAGAGCCAGGAAGGAGGTGGCGCCAAGCTGGAAGCCACGCTCAACAAACTCAGTAGCGAACAGGCCGCGCTGGCAAAAGAACAGGCCGCTCTGAAAAGCGCCTTGGCGGCTCAAGCCAAGCTCGATGAGAAGGTGGCCGGGTTGAGCGCTGATGTAGCGGCATTGAAGAAGCTCGGCAACCCGAACCAGGCCATCGCTCGTCTGGAGCAGGATCTGCTGGTGGTTAAAGGTGATCTGGAAACCCGTTCCGCCGGTAACAGCACCGCCGAGTTTGATGCCTTCCGCGCGCAGATGACCCGCAATATCAACACCCTGCAGGCCCAGGTGCAGAACCTGCAACAGCAGATCGACGCCCGCTGAGGCGCTTTACGAATTGGCTGAGCGCGGGGCGTCTGTTGCCGTGGCACCCGTGAAGTGGGCGATTAATCGCTCGCCTTCAGTTATGGACCCGCCAATCGGCGGGTTTTCCCATTTTGGCCGCGCATGGCGTGACGGCTCGTCAGTAGCGCTCAGCAAAGACGACAGATGGACAGGGGTATTCCGGGTATAAAATGTTAGCCAGCTAATAATTAGCTGGGAATGTTTAGCTGCCCCCGTCATGGCCAGCTACTTTTTGTTTAGTGAATCATTCAGGTAGCCGCTGTGCGCGACGCTGTTTCCGCTTTTCTGATGCCCAGTAATGCCGCTTTGCAGTTTGCGGGCAAAACCTTGCTCAGTGGTGGGCTGGCGCTTTGGTGTGCCCTGCGTTTCGGGTTAGATCAGCCACAGTGGGCGCTGATGACGGCCTTTATCGTGGCCCAGCCGCTGGCCGGCATGGTCGTGCAAAAAGGCTTGGCGCGCCTATTGGGTACCCTGGTGGGCACGGTCATGGCGGTGGTGTTCATGGGCGCGTTTGCCCAAGCCCCGTGGTTGTTTCTGCTGACTATGGCGCTCTGGCTGGGGCTCTGCACGGCGGCGTCCACCTTGCTGCGCAGCGCCTGGGCTTACTCCTTCGTGCTGGCCGGCTACACGGTGGCGATTATCTGCCTGCCGATTGTCGACAACCCCTTGCTGGTGTTCGATGAGGCGGTGGCGCGCTGCACCGAAATCTGCCTGGGTATTCTCTGTTCAATGGTGGTCAGCGCAGTGCTCTGGCCGCAGCGCGTGGAACAACAATTGGTGCTGCAGGCGCGGGCTGCTTTGCTGGGCGTTAGCCATGCGGCGGCGGCCGCGCTGCAGGGGCGTGAAGCCGGGCGGCAGGGCCTGCTGGAAAACCTCGGGCGTATCGTCGCGGTAGACGCCCAGCGTGAACATGCCTGGTTCGAGGGCCGTAGCGGCCGTCAGCGCGCGCGCGCTTTGCAGGTCTTGAGCCGGGAGTTGCTCGGGCTGTTGCGGCTGGCCCGCGGGGTGGCGCGCCAGTGGCAACAACTGGAGCCGCAGGATGCGCATGCACTGGTGCCATGGCTGGAACAGGTGCAGGCGCTGCTGGCCAACCCTGATGTGCAGTCGCAGCAAGCGCTCTACGACAATCTGCGTGCAGCGTCTGATGAGGGCAGCATGACCTCGCCCCGCCACTACTGCCTGGCCCGCCTGGGGGTGCTGGTGCGCCAGATGATGCGCGCGCAGCAGGCGTTGCTGGCGGTGGAGTCAGGTGAGGATCTGGACGATGCATCGCCGGCGCTGTCCTGGCACCGTGATCTGCAGACGGCCGCGGTGTATGGCCTACGCAGTTGCCTGACGCTGCTGGTGCTGTCGGCCTTCTGGCTGGCGACCAGCTGGCCCGCCGCCAGCGGTGCGCTGCTGTTGGCGTCGGTTGTGTGCAGCCTGTTTGCCAGTCGCGAGAACGCCGACCTGATCGGCATGTCCTTCCTGCGCGGTATTTTCTATGCGTTGCCGGTAGCCTTTGTTGTCGGCCAACTGTTGCTGCCGCAACTGAGCAGCTTTGCCATGCTTGGTCTGGTCCTTGGGGTACCGCTGTTTTTCGGCCTGCTGGGGATGGCGCGCCCGGCGTTGGCCGGTACGGCAACCTCTTTCAGTCTGCACTTCATCGTGCTCTGTGCGCCGAGCAACACCATGACTTTTGACGTCGCGTTCTTCCTCAACGAGGCACTGGCCATGCTGGTCGGCGTTGGTTGCGCGATTTTGGCGTTTCGCCTGATTACCCTGCGCGACCCGCGCTGGCATGGCCGGCGTTTATTGCGGGCGACCCTGGATGACCTGGCGCGGCTGTGCACGCGAGCGCTGGAAGGGGCGGAGAACTGGTTCGGTGGGCGCATGGCCGACCGCTTGCTGCAACTGGCCCGGCACTATCCGCAGCTGCCAGAGGCCGCCCGCAGTCGTTGGGACGATGGCGTCGACAGCCTCGATCTGGGCGATGAACTGCTGCACTTGCGGGCGTGCCTGGGGGCGGCGAGCAATCGGCCCCGCGAGGCTGAGCAGCGCTTCTTCAATGAGGTACGCGACCTGCTGCGCCGCGGGCCGGCGGCCGAGCGTGCGGATGCCTTGCAAGCGCCTGTCGAGACGCTGGTGCACGCTTTGCACGCGCAGCCGCCGGCCATCGAACTGCGCCTGGCCGAGGCCGCTCTGTTGCAATTGACCCACAGCTGGCGCCACTGGTGCCTACGCCAAGGAGAGCCGGATGGAATTGCGTGAATGGGCCGTGGGCGGCGTGTTGCTCAGCCCCATGCTGTTATATGCGCTGCTGGCGTTGCTGTTGACCGGGCTATTGTGCCTGGGCTTACAGCGCGCGGGCCTGGCGCGCTGGATCTGGCACGAAGCGTTATTCGACTGTGCCCTCTATGTGTGCGTGCTGGCGGCGTTAGTCGCCACGCTGGCGACCTGGTAAGGAGTTGGAAATGAATGCACTTCCCCGCGTGGTCGTGACCCTAGTCGTCGTCTTAGTGGCCGTACTGGCCGGTTGGTGGCTGTGGCACTTCTATATGTTTTCGCCCTGGACCCGTGACGCTCGGGTGCGCGCCGATGTGGTGAGCATTGCCCCGGATGTGTCTGGCTGGGTCGTCGAACTGCAGGTGCAGGATAACCAGCAGGTCAAGGCCGGTGATCTGCTGATGACGATTGACCGTGAGCGCTATCAGGCCGCTCTGGACAAAGCGCGGGCAATGGCCGAGACCCGTCGCCAGCAGCTAAACCTACGGCAACACGAGGCCAGTCGGCGCGCCCGTCTAGGCACGCAGGCCATCAGTGCGGAGTTGCGTGAAAACGCGCTGATCACCGCGCAAATCGCCCGTGCCGAGCTTCAGCAGGCTGAGGCGGATGTGAAGGTGGCCGTGCTTAATCTGCAGCGCAGCGAAGTACGCGCCCCGCGTGATGGTCAGGTCACTAACTTGCAATTGGCCCAGGGCAACTATGTGCAGGCCGGGCAGGCGGTTATGGCGTTGGTGGCCGACGGCTCCTTCTATGTGCAGGCCTATTTTGAGGAAACTAAGTTGCCCGGCATTCAAGTCGGTGCGGCAGCCGAGGTGATCTTGATGAGCAGCAATGAGCCGCTGCAGGGCAAGGTGCAAAGCATCAGTCGCGGCATCACCGACCGCAACGCGGTGGTGGATGCGCAGCTGTTGGCCAACGTTGAGCCCACCTTTAACTGGGTGCGTTTAGCCCAGCGGATTCCAGTGCGTATCGAGTTGCAGAGCCTGCCGCAGGATGTACCCCTGAGTGCGGGGATGTCGGCCAGCGTCAGGGTTGACCCGCCAGACCCGCGTGATTAAGGCCTAGTCGAGGCGGCTGATTTGCGCCGGTGTACGTTGCATCAGCACCTTGCCGGCACGGATCGAAACAAGTGCGTGGCCCTGGCTACGGAGCATTTCATAGTCGTCAGGCGCGGACAGAATCAGCAAATTCGCCGGGCGCCCTACCGCCAATCCATAGCGCTCGCCCAGGTTCAGGGTTTTCGCACTGTGGTCGGTGATGAAGTCCAGGCAGCGCTGCAGATCGTCATAGCCGAGCATGTGGCAGATGTGCAGGCCGGCTTCTAGAATACGCAGGATGTTGCCGTTACCCAGTGGATACCAGGGGTCGACGATGGAGTCTTGCGCCAGGCAGACATTCATCCCCGCCCGGTCAAGCTCAGCCACGCGGGTCAGGCCGCGGCGCTTGGGGAAACTGTCGAAGCGACCTTGCAGATGGATGCTCTCGGTAGGGCAGGAGATAAAGTTGATCTTCGATTGCTTGAGCAGGCGAAACAGCTTCGAGCAATAAGCATTGTCGTAAGAGCCCATGGCCGTGGTGTGGCTGGCAGTCACGCGCTCACCCATGCCGCGCACGCGGGCTTCCTCGGCCAGCACTTCGAGAAACCGCGAGTGCGGATCGTCAGTTTCGTCGCAATGCACATCCACCAGGCAGCCGGTGCGCTCGGCCAGGTCCATGAGGAACTTGATCGAGCTGACGCCTTGATCCCGGGTGTTCTCAAAGTGCGGAATGCCGCCCACCACATCGGCGCCGAGGGCTATCGCCTGCTCCATCAATACGCGGCCGTTGGCGAACGACTCGATACCTTCTTGGGGGAAGGCCACAATCTGCAGGTCGATGAGGTGACGCACTTCATCGCGCACCTCGACCATTGCTTTAAGTGCGGCGAGCGTTGGGTCGGTCACGTCGACGTGGGTGCGCACGTGCTGGATGCCATGGTCGACCAGCATGTCGATGGTCTTGCGCGCCCGCTGCTTGGTGTCTTCATGAGTGGCCAACGCTTTGCGCTCACCCCAGCGCTCGATCCCTTCAAACAGCGTGCCGCTCATGTTCCAGGCGGGGTCGCCGGCGGTGAGGGTGGCGTCGAGATGAATGTGCGGCTCGATAAAGGGCGCGGTTACTAGGTTACCGGCGGCGTCCAGATCGTTGGCAGTGGCAGCGACGAGGGCCGGCTGTTCCGTGATCGCAGCAATGCGCTCGCCGTCCAGTTCGATGCGGTACAGGCCGGGTTGCTTGCGTAGGCTGGCGTTGACGACATTCATCCACTATTCCTTGTACTTAGCGGCAGCGAGAACCGCCAAATTTGCAGGGCTACGGCGATATTCAGGCGCTCATGCGGCTTGTCGAATGAGCAGCTGGTCAGGGCTTCTTACGTGGCAAACCCATGTTGGGCTAAGGCTAATCTACCCGAAGTAGTCTGTAGCAGTGGCTGTGGGGAGGTCAGTAGCCGCCGCTGAAAAATGGCACCGTAGCGATAACCATAATAGGCAGGTAAGCCGAGCCAACGTGCTGTCAGTATTAAAAGGCTTCTTCGGGTTAAGGGCGTTGCCCAATGATTCGGGCGCTTACGTGATGGGTATCGCTGCGCTCAACCCACCCTACGGGCTGACAATCACGGCAGGCGGGGCCGGCCAGAAGCAGTCATCCAAGTATGTCTAAGCAGAGCAGTCCATCAGATGGCCATACTTTTTGTCTCACGCCCTGATCAGGCAAAAACAGGTAGAGCGCTTCTAATTGGCTAAGGTTTGCCGACAACTTCCCATTTGGTGAGTCGTGCGCCGGAACTGGTGCTGATTAGCTGAACAGTCATTCCAAAATAAATTGTTATAATGTAACTTTCTCGTCCATTTTTACATCAAGGACGCGCCTACATGACCGACGCCGCCGCAATGATGCCCGCAGCTGGCACGTCGCACTCTCTTCATGCCAAGGCGCAGGCTCGCACGCGGATGCTTGCGATCGATGCATTACGTGGACTGGTCATGTTGTTCATGCTCGTCGACCACGTGCGAGAGACCTTCTTCCTGCACGTTCAGGTGGGCGATCCCATGGATCCGCTCACCACGCCACCGGAGCTATTCTTCACACGTATCTCCAGCATGGTTTGCGCCCCCGTCTTCGTATTTCTGACCGGCCTTTCAGCCTGGCTATATGGGCAATCCCATAGCCACGGTGAAGTGTCGAGGTTTCTGCTCAAACGGGGCTTTTTTCTAGTACTGCTTGAGCTGACCATGGTGAACTTCGCTTGGAATGCGACCTTTGTACCGCCGACGCTGTGGTTACAAGTTATCTGGGCCATTGGCCTGAGCATGATCATATTGGCCGCGCTCATTCATATGCCGCGCGCTGTCTTGGCAGCATTGGGCCTCGCGATCGTGGGCGGGCACAATCTGCTCGATGGCATCGTGTTGACGGCAGACTCACAGTTCTTCGAAATTTGGTCCATCTTGCACCAGCGTTCATTCCTCGAGATCACTGAGCACACGCGAGCACGTACCACCTACCCGATTCTGCCCTGGATCGGTCTCATGGCGCTCGGTTACTGTGCCGGGCCGTGGTTCGCCCGTGACGCCGATCCTGCGCAACGTGCACGCCGCCTGCTGTCTTTGGGGCTCGGCTTGTTTGTGGGTTTCATCCTCATTCGCTATCTGAACGTCTACGGTGACAGGCCGTGGAGCACGATGGAGGATGGTTTACGTACATTCATGAGTTTCATGTCGCTCACCAAATATCCGCCTTCCCTGATGTTTTTGATGCCAACCGTCGGCGTCGGTTTGTTGCTGCTTGCCTGGTTCCAGCAACTGGAAGGTCGTCCTGTGCTGCATGTACTTTCATTGTATGGCGGTGCACCCATGTTTTTTTACGTGGTGCACTTGCTGGTACTCAAGGCGCTTTACCTGATTGCTGTGCAGATATGGGGTATGAATCAGGGTAACTACTACGGCTTCGACCACCTTGCCGGTGTCTGGATGTGGGCGGGAATACTGTCGGTGATTCTCTACTACCCGACCCGCTGGTTCGCGCAGGTTAAACAGCGTCGTCGTGATATCGCCTGGCTGAAGTATTTCTAAAGCTCGGGGGCGAACAGGCAATTTGGTCACTGGATGCGAGGGCCTAAGGAGTAAGTGACCTTCAGGCTCAGTATCCAGGTTTAGATTTCTCGTGATGGTTTCGTTTTGGGCATTAAAGCCTTTAACAAAACCTTTATTGAATTTTCCCGGCGGATACGCGAGCGAGGCTAAATGCCCGCTTACCCGTATCTGATTAGTCGAAGGGGCTGTGTTGGCGTCTATGCCTGGCGCACGGCGAGCCTTGCCAAGAACATTCAGGTGTTCCCACCGCCCTCCATGTCAGCGCTCAAAGCCAATGCGACCTGCGGGCCAGCAGGTAAATTGCGCACCGCTGTGGATTGTTACGTTATAACAATAATAAACTGTCAGGCGGCCTGCTTAGCGCTGGCCGAGATATCCGGCAAATGAACAGAGATTCACGCCGCGCCGTCGCCTTCTCACATCGCTGTCCGCACTGCGTCCTTATGCAGGCAATCAGGAGCTTTCATGAAAAACACCACGGCCTCCCTCGCTGTTCTGACGGCGCTGGTTACGCCCGACCTTTATGCGGCCCAGTCCGGCAATTCCACTATTACGCTGGGCGACGTTCGCGTTTTGCACCGGGAAAGTTCAGCCTTGCGCACCGAGAACGTACTCACATCTGTCGATGTCATGGGCAGTGACCAGATAGAAGACAAGAACGTGATGAACAGCTGGCAATTGCTGGGGCAGATGCCCGGCATCCAGTTGACCGAGACCGGCCAGGGCGCCGAGTCCGGCAAGGCGACTTTCCGTGCCTTCAACGGCGAGGGCTACATCAATGGCATCAAGATGCTGATCGACGGCATCCCGAGTAACGTCAACAGTGGCAACCAACGTTTCGTCGACATGATCTTCCCCCTCGATATCGAGTACATCGAGGTAGTACGCGGCACCAACGATCCGCGTTACGGGCTGCACAACATTGCTGGCAATATCAACTATGCCACCCGCCAGGGCGGTAACTACGTCGATAGCCGCCTGACCTATGGCAGCTTCAACACCCGCGAAGTGCAACTGGCCATCGGCCACGAAGAAGGTCATTTCGCGCAGAACTACATGCTGGCCAAACAGGACTCGGACGGCTCTCGCGATCACAGCAACTCCAACAAATATGCGCTGGGCGGCAAGTGGTTCCTCAGCAACGACGAGCAGACGTTCCGCATCGGCGCTATCGCGCGGCTCTACCATCATCAGGCAGACGAAGGCGGCTTCCTCACCCTTGATGAGCTGCACGCCAGCCGTACCGATTCGCCGGCCAAGAACGACAACGATCGCAGTGACCGCGACATGAAGCACCTGAGCTTACATATGGACTGGCAGCTGAACGACGACCTGAACTTGAGCAACAAACTTTATTACAACAGCTACAACGATGACCGTTCGATTACCTTCACCAGCTATCAGCCCGGTAATGCGCCACGCCAGCGCCGCCTCTGGGACGAACAACAGCTCGGAATGCTGAGCAACCTGACTTGGCGCGCCAATCACCTGCTGACGCTTGATGGTGGCATCAGCTATGAGGAGCAGGACAACGCCTACGAGCGCAGGCGTTTTGCCTATGGTGTGCCGACCGACTTCGATGCGCCGCCGGCACGTATTCAGAATGACGACCACTACACCCTGCGTAACCTGGGTGGCTACGTTCAGGCCATTATCCAGCCGACCGACTCGCTGAAAATCATCCCAGCCATGCGCGTGGACAAGTTCAGCGGCCATACCACCGCGTTCGACGGCACCACAGTCGCTAAAGGTTCGTTGCAGGACTACGGCTGGATCGAGCAGCCCAAACTCAGCGTGGTCTACAGCGTCAACCCGAGCATTGATGTCTATGCCAATTGGGGCCGCACCTTCCAGATCCTTACCGGCAATGCCAACCCAGGCTATCGGGTCAATGGAGCCTCCGCATACGATCCGTCCATCAACACCGGCAAGGAAGTGGGGGTGAAATTCCGCCCATTCGCCGGTACCGAGGCGCGCATCGCCGTGTGGCAACAAGATGCCACCGACGAAGTGTCGAACATGCCCGCCACCGGCACGACGGTCGGGCTGGGAGAAACACGCCGTCGAGGCATCGACATGCAGTTCACTGCCCAGCTTGACGACCAGTGGACTGTTTGGGGTTCCCATGCGATCCAAGAAGCCAAGGTGGTCAAGGCATTCGCTGCCAACGGTGAATCTATGGCCGGCAAGGAGGTTTTCTCCACGCCGCGCTACATCAGCAACCTTGGCCTCGACTATCGCCTGAATGATGACTGGCGCTTCGGCATGCAGGCCCGCGCCCAGGGCGACTACTACATTGATACGGCTAACGAGGCCGGCAAGAACGGCGGCTTCGCCTTGCTCGACGCCAATGTCAGCTACCGTTTGAGCGCAGCGACTAGCCTCGACTTGCAGGTCAAGAACCTCACAGACCGAGAGTATGAATACGTTTGGTACGACAATTTCTTCTGGGGCGGCGATGACCAGGAAATGTTTTCACCGGCACCAGGTCGTTCGGCTTATGTGTCGCTCAACATGAAGCTGTAAACCGCGTCACGGAAAGTTAAAAGCCAGAGGTGAGCGCTGGCTTTTTTGTTTTGTGCGGCGCCGAGTACGGCTGTTGATTGTTGCC